>Ga0307415_100000863_pt1 | contig 13862 bp, 15 predicted proteins | sample DK1Cmetagenome_FD_204524 | JGI IMG/M metagenome (GOLD analysis project Ga0307415, IMG submission 204524) | Maize rhizosphere microbial communities from greenhouse at UC Davis, California, United States - DK15-C-2 | ecosystem: Host-associated > Plants > Roots > Rhizosphere > Soil | place: USA...
TGTCCGGCGGGTGTCGTTCCTTCTCCATAAGGACCGTTGACAGGTCCCTGTGGTCAATGGTGAGGAGGAGGCATCACCGCCTTCGTACCCCTCCGGCTGCGTCCCTTGGGTACGTCGTGTTTGCGCAGGTCAGGGACATCCCCCAAAGTTGTCTAGACTCCTTGCCGAGCCGTCTCTCACCGAAATGTCGTAGCCGGCACCTACAAGCTCCGGCATTGTGTCCGCCGCGGCGCTGGAAACTTCTTTGACATGAAGTTGCCGCCATTGCCGGTCTCAGGAGGTGTCCGTCGTGAGTCGCTTGTCGAGTTGCCGCCGCCAGGCTTGGGCGGCGTGGCTGAGCTGGGATGGCCTGCACCGGGGGAACTGTCGGAACCCCCGCGACCCGACCCGCATCTCGGGCGGCTCAAGCGCCGGGCCGGCGTGCTCGCCGAGGGCCGGGCTCGCCCTCGGCGGCCTCGGGACCGACGCCAGCGGCTCGCTTCGGGTACCGGCGTCCCTGTGCGGATTGGTTGCGGTTCGCCCTACCCATGGACTGGTGCCTACGGCCGGGGTCGTACCGCTCGCCTGGTTCTACGACACCGTGGGGCCGTTGGCGCGGACCGTCGGCGACGCGGCGCTGCTGCTGGAGGTGATCGCCGGCCCGGCCCTCGCTCCCCCCGGATACGCATGCGGCGATCCGCCGGACCTTCGCGGGCGCACGGTAGGCCTCCTGACCCAGCTCGTCGAGGCCGGCTGCGATCCCGAGATCGCCGGCGCCACCCGCGCTCCTCGAGTCGCTTGGCGCCGAGGTACGCGCGGTCGAGCTGCCGCGGCTAGAGCACCTCGACGCGATCCACACCATCATCCAGTTCGTCGAGGCGGCGGCCGTCCACCGCCAGTGGATCGACGACCAGCCGCCACGCTACGAGCCAGCGGTGCTTGACCGGCTCGAGGCCGGGGCGGCGCTGACGGCGACCGACTACCTCGAGGCGCAGCAGGCGCGCGAGCGCGTCCGCGTCGAGACCGCCTGGGCTATCGACGGCGTAGACGCCCTCATCACCCCGGCGACGCCTATCGTCGCCCCGCCGCTCGACGCCGACACCCTCGACGTCGACGGCCGTCCCGTCCCGGTCCGCCCTGCCCTGCTCTCGTTCACCCTGCCGCTAAGCCAGCTCGGCACCCCCGTCGTCGCGATCCCCCTCGGCCCGAGCGCCGGCCTCCCTTCGGCCTCCAGATCACGGTCCGGCCCGGCACCGAGCGATCCCTCCTCGCCCTCCGCACCGCCTACGGGCACGCCGCCGGCGTCGGCGAGCCCTAAGCGCGCGCCCCGGCTTTCAGCCAGCTTTCATCAAGCGGTGTAGACCGCTCCGGAGTGGCGCGGTCTCGGGCCAGCGTGCTTCGTCTTGCGGTCCCGATGGCTGTTATGGACGTGGCACCCGCCCAGACGCGGATTGGCAATCCGACCAAGCCTCTGGGTTGGAGCCAAACTATGGACCAACTACGGACCACGACTGCCCAACTCAGCGCACATCAACGGTCAACGACGGACAGTAGCGAGCAGTGGTTCACACTCGACAACCGTAGAGGCCCGATCTGGGGTCAGGAGCCACGAATTCTTGGGTTGTCCGCAGCCACCGCGATGATCTTGCCATCGCTGATGATTTTGTGCTCGCGCTCGTTGGTGCTCGCGTCACTGCCCTCCTGTGCTGCGGAAGGAACCTCAAGAAGGCGAAACCATGCATGACGGGGCAGCTCGATGGGTAACCGCCCGACGTGGGTCGATGACAAATGAATGGACCGAGTTGAAATCATCTGATCTTGTCGCGGTCGACCTCCTCGACTGGCTGGGCCAGTGAGGAGTGCGGGTGCCGCATGACATCAGCGTCACCGGTCGATAACGTCCCTGTCTCCACGCTCGCCTCACTCAGGCTGATAACGGTGAATCCCCGCCTCACGATCGGCCGGGCGGACGTCGACCCTCTCCTAAACAGCGGCCCAGGCGCATGGGGCGATGTCGAGCCCGTCCGCGAGATGCCAGTCGAGCTGGTCGTGCGAAAGTTAACAGGAGTAGCCGCGATTGAGAGAGAGCGCTGGCGGGAATCGCAGTCCCAGTCGGTGGAGCCCTCTTTGATCTCTAGCTTTCAGGCATCGACGTCTGGAACAAAGAAGGAAGGAACATTGATGCTAGGCAATCGAAAAAGATTGACATGCCTTGCCTCTGCCGTAGTGGCGGCCGTTCTGGCAGTCACTGGCTGTACGGCCCCGAACACCGGATCGACCACAAACGCTCCGGCAACGAATCCCGCTGACGTCCCCGCCAAGCCGTCGGCACCAGTGACGTTGCACATTCTTGATGTTGCCGGAAATCAGAAGCTCACCGGGCCCATGGTGGGCACCTTTATCAAAGACAACCCAGACGTGATATCTGCGGTCACCTGGGAGAGCGCTGGTGCACCGGATCTGGTGGGAACGATCAAGCCTCAGGTGGACAGCGGCAAGCTTTCGGTCGACCTCGTGATGACCGGAACAGACGGCTTGTCGGCCGGAATCAGTCAGAACCTGTGGATTCCGCTGGTAAAGGACTATGGCGATCGGCTATCCAATCAGCAGAACTATCTCGAACCTGCGGCGAAGATGCAGGAGCTCGCCGAGGGGTTCGGGCCGGTGACAACGTACTATCCCTCCGGCCCGCTCATTCAATACGACCCGAAAGTCGTTACTGAGGTGCCCAAGACGCCTCAGGAATTGCTCGCCTGGGCGCAGGCACATCCGGGCAAGTTCGGATATGCGCGTCCTGCGAATTCCGGGCCCGGTCGAACCTTCCTGATGGGCTTGCCGTACATGTTGGGCGACAAGGACCCGAGTGACCCCGAGAAGGGTTGGGACAAAACTTGGTCCTACCTAAAGAAGCTCGGCGAGACAATCGACACGTATCCAACGGGCACCGGTCAGGTGATTTCCAACATGGCCGACGGAAGCTGGTCCATGATTCCAACCACCACGGGCTGGGATATCGAGCCACGTGCTACCGCCAAGGAGCCGGCCACCATCGAAGCCGCTCCCTTCACAAAGTTCACCTGGGTTACCGATGCGCACTATGCGGTTGTTCCCAAGGGTCAGTCCGCAGACAAATTGTCGGCAATCTTATTGCTTCTACAAGCCATGCTGACCCCAGAGCTCAATGCCATGGCCTACGACAACGGATACTTCTATCCCGGCCCGTCAGTTAAGGGAGCCACCCTGGATAAGGCACCACAGGAGAGCCAAGAGGTGATCAAGAAGTACGGCCGTGACTGGTACGACGAGCTGATTGAGAAGATGCCGAAGGCGGCACCACTCAAACCTGCCGAACTGGTCAAGGCATTCGACATTTGGGACCGCGAAGTCGGCACAGGAAAGTTCAAGGAGTAGGGCTATGTCCTTGTCCGCTAGCGCATTTGAGTCCCTTGAAATGAAGGAGGTGGGCCGCAGGTTTGGCGGTCGCGACGCGTTGGTGGATCTGAACCTGACGATCCGGGCGGGCGAATTCATCGCCCTGCTCGGACCGTCTGGTTGCGGGAAGTCCACGGCGCTGAACTGCCTTGCGGGTCTAATTCCTCTCACCCACGGGGAAATCCTCATCGATGGAAAGCGGATCGACCTACTGCCGTCCGAGAAAAGGGATTTCGGCATGGTTTTCCAGAACTACGCCCTATTTCCCCACCTGACGGTCCAGAAGAACATCGCTTTCGGCCTCCAGATGCGCAACCTGCCTAAGGCCGAGATCGGCCGCCGGGTGACTGAAGGACTCGCGCTGGTTAAGTTGGAGGAGCACGCCAGGAAGCTTCCCGGCCAGCTGTCCGGCGGCCAGCAGCAGCGCGTAGCCATAGCGCGTGCCGTGGTACTCGAACCACGCCTCGTCCTGATGGACGAGCCGCTGTCGAATTTGGACGCTAAACTCCGGCTAGAAATGCGGGCTGAGATCCGCCGCCTCCACCAGTCGCTCGGGTTGACAACCGTCTATGTAACGCATGACCAAGAGGAGGCACTCTCACTCGCCGATCGCCTGGTAGTGCTCCGTGAGGGTCGCGTGCAGCAAATAGGCACACCGGAGGAGCTGCACAACAACCCGGTCAACTGGCACGTAGCGGACTTCATGGGATACCGCAATTTGATCGATGTCGAGGTCGAGTCAGTATCGGGGAACCTGGCGCGCGTCACGGGAGGGGGCCTATCCCTAAATGCCACGTTGGTGCAGCCGGCCATTACTGGCGACACCGTACGACTCGCGATTCGCCCATCCGACCTCCTCGTTACTTCAAGCGCGACCTCCACCGATGGGAACAAGACCTTCGATGCTCTCGTCAACGTCGTGGAGTATCACGGGCGTGAATTCTCCGTCGGCGTGACGACGACCATGGGCCACAACCTCTTCGTGCAAGCCGAGGTTGCTCCGGTGCCTGGCGAGAAGGTGACGCTCTCAGTGGATCCGGCTCGGGCACTCCTCTACCACAGCGAGCTCGAGGCGATGTCGAGCGAGCAACGTGAACTCGCGGAGGTACGGGGATGACGGCGACAACACTGACCTCGTCTCGGGCCAAGAGTTCGGCCAGCCTCAGCCATCGGCTGGCCGAGCGGGGTATAAGCGCTAGGCTCCTTCTGCTGGTGCCGGCCTTAGTGTTCGCAATAGGCCTCTTTGTCTACCCGTTCCTGTATGGACTCGGGTTGACCTTCCAGCCGCTCCCAGCCACCCAGGCCCAATGGGGCGGTGGCTTGTTCGCCAACTATCTCGCCTTCTTCAGGGACGCTTTCACCTTCGACTCGGTCTGGATCACGATGCGGCTGGCGCTTCCAGTGGCGCTGTTCAATGTGCTTATCTCCATTCCAATTGCGTTCAAACTGCGCAATAAGTTCCGGGGGAAGCGCACTCTTCAAGCACTCTTGGTGTTGCCGATCACGCTTGGCACCGTGCTGACGGCACAGGGTCTGTTGATCTTCGCCGGCCGTCAAGGCTGGTTGAACCGCTTCCTCATCGACAGCGGGATCATCGATCAACCACTGCAACTGGTGAACAACTACCTGGGTGTGATGTTCTCTCTGATCATCTCCGGCTTCCCCTTCGCCTATCTGCTGATCTCGTCGTACCTTTCCGGAATCGACCCATCCCTCGAGGCGGCAGCCAGAACGCTCGGGGCCAACTGGAAACAACGCTTCCTCAGAGTCACCCTGCCGCTGCTCGCCCCAGGTATTGCCACTACGTTCATCCTCACCTTCGTCCTGGCCTTCAGCGTATTTCCTTCGGCCCGGCTCGTCGGTGATGCATCTGGTGAGACCAGGGTGTTGGCCCTGATGGCATATCGATCGTTTGGAGAGCAATTGGACTACGCCATGGCATCCACCATCGCGATCATGATGGGAATGGTGGAGCTGATCGTCGTCGCGATCGTCCTTTTGGGCCGCTCACTCCTTTACAAGGGCTCCACCGGAGGCAAGGGCTGATGTCCAACACAACATTGACACGACCTGCTCCGGTCACAGGCCCGTCCAAAACCGCCAAGGCTGGCAGCCGGCTGCCGCCAGGTGAAAGATCGCTGGTTGCCTCACCCGGGACGTGGTTCGTCTGGGCGGGAATCGCGGCATTCTTCATTTTTCTGTTCGGCATCGTTCTCAGCGTCCTGGTCGACTCCTTGGGCAAACCGTGGTTCAACACGTGGTTGCCGGAGAACTTCACCACCAGCTGGTATCAGCAAGCATGGACCCGATTCAATCTCACCCACATCATGGGAGTGACTCTCCTCGTGGCCTTTTCGGTGGTCATCATCTCGGTGGTAATAGGTGTTCCGGCCGCCTATGTGCTGGCTCGCGGCAGCTTCCCTGGCAAGAACGTCGTCATGCTTTTGTTCCTGCTGCCGATCCTCATCCCTCCGATCACGTACGGCATTCCGTTGGCCACTGTGATGTACAACTTCGGGCTGGGTAGAACGATCCTCGCCGTGATCCTCGTCAACTTGGTGCCGTCTGTTCCGTTCGTGATCATCACCATGACGCCGTTCATCGAGCAGATCAACCCGGCCATCGAGAACGCGGCACGGATGTGCGGCGCGAACATGCGGCGAGTGTTCACCAAGATTCTGGCCCCGTTGCTCATACCGGGCATCTTGGCCGCGAGCATCCTCGTCCTAGTACGCACCGTCGGGATGTTCGACCTGACGTTCCTGGTCTCAGGTCCCAACTCCGACACGCTTGTGGTTGCGATTTACCGCGCCATGACCGCGGCTGGTGGGGGCGAATCACGACAGCTGATCTCGGCCATGGGCGTGCTGTACACGGCGATGATGCTCATCATCCTGATCATCGCACTGCGTTTCATCAACCCCACCCAGCTGGTCGCGCAAGTCAAAGAGGCACGTGAGGACTAGGCCCGGTCCACCAAAGACCGGGCGGTTTGAGCGTGCCGTGACACCAAAGACTCAATCTGTAGCAGCCGCTGGTTAGGGCAAACGCCTTCAAAGCCGCCTTGGGAATCGAACCTAGACCGACGCCTTACGAGCGAGTCGAGTGCTCGATGGCGGTCAACGATTAGTTCGATTTCAGCGTAGAACCATGGTCGGTTGTCAACGGCCAAGGCTGGCCAATATTGGTTGAACAGGGGCACGACGGGGGCACGGGGTTGTCGGGGAGCACCCCTGGCTCCCGCTCCTGATGACGTGACGTGACCCCGCCGCCCGTCCGCTGTCGATGAAGCTGTCAAATCAAGTCGCGAACCATGGCCATGCCTTCATGACGGAAGCCGACATCGGTCCAGTAAGTGCCTGCGTTCTTCATCCCGGGCGACGCGATTGCCCTGCGGTAACCGAGCGTGGCGAGGGGGCCACCGGATCGGTAAACGAACTCGCCTAACGTGAACCCCTGGTACCTCGGCACGACGTAGTCGAGGTCAACCTGCGCTGATCCGTCACCTACGTCTCGGGCCAGCACCACACCTACCGTCTCTGCTCCTCGAAGGATGAGAAAGCCGAAGTCGGTGCGAGCGGTGGCGTCTGCAGAGAATCCGGGATTGAACCGCTGGATGTCGGCATGGAACTGGTTCAGCAGGTACTTCAGGTAATCGGCCTCCGGCGAGACCTTGATCACCTCGAACGTCTCAACGTCGTGGCGTCGGCGGACAAGTCGAACGACGTAGAAGGCGTTGATTGCCGTGAGCACCAGATTCATGGCGACCATCGGCCATACAGCGATCGCTGCGTTGAATATCGTCAGAACTGCCGACGCGACACCGTTGAGGACCCGCAGACGCAGGATGCGGGTCTGGAGCACCGAGTAGACGAGCAGCGCAGACCCGGCCCAACCCAGTAGCTCCAGCGCTAGCAATGGACGACCTCAGTCATGGCCCCTCAGTTCCTGCCTGCTCGACGACCCGACCCGATTTGATCACAACAATTGACGTGATCGGCGTGGACTGCAGGCGTCGGATCTCGCCGTGCCGCACCGCCTGTTCGCGGCTGGCCTGTGGTGGTTCACGTCGCCGCACCATGGCGAGGAGCACGGGATCGGCGAGCGTCGCACGGGCCAGATCACGCTCGGCGTCCCCGCCGCCCAGCAGCAGTGCGCGGAGCCGGTTGGTTTGGGCGATGGTGACCACGGTGAGTTCGTGGCGGGCGCCGAGCAGGATCCGCAGCGCCTCACGATCGCCATCGGCACGAGGTATGGGTAGCCGGTCGGCATCGAGGCGCAGCGCGGCGAGCACCGCCAGATGGGCGTCGATCGGGTCGGACTTGCCCTTCCCGCGGCGGGCCTTGTGGTTGGGCTGCTCGCACTCGATGACGGTCAGGCCGGCGGCAGCGACCGCGCGGGCCAACCCGACACCGAAGCTGCGGGTGCCCTCGATCGAGACGACCACCCGCGGTCCCGGCGAATGGTCGAGGATCCAGGCCAGCAACTCGGCAAAGCCTGAGTTGTCATTGCTGATCTTTCGTGTCCCGATCGGTGTGCCGGTCGGGAGCGCGAGCTCCACTTCGTGGGTGTCGCGGTGGGTGTCGACACCAACGACGGCGTCGATGAGTTCTGCCAGCATGGGCACCGGCCTAGTCCTTCCTGCAGGGAGTGGGTCAACCGTCGGCACCGGCTTGGGTAGAGGTCACCGAGTGGCACATCTGTGATGGGTCACGCGCTTGAGCGGACAGGCTTCTGATCAGGCCAACTGGTGGGCCAGGCCGGTGCCGGCAACCACGACGGACAGGTCAGATAAAGGGCACTCCGAAGCAGCCGGATCCGTAGAGAGTCACATCGGGTCACCGACACCGAGCCTGCTGGTCCTCCACCCACGAGCACCGCAACGACACTCACAGATCCGTAGGAGGGCAATCGCCATCCATGCGGAGATACCCACAGTGTGGCGGCGGGCCTGGCCTCACCGTCGCGTCACGGCCACAGGTATGCGCGGACGTCGTTAGCAGAGTGTTAGCACCCAGACCGGTTGTCGATGTTCGCTTCCTGGCCGTGTCGGTGAGCCCCGCTTAGCAGTCGCCGGACGCCTGTTCCCGCTGCCACGGTAAGTCGAGACGGCGACCTGTCGAGCTGGTGAGAAACGCCGATGGATGAGAGCGAATTAGACCTGAGTTGTATCGGTTTAGTGACCGCCGTCGGCGAGGTCGTCGAGGATGGTTTTGGCTTCGTCGGGGATGCGTGGCGGCGCGGTGATCTGCTGACGGCCCAGGCTGATGGTTGCAGATCGCAGCGGCCGCAGGGTCTGGATTATCTTCTTGGTCGTGAGGCCGGTGCGGGCTTGGGGTTCACGCGAGACTGCGAGAGCGGTGAAACACGATGGTCACGTGGGCTTCGATGCTGTCGCGGATGCGATGGAAGATCGGCCGTGCTGCGAGGTCGGATTTGGCCATCCTGAACGATCGTTCGATTTGGTAGAGGTCTCGGTAGGCGGCGACCACGCGTGGGTCGTCCATCGTGTCGGTGCTGATGTTGGTGACGTAGCCTTTCAGCCCGGCCAGGTAGCGGGTTGATCGGGACTGTTTGACGCCGACGGGCCTTGGTCGTCTTCGTAATCAGTCCACCGTGTCCGGGGTAGGTCGGCGCTCGAGGTGGAGTTCGACCACGGTAGCTCGGCTACGATCTGAGCCGACGTTGTGCGCGATGAGCATTGGTCAGCATCGGTGCTTTGGGAGCAAGGTCAGCTTCGTGAACACCGACCGATGGTCGCTGGAGTCCGAGGTCTGCACCCGTGTGCTCCCAGGCACCACGGCGAAGTGGTCGTCGTAGAAGATGTAGTCGAACCTGCTGCTGGGATTGGCCTGGGGGAAGGTGTCGCCTAACCCGGTGCCCGCCTCCTCCTGGGCGTCGAGGAGATGCCCTCGAAGGATCCGCCCGGGAACGTCAGTGGAATCAGAGTTCAGGTCACCGGCCAGGATTGTCGGTGTGGCCATAGAGTGCAGCGCCCGGGCCACGGCCAACGCCTGCAGGAGCCGGCTCTGCCGGCCATCGCTTCCCTCCGTGAGGTGCGTCGATGAGAACGCGACCCGGCGCCCGTCGACGATGACGATCGCCGTCAACAGTCCCCGCGGCTCCAGCCCGAACGGATCGCGTTCCCGAAGGGACCGCCGTCGTAGATCAAGTTGGGCCCGTAGACCACGTGGAGTCCGGTAGCTTTGGCGAGATAGGCCGGCTCGTCGACGCGCGTGCGCAGCGTGTGACTGTCGACCTCGTTGAGGCTGACCAGGTCAGGCTGGACGGCCTCGATCTCCGCCGCGATCTGAGAGATGTGCACACCGCCGGCGTCGCTGGTCGCCGCGCGGATGTTGAACTGAAGTACCCGGAGAACGGGCGACCGACGTTCCTGGCACAGGGTGGTCACCACACTTGCCCCTAGCCCGGGAACCAGGAGAGGTGGTGGCACCGGCGGGACCGAACGCGTTGCGGCCGTGGACATCCGTGCGGTCACCACCGAGACAGAAGGCATGGTCGACGACGAGCCATGCGATGCACTGGAGAGTCGAATCGCGGTTGCAAAGACGGCCGCCAGCGCCAAGACCGCGCCAACTGCAAGCCAGGAAGCGCGCCATCTGAACCTAAGGCGGGATCCTGAATCGACGGACATGACTCCACTGTGCCCTCCCACCGGTGAGGCTCGAACCCGATCGAACGCACTTTCTTGAGCCCGCTTCATCCCGCCGCGTGGCACTTTCGGCTGCTCCTTATTGGTACCTGGACAGGACCGGCTGCCCCGCGCAGCAGGCTAGGTAGCGCGTCGGCATGCCGCCTTAACCGGAAAGCGTGGTTCGAGCTTCCTCCGCTTAGGGCCACCACTGTGATGATCACAAGAGGGAGTTCCAACAACGGAGCCCAGCGTTGACGCCTTTTGACGACCGCCAACGCCATAACCCTTTGAAGCGCCCGGCCAGTCGAATCCTGAAGATCACGTTGAGCATAAGCCGCGGGCTGACAACCGAGTTGACAACACCTCGGTGACGAATTGAGTCGGTCGCCGAATGTTGCACAATGTTGTGTAACCACCGGATTGCTCGACTGACCTGGACAAATGCTGTAATCTCGCTCCTCCAGCAACTACGAGAAACAACGAAGGAAGGGCCTGGGGTCAAAGCGCCACGACTACTTGTCTAGTCCCGGTGCCACCGTGATGATCTTGCCCATGACTGATGATCTTTCCGCCGCCCACTTAAGGCGGGGGTTCCTTTGGGTTGCTTCGCTCTTGGCCTTCGAGCTCGATGATCACCATGCTTCGCGGCACTCGCCAGGTCTCAAGCCCTGGTGCGCGTTGCCAGCGATTGTGACGGTGTCGACTGCATGATGGCACCGCTGGCCAGCGCAGTCATTTTGGGACGTCGGGTCTGATTCCTACACAGTGGGATCCCAAGCCCGGCCGGTGTACCAGCACTCTAGTGCCACTTACATGTGGAGTAGTTGATCTTGGTACGGGTGATCCACCAGACCAAGATCAGGATTGGGACACTGGGTACACAAGACGTTCGCAAACGTCCAACGGTTGCTAACGCTCGACTTGACCAAATGGCCTAGTCAGCTGGCACATTCAGCGGTTACCAACGCCAGCCGTTAACCCCTGATGGGTCCTCTCAAGGCGGTAGCGCGGGTTCGAATCCCGTCGGGGCTACCAGATCACCGCTCTGGCGTTGGTGTCTCGGTGCCCTCAAAGCTGCAGGCGGGTGCTGACCCTCGATTGGTGAAATCGACTATTGACTCACCTGACTTCCGACAAATCGGTACGGTCTGAGCGTGAGCGAGCAGCGTTGGCCGTGGCTGTTGACCGCAGGTCTGATGCTGGCAGGGGCCGCCGCCACTGCACGGTCCACCTACCTGTACTAGCTGCCGTGCCGGGGCAGCATGCTGAGGGGCAGCGTCATCAACTACTACGTGGACGTCGGGCGCAAATTCTCCCCCGCGTGTAAGCAGGCCATGGACGGGGATGTCGCCTTGGTGGTGCCGTGGACGTCTGGGCTGAACCTGGTCGCGATGGCGCTGCTCGGGGTGGCCTGGCTCACGCTCGTTGCAGGGCTTCGGTGGCGATGGAGGACCAGGGCCGTTGCGGCACTTCCGAGTCTGGCCACGCTTGCGGGGGCCGTGGCTGGAGCCCCGGCGATCGGCGATCCCAAACCCTTTGAGTACACCCCTCCCCTGATGGGGCTGGTTATGTTCCTCGAGTTGTTGGCCCTTGTCGCTTTGGTCTGGATCTTGGTGTGGCAACCAGAGGCTCGCGGTCGCCACATTGCCCCGCGGCTGGTGATTCTGCTGTCGACGGCGTTTGGTTTCGGTCACGTGATGACTGAGTACTTCACCATGCTCAGTTTCGGCGGCGGCAATGGGGAGACCCCGATCGGCTATGGGTACCTCATCTTCGCCACCATCACCATCAGCGCCATCCTGACCGTGATCATGACCCTACTCGTGCCGCAGAAGATTGCCGACGCTGAGCCGCAGCAGGGCCATGGTTCGCAGCCCTATGATGCGGCAGACCTTTCAAGATCACGGCAGCAGCTCGAGCGCGTGGACTGAGCGCGCCGAAGCAGCTGATCATTGGCGCGCTTTTCCAGGTGGTATCGATCAGCCTCGGTGTATGCCTCGGGTATCTCGCCTTCTTAGGCATCTTCTCGATCTTGGACCGGTAAAGGGAGACGGCAGGTGAAGACCAAGAGGCTAGTCGTCCTAGCAGTAATCGAGACAGCCGCGATCGCCCTGGGCGTCTGCCTGCTGCTCTTCGCATTCCGGTACACACCTCCGAGCTCGACTCCCATACCGGCGCCGAGCAAGTCGTGGAGTCCAGAGCAAACGGGTTGGCCCTACGGGTCTCCGATCGCCTGGGAGAAGTACCGCCCATACCTTCAGGAAGAGATAGATACATCGGGCATGGCCAAGGACTGCGTCAAACTTGAGAGGTTGTTCCAGGAAGTGGCCGACCTGCCCGATGCGGATGAGTTGGTGACGTATGTGGACCGATGGGGTGTGCATACCAACTGCTTCGACGAAGATGAGTGATCGTCACCGAATTTGATCCCGGGTATGTCGATCTGCTCGGCCACATTGCGAGGGAGGGCGCCTAGCCGTTTCCTGGCGACTGAGAGACAAATCAAAGCGGCCCTTGTTGCGGCACTTTCCGGTCTGGAGTGCCTGATCTACAGAGTGCTAAGCGCATTCTTTCAGGATCAACTATCCACGCCGCCCAGGCGAAGCCAATGTCGGCGATGCCCTTCGCGGCTTTAGCCCTGGCAGGTCATTGTCCTCCACTTGACCCCTCGTGAGCGCAGCTTGCCCATGTAGACCCAATCAATGTTGGGGTTCATGCTTCTATCTCTGGCTGCTGTGGAGCAGGTTCGAGGAGGCCGATGCGCTCCAGCTGGTCGGCTAGGCCGGCGCCATCTGAGGCATACAGCCAGGGCACGGTCGAATCACCGGGCCTCGTGTGACCGCGGAAACTGCTGCCGGCGAGTACGGCCTCGCTCGGCGTCAGCCGGCGGATGCAAACGGCGCTCACATTGCCAGAGTGCTGCTCCACGAAGTCGCGATAGATCGACTCGTCGTGCTGTCCATCGTCACCGACAAGCAGCCATCTGATCTGAGGGAACTCGCGGGCCAGTCGCGTCAGGCTGCTGCGCTTGTGCTCCCGACCGCTGCGGAACAAACTGTTCGCAGTCGGCCCCCAATCGGTCAACAGCAAGGTGCCGGCGGGATACAAGTTCCGCGACAGGAAGCGAGTCAACGTAGGTGCGACGTTCCACGCTCCCGTAGACAAGTAGATAAACGGTCCTCCCGGGTACCGGCTGCTCAGTCGCTCGTATAGGACCGGCATACCGGGTGTCGTCGCTCGCGCATGTTCGTTGACAACGAAGGTGTGCCAGGCAGCCAATAGCGGCCGCGGTAACGCGGTGACCATAACCGTGTCATCGATATCGGACACAACACCGAATGTCGTCTCAGGATCCACCACGAACACCAAAGCCGTCGCGACCGCCGAACCTTCCGAGCTGAAGCCGATGCGATGCCAACCAGGCTCAAGATCAACATCGAAAACCAGGTCGACGATGCCACTGTGGTCGGCCCGCACCTCGTACGATCGCTCTCCGGCGTGGACCATCACGCTCGCGCTGTCGATCGGGACCCCAATGAAATTACGCCAGCCACGGATGCCTGTCGGTGTGTCCGCGTGACGGTGGCGACGCCTCGTAAGAAGGACACGGGCAAGCACGCGTATCCAGGTGGTCGAGCCATAGCTGGTGTAGGGGATTACCTCTGCGGTGTAACCCGCCTTGCGCACTCGTTGAGCTCGCCAGCGCTGCACTGCATGATCAATGCCAAGGGCCCGGCGATGTATGAGGGATTCCTCCACAGACGTGACCTTAGCCGTCACTTAGGTAACGCACCGG
>Ga0307415_100000864_pt1 | contig 13852 bp, 13 predicted proteins | sample DK1Cmetagenome_FD_204524 | JGI IMG/M metagenome (GOLD analysis project Ga0307415, IMG submission 204524) | Maize rhizosphere microbial communities from greenhouse at UC Davis, California, United States - DK15-C-2 | ecosystem: Host-associated > Plants > Roots > Rhizosphere > Soil | place: USA...
GATGAGATGCGCCGTGGCCGGCGCCACCACAATCAGATCTGACTCCTGTCCCAGCCGGATATGCGCGAGCGCCCTGCCCCGCTCCCAAAGTGAGGTCAGGACAGGGCGCCCCGTGAGCGCCTCAAAAGTGACGGGTCCGACGAATTCTCCCGCCCCTTTCGTGAGTACCACATCGACCTCGGCTCCGGCTTCGGTCAGCCGCCGGGCGAGAATACAACTCTTATAGCTGGCGACACCGCCAGACACGCCCAGAACGACGTGCCGGCCGGGCCACACGATCACGCCTCGGAGCGGCGGCGGCGAAGGAGCTTGTAATTCAGCTCGCCATCAACGAGCTCCTGCATGGCCTTGGTCGTCAGCTTTTCGCTGGACCGGGCCTGGTGGTCCTTGGGAAACTCGTTCAGGTAGCGGGCGAACTTCGCCGCGACAAGCACACCGAGATACTTGTTGCCGGCCTGCTTGGCCACTTCGCTGGGGGTAATGATGCGCATGGCTGTCCTTTAATTAGTAGTCACGAGTCGCGAGTCAGGGTTTTCCTCTTTTCAATCTTCTCCGCCGCCTTCACTACATCGTTCCGCAACTGGGCGATGAAATCGGGCAATGTGTCTTGCCGTGCCACTCGCCACGATTCCGCTTCGAGGATTGCGGCCACTTGGGCCACGGCAACTACCAGATCTTCGTTGAAGATGGCGTAGTCGTATTCCTCGATGGCGACCAGCTCATCCGCAGCCCGGAAGATGCGGGCCCGCATCAGTGCCGGATCCTCGGTCTTCCGGCCGGTCAATCGGTCCACCAGCGCCTCGGCGGATGGGGGCAGCACGAACAGCAGCAGCGCGCTGGGAAAGTTTTTCCGAATCTGCCTGGCCCCCTCGATCTCCACATCGAGCACCGCATTCCGGCCGCTGGCAAAGATCCTTTCGATCTCGCTCTTCAGCGTGCCGTACAGCTCCCCACCGTAGGTGGCCCACTCGAGAAACTCGCCTCCGTCGCGCCGGCGGATGAACTCGTCTCGAGTTAGAAAGTGGTAGTCCACCCCATCGCGCTCGTCAGGACGCTTCGGCCGGGTAGTGGCGGACACCGAATAGCCCAGGTCTTCCCGTCCCTGCAACAACATCTTCGCGATCGTCGTTTTTCCGCCGCCCGACGGCGCGGAGAGCACGAGAAAAAACGGCTTCACTCGAGATTCTCGAGCTGTTCCCGGAACTTTTCGAGCTCCCCCTTCATCCCGATCACGTGTTGCGCGATATCGGCGTCACCTGCCTTGGAGCCCATTGTGTTCACCTCCCGGCCCAGCTCCTGAGCCAGGAAGCCGAGCCGCTTCCCGACGGGCGTGTCGCCCGCCAGCGCCTCCCTAGCGGCAGCCAGGTGAGCCCGGAAGCGGACCAGCTCCTCGGTGATGTCCAGCTTGTCGGCCAGAAAGGCAAGCTCCTGCGCCAGTCGTTCCTCATCCACCGACCGGCCGTCCAGCAACTGGGCCACGGCTGCGCGCAGGCGGTCTCGTTCGCGCACCAGCCGTTCGGGCCCCCGGGCAGCAATCTGCTCCGCCGCGCCTTCGAGCAAGTCCAGCCGGTGCCGGAGCTCAGCACTGAGTGCCTGGCCTTCCCGTGCGCGCATCGCCCGGCAGTCCTGGCCGGCCTGAGCCACAATGGGCTCGACTTCACTCCACGGCACCTCGACCGTGCCGTTGGTCGGGTGGGTCAACACATCCGGCTGGCGCGCGACCAGCTCGACCGTGACTTCGCCGCCCAGCCCGAGCGCCGCCTGCATGGCGCGCAGCCGGTCTGCCACCAGGCGGGCGCGCTCGAGATCCAGGTCGAAGCCGGAATCGGTCTCCAGACTCTCGGTCCAGCGGGCCTGCACCGAGATGTGACCCCGGTCAAAGTCGCGGCGCAGCCGTTCGCGCAACTCGAGCTCCAGGGTGCTGAGATCGTTCGGGAGCTTGGCCGAGAGATTGAAGTAGCGGTGGTTGACGGTTCGGATTTCGACCCGAAGCCGCCGTCCGGCCACCGGGCCCTCCGCCGCGCCGAACCCCGTCATGCTGTACGGCAAGCGCCCTCCCAAGTGCCGGAGACAGCCCGGAAATTTAGCCCCGCAATGGTCTCGTGGGTAGCCAACCCTGGCACGCCATCTGCCTTCAACGGCCTGCCTTTGACCCCTTGACCGCTGCCCAGAGGAACTCCGTGACCCTGCATCGCATTCTTTCTTCGCGCCTGCTCAGGCCCGGGTTGGCACTCGCGCTTCTCGGGTTGATCCACCACGCCGGTCAGGCCCAAACCGTAACGTCGGCCTCCGCTCGGGTGGCCACACCCCCGCCAGCCGGCCACGCAACCCCAGTCTGGACCCTCAAGCTCAAGCAGGACTTCCGCTGGCAGCAGGTTACGCCCGCCGGAACACTGCTGATCTCCACCGATGATGCGCTCTCCGGTATCGACATCGACCGAGGCCAGGTGTTGTGGGAGAAGGCGGAGTTGGGCGGACTGCCGGCGGACAGCGTCCGGATGGTCGAAGGCTCGATCCTCATGGAAGCGGCCCGGCCCGGCCTGCTCCTCATCTTCGATCCGGTAACCGGGGCAGTCGTGTTCGACTCCCGGCATCTCGGCCTAGCGGAAGTCGTCACCCGTCGCGTAATGCCACAGACCGGCACCATCCTGGTGCACGGCCGGCGGGCGTCCGGTCCACCGGTCGTGGCCCTGTATGACCTGGTCACCGGCGATCAGCGCTGGGCCAGTGAGACGTTGTTCGAGCAGACCGAGCCCAGGAAGAAGGGCCTGGGCGGACTGGTCCAGGGTCTGGTGCAGCGCGTCTCCGAGGCGACGCGCTTGGAAGTGCTCCAGGCCGGGCCGGAGATGATCGTGGTGCACACGCTCATGGGTCTTCGAGCCATGGACGCGCGGACTGGCGAGGTGCGGTGGTCCGCGACCCTGCCCACGGCTCGGCCGGGGAATCCGGCCAAGCACGTCCGGCTCTACCCGTCGAAAGACAAGAACGATCGGATCTACGTGAGCTTCGATGATCGACTGGTGGCATACAGACTGGCGGACGGGCGTCCCATCTGGACCAGGCCCGCCACCGTGAATGGCTGGATTCACCACATCGTGCAGCACCCTGCCGGAATCATCATCCTGCCCGAAGCGGCACCCGAAGGAGAGTTGTCCGGCGGGCGCACCGTGATCAACGGTGTGGTCCAGACCGGCCTCAATGTCGCGCGCTACGAAGACGGGACGACAATCGCTCAGAAGCCGGTCAAGATGCGGGGCAACGTCTATGATGCCCTGATCGCCGGTGAGTCAGCCGTGCTCGCGGTGGACGCCGAATCCAAGACATTCGTCAACGTGCTGGATGTGGCCACCGCCACCCTGCGCCTCAAGAAGGACGTCAAGATCAAGGGCCGGCTCGACTACGCCGAGCTCACCCAGGCTGGTCTGCTCTACATCTCTCGCCCGGACGCAGCGACCAACGCGGAGGTCAACTTTATCGACCTGGCAAAGGGCGACCGGGGATATAAGGACGCCATCGAGAGTGGAAAGCCGATGAGCTCCAACAAATACGACGCTGATCGTTACCGGCTGCTCCACGTAACCGAGGGCGGGATGATGTACGTCTTTGCCAACAAGAACCGGCAGCTCTACGCCATCGATCGCCAGAACGGCACCTTCGAGCCGCGCGGGGGCGAGGTCAAGCTGGAAGGCGGCGAGGATCCGGTCGATATGGAGATTCGTCCCGAGGGCCTGGTGCTGATTGCCCCCCAGAACCTCGTCATCCTGGGTCGCAACGGACAAATCAAGAAGCAGGTCTATTACCCTGCGCCTCAGCTCTCGGGTTTGCTCCGGGCACTGCACGGACTCAACGCGGTTCGCGCTGGATTGTACGGTGCGGCAGCATCCGCCTACGGCGATGCCTTCGCTCAGGCCTCTCGCCGGACGACCGATCCCGCGGCGCGGCAGATCACCGGCCAGCTGGCCACCGCATATACCGAAGGCGGCGCCCAGCTTCAGGGCTATGCCCGGCAGTCGGCCGCGATGGCGACCAAGCGCTTCAAGGCATCACTGGCCGTGCCCGGGTCGGTGTTCATGCTGACCAAATCGCCGGAGGGCAAGGGCAACGTGCTGCTGCAGGTGGACAAAGTCAGCGCCGAGCCGCGGGCAAAGGTGGACCTGGGCAAGGAGAAGGAGCCGGTCTATGCGGTCGACGATATCGCCGGCATGCTGTTCCTCAAGACCGGGCCGGGAACGCTCGTCGGCTACCGATTGTAAGGAGTCGGGGTCGCGGGTCACGAATCGCCGAGTCGTAGCAGCCCTGACGAGGTCACAACACCGAGGTCACCCTGAACGCAGCGAAGGGGCCGGAATTGGGTTCATAATTCCGTCCAGGGCACGCACGAAAGAGGTGGTGGTGCAGACAGTTAGCACCACCACCTCAACTACTTTGAAATGCCGCTCAAATCCGACTACATGCCCCCAGCAGTCCGGCTCGAGCTCTCGCTGAAAGACTTGTCCTGATAGCTCGTCGGCTGATTCACGTTGCTCTGACGGTTCTTCCACCAGCGCCAGGCCAGCATGCCAACCCCGGCGATCGCGGCGTTCCGGATATTGCTGCCGCCAAAGGTGTCGTTCCTGACCCGGCGACCTCGATTGCTGTGTCCCAGTCCGAACATATTCGTCTCCTCTCGCTAAAGCGCCGCGTACATCGCGGTGCAACTAGAAGCTAGGACTTGAGGCCGCGGAGACCGTGATCTTGAGCACAGTGCCGAGTCGATATCTACGGTCGAGAGTCGCGAGGCGGCGAGTGGGACCAGAAATCGTTAGCCTGGTCGCAGCAAAGGATCCGGCAGGTTCGGGACTGGTACTAGTTCTCAAACTCCCATCTCACGCCGAAGTTGCTGCCGTAGCCCGGGATTCGAAACCCGGGTACATAGGTGAGATCGGTGGAGGTGAGATTGCCCCGGTCCCAGTAGATATAAAAGCGATCCAGTTGGATCTGGATCAGGCTTCGGAAAAACGTCGCCCCGTGCAGCTCGATCGGAGTGCCCGCCGCGTCCCGCCCAATCACTCCAGTCCCCCAGCTTTCCATGCTGAGCCGAAGCTTCAAATCGAAGATCCCGCTGGGAAACTGGCGGAGGAACTTGGACCGGATGGTTCCCGACGTGACCGAATGCGTCGGTGGGATACCATCGGGCGAGACCGCGCGCGGATCGCTGTACCAGGTTTCCAGCGTGAGCCACTGGAGTGGCGCCAGCCGCACTGACGCGGTGATCCACTCCGTCCGGGGTGACGGACCCAGCTGCGGAACCCGAGGGAAGTCGGCATAGCTCACCGGCAAGAAGGCAGAGGTGCGGGCGTAGCCCACCTGGAAACCCAGCCGGGCGCGGCTCCAGCCGATCGCCGCCTGAAGGTCGCGCACGTCTTGCTCCGGATTGTTGAGCACCGAAGGTGCGGCCACCACGGTGCCCAGGCGCGCAGTCCCGGTGAGCGCGAGTCCCCGCACCGGCTCCAGGCCGGCAGAGAGGTTTGCGTAGTCGCTCGCCCGGCCGCCGAAATGCCGCAGATGGACCAGCTCGGCGCTCGCGCTGAACGGCCCAATCGGGTTGAGCCCGACGTTCAGCCGAGCATCGAGCGGCGTCCAGCGCGTTCGATGAAACGCCGAGCCGCCGATGGAAAACGCCGGAGCTCGATAGCTCAGAAACCCGCCGATCTGGTTGATCTGCTGGTCCAGTCCGGCCCCATCCCATCCGGTGCGCGCGTAGATGATGTCGGCTCGCGGACCCAGGTCACCGACTTCTTTCCTGAGCGACAGCCGAATCTGCGCATCGGTTCGCTTGGCGTTGTAGCCCGGCCCGATGGTGTCCTCCAGCCCCGCGTCACCAACCACAAAGGGCCGCCGGTTGGGTGAGGAACGGATGAGCTGGTATTGCAGACCCACCCAGGAGGTCGGGTGGTAGCTCCCCTGGGCCCAAAGTTGAGTATTGGAGTAGTTGCTGCTCAGGACGGCAACGGTGGGGGAGCTGAGATAGTCGGCCGCAAGGGCAAAGCCGAAACCCGAGCTGAAGCGGCGCTCCAGGTCGGCGTCGTAGCGCGCGAAATCGTTGTCGCCGCGCGCGATTCCAATGCGCGAGCGGGACGCCAGCCGGTCGTTGCGCCGGGTGAACAGATGCACCCGAAGCTGTCCGGGCCAGCGCTCGACCTCGATCCGGTCCAGGAACACGAGAGAAAACATGACGGGATCCACGGCGACGCTGTCGATTCCCGCCGCCACGTAGGGCATCCCGTCTACGAAATACTCGGCCGACGAAGCACCGCGCCCCTGGAAGCTCACCGGCTCGGGCCGGCCGATGTAGCCGCCTCGCCAGAGATAGACCCCGGGAACCTGGGTCAGGAGATCGCCCACGGTCGCGGCGTGACCCCACTCGATGGAGTCCCGGGTGAACACTATCCGGGTAAGCGGGGCTCGGGGCCCTTCCACACCCAATCGCGGGAGCACGGGGACCTGAACATTGCCCTGCGCCAGTTCCCGCAGATAGCGCTCCGTGGTGTTGATCGTGTCAGCGGCAACCGAGTCGGCGTAGGCCGAATCTTCCGCTTCCTCGTCGGGGAACTGGGCGGCGACGACGGGGGTGAACACGAAACAGTAAAGACTGAACGGGAGAAGTCGGGTTAATACCTCCGCGATATGCACCCGTTCACCGTTCACGGTTTACCGGTCACGCTTGCTGTACACGGGCCAGAACAAACTCCGTGAACAGCCGAACACCCATGCCGGTGGGTCCCTTGACCCGCGTGGGCTCGTCCCGGTCGGTGTACGCGGTGCCGGCGATGTCCAGATGAGCCCAGGGAAATCCGTCCACGAACTCGCGGAGGAACCAGCCGGCCGAGATGCTGCCGGCGGGCCGCCCGCCGCTGTTCTTGACGTCGGCGATGTCGGACTTCATCAGGTCGCGATAATCCTCCCACAGCGGGAGCGGCCAGACTCGCTCTCCGGCGCGTTCGCCGGCCGCGCGAACCTCCTCCACCAGCTGGTCGTCGTTCCCCATCACGCCGGCCGCAGTGTGGCCGAGGGCCACAACGATGGCGCCAGTGAGCGTCGCGATGTCGAGGACCGCTGCCGGCCGATACCGGCGGGCATACGAGAGCGCGTCGCACAGAATGAGCCTGCCCTCCGCGTCGGTATTGATCACCTCGATGGTCTTACCCAGGTGGCTGGTGACCACGTCGCCTGGCTTGACCGCGGTGCCGCTCGGCATGTTCTCGGTGCTGGGAATCAGACCCACGACGTGCACTTTCGGCTTGAGCCGGCCGAGCGCCTCGAAGGTGCCCAGCACGGCGGCGGCGCCGGACATGTCGTACTTCATGTCCTCCATGTTCTGGGCCGGCTTGATCGAGATGCCGCCGGAATCGAAGGTGACGCCCTTCCCGACCAGGACGACCGGGGCACCTTCCGCTCCCTTGTACTCCAGGGCGATGAAGCGCGGCTCTTCCGCGCTGCCCTGCGCCACGGAGAGCAGTGCGCCCATCTTCTCCTTGGTGATAGCGGACCTGTCGAGCACGGTGATCTCGAACCCGTGTCGCTGCGCCAGCTCGCGGGCCACGTTGGCGAGGTAACTCGGAGTGCAGACGTTCCCCGGCAGCACCTGGATGCTCCGGGCAAAGGTCTGCCCTGCCCCGATAGCCTCGCCAAGACGGCGCCCCTCTCCGGAGTCATTCGTCGAATCCGAGATCAGGATGTCGACCCGATCGAGCTGAGGCTTTTTACTGTCCTCATCCCGCCGCTTCATCTCGTTGAACTGCCAGGCCCCTTGGGCCAGTCCTTCTGCGATCGCCTGGCTCGCCTCCGCAACGCTCACCTGGCCCCGCACTTCGGCCGGGAGGTGAAAACCGGCGCGAGGCACGCCCAGGGCGCGAGCCCGCTTGGCAGTGACAGCCGCGGCTCGCCTGATCCCCGCACGGTCGATTTCCTCCGTCGTGCCCAGGCCCACCAGCAGCACGCGAGCCGCCGGTCCTGAGGGATAGATCACGGCCACTTCGTCCTTCTTGCCGCTGAAGTCGCCCGAAGAGAACACCCGGGCGAGCGCACCCGCGGTTCCCTGGTCGAGAGCCTCGAGCGAGGCGGGCAGATTTCCTCTCGGCAGCGCAATAGCCAAGAGCGGAGTCTCATAGCCGGCGACCTGCGCCTGAGCTACGGCGATCTCGAACGGCATAGGCAAGACGACGTAGTTAAGAGTGAGTGGGCCGTGATCGTGCGGGTGGGAAGCTACACCGAGCGAGCCGGGAGCGGCAATCCGGTCACGGCCGCTCCACCGCTACTCTCGCAACCGCGGCCCGGCAGCCGCAACTCGGCGGGCAGCAGCAGTGCGAATGCCAGGACTACTTCCCGGGTCCGATAGATTGCGGGGTTCCATGACACACCACGAAGCTCTTTCCCCCAGGCTGGAAATCGAGTGGCCCGCCGCGTAGCCGTCATCGGCGCCGGCGCGGCCGGCACCATGGCGGCCATTTTCGCCGCGGCTTCCGGCGCGGAAACATGGTTACTCGAGCGGACCCGGGACGGCGGGCGCAAGATCCTCATCAGTGGCGGAGGACGGTGCAACATTCTCCCGGCCCGGGTCGATGAGCGCCGGTTTGTCACCGATTCTTCGCCCAACACGCTTCGCAAGATGCTCCGCTCCTGGCCGCTCCCGGAGCAGATCGCGTTCTTCGAGCGGGAGCTCGGCCTCACCCTGGTGGAGGAAGAGGAGTCAGCCAAACTGTTTCCCGCCTCGAATCGTGCGCGGGACGTGCGCGATGGATTGCTCGCACTGGCCACCCGCCATGGCACGCAGTTTCTTCCCAGCACCACGGTCACGGGAATTGCCCCAGCCACTGAGGGATGGCAGGTGACGCGGGAAGGCGGTTCACCTCTTGCAGTCGACGCAGTCATCGTGGCAACCGGCGGCCTCTCGGTGCCGAACACCGGGAGCGACGGCCGCGGTCTCGCGATACTCGCCGGGCTGGGATACACGATTCACACTACCTATCCAGCGCTCACACCGGTTGTCGCTGATTCACCCAGCTTCGGTGCGCTCGCCGGCATTTCGCTGCCGGTGACGATCACCGCGCGGGATGCGACAAGACAGGCCAGGGCCACCGGTGGGTTTCTCTTTACCCATCGGGGCTACAGCGGCCCCTCCGTGCTGGACATCTCCCATGTGATCGCCCGCTCGAGGCTGGAAGGGGATGGGAGCGCACGCATGTCGGTTCGCTGGACCGGGCTCGACCAGGCCGGATGGGATGCTGCCCTGAAGCCGGAGGGGACCCGCACGGTGGCCGGAGCTCTTCGCCGCGAGCTGCCTGATCGTCTCGCCGATGCCCTCGCTGGAATGGCCGGAGTCCCGCCCTCCAGGTCATTGGCACAACTGGGTCGGGAAGAGCGCCTACGGCTGGTCGACGTACTGGTGCGAGGTGAGTTGCCGTGGACCGGCGACGAGGGCTACAAGAAGGCGGAGGTCACGGGTGGCGGGGTGAGCCTGGCCGAGATCGACCCTCGGACCATGGAGAGCCGGAGGCATTCGGGACTCTTTTTGTGTGGTGAGGTACTGGATGCCTTTGGTCCCATCGGGGGCTACAACTTTCTCTGGGCCTGGGCCACCGGCCGGGCCGCCGGGATTGCGGCCGCCCAGTAGAGCTCCAGCTGCGACATCCAGCCGAGCGCATCCACGTCACATTGCCGCGGCGGTGAAGTCGAACAGCAAGTGCCGCTTCCCGAGGAATTGCCCGGTCGCGCGCTACCGACCCAGGAGAACGGCGAGGGCATATGGATGTTGGCCATAGAGCGCCTTCCATTCGGGCCGGGTCCGATCCAGCAGCAGGGCAATGGTCGCGCCGAGCGGGTAGAAGCACACTCGCCGGTCCCTTCTCAGATCCATGCGCTCCAGCTCTCCTGGCAGCTCTCTCTCCTTCCCGCGTGCGATGGAACGATATGACCGAGAGTCCGGGAGCGCCGCAAACTCGGCGACCGGTCCTCCCCGCACTGCCGCGAGTTGCGCGGTTCGGTACTCCACGTACCGGGCCACTCCCTCCTGCCAGAGCTGAAACTCCAGATATCGATAATCCGCTGGGGAGAGCCGGTCGCGAAGCGCATCCCTCGCCCTGAGAACTTCCTGGAGCTGCTTCGGCCCGATTCGCGGCTGCTCCAGCGCGCCGCGGAGCGCCGCCGCCCACCGGCGAACCGCACGGGCCACCGGGGCCGAGTCGTAGGGGAATGGATAGTTCAACATCCACATGCCCGTGGTATCGCCGCGGTGGAGATCGAGACGAGCCACGCCGGCGTAGTAGTCCGGACGGGAGTACTGCCACTGGTGAAAATGCTCGTGCACCAGCGTCAGGGCCCACTCGGCGGACGTTTTGCCGGTCCGCTCGGCGGTGCCAACCACAATGGTGGGTGCGCCGTCGACTGGAAACGTCGCCACCAGCGTCGGAGGCAGGCTCCGGGGGCGGGCCCAGACCGGGTGATCGACCTGCTTGTCCACCAAGAGTTCGGCCGAATCGGTCACCAGCAGCACCGGCATCGGTGTACCGGCCAGGCCGGGCCAGACCTGATTCCCCAAGCTGTCCACCAGCCTGCGCGCTTCCGCAATGCGAATCCGGTCGCCCGGGGGCAGTCGTGGGGCCGGCCCGCCGGTCTGAGCCAGCGACGGTCGCTGCAGGGCGACGAGCATGAGGGCATGGAGCCAGAGTCGGGTCATGACTATCTCGACGGCGGGTGACCTGGAAGCCATCTTACCGCGACCACACACGCAAAATACTCATCGGGGGAGGGGACCATGAACCGCAAATTCCTGTTGGCCTGGCTCGCCGTGTTCATCGGCTGGATGGTGGGAAGCTTCCTGGTGCACGGCACCCTCTTGCACGCCGACTACTCCCGGCTACCGCACTTGTTTCGCTCCGAGTCCGAGGCTCAGCGCCACTTTCCTCTCATGCTCCTCGCGCATGCCATCATGGCGGGTGCGTTCGTGTGGATCTACTCCCGCGGTGTGGAGGCCACCCGGTGGCCGCCGCAAGGTGCCCGCTTCGGGCTGGCGATTGCATTACTGGCGGTCGTGCCGATGTATCTCATTTACTATGTCGTGCAGCCAATACCTGGCTCATTGGCGGCCAAGCAAATCCTGTTCGACAGCATTCTCGTGATCCTGCTCGGCGTCCTGGTAGCCTGGGTCTACCGGACGGAGGGACAAGGCCGGTCTCGGGTGCGCGCAGCAGCCTGAGGGACTGCAGACCTACGTGCCTCTGTGGTAAACTCTGACTGAACCGGTGAGGACCTTATGACGACCAAGATTGAAGTGCCCTTCCCTCCTCGACCGCCGGAGCCACGTGGTGCTCACCTCCAGCCACCATGGGTCCCCTTTGAGCCCCGGTGGGAGTATAGAGAGATTGTGCGTGACCTCGAGTCCGAAAAATTGCCCGGCGAGGAAGAGCTGAACGCGTTGGGCGCCGAGCACTGGGAGCTGGCCGGCGTGGCCAATCAGGGTCGCCGCGTGCATTTCTACTTCAAGCGGGAGCGAACCTGATAACGAGGTAACCGACATGTCCAAATCCGAGCGCCTGGCCAACATCATCCGAGTTTATCTGGAGGGTGACCTGGAGTTGGATACGGCCGTGGCCGAGCTGGTGTATGCCTATGTGCAGCGGGGCTGGCGCTTCTCCCTGATCGAGGCCGAGTGCGATCCGCGCTATCGGGACCGAATGCACGCCCTCGCGGTCCGGGTGGACGCCGAGATCCTGGCCCGGCGGGAGTCAACTGGGCAACTGGAGCTCGCGCCACCAATCGTCATCAGATAACCACTTGGTAGCGTCATTATGGCTCCGGATACCGCCAATCTCATCGCTCGCTGCTCCATTACCGTGGCGGCGCCGGCCGAGAAGGTCTGGAACGCGCTGGTCACTCCAGCTGCGATCAAGCGGTACATGTTCGGGACTACCGTGATCTCGGACTGGACGGAGGGGAGCCCGATCGGCTGGAAGGGGGAGTGGCAGGGAAAGAAGTACGAGGACAAGGGCGTGATCCGCCAGTTCAAGCCGGGGCGCGCGCTGCAGTACACCCACTTCAGCCCGATGAGTGGTCTTCCCGACAAACCCGCGAATTATCACACGGTCACCATCCAGCTCTCCGCCGAGGGGAGTGGCACCAGGGTATCGCTGACACAGGACAACAACCCTACCGAAGAAGCCCGGTCGCACTCGGAGAAGAACTGGGCGATGATGCTGGACGGCCTGAAGAAGCTCGTGGAAGAGCAAAGGTAAGACCCGCCTTACCTGAGACGCACAACCTTTCCGACCGAGGGGACACCCTTTCCGTTCAGAAGAAACAGGAGGTAATGGCCCGGTGGCGCGAGATTGCGGTTGGCGGGGGTGGTGACGTTGAGTCCACCGGCAGCCATGGCAAAGCTCAGGCGGTTGAACCGCTGATTGGAGTTGAAGGCGTGAGTGGTCGAACCCAGCCGGACCAGGCTTACCCCTGTTATGGAAGACGCCTGGTTCGTGCCTACGAAGGTGGTCTGTCCATAACCCAAGGTGCCGGTGTAGCTGGAAATGACTGGCCGGGCGCCCTTGAACAAGTAAGGCGGGGAGTAGAGCTCAGCGCTTAGCTGGTCAGTTGCCCGTTCTTCACTGTCGCCGCTTCCGGTCACCAGGACTCTCCCATCCCGCAGCAACACCGCTGTTGAGTGATACCCTCTGATCACTGAGCCGCTCGCCAGGAGCGTCCAGTTCCCCGTGGTGGGATTCCACAGCTCGGCGGCGTACACAGCTTTGGACTCGTCCGTGTGAGCGGTGCCGGCAGTGCCTCCTGTCACCAGCACCTCGCCGGTAGGAAGAATGGTGGCGTTGTGGTGCCTTCGGGCGAAGTTCATCGATCCCGTCCATAACCAGGCAGGGCTGCCGCGATTCAGATCGATAATCTCGGCAGTATTGGTGGTGCGTCCGCCGCCGGCGTACAGCACTTTGCCGGGCTCATACATCACCGCCGCCCCATAATCGCGGGTTCCGTACAGCCGGAGCCCCACGCTGCTCCAGGCGCCGGAACCGGTGGTGGACAGGTAATAGGTTGCTTGGTTCTCGCCCGCGTGGAACACCCGGCCATTCGGGGCGAGAAAAATCCGTGGGTAGTATCGAATATTTCGTCCAGCGCCGGTCAGCGCCCGCCAGCCGCTTCCGGTCCAGACCTCGGGTGTCCGAACCATGGTACCAGGAACTTCACTCCCGGAGAGCGTCAGCATCTCCCCATTCGCGAGCGTTATCGTCGAGGGGTACCAGCGACCCTTGGCCATCTTCTGTCCTGTGCTCCAGCTGAATGAGGTGCGCTGGAAGATGTTCGCATCGGGCACGCCCACCCCGTCATCAACATGACCGCCGTTGACCAGCAACCTTCCGTCGGGTAGGAAGGCATGTCCACTGCAGAAGAGCTCAGTCGCAACCGGGACCATGGTAAATGAATTGGCCGCCGGATCCCACACGTAAGGCTCGCCGACTTCACCCCAGAAGAGCACCTTCCCGTTGGGAAGCAGGTTCAGATGAACCGCGATGACCGGCCATGAGAGCGGAGCGCTCCACTTTCCGACGGTCTCTTCGGAACCGGTGGCCGCAATGGCGAGTGACGCGGGTGACGCTCCACAGGGCAGCCCTTCGTTGCGATGGCTGGCAACCTTCACGTTGTCCTGATACAGCTCTACGACTCCGGTGTGACTTGTCTCCAGCTCCGTCTCGCTGTAACCCGGGTCGCCGCCGGGGCCCTCTTCCAGCGTAAGCCCACCCGTTTCACTGGTCTCGGCAACACGGTACTCCACCTGCACTGGGGACCGAGTTCCGTTGGTGACGAGGAACTTGTT
>Ga0307415_100000865_pt1 | contig 13846 bp, 10 predicted proteins | sample DK1Cmetagenome_FD_204524 | JGI IMG/M metagenome (GOLD analysis project Ga0307415, IMG submission 204524) | Maize rhizosphere microbial communities from greenhouse at UC Davis, California, United States - DK15-C-2 | ecosystem: Host-associated > Plants > Roots > Rhizosphere > Soil | place: USA...
GAATGTGATCTTGCCGAGCGTCGGGTCGTCCGACGCGGGCAGGTGCCCGGTCGGGCCGATCGAGCCGGCGACGAAGCGCTGCTCGCCGATCGCGGCGCGCGCGATCTCGGCCGCCTTGCGGTTGATCTCGTAGCTCTGGTCGCCCAGGCCCCACTCGCCGAGCTTGATCCGCGACGCCTGGAACGTGTCGGTCTCGACGACGTCGGCGCCGACCTGCACCATCGACTCGTGCAGGTCCCGGATCACGTCGGGGCGGTTGAGCACCAGCGCCTCGTGGGCGCGCCCGGGAAGCTTGTAATCGCGCTCGAGCGAGAGGTCGAACTGCTCGAGCGTCGCGCCCATGCTGCCGTCGAAGATGACGACGCGCTCGCGCGTGGCGGCCAGGTAATCGCGCATCGGGTCGGATGCTAGCGAACCTTGACAAGGTTGTGGCAAGGTTCGTGTTTCACGCCCTTTCGCCCCGTGCTCCGGCCCGTGTGTCACGGTAAGAGGGCAAAGTGCAACGCGCGGAGCTCCACTTCCACCTGCTCCCGGACGTCGACGACGGACCGGTCGATCTCGACGAGGCGATCGAGCTGGCGCGCCTGACCGTCGCGGACGGCACGTCGCTGGTCACGGTCACCCCGCACGTGCGGGAGCTGCTGCGTCAGGGGATCCTCGGCGAGCTTGCGGCGCGCACGCACGAGCTGGCGGCGGCGCTGGCGGGGGCGGGGGTGCCGCTGGAGGTCCGGACCGGCGCCGAGCTGGCCCACGACGACGTCGCGCTGCTGGGCGACCGTGAGCTCGACGCGATCGCCCAGGGGCCGACCGGCGCGCGCTGGGTGCTGCTGGAGGCGCCGCTGTTCGGCGGCGACCTCGACGGGTTCCTCGCCGCGATCGCGGAGGTGCGCGAGCGCGGGTTCGGCACGCTGATCGGCCATCCGGAGCGCTGCGCCGTGCTGATGGAGTCCGACGGCGCGATCGCCGCGGAGCGGCGCGCCGGCGCCCGGCTGCAGGTCAACGGCAGCTCCCTGACCGGGCTGCACGGCGCGCGAGCCCGCGCGTGGGGACTCGAGCTGCTGCGCACGGGCGCCGCCGACGTGATCGCGTCCGACGCGCACCGGCCGTCGCGGCCGGCCGTCCTGTCGGCGGCGGTCGCCGCGGTCGCCGCGGACGGTGTGGCACGCGACGTGGCCGAGGCGTTCGTCAGCGCGACGCCGCGAGCGCTGCTGCGGCACGGGATCGCGCCGGCGCGTCCGGCGCGCGCCGCCTGAGCGGCTCAGACGGCCTGCCGCGGTGTCGGTGCCCGACGGGGTGACGGTCACGCGCTAGCGCGACGGCCCGCTGCTCGTGCGCAGCGACTCCGCATCCGCGACCAGGACGGCCGCGTCATCCGCCCGGCACGTAGACGTCGGCCAGCCACGCGGCGACGGCCCGGACGCCGCCCTCGGCGGCGATCGCCCGCTGGCGGGCGGGGCCGTTGCTCTCCGCCAGGCGGGCGACGTCGCCGAGCTCGGCGACGCAGCCGAGGTCGGCGGCGACCGGGCCGACGTCGGCGAGCAGCGCGGCCAGGCGCTCGCGCGCCGGGACGCGCTCGCCGCTGCGCAGGTCGGCCAGCTCCGCATCCATGCCCCAGCGGGCGGCCGACCAGCGGTTCTCGGCGAGCCGCCAGCCGTCGTCGGCGGGCTCGAGCGGCTCGCCCGCGTCGTGGCGCGCCGCGAGCCAGCCGACGAGCGCGTGGACGAGCGCGACGACGGCGGCGGCGTCCTGCACGGTCGACTGGGCGTCGGGCACGCGCAGCTCGAGCGTCCCGAACGCCGGGTGCGGCCGCAGCTCCCACCACCAGCGGCGCGGTCCCGGCACCGCGCCGGAGGCGGCGCCCCAGGCCAGCGTCGCGGCGAACTCCTCCCACGAGCCGATCGCCGGCGGGATGCCCTGGCGCGGGAGCTGCTCGGCGATCTTCGGCCGGATCGACGCCATGCCGGTGTCGCGACCGTCGTGGAACGGCGCGTTGGCGGCGAGCGCGGCGATCAGCGGCAGCCACGATCGCAGCCCGTTGTAAACCGCGAGCGAGCGGTCGGCGCCACCGACCGCGACGTGCACCTGCAGCGCGCAGACGAGCTGGCGCCGGGCGATCTCGCCGTACTCGGCGGCGGTCCACGCGTAGCGCTCACCCGCGTTGAGCTCGCCGACCGGGTCGGCGAACGGGTGGACGCCGGCCGCGCCCAGCCGGCCGACGGGCGCGGCCGCCGCGGCGAGGTCCCGGCGGGCCGCGGCGAGCGCCGCGATCGCGGCGGGCACGCTCGGCACGGGCGGGAGCGCCAGCTCGAGCTGGGCCGCCGGCATCTCGAGCTTGAACCGCTCGTCGCCGCAGGCCTCCACGACGTCGGTTGCGCGCGGCAGGAGGTCGAGCGTCTCGGCATCGAGCAGCATCAGCTCCTCCTCGAGCCCGAGCGTGAGCGGCTCGGGCGCGTCGAACGCGATCCGGAGAGCGGCTGCGGTGGGAGTCGGCTCGAGCGTCATCGGCTGGCGACCCGGGCGATGCGGATCCGCGGCGGCCACGGGTCTTCCGTCTCCGCAGCGATACGTGCTCGAGCGCGGCGTGCGCTCCGAGCAGCTGCTCGTGCTCGCCGGAGTTGCCCGGGCTATCCGCCGCGACTCTGGTGGCGCGGGCCTTGGTGCTGCGGCACGGTGCGCGGGCTCGGCTTCGCCACGCGCTGGTCCGCGGCGGCTCGGCGGTGCTCGAGCGACTTCTGCAGCTTCTCCGGGAGCGCCGGCCGCGCCCGCTTCGCGTTCTTGGCCATGCGCCGAATCCTACGCCGTACGGCCCGGGAGCCGCTGGTCGACCACCATCGTCGCCGCTGCCGCCAAGCGAGGCCGCAGCTCGCGCATGGCGCGACGTCGCGCTCGGCGCACGGCGGGCGCTCGCTCCGGGCAGTCCCTCAGCAGCCGCGCGAGCTCCGCCGGCCCGACGAGGTTCTCGGACGGGTCGGTGCGCGCTCGCGACCGGGGCGTACGACGAGAACCCCGCCGCACGGCGGGGCTCTCGCCTGCTCGCCCTCCAGGTAGGAGCGCTACTTGATGAACAGGATCTCGGAGTACTTCGGCAGCGGCCAGAGCCCGTCGGGCACGACGTGCTCGAGCTGGTCCGCGACCTCGCGCACGGCGCTCATCGCCGGCACGACGGTCTCCTTGACGTACTTGGCGTGGTCGAGCGCGTCGTCGACGTGGGGGTGGCTCGTGTTGGCCGTCTCGAGCGCCGCGATTCGCGTGACGAGCTCGTCGACCAGCCCCGCGACCTCGGCGCGGATCGTCTCGATGCCCTTCGACGAGCCGGCCACGCCGAGCTCACCGAGATAGCGGACCGCGGCGGGCAGGAGCATCGTCTTGGCCATCGAGAACGTCGTCTCGGCCTCGATGTTGACCTTCGCGACGTACTGCTCGACGAACACCTCGTAGCGCGCCTGCAGCTCGCGCTCGGACAGCACGTCGTACGCGCTCATCACCTCGACGGACGACTCGGACACCAGCGCCGGCAGGGCGTCGGGCGTCTGGCGCAGGTTCGCGAGCCCGCGCCGCTCCGCCTCGGCGTGCCACTCGTCGGAGTAGTTGTCGCCGTTGAACACGATCTGCTTGTTCTCCGCATGCGTGTCCTTGATGACCGCGAGCACGGCCTCGGCCAGCTCGGCGCCGCCCTCGAGCTGGCGCTCGAGCGCGTCGGACATCCGGTCGAACGCCTGGGCGGCGATCGTGTTCAGCACCGCGTTGGGCAGGGCCGGCGACATCGACGACCCGAGCGCGCGGAACTCGAACTTGTTGCCCGTGAACGCGAACGGCGACGTGCGGTTGCGGTCGCCGCCGTGCATCGGCAGGTGCGGCAGCACGCTCGCGCCGAGCTTGAGGTAGCTCGACGGCGTCGCCGCGTCGCCCGACCCGCTCTCGATCGCGTCGTAGACCTTCTGCAGCTCGGCGCCGAGGAAGATCGAGATGATCGCCGGCGGCGCCTCGTTCGCTCCCAGGCGGTGATCCTGGCCGGGCGAGGCGATCGACGCGCGCAGCAGCTCCTGGTGCCGGTTGACGGCCGCGATCACGGCCGTGCAGAAGAACAGGAACTGCAGGTTCTCGTGCGGCGTGTCGCCCGGCTCCAGCAGGTTGACCCCGGTGTCCGTGCCGAACGACCAGTTGTTGTGCTTGCCGGAGCCGTTGACGCCGGCGAACGGCTTCTCGTGCAGCAGGCAGACGAGCTGGTAGCGGCGCGCGACGTTCTGCAGGATCTGCATGCAGAGCTGCTGGTGGTCGGAGCCGACATTGGAGTTCTCGAACACCGGCGCGAACTCGTACTGGCCCGGCGCGACCTCGTTGTGGCGGGTCTTGATCGGGATGCCGAGCCGCCCCATCTCGTTCTCCGCCTCGAGCATGAACGCGAGGACGCGCTCCGGGATCGAGCCGAAGTAGTGGTCGTCGAGCTCGTGGCCCTTCGGCGGCTTGGCGCCGAACAGCGTGCGCCCGGTCGTGACGAGGTCGTGGCGCTCGAAGTAGAAGTTCTCGTCGATCAGGAAGTACTCCTGCTCGGGCCCGATCGTCGTGAACACGCGCGCGGCGTCCTCGTTGCCGAGCAGCCGCAGCGCCCGGAGGGCCGAGCGCGAGAGCGCGTCCATCGAGCGCAGCAGCGGGATCTTGTGATCGAGCGCCTCGCCGGTCCAGGACGCGAACGCCGTCGGGATGCAGAGCAGAGCGCCGTTCGGGTTCTCGAGGATGAACGCGGGCGACGACGGGTCCCATGCGGTGTAGCCGCGCGCCTCGAACGTCGCCCGGATGCCGCCGGTCGGGAACGAGGAGGCGTCCGGCTCGCCCTGGATCAGCTCCTTGCCCGCGAACTCGGCCAGCGCGTTGCCGTCGCCCGTCGGCTCGTAGAACGAGTCGTGCTTCTCGGCCGTCGAGCCGGTCAGCGGCTGGAACCAGTGCGTGAAGTGCGTGCAGCCGCGCTCCATCGCCCAGTCCTTCATCGCCGCGGCGACGTCGTCTGCGAGCGCCGAGTCGAGCGGCAGCCCGCTGTCCAGCGTCTCCTGCAGGCGCTTGTAGGACGCCGGCGACAGGCGCTGGCGCTGGACGGCCGGCGAGAACACGTTGTCGCCGAAGCCGTAGGCGCCGGCCTGGGTCAGGTCCGACTGGCCCAGGGCGCCCCCGTTGGGGCTCCACTGCGCGGCAGAGACGTTGGTCATGCGGGTGCGTGGCATTGCGTCGAGCATCCTCCTCGAGATCTGGGCGAGCGCAGCCAGCCTAGTCGGGCGCGGACGCGCCGGTGTTGTCCATCTGGACAAAGATCGCTCCGAGGGATCTTCGACATGTGGACAAAGAGCGCGCGCCGGCCATAGTTCAACCTCAGTCCCGCCACTCCGACGACGGAGGTCCCTAGACATGAAGAAGGTCGAAGCGTTCGTACGGCACGAGGCGTTCGAGCCGATCCGCATGGAGCTGCTCGCGCTCGGATTCCCCTCGCTGTCGATCATGGAGGTGAAGGGCTCCGGTCGTCAGAAGGGCATCACGGAGCGCTACCGCGGCGCCGAGCTGACCAACTACCTGCGGCCGAAGGTCAAGATCGAGTGCGTCGTCGCGACCGGCGACGTGCAGACGGTCGTCGACACGATCCTCAAGCACGCCCGTACCGGCTCGATCGGCGACGGCAAGGTGTTCGTGCTGCCCGTCGACGAGGCCTACCGGATCCGCACCGGCGAGTCCGGCGAGGAGACGCTCCAGGCGCACCCGGGCGCGGCGGCCGAGGCGCAGCAGGTCGCGTAGGCAGGCATGGCCGGCGCCCAGCCGATCGAGCCCGCCGGCAGCGCGCTGGTCGAGCGGCTGCGGGCCGTCCACCTCGAGATGATGGACGCCGTGCTGGGCGGCGAGGGCCTAGGACGGGTCGCGCAGCTGGCCGCGGACGCGGCCGGCGCGCCGGTCGCGATCGTCGTCCCGCGGCTCGGCGCCGCCACCGCCTCGCGCGGTGCGACCGACGACCTGCGGCCGCTGCGGCGCTACGTCGGCGACCGCTTCAAGGAGCGCCCGGCGCAGGTCCCCGCCGGCGTGCTCGCGGAGGTGCCGATCGCGTCGGGCGACGAGACGATCGGCAGCGTGCTGATGCTCGGCGAGCCGGGCGCGGCGGTCGCTTCCGAGGCGACCGACTTCCTGCACCTCGCCGCCGTCGCCTCGCTCACCGAGGTCGCGGTCGAGGAGGCCAAGGACGAGGTCGAGCAGAACCTGCGCGGCTCGTTCCTCGAGGAGCTGCGCGCCAAGGCCGCCGAGCTGGAGGCGCCCGACGTCCTTCGGCGCGCCGCGCGGCTGGGCTGCGACCTCTCGCACGGCGCCGTGGCGCTCTGCGCGCAGCTCACGACCGACCGGCCGCGCCACGTCGTCGCGACGATCGCCGGCGAGCACCCTGGCGCGCTCGCGCAGCACATGGAGCTGCCGGGGGACGCGCCGCGCGTCTACGCGCTGCTGCCCGCCGCCGACGGCGCGCCGCCGGAGGCGACGCTCGAGGCCGCGCGGCGGCTCACCGCGCGGCTCCAGCGCCACGGCACGGTCGGGCTCTCGAGCTTCTACTCCGACCCCGCCGAGCTGGGGCGCGCGATCCAGGAGGCTGAGCTGGTGCTCGACGTGCTGCGGCGCTCGGAGGTGCCGATCTCCGAGGACATCGGCACCGGGACCTACCGGCTGCTGTTCCGGGTGCTGGCATCGCATCCCGAGGAGGTGCGGTCCTTCTTCGACGACACCGTCGCGCCGATCGTCGCCTACGACGACCAGTACGCGACCGACCTCGTCGGGACGCTCGAGGCCTACCTCGAGCAGAACTGCAACATGAATAGATGCGCCGAAGCGATCTACGCCCATCGGCACACCGTCGCCTACCGGCTTGACCGCGTGAAGGAGCTGACGGGCCTGGACCCAATGCAGTCCGAGGACCGAGAGCGGCTTGGGCTCGGACTCAAGGCCTACCGCATCATCGCGCCCCGCCTACCGCGCTAGATTTGGGACCAGGCGCGCTTGGCGTCGCCCCTTCCCCTGCCATCGACCGCCGAGCGCGCTTAGGGGGAGGTCGTGCGAAGATCGAATGGCGCTAAGCGGGAATCCGACCCGCCTGCCATATCAGCGGGCCGGACGCTTCCGGCAACCCTCCGTGAACGAGGGAAGGGGCCGCGCGCCGCGACAGTGAGCGCACGCACGGCTAAGGAACTGGCGAACGTCTGACTGATCGCCCCGGAGCCCGGGACGCTCGTTGCCACGCGACCCGTTGCGCTTGTAGCGCGGACGCTCGTGGCGCTCGTGAGGGTCGGAGCGCAGAGCTTGCTCATGCTTAGCGTCGAGAGCTAGGCCGACGTAGCAACTCTCGGGATGCTGCGGGCTACTCGTCATCGGGCTTCACCTTCGGTCGCCAGAATCCGCGAGAGTCGCGAAACTCCCTCTGTAACGTGCTGAGAGCCGGAGGGCGGCTTCGGCTGAACCGTGAAGCGTAGCTTCCGGCTGTGCGTATTACGTGCCATGAGTCTCAGCGGCAGCGGCACGGCGGATCTTGGAGTTTCATGTCCTCGCCGATGGGAAACGCCTTCTGGGCTCCACCATCGAACCAGGCAGCCACGGGGACGGCGGGCTGAGGGGGGCGACGTACTGTCCGAGCCTGGCAAGGTCGGCCTTGATGCTCGCCTCATCCTCACCCTGAACGTACTTAGCCGCCGCGAGAGGCCCCTTGGGCAAGAGTGAGCTTCTGTCGAAGCTTGGTTACGTCGCCTTGATCGTTGCTGCCCTGATCATTACTGCCCTGATCGTTGCTCTGATCTTGAGTTGTATCAGTGATTTTACCTTTGGTTTGGTTGTAGGTTGGAAGAGTACGATAGCAACCCCAAACAGCCCCCCGGCCCCACGGTCCCCGACACGCCAGCGAAAGAGGACCGACTAGGGAAAGAGCCGGGAGACTGCCTAGGGTTACTTAGGCACGAGGTCCGACAATGGTCGCCGGGGAACTAGACAAACCGGCGCCCACATTGGCATGCCAACCGTGAATCAATCACGGGCGATGTCGCGAGAGACGGCTCGAACGTCTCTGCGCGCCTGGCTACCCGCCGCGGGTTCCGTAAGGAACGGATTGGAGCTTCGGAGCTTCGGCTCTTCGAGCTTGGTCTTCGAGCGCGCAAGCGAGCCCGATGGAGCCTCACGCTGGCCGGCTAGCTCGGAGAGGCCCCCTACCGCCTCTAGATCGCTCCTGAATAGCAGAAGCGTGCTACCTGCAGGCAGAATCTAATTGCCTAGCCCGAACGAGGGGGATCGCAGCGCCCGGTTGCGTTAGGGCTGGTTTACCCCAGGAACGCAATTGGAGCACCGCGGCCAGCGGATGGGGGATCGGCACGAGGCACCCGGAGACGTGTAACCCCGGGTTGCAGTTCAAGACTGATCCGCGTTACCTACGTTGACAGCCGAAGGGGTCGCGAACCGGCCTGGGCTCTGCAATCGCTACCGCAGCAGTCGGGTATACGAACTTATCGGTCTAGAGATTTTTTCCTGCGCGACCACGCTGGAACGGCAACCTCGAACGCTTCTTCGGCACCCTGGAAGACGAATGGGCGCACGGCCGCGTCTGGCCGAACTCAGCCACCCGCGACCGCGCCCTGGCATCCTTCATCCGTTACCTCAACCGCTGGCCCCCACAGCGCCGCCGGCGGCCGACCACCCATCACCCGCATCCAGCAACCCCGCAGGCAGGACACCTAGCCCCGGGCCGGCCGATGCGAAGTCACCGTGCGGTTCCGCGGAACCGCAGCGGATAGTCGTAGTCGGGACGCGGACATGCGTGCGACCCGAGCGACCGGTTGATCGGATCCCGCGACCGGTCGGTCCACCGTCGACGATCGGCGCCGTCGTCGGTCTGACCTTGCGCAAAGCCTTGCGCTCGAAGAGGGTTTGAGCTCCCCGACCGCGAGGAGGCTGGCCGTGTCGGCCGAACGCAATCATCCTGTGATGGTCCACGCCGCAGCGACGGAGAGCGGCGCCGGCCGGACCAACGGAGCTTCGCCCGGCGAGGTGCACGCGGCGGAGAGCTTCTTCGTGCTCGGCGAGGGCATGCTGAGCGAGAGTGCGGGCGGACGCCGCGCCGCCGCCGTCGACGAGCCGGCGGGGGCCAGGTCGTCGGCCGACGAACCGCCGTTCCGCTTCAGGCGGATCGGACCCAAGGCCAGGCAGCTGCCGGAGGCGACGCTGCGCAAGCTCGCTCAGGCGATGACGCACGCGGGGGGCGGCAGCACGGGCATCCCCGCCGGCTACACGTATCTCGGGCAGTTCATCGACCACGACCTGACGATGGATCGGACCGACGTGATGTTTGGGTCGAGCGTCGCGCCCCACGACATGCTGCAGGGGCGCTCGCCGAGTCTCGACCTCGACTCGCTGTATGGAGCGGGGCCCCAGGATGCAGCCTCGGAGCGGTTCTACGCCGACGACGGGCTGCGGCTGAAGCTGGGCAAGACCGACGATGGCAAGCCCTTCGACCTGCCGCGCCACGGCAAGAAGGCGCTGATCCCGGATCACCGCAACGACGAGAACCTCGCGGTGGCCCAGACACATCTGGCGTTCATCCGGTTCCACAACCGGGCGATCAAGGAGCTCGCGTCGGTCCCACAGGCAAAGCGCTTCGGCAAGGCGCGCCGCGCGGTGGTCAAGCACTACCAGTGGATGATCCGCCACGACTACCTGCCAAGGATCTGCGAGCCGTCCGTCGTCGACGACGTCTTCACCAACGGGCGCAAGATTTTCGAGCCCAACGCGCACGGCTCGCTCGCGACGTCGATGCCGATCGAGTTCTCGGTCGCAGTGTTCCGGATCGGCCACAGCATGATCCGCCGAGAGTACGAGTGGAACGCCATCTTCCAGGACGGCGGTGGCACCCTGCAGGCGCTGTTCACCTTCTCGGGCACGGGGGGCGACCTGACCGAGAACAACCCGCTGCCCGGGATCTGGCCGGCAGACTGGCGGCGGCTCTACGACTTCCCGGCGGCCGGTCACGCCGACCTTGCGGCTCCGCCCGGCCGGTTCAACCGCGCGATGCGGATCGACACCCGCATCGTGAACCCGCTCGACAATCTCCCGCTGGGCGCCTTCGGCGCGACCAAGAAGCCCGCCGACGTGCTCGAGCGCAACCTCGCGTTCCGCAACCTCATGCGCGCGCGCGTGGTCAAGCTCGCCACGGGCCAGGATATGGTCCAGCACCTAAAGGACAAGGGCGTGACGGTGAAGGGGCTGACGAAACCCCAGATCCTCGACGGATCGGGCGGGGCGGAGCTGTCCTCGCTCACCGGTGCCCAGCGCAACGCGGTCGCGGAGAACACGCCGCTGTGGTTTTACATTCTGCGCGAGGCCGAGCTGAATGGAGGCAAGCTCGCCGGCGTCGGCGCGAGGATCGCCGCCGAGACGTTCCACCGCGCGATCGCGGGCAGCAAGGCATCGATCATCCGCCACAAGGACTTCGTCCCGCACTTCGCGCAGGACGACCAGAACTTCAACATGCCGGATCTCCTCTTCTTCGCCTTCGAGGGCAAAAAGCAGCAGCTACATCCCGTCAAATAGGGGTCCTCGCCGGCGCCGCTATCGACGGCGCCGCGCCCCACGACGTACGCCATCCCCGCCAACGGGTGCACGGAGTCCGGCACGGCTGCCAAGTCACGCCGAACCTCCCGAGCGGGGACGCGCGACACAACAAAGGAAGTCACGCCCAGCGGGCCGCCGGCCTGAACCGAAGAGCCAGCTCGCCGTCGGCCCGGGCGCCTCCCTGGGGAGCCGGACGCCAAGCCGAATCGAAAAGCAAGCCTGCCAGCGGTGCTCCGCCACTCGATCGCGGTCGCTGTCGCTTCGCGCGAAAACGAGGCGCGGGTGGAGCTCCGGACGAGACGGTCGCGGCTCGTCCCAAGCAGGCGTCTCGGGCGACCGAGCCGAGACGCTCGCTCGTCGAGGAAGGCGAGCGCTTGGCGCAGCCGTGGGCCGCCTCCGATGCCGCTTGCGTGTCGATCCGACGGCCGCCCGCCGAGAGGACTAACTGCGGGGCGCCCTTACCCGATTGCAGCGGTCTGGAGCGGCGCGCTGGTCGCATCCTCAGCGGCCCCGGATACGGCAGGACGCTCCATGGGCGCCGTCCCGTTGCGGATGACGTGACCGTCTCGACTCGCGCGGGAGCTCGCGCAATAGCTTCGGACCGGCGGCAGGGTGCGGATGTCTTCCGCCCGCTTCTTGGACGAACATCCGGCCGGCGGTCGGGCTGCCGAGGGTCTCGCCCGCTCACCGGCGTCGACCCGAGCGCTTTTTCTTGTGGCGGCGCGGCGCCGGCGGGGGGCCGCTCGCTCGCCGCTGCTGGCCCGCGGGGCGCGAGCCCGCGTGGCTGGGGCGCCCGCTCGAGCCGGTCGGGATCTTGGTCGTCGGGTCGCCGCTGGTGCGCGGCCGGCGGCCCGAGGGCGGTGGCTGGGGCCGGTCCTCTCTGCGCAGCTGCTTGAAGCGATCACCCAGCCCGCCAGGTCCGCCGGCGGCCGCCTGCGCGTCCTGCGCCGCCGGGCGCAGGTGACCCAGGCGCTTGCGCACGATCACCCCCTGGACGATCGTCCACGTGTTCGTGGTGATCCAGTACACGAGCAGGCCGGCCGGCAGCTGCCAGGCGATCGTGATGAAGAAGAAGGGCAGCGCGAGGAAGATCATCCGTTGCGTCCTGTCCATCGTCGGGTTCGCCGAGAGCAGGAACGAGAAGAGCTGCGAGCCGATGTAGAGCGCGAGCAGCGCGACGAGAACGGTGCCCGTGGCGCGGCTCGTGAGGTCTGGGATGAAGAGGAAGTGCGATGCCGCCGTCTCGCCGCACGCCTGTGGGTTGGGCGTGCCGGGCGGGTTGATGGCCGGGCAGATGTCGTGCCGCAGGTCGGTGCGCAGCATGAAGTACACGGAGAGGAAGACCGGCAGCTGCGCCACCGCCGGCAGGAACGACCCGAGCGGGTTGATCCTGTTCTCCTTGTAGAACGCCATCGTCTCCCGCCGGAGGCGCTGCGGGTCCGAGCCGTGCGTCTCGCGCAGCCTCTTGATCTCCGGGGTGAACTGGGCCATCCGGTACATCGAGCGCAGCTGCTTGAGCGTCAGCGGCAGCAGCAGCGAGCGGATCAGCACCGTGAGCGCGATGATCGCGAGACCCCATCCCAACCCGATGTCGTCGTGAAAGAACTTGAGGATCGCCTCGAAGACGTTGATCAGCGGCTGAAAGATGTTGGCGAGAGAGGGCTGCATTGGTTAGGTCCTGCGGCGCTAGCCGTGGCGGCGGGCCGGGCGGTGCGCGCCAGCTGGACGAGCCCGGCGGCTTGAAAGACGGTCACGGCGACCGCGAGCAGGAGCGCGGCGCCGACTCGTCCCTGTCGTGGTCGGCGAAGGCCTGCGCGGCGCCGCCAGCGAGCGGTCGGAGGTCGTTCGCGAGCGCCACGGTCGCCAAAGCGCGGCGAGCATGACGACGGAGGCGCTGGCTGCGCGCGGCGGCGGGCTGCACGTGCGCTCGCTGCTTCATGAATGCAGGCCTGGTCTGCTGGTTCACGCCGGCGGCGCGCCTCGCTGACGGCGTTTGTGACAACACCCGCGCCGGGCGCGCCGAGCGAGAGGCGGCGATCACGGTCCCGCGCCTACGGGTTCATGCTGCCGCCGGGGTTGTTCCAGCCCAGCCATTCCAGCACCCGCAGCAGCGTCGGGTGTCTGGCGATGTATCCGCCGGCCAGGGTCTGAATGCGCCTCACGGGGTTCGCGCGCGAGGGCTCGGCTGGCGCCTGATCGTGCTGTGGCTGGGCGCTGGAACCGTCTTGAGGTTCGAGGTCTCGGGGCGTTCTCGGTGCTGGCATGGGAGCTCCTTCTGTCGTGGGGCCGCTATTACCGGAGCGGGTGTGTCGGGGGTTTGTCACTCATGTGAGGTCGCGCGGCCGCGCGTATCTGCGGACGATCAGCGCAAACGCGGCCAGGTAGCCGAGCGGGAGGCCGGTCGCCGCCGGCGCCGGGACGTCGCCGGCCCCGCCCATCAGCGAGGTCACGAGGCCGAAGGGCGTGTACGAGCCCTTGTGGGTTGGAGCCCTGGTTACGCGATCAGCGGGGACAGGCTGGCTAGGGCGCGCATCCGTCTGCGGTCTCGCGGCTTTCGGCGTCTGTTAGGGACCCGCGGTGTCGTTGCCTTCTCCGCCGGGGCCGGTGGGCTGGTTCGGATCGGCAGCGATGAGCCATCGGTCGCCGTCCTTGACCAGGCCTAGGCGGGTCGGGACGTAGGCGCCGTTGTCGTCTTCGGCGGTGGCGCGATCGCCTTTGATCGCAACCTTCGTGACGCTGAAGCCGCGCAGCTTACGGCGATCAGAGTCGGACAAGGCCCTGAGCACCATCTTCATGACCGCCGGGCAGTCGCCGCCGGCGATTCCCGCGCCAGCGGCGGCAAGCTCCCGCTTGGCGTCGCTGCTCGTGAGCTCGCACGCCTTGTCCGCGTCACCGTTAGCGAGCGCCGTTGAATACTGCGTGGCGGTCTCGCGGACGGCGTCCTCGGGCGACTCGCTTCCGCACGCGGCGAGTGCCAGGAGAGCGGCGACGAGGGCGGCGCTCGACGCGCGTCGCACTGATGTCCCTTTCGGAAACCGTCGGGTTGTTGCTGCGCCAGCCAAGCGGCGATGTGATCGGTTAGCGTCGTCGGACATGGGTTTCCTATCGTTGTTGTCCGAGCGTCCCGCAGGCCAATCGAAGGCTGATCGTCTGAGTGTCTTCACGAGGCGATCTCCCGTCGCGTGATCCGCCAGGCGCCGATCAGGAGCGGGAGCACCATCCAGATGGCGAGCGAGGTGCCGGC
>Ga0307415_100000868_pt1 | contig 13824 bp, 12 predicted proteins | sample DK1Cmetagenome_FD_204524 | JGI IMG/M metagenome (GOLD analysis project Ga0307415, IMG submission 204524) | Maize rhizosphere microbial communities from greenhouse at UC Davis, California, United States - DK15-C-2 | ecosystem: Host-associated > Plants > Roots > Rhizosphere > Soil | place: USA...
GGAACGCGACGCGCCGGCAGCAGCGCGTAGAGCATCGAGAACACGAGCGTGGCGAGCGCGAGCGCGATCGGGGTCGCGAGCGCGGACGCCTCGGGCCGGGTGACGAGCTCGGCCGCGAGCGTCGCCTCGAGCAGCCAGTTCGTCGAGTAGACGGCGCCGCCGATGGCGATCGGGCCGAGCGTGACGCCCACGCCGTAGACGACGAGGCGGTGCAGCAGCCCGCGCGGCGTTCGCGTTCCCCAGATGGCGTTGATCTCGGTTTCGACGGTCGCGATCAGCAGCACCGCGGTGATGACGACGATGGCGATGCCGATGCCCTGCAGGTTCGCCGCGCGCGCGGTGAACTCGTCGAGGTAGGGCCGGATCACCGGTCCGCTTCCCGGCAGCAGGTGGCGCACGAGGAAGCGCTCGAGCGCCGTCAGCCACCGCTGGAACAACGGATAGCGCGCGACGTAGACGAATGCCACGGTGAACAGCGGCACGAGGCCGAGCACGGTCGTGAACGACAGCGCGGCGGCGGTGCGCGCGAGGCCGATGCCGCGCAGGCGGGCGAACACGCCGCCGACGAAGCCGGTCGCGCCTGCGAGCGGAGTTCGGGCCATCGTCCTGACGAACACGCGGGAATGGCGCGCCGGCATCGGCGACCTCGGCGCGCGAAAGCGCGGCGATTATCGCACCGCCGCCGTGCGCGGCGGCGCGGTGTAAGGTAGGCGACTGCGCGGCCGACCAAGGCGCCTGGCAACGGCGCGCGCGGCGTACGCGCCGCTCAACCTGGGACACGACATGACGACGCAAGCGGACGAAATCGCCATCCTCGGCGGTGGCTGTTTCTGGTGCCTCGACGCGGTCTTCCGCGACCTCGAGGGCGTGATCGAGGTGGAATCGGGCTACGCCGGCGGCAGCGTCGCGAACCCGAGCTACGACGCGGTCTGCTCCGGGCGAACGGGCCACGCCGAAGTCGTGCGCGTCCGGTTCGACCCGGCGAAGCTCTCGTTCGCCGACCTGCTGCGCGTGTTCTTCACGATCCACGACCCGACGACGCTGAACCGCCAGGGGAACGACGTCGGCACGCAATACCGATCGGTCGTCTTCGCGCAGAGCGATGCCCAGCGCGAGACGGCACGCCAGGTCATCGACGAGATCGCGCGCGAGAAGATCTGGCCGGGCCGCATCGTCACCGAGCTCGCGGGCGCGGAGACCTACTATCCGGCCGAGCGTTACCACCAGGACTACTTCGAGAACAATCCGGGGCAGGCCTACTGCATGTTCGTCGTCGCGCCGAAGGTCGCGAAGTTCCGCAAGGCGTTTCGCGAGCGGCTGAAGAAGCGCGCCTGACGAGCTTCAGCGGCGGCGCGCGTACAGTCCGCCGCCGCCGATGCACACGCCGACCGACCAGAACACGGGCACGAGCCCGAGCGTCGACGTCAGCGCGCCGAACACGAGCGGAACGGTGACCGACATCACCTGGATCAGCGACATGCGCAGGCCGACCGCTTCGCCGATGCGACCGGGAGGTGCGATGTTGTGCAGCTGCGCCAGCACCATCGGCTGGCCGGCGCCCAGCGCGAGCCCGAGCACGAACGACAGCGCCGCGAGCGCGACGGCGCTGGTGACGAACGGGAACGCGAGATAGACGACGCCGGCGGAGAGCAGCGTCCCCGCCATGATCTTCGCCTCGCTCCAGCGGCGCGCGAGCAGCGGCATCGCGAGGCGAACGACGAACGTCGCCGCGGCGAACATGGCGAGGATCGCGCCGATCTGCGAGGCGGGCAAGCCGAGGTTCGAGCCGTAGATCGGGATGAACACCGTGTGCAGGTCCCAGCCGAGCGCGAACGCCGCGTTGATGACGTACACGCGGCGCAGGCCCTTGTGCTTCAGAAGATCGAACATGCCGGTCGACAGGCGCTCGTCGGTCGGCGGCGACTGCGGCTCCGGCAGCGACAGCCGCCGCTGCGCGACGGCGACGATGGGCACGAGCGGCAGCAGCGCCAGCAGGCCGAACGCCCAGCGATAGCCGAGCGCGTCGATCGCGAATCCCGCGATCAGCGGCCCGGCGAAGCCGGAGGCGGCATAGCCCATCGCGAGCCAGCTGAAGTTGGCCGCGCGATCGCGCTTCTCGCCCAAGTCGCCGGTGACGCGTTGCGCCGGGATCTGGTAGAGCATGAACGAGAGCCCGGCGATCGCGGCGCACGCGAACAGCGACACGAGACCCGGGAAGGCCACCGGCACCGCCGCGGCGACGAGGCAGCCGATCGATCCCCACAGCATCGGCCATCGCGCGCCGATGCGATCGGCGACGCGGCCGATGCCGACGGCGAGCACCATCGGCAGGAGCGCGAACAACGCGATGAGGATGCCGACGACCGCCGCGGGCGCGCCTTGCGCAAGCGCGTCGAGCGACACCGCCACGCGCGCCCCGGACAGCATCGCGTGATTGCAGACGCCGAGCAGGATCAGCGCGACGAGCGTGCGGGGAGGCGAATAGCCGCGGAGCGTCACGGCGCGAGGCGCGCGATCCGCCACTGCGCGCCGTCGCGGCGATAGGCGATGCGATCGTGCAGGCGCGACGGGCGCCCCTGCCAGAACTCGAACGCGTCGGGCACGACGCGATAGCCGCCCCAGTGCGCCGGCCTGGGGATGACGTCGGCCTGCGCGCGATCGAGCTCGGCGAAGCGGGCTTCGAGCCAGGCGCGGTTGGCGATCGGGCGACTCTGCGGCGACGCCGCCGCGCCGATGCGCGAAGCCCTCGGACGGCTCGCGAAGTAGGCGTCGGCCTCGCCGTCGTCGCCGAGCTCGACGCTACCTTCGATGCGCACCTGCCGTTCGAGCGCGGCCCAGAAGAACACCAGTGCTGCCTGCGGTCGCGCGGCGAGATCGCGCGCCTTCGCGCTTTCGCGATTGGTGTAGAACGTGAAGCCGCGCGCGTCGAAATCCTTCAGCAGGACGATTCGCGCCGAAGGACGGCCGTCGGGCCCAGAGGTCGCGAGCGTCATCGCGTTCGCTTCGCGGATCTCGGCACGCCGCGCCTCGTCGAACCAGCGCGCGAACTGATCGACCGGATCGGCCGCCACGTCGCGCTCGTCCAGCGAGGCCATGGCGTAGTCGACGCGGAGTTCGGCGAGGCTTGGCATGGAGCGAGGACGCATTCTACCCGTCGCGCACGACGAGCCGAACGCGACCGCGTCACAACACGCGCGTGATGCGATAACCCTGGCGCTGGATCAACGCGAGCAGCCCGTCGCGCCCGTGCAGGTGCAGCGCGCCGACCGCCACGAACACGCGGCCGCGCGCGAGCGGCAGGTGGAGGCGGTGCGCCATCGAGGCGTTGCGGTCGGTGATGAGCCGCCGGTAGAGCGCGGCGAAATGCGCACGGTCGACGGGCCGCGCCGAGGCGGGATACAGCGCGAGCGCGCGCAGGCGTGCAAGATCGCCGGCGAGCCATGCCTGGGTCGTGGCCTCGAGCTCGCGACCGCGGGCGTCGCGAGTCGCCACGGCCCACCTGAGGAGCGCGAGCTGGCTCTCGAGCGGAACGGCGTCCAGCGCCGCCACCTGCTCGTCGGGCAGCTCGAGGCCGATCACCGAGAGCCTGCGTGCGGCCGCTCGCGCTTTCAGCATCCCGTCGAGCGCCAGTCCACCCGCGCGCGACTGGGCGAGCAGGAGCAGCGCCGCCCACGGCTTCATGGCGTCGAGCACCGCGGGCTCGGGCGCGTCCTCGCCGAGCGCGTCACGAAGCGCCGACCATGCCGTCGTGTCCAGATCGTCGCTCAACCGCCGGCCACCGGTGTCTCGAGCGGCCTCGGCGAACGCGCCGGCGTCGCCGTCGGCGAGGAGCGTCTCGAACGCCGCGGTCCTGCACCCGTCGAGCGCCGCGATCACCGCCGCGGGCAGCGCCAGCACACGCTGATCGCTCGTGTGCAACGTGGCCAGCACGAACGACGGCGCGAGTCCCACGCGGTCGACGCGGAACAGCCGGCCGCGGTCGAACGAGTGCGCGCCCGCCGCCGACGCGCCGGCCAGCGCCGCGAGTGCCAGGACGACCCAGCGGACAAGCGTCACGGCGGCGGAGCGAACAGGCGCTCGCCGTTGGCGTGCGCGATGCGCGCCGCGACGTCGTCCGGCAGCTGCCCGAGCCAGCCGCGATACCACGCGATGATCTCGCCGTAGCGCGACCACCGCTCGTTCACCCAGGTATCGGAGCCGACGACGAAGCGGTCGGGAAAGCGCGTGAACAGCGCGCGCCACTGCGGCTCGAGCTTGCCGTCGACGGTGACGTCGTAGCGGTACGACAGCTCGCCGATCAGGTTCGGATGCCGGTCCATGAGCTCCGCGATGCGGCCGGGCGGCGTGCCGAATCCGCTGTGCGCCCAGATGATCGACACGCCCGGCGCGTGCGCCAGCAGGTGCACGAGCGCCGCCTCGTCGCAGTGCGCGTGCAGCCACAGCCCGCGTGCGAGCGCGAGGCGGGCGATCCGGCGTACCCACGGCGTATCGGCGTCGTTGCCGAACACGTGGAACTCGCCGATCCCGCGCCAGCGGACCGGTCGCGCGAGCTCCTGCTCGATCAGCGCAAAGATCGACGCGTCGTTGAACCAGGTCGAGCGATCCGCGTGGTTGCGGTAGGGCCGGATGAACGGCACGACCCGCGGCCAGCGCGCGCCGTCGGCGGTCGCCGCGTCGAGCAGCGCCCGGGTACCGTCGTTGGGCCGGCTCGTGGCGAGGATCGTCGTGACGCCCGCCTCGCGAAACCGGTTCTGCACCTCGTGGAGCGGATAGGCCGCGCGGGCGTCGTCGTTGTAGTGCAGGTGAGCGTCGAAGATCGGCAGGCGCGCGCCCTGTGCGAAGGCGGCCACGGAGACGACGCACGAGACGGCGACGAGAAAGCGGAGCATGGCGCGATCGGGCGAGGTGGTCCGAGTGTCGCACCGTGGGCAGGGCGCTTCAAGCGAGCGCGGGGCAGGCCGCCGATGCGTCGCGCCGACCCCGGACACGGCGAGCGCCGCGAGCGCGAAGCCGCCGCGACAAGCGCGCGATCGGCGCATCGCGCGCATACAACAGTCGCGTTTTCCCTATGAAAAAAGCCCCGGCGGGAGCGACTTCCCAGAGGGGATTACGGTATAGTGGCCCGCGATGAAGCAGGTTGCACCCCTGACAGGAGGGTCTGCTTCAGAGTGTTCGTCGTCGTGACGAGGCACCTCAATCCAGGAAGGAGAACCATGGCTACCGCCAAGAAAGCCAGCAAGAAGTCCGCCGCGAAGAAGCCCGCGAAGAAGTCCGCCGCGAAGAAAGCCCCCGCGAAGAAGGCTCCGGCGAAGAAGTCGGCGACGAAGAAGGCCGCCCCCGCGAAGAAGGCCGCCGCCAAGAAGCCCGCCGCGAAGCGCAAGCCGAACGCCGCGTTCATGAAGGCGATGACGCCTTCCGCCGCGCTCGCCGCCATCGTCGGCAACAGCCCGCTGCCGCGCACGGAAGTCACGAAGAAGGTGTGGGACTACATCAAGAAGAACAAGCTGCAGGACGCCGTCAACAAGCGCATGATCAACGCCGACGAGAAGCTGAAGCAGGTGCTCGGCAAGGCGAAGGTCACGATGTTCGAGATGACCAAGCTCATCTCGTCGCACCTGAAGTAACGAGGGGCAGCTTTCATCGAAACGGCCGGGCGATCCCCGGCCGTTTTTGTTCGCGCCGGCGAAAAGTGAAACCCTACTTTTCGCCGATGTGAGCTACGCGGGAATCGGCGGCGAAGCCACACGATTCCCGCCGGAACCAGCTACGCAAACGCCCGCAGACCACCAACGCAACAACGAGCATTGTGCGAGCGAAGCGGCAGCCTCGCCCGGCGTCATTTCGACGCCGCCGTCAGCGTGTCGACTGCAGCGCCGCGATGCGCGCCTCAAACGGCGGATGGGTGGAGAAGAGCGCCATCACGCCCGACTTGTTGGTGATGCCGAACGACTTCACGCTTTCGGGAAGCGGGCCGTGGTCCTCGCTCGTCGCCTGCAGGCGGCGGAGCGCGTTGATCATCGGCGCCGGCGTGCCGAGCAGCATCGCCGATCCGCGATCGGCGCGGAATTCGCGCCAGCGCGAGAACCACGCGACGATCATCGACGCGAGGATGCCGAACACGATCTCGCAGACGATCACGGTGACGAAGTAGCCCGGGCCCGTGCCTCGCTCGGTACGGAACACCGTGCGGTCGACGATCGAGCCCACGACCCGCGCGAGGAACACGACGAACGTGTTGACGACGCCCTGGATCAGCGTCAGCGTCACCATGTCGCCGTTCGCCACGTGCGCGAGCTCGTGGCCGAGGACGGCCTCGACCTCCTCCTTGTTCATCGACTGCAGCAGGCCGGTCGACACCGCGACGAGCGCCGAATTCTTGAACGCGCCGGTCGCGAAGGCGTTGGGCGGCCCTTCGTACATCGCGATCTCGGGCATGCGGATGCCCGCCTTGTCGGACAGGCGTCGCACGGTCTCGAACAGCCACATCTCGACCTCGTCGCGCGGCTGGTCGATCACCTTCGCCCCGGTCGACCACTTCGCCATCGTCTTGGAGAGAAGCAGCGAGATGATCGCGCCGGTGAAGCCGACGACCGCCGAGAACGCGAGCAGCGAGCCGTAATCGAGGCCGGTGGCCTGGTAGGCCACGCGGTCGAGCCCGAACAGCCGCAGCACGACCGACAGCACGACCAGCACGGCGAGGTTGGTGACGAGGAACAGGACGATGCGCTTCATGCGGATCTCCGGGTCAGTTCACGGCAGCGGCGAAGTGTAGCGGACGCCGAAACGGGGACGGCCGCGAATCCCGCCCGCGCATTCGACGGGAGGCCGCCACGCAGGTTCCCGCGATGCGACGAGCCGCGCCGACGCCCGACAGTTGGCGGCGCGCACGCCGCTTGTCAACGTCACGCCGGGCGCGCCGCCCAGGAATCCTTGAGTGTCACCGTGCGGTTGAACACCGGGCGACCGGGGGCGTGGTCGAAGCGGTCGGCGACGTAGTAGCCGTTGCGCTCGAACTGGTAGCGCGCCTCGCGCGGGGCGTCCGCCAGCGCCGGCTCGACGAACGCCGTCACGATGCGCTTCGACCCGGCGTTGAGGTCGTCGCGGAAATCGCGCTCCACCGCCTCGGCATCGTCGTCGTCGTCGCCGGCGACGACCGGGCCGTGCCCGACCGGCGGGTCGGCGGTGCTCGCCTCCCTGTCGCCGTGCGGATTGCGCGCGCCCGGGAACGGGACACGGAACAGCCGGTCGTAGAGGCGTATCTCGGCCGGCACGGCGTCGGCCGCATCGAGCCAGTGGATGTTGCCTTTGACCTTGCGGGCCTCGGCCCCCGGCGTGCCGCTCCGAGTGGCGGCGTCGTAGGTCGCGTGAACCACCGTGACGTTGCCGTCGACATCCTTCTCGACGCCGGTACAGCGGACGATGTACGCATAACGAAGGCGCACTTCCGCGCCCGGGGCGAGCCTGAAGTACCCCTTGGGCGGGTGCTCGGCGAAGTCGTCGCGCTCGATCAACAGCTCGCGCGAGAAGCGCAACGGTCGCTTGCCGAGCTCCGGCTTCTGCGGATGGTTCGGCGCGAGGCATTGCTCGGCCTCGCCTTCGGGATAGTTGTCGATGACGAGGCGGATCGGGTCGACGATGGCCACGCGGCGCTCGACCGAGGCGTTGAGGTCGTCGCGCATCGCGTCCTCGAGCACGCTCATGTCGATCCAGGCGTCCGACTTCGACACGCCGGTGCGCTCGGCGAGCAGGCGGAAGCCGCCGGGGGTGAAGCCACGCCGCCGCGCGCCGACCAGCGTCGGCATCCGCGGGTCGTCCCAGCCGTCGACGTGCCCGCCCTCGACGAGCTGGATCAGCTTGCGCTTGCTCAGCACCACATACGTCAGGTTGAGCCGCGCGAACTCGATCTGCTGCGGCAGCGGCCGCTCGAGGCGGCCGCCGTCGGCGAGCTTGCCGATGACCCAGTCGTACAGCGGCCGGTGATCCTGGAACTCGAGCGTGCAGATCGAGTGCGTGATGCGCTCGAGCGCGTCCGAAATGGCGTGCGTGTAGTCGTACAGCGGGTAGACGCACCACTTGTCGCCGGTGCGATGGTGCGAGGCGTGCCGGATGCGATAGATCGCGGGGTCGCGCAGGTTCACGTTCGGGCTCGCCATGTCGATCTTGAGGCGCAGCACGTGCGCGCCGTCGGGGAACTCTCCGGCGCGCATCCTGCGGAACAAATCGAGGTTCTCGGCCACGGTGCGCTTCCGGTACGGGCTCGCCTGGCCCGGCTCGGTCAGCGTACCGCGGGTACGACGCACCTCGTCGGCGGACTGGCTGTCGACGTACGCCAGGCCGCGCTCGATGAACCACTCCGCGAATTCGTAGAGCCGGTCGTAGTAATCGGAGGCGTGGTAGAGGTGCGACCCCCAGTCGTAGCCCAGCCAGCGCACCGACTCGGCGATCGATTGCTCGAACTCGACGTCCTCCTTCAGCGGATTGGTATCGTCGAAGCGCAGATGACAGCGTCCGCCGTTCTCCGCCGCGAGGCCGAAGTTCAGGATGATCGACTTCGCATGACCGAAATGCAGATACCCGTTCGGCTCGGGAGGAAAGCGCGTGACCACGCGCCCGGCATACTTTCCGGTGCGCTCGTCCTCGGCGACGATCGCGCGGATGAAATTCGGCGCCGGCGCGGCCTTGTCGGCCGGACGGGCGTCGTGCTGCAGCGCAACACTCATGCGACGGTCTTCATGAACAATAAGACTCCCGCAACCATTCTAACCCCGGGCCGACCCCCGCATGACGGGGGCGACGCTAGGGAGACGCGGTGAACACCCCGAAAGCCGCGGCTGGCGCGCATTCCGACAGGGGTGTCATCGTTCGTCCGACAGGGTTGTCCACAAATCCTGTGGATAGCGGTGTGCATATCTTGTACATTCGCGCGCTAACCCCCGGCCCCAGCGGGAAAAAAGCTGCGATGCCCAAATGTTCGCCGAGCGAAAGCGGCGTTCGATCAGGGGCTTGCGTGCGCCGTGGACCCCCGCTCCCCGACGCTCGTCTGGCCGCAGAAGCTACCGAATGAAGACGGCAACATTACAAGTGGCCGATGCGGCGTCCTGGACAAAGGTGGTGGTGCACCGCCGCTTGTTCAACCGATAGCGCGATGCAACGTCTGTTCCCCGACCGCGATCCCGACGACGTCCAGGCCGCGCCGCCGGTGCTGAGCGTGTCATCGCTGGTCGCTTCGGCCCGCCTCGCCGTCGAGCGACGCTTCGGCAGCGTCTGGGTCGCAGGCGAAATCTCCAACCTCTACCGCGCAGGATCGGGCCACCTCTATTTCACGCTGAAGGACGCCGACGCGCAGGTGAAGTGCGCGCTCTGGCGCAGCAAGGCGCAGCTGGTCGCGTTTCCGCTGCGCGACGGCGTCGCCGTCGAGGTGCGCGCGCTGCCGTCGATCTACGAACCGCGCGGTGAGTTCCAGCTGTCGGTCGATGCGGTCCGGCAGGCGGGCGCGGGGGCGCTCTACGAGCGTTTCGTGCGCCTCAAGTCAACGCTCGAAGCGCTCGGCTGGTTCGACGAGCGCCGCAAACGCCCGCTGCCACGCTTTCCGCGCGCCGTGGGAATCGTCACGTCGCCACGCGGGGCGGCGATCTCCGACGTCGTGACGACGCTACGCCGCCGCTGGCCCGCGCTGCGGGTGATCGTGTATCCGACGGGCGTGCAGGGGGAAGCGGCTGCGCACGAGATCGCCCGTGCGATCGTCGTCGCCAACCGCCGCGCCGAAGTCGACGTGCTGATCGTCTGTCGCGGCGGCGGCTCGCTCGAGGACCTGTGGGCGTTCAACGAGGAGATCGTCGCCCGCGCGATCGTCGAATCGACGCTTCCGGTCGTGTCGGGCGTGGGTCACGAGACCGACTTCACGATCGCCGACTTCGTCGCCGACGTGCGCGCACCGACACCCACCGCGGCCGCGCAACTGGTTGCGCCCGATTGCGCCGAGTTCTGCCATCGCGCCGACCAGCTCGCGCGCCGTCTCGCGCGCGCCGGGCAGCATCTGGCGGCCGCGCGCGCACAGCGGCTCGACCTTGCCGCGCGCCGGCTCGTGCACCCGGCGGCGCGGCTGGCCGCACAGCGGCAAGCGCTTGGCGACTACGCGCAGCGGCTTGCGCGTTGCTGGTCGCAGCAGGCGAACAGCCGCCGTGCACGAATGGAGTCGGCGCGATTGCAGTTCGCGCGCACGCTTCGCGCGCCCGCTGTCGGGATCGCGAAGCTCCAGCGGTTGCAGGAGCGCCTGCTTCGCGCGGGTCGTGATCGCGCCGCGCAGCCGGCGCAGCGACTCGCGGCGCTCGCCTCGAACCTCGCACATCTCAATCCGACGGCGGTGCTCGACCGCGGATACGCGATCGTGACGACCCGCGGCGGTGACATCGTGACCGACAGCGAGCGGCTCGCCCCCGGCGACGACGTCACGTTGACGCTCGGGCGCGGCGAAGCCGACGCGACGATCCGCTCGCGGCGCTGACCCGCGCGTTACGCCTCGTCCGGATCGGGGTCGTCGATCGCGGTCGCGCCGCGGATCCGCGCGACGACGTCGGCGGGCGCCTGCGCGGCGATGCGCGGCGTCGACGTCGTGACATCGGCGTTCTGCGCGCGGTGACGCAGCGCGTGATCGATCAGTGTGAGCGCCAACATCGCCTCGGCGATCGGTGTCGCCCGAATGCCGACGCAGGGATCGTGACGGCCGTGCGTGTTCACGACGACCGCGCGCCCCGCCTTGTCGATCGAGTGCCGGTCGAGCCGGATCGACGACGTCGGCTTGACCGCGATCGACACGACGACGTCCTGTCCGGTCGAGATGCCGCCGAGGATGCCGCCGGCGTGATTGCTCGCGAAACCCTCGGGCGTCATCTCGTCGGAATGCTCGGTTCCCTTCTGCGCGATCGCCGCGAAGCCGGCACCGATCTCCACGCCCTTCACCGCGTTGATGCCCATCATCGCCGCGGCGATGTCGGCGTCGAGCTTGCCGTAGACGGGCTCGCCCCATCCCACCGGGACGCCGCTCGCGACCACCGTGATGCGGGCGCCGCACGAGTCGCCCGATTTTCGCAGCCGATCCATGAACGCCTCGATCTCGTCGACGATCGAGGCGTTGGCGACGAAGAACGCATTCTCCTCGACGTGCTGCCACGATTCGAACGGCACGACGATCGGACCGATCTGCGTCAGATGACCGCGGATGGCGACGCCGCTGTGCTCGGCGAGCCACTTCTTCGCGATCGCACCGGCTGCGACGCGCACCGCTGTCTCGCGAGCCGATTGACGGCCGCCACCACGATGATCGCGGACGCCGTACTTCTGCCAGTACGTGTAGTCGGCGTGCCCGGGGCGGAACGTTTCGGCGATGTCGCCGTAGTCCCGGCTGCGCGCGTCGACGTTGCGGATCACGAGCGCGATCGGCGTACCGGACGTGCGACCCTCGAACACACCGGACAGGATTTCGACGGTGTCGGGCTCCCGGCGCTGCGTCACGTGCCGGGACGTTCCCGGGCGCCGGCGGTCCAGTTCGCGCTGGATGTCGGCTTCGGTGAGTGCAAGGCCCGGCGGACATCCGTCGACGACGCAGCCGATCGCCGGACCGTGCGATTCGCCGAACGACGTGACGCAGAACGATCTGCCGAGCGTATTGCCGGACATCCGGGCTCGTTCAAGATGATGACGCCGGGGTGGCGCGATCGAGTGTAGCACGCACGATTGCGCGCGCAGGCAGGCCGCCGGCGCGCGTTACCATTCGCGGATGCTGGCGTTCGATGAATCGCTGCTGTCGCGTTTGCGCAGCGCTCGGCACGTCGTCGCGCTGACCGGCGCCGGCATCTCCGCCGAGTCCGGCGTACCGACGTTTCGCGATGCGCTGACGGGCCTGTGGGCACGTTTCGATCCTCGCGAGCTCGCCACGCCCGAGGCGTTCGCGCGCACGCCAGCGCTCGTATGGGACTGGTACGCGGAACGGCGCGACAAGGTCGCCGCCGTGTCCCCGAACGCCGGCCACCGCGCGCTCGCGCGCATCGAGGAGCTCGTCCCCGAGTTCCTGCTCGCGACGCAGAACGTCGACGGCCTCCACGCGAGGGCCGGCAGCCGCAAGCTGGTCGAGCTGCACGGCAACATCGCCCGCGTGAAGTGCTCGCGCGAGCATCGCGTGGTCGAGACGTGGTCGCCGGCCGCCGACGGACTGCCGCCGCGCTGTCCGCGCTGCGGCGCGTTCCTGCGCCCGGACGTCGTCTGGTTCGACGAGACGCTGCCCGCGGAGGCGCTTGCCCGCGCGGAGGACGCCGCGCAGCGTTGCGACGTGCTGCTCGTCGTCGGCACGTCGGGAGAGGTCTATCCGGCCGCGGCGCTTCCGCACTATGCGAAGGCACGCGGCGCGCGCGTCGTCGAGATCAACCCCGCCGACAGCGCGCTTTCGCCGCTCGCCGACGATCGCATTCGTGCACCCTCGGGCATCGCGTTGCCCGCGCTGGTCGATGCCGCGTGGCCGGACGCGAACGTCAGCGGCTGATGGCCGGGTCGATCGTTTGCAAAGCGGCGTCGCGCATGCCGGCGAGCAGCGCTTCGCCGTCGTCGGCCACGCGAAACTCGCCGAATCGCGCGCTGGCGAATGGCGCCGCCTGTCCCTCCTCGAAGAACCAGGCGTTGCTCGCGAGCTTCACCCGGCCGTCGCGCACGCGATAGCGGAGGCGCACCTCGCGCTCGGCGAGCGGCGTGCCGTCGTCGCGGCGCACGAAGCGCGCTACGCCGCGCTCGTCGACCGCCAGAACCAGGTGGCCGCCGGTGGACGCGGCCACACTCGCCGACGCGCGCGCGTCGACGGCGGCGCGGAATTCGAGCGCCATGTAGTCGCCCTGCATCAGCGAACGAGGGTCCACCGGGGCAAGCTCGAGGAGCACGATGCGCCCGTCGGTCAGCAGGCGCTCGCGCTGGAACACGACGACGTTGACGACGGCGAGCAGCAGCACCCCCGCGATGACTGCGATCGCTCTACGCATCGCGCACCTCCGTCCGCGGCCCGAAGAATCGCGGCAGAACCGCGCGCGCGATCAGCAGCAGCGCGCCGATCGAGGCGAGCCCGCCCGACTTCGCGAGCAGTGTCGCATCGAGTCGATAGTAGTAGTGCGCCAGCGATCCGAGCAGCGCGATCATCGCGAGTCCGCCGAGCACCGGTTGTCCCGCGGCGAAGGCGAGCAGCAGCACGAGCACCGCGGCCGCAATGCCCGGCAATGCCATGCCGACGAATGCGAACGCCGCCAGCAGCGCGGCGGCGACGAGTGCCAGCGGCGACCGCGACGCGCCGGTGGCATCGCGTACCAGCAGCGAACCGGTCCAGGCGCCGACCGCCGCGATCGACGACGCGACGACCCAGCGCATCACGTCGACCGGAAACGCGCTTCGCGCGCGGCCGAGTGCGAGCTCGCGCGGCCACTGGGCGAGCGCGATGGCTACGATGACCGCCAGCACGAGGCCGATCTGCGTCGCATGCCAGAGCTGCGGATTCGACGCGCCGCGGAGCGTCTGCGCTTCGGCGGCAACGAACGCGAACAGCACCAACGGCAGGAACAGCGGCGCGAGGCCTGCGCTCCACAGCGCCATGAACAGCGCCCCGGCGCCGCCGATCGTCGCAAGCACGCGATGCGCGAAATGCGGCACGGCGACGACGAGCGCGGCCTCGATCGCCACGAACAGAAGCCAGCGCAGTGGCTCGGCGCGGCCGCCTTCCATGACGAGGCCCACGACGAGCAGGCATTGGCCGGCCACGCTGAACGCGATGGCGAGCTGCGCGACGAACGCGTG
>Ga0307415_100000870_pt1 | contig 13803 bp, 14 predicted proteins | sample DK1Cmetagenome_FD_204524 | JGI IMG/M metagenome (GOLD analysis project Ga0307415, IMG submission 204524) | Maize rhizosphere microbial communities from greenhouse at UC Davis, California, United States - DK15-C-2 | ecosystem: Host-associated > Plants > Roots > Rhizosphere > Soil | place: USA...
CGTCCACGCCGGCGACGCCTTCCAGGTCGTTCCCTCGCAGCGCTTCTCGGCGCCGGCCCCGGTCGAGGCGTTCTCCGTCTACCGCGGCCTGCGCGCGGTCAACCCCTCCCCGTACATGTACTTCCTCGAGTTCGGCGACTTCCAGCTCGCCGGCGCCTCGCCGGAGCCGCTGGTGAAGGTGACCGGCGACCGCGTCGAGACCCGCCCGATCGCCGGCACCAAGCCGCGTGGCGATAGTGAGGAGGAGGATCGCCAATTCGCCGAGGAACTGAAAAACGACCCAAAGGAGGTCGCCGAGCACATGATGCTGGTCGACCTCGGCCGCAACGACCTCGGTCGCGTGTGTCAATACGGCAGCGTCGAGGTCGACGAGCTGATGGTCGTCGAGACCTACTCGCACGTCTTTCACATCGTCAGCCAGGTCTCCGGCAGGCTGAAAGAGGGCGTCAGCGCGCTCGACGTGCTGCGCTCGGCGCTGCCGGCCGGGACGCTCTCCGGGGCGCCGAAGGTGCGGGCGATGCAGATCATCGACGAGCTGGAGAAGGTCAAGCGCGGCGGCTACGGCGGCGCGGTCGGCTACCTCTCCTGGGACGGCGACCTCGACACCGCGATCCACATCCGCACCGCGGTCGTCAAGGATGGGCAGGTGCACGTGCAGGCCGGCGGCGGCACCGTCGCCGACGCCAAGCCCCCCTACGAGTACACCGAGTCGGTCAACAAGGCGAGGGCGGTCTTCCGCGCCGTCGAGGTCGCCTGCGAACAGCCGGATTGGAGCTAGTCATGCGGGTGCTGGTGATCGACAACTACGACTCCTTCACCTACAACCTCGTCCAGTACCTGGGCGAGCTGGGGGCGGAGGTGGAAGTCGTGCGCAACGACAAGGCGACGGTCGCCGAGCTGCTCGCGCGCAAGCCCGACCGCCTCGTCGTCTCGCCCGGGCCCTGCACCCCGGCCGAGGCCGGCATCTCCGGCGAGGCGATCAAGGCCTTCGGCGAAGCGGGGACGCCGGTGCTGGGCGTCTGCCTCGGGCACCAGGCGATGGTCGAGGCCTTCGGCGGCCGCGTCGTCCAGGGCGAGCCGATCCACGGCAAGGAGGCCGAGGTCGAGCACGACGGCAAGGCGATCTACGCCGGCCTGCCCAGCCCGATGGTCGCCGGCCGCTACCACTCGCTCGTCGCCGACCCCGACCTGCCGGAGGAGCTGGAGCTGACCTCGAAGCTGGGCGACGTGGTGATGGGCGCGCGACACCGCGAGCTGCCGGTCGAGGGGGTCCAGTTCCACCCCGAGTCCGTCCTCACCCCGCAGGGCAAGCACCTGCTGGCCAACTTCATCGCCGAGGGAGATTCCGATGCCGAATGACGTAGTCAGCCGCGCGATCGACGCCGTCTGCGCCGGCGACCACCTCACCGCCGACCACGCCTCGGCGGTGCTGAGCGAGATCATGGAGGGGCGGGCCGACCCGATCCAGACCGGCGCCTTCCTGATCGCGCTGCGGGCGAAGGGGGAGACGGTCCCCGAGCTGGTCGGGCTGGCGCGGACGATGCGCGGCTTGGCGGCGCCGGTGGAGACCGAGCGCGAGGACCTCGTCGACACCTGCGGCACCGGCGGCGGTCCCTCCACCTTCAACGTCTCGACCACGGCGGCGCTGGTGGCCGCGGGGGCGGGCGCCGCGATCGCCAAGCACGGCAACCGCTCGAACACGAGCAAGTGCGGCTCCGCGGACCTGTTGGAGGCGCTGGGCGTCAACATCGAGATCGACCCCGCCCGGGTCGGCCGCTGCATCGACGAGGTCGGCTTCGGCTTCATGTTCGCGCCCACCCACCACGCGGCGATGGCGCACGTGGTGCCGGCGCGCAAAGCGCTGGGCGTGCGGACGATCTTCAACTTCCTCGGCCCGCTGACCAACCCGGCCGGCGCCAGCCGCCAGCTCCTCGGGGTGGCCGACCGCCACTACCAGGAGACGATGGCTGAGGCGCTGGTCGGCCTCGGCAGCGAGCGGGCGCTCGTCGTCTCCGCCGAGGACGGGCTCGACGAGCTCTCGCTCTCCTCCCGCACCCGGGTGATCGAGGTCGCCGACGGCAGCACTGCGGAGTGGTTCGTCGAACCCGGCCAGTTCGGCCTGGCGCCGGTCGACCTGAAGACCGTCGCCGGCGGCACGCCGGAGGAGAACGCCGCCTCCACCCGCCGCGTCCTCGCCGGGGAGCCGGGGCCGCACCGCGACCTCGTCCTGCTCAACGCCGCCGCCGCTCTCTACGTCGGCGGCCTCGCCCCCGACCTCGAGCAGGGCGTCGCCAAGGCCGCCGAGGCGGTCGATTCGGGCGCGGCAGCAAACGTGCTGGAGCGGCTGATCGCGGCAACGACCGCTCCCGCCGTCTAGGCTTCCTGGCGGTTCAAGTGGGAATGATGGAGCAGCTGATCGCAGGGGCCCGTGAGGGGGTCGAGGCGCGCCGCCGCGACCTGCCGCAGGCGGACCTCGAAGCACGCCTCGGGGACAAGGTCGAGGGCCGCCCCTTCAACGAGGCGCTGACCCGGCCCGGCCTCTCGCTGATCGCCGAGTTCAAGCGCCGCTCCCCCAGCGCCGGGGCGCTCGCGCCCGAGGGGATCGACGTCGCCGCCCAGGTCCGCGCCTACGAGCGCGGCGGCGCGGCGGCGCTCTCGGTGCTGACCGACGAACCGCACTTCGGCGGCTCGCTGGCCGACCTCCGCGCCGCCCGCGCCGCCTGCGACCTGCCGATCCTCCGCAAGGACTTCATCGTCGACCCCTACCAGCTCTACGAGGCGGCGGTGAACGGCGCCGACGCGGTGCTGCTGATCGCCGCCGCGCTCGGCGACGAGGACCTCCGCTCCCTGCACCGCGAGGCGCGCTCGATCGACCTCGACTGCCTGGTCGAGGTCCACGACGAGGAGGAGCTGGAGCGGGCGCTGGAGGCCGGGGCCGAGGTGGTCGGGATCAACAACCGCAACCTCGACGACATGAGCGTCGACCTCGCCACCACCTTCGAGCTGATGCCGAACGTGCCGGCCGGCAAGGCCGTCGTCGCCGAGAGCGGCATCTCCGGCCGCGAGGAGCTGGAGGAGCTGGACCGGGTCGGCGTCGACGCGGTCCTGATCGGCGGCGCCCTGATGACGGCCGCCGACCCCGAGGCGATGGTCGAAGGCCTGAGCCTGCAGATTTAGAAAAAATTTCAAGAGCGCTTAGGGAGCGGTCACTACCCTGAGCGAACCTCCACCTATGTCCGAGCCCAATTCAAGATTTCGTAGCCCGTTCTTCTCCGCCCTCCTCGGCGGCCTCGTCGTCGCCGTGGCCGGCCTGATCGCGATCGCCGCCGGGCTGGTCGACTCCGGTGGGGACACGACCACGACCGTCGCCGCGCCGCTGACGGCGCCGATCGAGGCGACGGCGGAAGACGGGGAGAGCAACGTCGTCAACCAGATCTACAAGGCCGACGGCGAAGGCGTCGCCTTCATCGAAGCCGACATCCAGGCGCAGGGGCCCGAAGGCTTCAACCCCTTCGGCGAACCGGAACCGGAAGGCGGCAGCGCCAGCGGCTCGGGCTTCGTGATCGACAAAGAGGGGCACGTGCTCACCAACAACCACGTGGTCGAAGGCGCCAGCAACGTCTCGGTCAAGCTCGGCGACTCCGAAGAGAGCTACGACGCCGAGGTGGTGGGCACCGACCCGGGCACCGACATCGCCCTGCTGAAGGTCGACGCCCCCGCCAGGGAGTTCCACCCGCTGACGCTGGGCCGCTCCTCCGAGCTGGAAGTCGGCGACCCGGTGGTCGCGATCGGCAACCCGTTCGGGCTCGACCGCACCGTCACCAGCGGCATCGTCTCGGCGCTGCAGCGGAACATCCAGGCGCCGAACGGCTTCTCGATCTCCCACGTGATCCAGACCGACGCGGCGATCAACCCCGGCAACTCCGGGGGGCCGCTGATCAACGCCGCCGGCGAGGTGATCGGGATCAACGCCCAGATCGCCACCGGCGGGGGCGGCGGCAACGTCGGCATCGGCTTCGCGATCCCGATCGACACCGTCCGCGCCAACCTCGAGCAGCTGAAGGAGACGGGCGAAGTCGAGCACGCCTTCATCGGCGTCATCGGCGGCACCGTCACGCCGGAGCTGGCGAAAGCGCTCAACCTGCCGGTCGAGGAAGGCGTGATCGTCCAGTCGGTCACCGAGGACGGGCCGGCCGACAAGGCGGGGATCGAGGGCGGCACCACCTCGGCCACGATCGACGGCGAAGAAGTCCGGCTCGGCGGCGACATCATCACCGAGGTCGACGGCGAGAAGATCAAGAGCATGGACGAGATGATCGAACTCATCCAGGAATCGAAGCCGGGGGACGAGCTGGAGCTGACGATCGTCAACGGGGACGAGGAGAGGACCGCCGACGTCACCCTGGGGACGCAGCCGCAGAGCAGCGAATCGGCTCCCTAGGACAGGTCTGACCCTCTCCATCCGGAGGGGGTCCGCCCGTCCTTCACGTACGCTGGAGGGGTGCGCGTGAAGTTCTGTGGCATAACCAACATCGACGACGCCGCCGAGGCTGTGCGGCTCGGGGCTTGGGCCATAGGGCTCATCCACTTCCATGGCAGCCCTCGAAATGTCGATCCCGCTGTGGCGGCTGAGATCGCGGCGGCCTTCCGGCGCAAGTGCGAGGTGGTGGGGGTGTTCGTCAATCCCACCTTGGAGGAGGCTGCGCGGGCGGTCGAGAACGAGGACCTGACGATGGTGCAGCTGAACGGCAACGAGGGGTCTTCGTTCTGCGCCGAGGTGCAACGGCGGACGGGGCTGAAGGTGGCGAAGGCGGTCCACGTCGCCAGCGCCGCCGACGTCCACGCCGCCGAGGCGTTTCGCACCGACTTCCACCTCTTCGACCGCAGGGCCAAGGGCGCCTGGGGCGGGACCGGCGAGAGCTTCGACTGGGAGCTGCTGCGCGGCCACCGCTCGGAGGTGCCGGCGATCCTCGCCGGCGGGCTGCGTCCCGACAACGTCGCCGCGGCGATCGAGATCGCCCGTCCCTACGCCGTAGACGTCGCCAGCGGTGTCGAGGCAGAGCCGGGGCGCAAGGATCACGGCGCGATGGCGGCCTTCTTCGCGGCCGCGAACTCGGTAGGCGCCAAAGCGGCATGAGCGTGATCGAGGAGAGGTTCGGCCCCTACGGGGGCCGCTACGTGCCGGAGACGCTGATCCCGGCCCTGGACGAGCTCAGCGCCGCCTGGGCGGAGGCGCGCGAGGACGCGGAGTTCACGGCGCGGCTGGACCAGCTGCGCCGCGACTTCATCGGCCGGCCGACGCCGTTCTACCTGGCCGAGCGGCTCTCCGAGCGGGTCGGCTCGCGGGTCTACCTGAAGCGCGAGGACCTCGCCCACACCGGCGCCCACAAGATCAACAACGCCGTCGGCCAGGCGCTGCTGGCGGCGCGGATGGGCAAGCCGCGGGTGATCGCCGAGACCGGCGCCGGCCAGCACGGCGTCGCCACCGCCACCGCCTGCGCGCTGCTGGGGCTCGAATGCGTCGTCTACATGGGGACCGAGGACATCCGCCGCCAGGCGCCGAACGTGGAGCGGATGAAGCTGCTGGGGGCCGAGGTGGCGCCGGTCGAGGCCGGGGCGCGGACCCTGAAGGAGGCGGTCAGCGCCGCGATCCGCGACTGGGTCGCCAACGTCGCCACCACCCACTACGTGATCGGCTCGGCCGTGGGGCCGGCGCCCTACCCGGCTCTGGTCCGCGACCTGCAGCGGGTGATCGGCGAGGAGGCGCGCGAGCAGGCGCTGGCGGCGGAGGGCTCGCTGCCCGCGCGTGTGATCGCCTGCGTCGGCGGCGGCTCCAACGCGATCGGCATCTTCACCCCGTTCGTCGACGATTCCGAGGTGGCGCTGGTCGGCGTCGAGGCGGCGGGGGAGGGGCTCGATACCCAGCGGCACGGCGCCTCCCTGCAGGGCGGCGTCAAGGGCGTCCTCCACGGCTCGCTCTCCTCGGTGATCGCCGACGAGGAGGGGCAGATCCTCGAGGCCCACTCGATCTCCGCCGGCCTCGACTACCCCGGCGTCGGCCCCGAGCACGCCCAGCTCCGCGACAGCGGCCGGGCGACCTACGAGGCGGTGACCGACGACCAGGCGCTGGCGGCGTTCAGCGGGCTGGCGCGGCTGGAGGGCATCATCCCGGCGCTGGAGTCCTCGCATGCCATTGCCTGGTTGACGGAGAACCCGCTGGATGGCGATGGCTTCGACGTGCTGTGTCTTTCCGGTAGGGGAGACAAGGACATGGCCGAGGTGACCGCCCGGCTCAAACCACCTGGCGAGATCCTGCCGTGAGCGGAGAGCAGCGGATCAAAGCGGCCTTCGAAGCGGCCGCCGATGAAGGCAGGGCAGCGCTGATGCCGTACATGATGGCCGGGTATCCCGACCGGGAGACCGGGCTGGCGGTTGCTGCTGCTTACGTTGACGCCGGGGCCGATCTCATCGAGTTGGGGGTTCCCTTCTCGGACCCGCTGGCTGACGGGCCGACGATCCACGCTGCCGCTACCAAAGCGCTGGAGGCGGGGGCGACGCTGAGGACGGCGCTGGAGGTTTGTGAGTCGGTCGCCGACCGTGTGCCGGTCGTCTTCATGGCCTACGCCAACATGGTGCTCGCGCACGGCGGGTCGACGGAGTTCGCGAAGATGGCGCGCGCCTCGGGGGCCGCGGGGGCGATCGTCCCGGACCTGCCGCTGGACGAGGCGGGCGAGGTGCGCGAGAGCTTCGACGCCGAGGGCCTGGCGCTGGTGCCGCTGCTGGCGCCGACCACGCCCGCCGAGCGCCGTAAGCGCATCTGCGAGGCGGCGCGAGGGTTCGTCTACGTCGTCTCCACCGTCGGCACCACCGGCGAGCGGGCGGAGATCCCACCCGCCCTGACGGAGCTGGTCGAGGCGACCAAGGCCGACGCCGCCACGCCGGTCGCGGTCGGCTTCGGGATCGGCAGCCCCGAGCAGGCCGCCCAGGTGGGGAAGATCGCCGACGGGGTGATCATCGGCAGCCGTCTCGTCCGCGCCGCCGGCGAGGGCGATTCGCCGCAGGCGGCCGCCGACGCCGTCGCTTCGTTCCTAAGCGAGACGCGCGTCGCCCTGGCTGGATAGGATTCCGCGCGATATGGGAATGGTCGTAACCCTCTTCCTCGCGATCGCCGCCATGGTGATCGGCTACGCCGCGTTCGGCCAGGGCGGCGGCGTCGCTGGCATGGTCTTCTTCGGCGTGCTCCTGATCGGCGCCGCGATCCGGGTCCTGCAGTCCGCGGTGCAGAGCTCGGACCTGCGCTAGCGCTTCGTCGCGATCACCTGGAGGTACTCGGCCTCCAGGACCATCGCCCGGTCGCCGGCGGTGTTCGCCCCTGCGAGGAACGAGCGCAGGTCGTCGGTCAGAGCCTGCTCGCCCTCCGGGCCGACCCGTTCGTAAGCGGTCTGGGTCGGGCCGAAGTAGGTGCGGAAGAACTCGATGTAGTGGTCGGGGGAGCGGAAGGGCTGGCGCGAGATGCGCCGCTCGAAGCGGACCTCGGAGATCTCGTCGCCGAACAGCTCGCGAACGCGGTCCTCGGTGCCCCAGCGCAGCGGCGATTCGACGCCGGGAGGCGGCGGCGCGTGCTTCCCGATCGTCTGGAACATCTGGCCGACGCTGCCCTCGGGCGTCCAGTTGGCCATGCCGATGCGGCCACCCGGCTTGGTCACCCGCAGCAGCTCGGTGGCGGTCCTGGGCTGGTCGGGGGCGAACATCGCGCCGAAGATCGACATCGTCACGTCGAAGCCGGCGTCGTCGAAGGGCAGGTCCTGCGCGTCGGCCTCGACGAACTCGACGTCGAGCCTCTCGGCCGCGGCCCGTTCCCGGCCCCGCTCCAGCAGCGCCGGGACGTAGTCGGCGCCGACCACGCCGCCCCAGCTGCGCCGCGCCGCCGAGATCGCGCCGTTGCCGCTGCCGCAGGCGACGTCGAGCACCCGCTCGTCGGGAACGACGTCCAGCGCCTCGGCGAGGTTCTCGCTGGCGTTGAAGACGATCCCGGCGACCATCGCGAAGTCGCCTTTCGACCAGATCCCCTGCTGAACCTGGGTGATCGCCTCGAAGTCCGGTGCGTCGTTCATCGCCACCACCCTCTCACGTAAAGAACCGTTTGGCTATCTCCAGCATCCGCAGGTCGACCTGCTTGACCTTCACCGCCTCCGCCAGCGGCACGGCCGTCATCTGGGTGCCGTGGATCGCCGCCATCTTTCCGAATTCCTCGGCTTTCGCCATCTCGTAGGCGTGGGCGCCGTAGAGGGTGGCGAGCACGCGGTCGGTCGAGGTGGGGGTGCCGCCGCGCTGGACGTGGCCGAGGACGGTGACCCGCGTCTCGTAGCCGGTGAGCTGCTCCAGCTCGGCCGCCAGCGCGGCGCCGATGCCGCCGAGGCGGGGGTAGCCGTATTCGTCGCTGTCCTTGATCGGCTGGATCAGCCGTTCCTCGCCGCTGGCGAAGGCCAGCTTGGCCCCCTCGGCGACGACGATGATCGAGAAGTCCTTGCCGCGGTCGTGGCGGCGCGTCACGTCCCGGCAGAGCTCCTCGACGGTGGTCGTCTGCTCGGGGATGACGATCGCGTCGGCACCGCCGGCGAGGCCCGCGTAGGCGGCGATCCAGCCGGTGTTGCGGCCCATCACCTCGACGACCATGATCCGGTCGTGGGACTGGGCGGTGGTGTGGAGGCGGTCGATCGCGTCGGTGACGATCTGCACCGCGGTGTCGAAGCCGAAGGTGAAGTCGGTGCCGCCGACGTCGTTGTCGATCGTCTTCGGGACGCCGACGAGCGGCAGGCCGTGGTCGGCGTGGAGCTGCCGGGTGATCTCCATCGTGTGCTCGCCGCCGATCGCGACGACGGCGTCGAGGCCCTGCTCCTCGAAGGCCTGCGCGACCTTCTCGACCGCGCCTTCGCGGATCGGCTCGAAGCTGGAGGTGCCGAGGATCGTCCCGCCGAGGTGGAGGATCCCGGAGACCGCCCGCATGTCCAGCGGCAGGTAGTCGTCCTCGGCGAGGCCGCGGTAGCCGCGGCGGATCCCGACCGCCTCGTCGCCGTGCTGCATCGCCGAGCGGGCGACGGCGCGGATCACCGCGTTCAGCCCCGGACAGTCGCCCCCTGCGGTCAAGACGCCGATCTTCATCCGAGCGAGTTTAGGATCGACGCCCGTGCCACGCCTGCCCGTTATCGCGATCGTCTGTGCACTGGGAGCTCTGCTGCTCCTCGGCTGCGGCGAAGAGGGCGCTGAGGAGGGAGCGACGCTGACCGTCTACGTCAGCGCTCCGCTGCGCGGCACTGAAGCGGAGGGCGGACGGCTCCTCTGCGACGAAGCCCGCGAGCAGGCGGCCCAGGGGGAGGGGAAAGACGACTTCGAGCTGCGGATCGTCTGCCTCGACGCCTCCGGTCCCGACGGCCGCTGGACGCTGGCAAAAGTGGGCAGCAATGCGCGCCGGGCGGCCGAGGACTCGACCACGGTGGCCTACGTCGGCGAGCCGGACCCGGCGGCGCGCCGCCAGTCCCGCCCGATCGTCGACGCGGCGGAGATCGCCGAGCTGGGGGGGACGAACGGCAGGGAAGCGATCGCAAGGGTCGTCGCCGTCCTCCGCGAGGACGATTCGAGCGATCCCCGGGCAGCGGTCTTCGACGCCCTCGGCTGATGGAGTCAGGGCGTCCCCAGATCTCTGTCGTGGTACCCACGCGCGAGCGCCCCGAGCTGCTGCGTCGCTGCCTGGCGGCGCTTGAGGCGCAAACGGTCCCGGTGGAGATCGTCGTGGTCGAAGACCTGGAGGGCCGCGGCCCGGCCTGGGCCCGCAACGAGGGTGTCCGCCGAGCACAAGGCGAGGTCATCTGCTTCACCGACGACGACTGCGCCCCGGCCCCCGGCTGGGCAGAGGCCCTCGCGGCGCCGATCCTCGCCGGAGAGGTGGAGGCGACGACCGGACCTGTCTCGATGGGAGGGGGGGCTACGCCAGCGGATCAGGCTTGGGCGTCGATCGTGCACTACCTGCAGGTGAGGGCGGCGGCTCCCGGAACGGCATCCCCGGGATTCGCCGTCACCGCCAACTTGGCGGCAAGGCGATCGCTGTGCGAGCGCCTGCCCTTCGACGAGTCGTTCCCGGCGGCTGCGGGCGAGGACCGGGATTGGGGCGAGAGGGCGGCGCGAGAGGGGACGACGCCGGTCTTCGTGCCTGAGGGGCTCGTCGTCCACCGGCCCGGCCTTAGCCTGCGCGACTTCCTCCGCCAGCAGTACCGCTACGGGCGCGGCGCCGCGCGGTACCGCGCCCGTGCCTCCGGCCGCCGCCCCGGCTCGCCCGCCTTCTACCTCGGCCTCCTGCAGGCGGGATTTCGCGCCGGCCTCCGTCCCGGCCTGCTTGTAGCGGCCGCCCAGCTCGCCACCCTGGCCGGTGTGATCAGCGCTCGATCAGCGGCTCGCCGCTGAGGTCGTCGAGCGGCACGTCGTTGAGGGCGGCGACGGTGGCGGGGATGTCGCTGATTTGGGCGGGGCGGGTCAGATCTCGGGTGCGGCCTGATCTTGGCGCGAGGATCGCCCAGGCGTCGGCGTCGGTGTGGTTGCCGGTGCGGCCGCTGCCGTAGCCCTGGCGGTGGACGGTGCCGAAGCGGGGGGAGTGGAGGGCGTCCAGGGCGATCGAGGAGGTGGGGCGCCAGCGGACCACCAGGTCGGGGAGGCGGTCGGTGGCTGAGCCCTGCCAGTGGTGGGCGACCTCGTCGACTGAGGTGACGGCGGGTTGGCCGTCGGGGTCCTGGAAGTCGAGCAGGCCCTCGCGGATCTGGGCGATCAGCTCTTGCGCCTCGCTGACGCCGACGATGCCGTCGCGCTCGCGGCCGGTGCGGTTGAGGCAGACGTAGCCCTGGTTGTCCGCCGGGTGGGCGAAGGCTCTGGTCTGGGACCAGTCGATGCCGCGGAGCTCGAGGCGGGCGGTCAGCTCCAGGGCCAGGCGGTCGGGCATCGCGGCGGCGATCTGCGCGCGGACGCGGCCGGAGAGCGCCGCTCGCAGCCGCCACATCCCGCCCGAGTCGGAGTCCCCGGAGTCCCGTGGTTCCTTTCGGACGCCATCCGTCCGAAAGGAACCGCGCGATGGTCTGGGGCCGGCGAGCACCGCGCTGAGCATCCCCGGCAGCAGGTCGGCGCGGCTCGTGTTCACGTCCATCCCTAAAACCGAGCAGGCGATCACGTCGCAGTCGTCGGGGAGGGCGTCGAGGACTCGGCCCATCTGGCGGTCGACCTCTTCGTAGACCTCGGCCAGCGCGCCGTCGAGTCGCTGGCGCTCCGCCGCGGGGACGTCCTCGTCGAGGTAGGGCGGCACTTCCCAGAGCCGGTGGCCGGCGAGGTGCGGCGCCGCGAAGACGATCCAGGCGAGGTCGAAGCCGCGCTCGCGCAGGCGCTCGATCGCCAAGTTGGCGACGCGGGCCGGGGCGGCGAGGAAGCGCTCGCGCAGCCGGCGCAGCTCGCGTGGGGTCTGGGCGCCGAAGACCTCGGTCACGTCCGGCGGGCGGCCGTGGCGGCGGCGCGGCGCGCGGTCGCCGCCGTCGGGGACCGACCAGCGCTCGAGCACGACCCGCTCCCGCATCCCCCAGCCGCAGACGAGGGACCCCTGCGCCTCGTGGGGCCGGTGGCACTCGTAGGGGTCGATCGCGAGCGTGCTGCGGCCGCGGCGGCCGAGCAGGTCCCAGATCGGCGGCGGCGCGTCGAAGCTCCCCGCGAGCCGGACCCGCTGGTCGCCGCCGGCCCACTGGAAGGGATAGAAGAGCCCGTGGTCGCCGACCTCCACTCCCCGGTAGAGATCCTGGTAGGCGCTGGCGGGGAAGTGCGCGGCCGGGCCCTCCAGCTCCAGCCGGGTGCCGCGCCTGCGTAGGGCTTGGAGGTTGGGCAGGCGCCCTTCTCCCTCCAGGCGCTCCAGCAGCCGGGCGCTGGCGGCGTCGAACTGGATGACGGCGATCACGTCGCAACCTCCGCCACCGGTGCGACGGTGACCTCCGCGCCATTCAGCTCGGCCGAACGGCGGGTTGCCTCGACGACGGCCATCGCGGTCGCGCCGTCGGCGGCGTTCGCGAGCAGGCGGTGGGGGTGCCCCTGATGGAGCCTCCCCATCTGTTGCTCCAGCAGGGGCACCCCCGCCGCCTTCACCGCCTCCAGTTGCCGCTGCAGCGAGAGGGCGAGGGGGTCGGGTTTCCCAAGCGCCCCGGCTAGGCGATTACGCAGGCCGCCCCAGGCGGAGCGCGCGAGCATCCTGCCGGCGCGGTCGCTCACGGCAACGACCTCCCGGTGGCGGCGATCGGTGGCGCAGCGGATGCGGGCGCGGCCGCGGCTCAGCTCCAGCTCCAACTCGGCCCGCTCGGGCTCGACCCGTGCCCGCCGCACGGCGATCGGGTCGGCGCCAGCGAGATGACAGGCGAGGTCGATCAGGTGGATGCCGGCGTCGAGCAGGGCCTCGTCGCGCACCTCGTGGGCGCCCCAGGTGTCGCGGCGGAATCGCAGCTCCAGGTCGAGCTCGAGCCAGCCCTCAGCGGGGATCGCGTCGCGCAGCTCCGCCCCCTGCAGGAAGCGGCGGTTGAAGGCGAGCAGCGGTTCGGGGTCCAGGGCCGCCAGCCGCTGCGCCGTCGAGAGGTCCGGCGTAGGCGGCTTCTCGACCAGCGAGCGAACGCCGGCCGCGGCGGCTTCCTCGGCCAGGGGGAGGTGGTGCGCCAGCGGCGCCGCGACGACGAGCAGGTCGATCGGCTCGGCCTCCAGCAGCGCCGGCAGGCCGGCGTACCCACGCGCCTCGCCGCCGCCGTCGCTCCACAGCGCGCGGCAGCGGTCGAGCCGCTCCGGGTTCGGATCGGCGAAGGCGGCGATCGTCACTCCCTCTGCCGCCAGAGCGGCCGGGATGTAGCCGCGCTCGGCGATGCGGCCGCAGCCGGCGATGCCGAGCCTCATCGGCGCCGCCCCTCCTCGATCGCGTGCAGGGCGAGCGCAGCGGGGACGGAGGCGGCGGCGGTGAGCTGGTGCAACTGGTGCAGGCCGATGCCGGCGAGCAGCAGCCGCGGGCCGCCGCGCCGGGCCAGCAGCGCGTAGAGGTCGCGGTCGAGGACGAGGTTGGCCAGCAGCGCCGCCGCCGCGAGACGGGGGCGCCGGGCGAGCAGCGCGCCGAGCAGGGCGACGCTGGCGGCGGCGCTGATCCGCTGCCGCCAGCCGAGGTTGAGGGCGGTGCTGCCGCTGCCGGCGCGCAGCAGCAGCCGCGTCCAGGGGACGCCGCGGCGGGCGAAGTCGGTGCCGACCATGCTTCGCGGCGTCCATGCCTTGAGGTGTCGCCCGCGGATCAAGGGGTCGAGGAGAACCTTGGCGCCGCGGCGGCGCAGCCGCATCCCCAGCTCGATGTCCTCGACGCTCACCCGCGGGAAGCGCTGCGCGTCGAAGCCGCCCACCGCCTCGAACGCCTCGCGGCGGACGGCGCCGAGGCCGGCCCAGAAGGTCTCCGCCTCGCCGGCGGCGCCGCTGTGGACGTGGTGGTGGAGGAGGTTGCGGTAACGGGAGGTGAGGCCGGGGTCCGCCGGGTCGTCGTCGTAGGCGCCGAACACGGCGGCCAGCTCGGGGTCCTCCGCGAAGCGCCGGGCGATCGCCGCCAGCGCCTCCGCGTCCACCTCGACGTCGGAGTCGACGAAGACGAGGACGTCCGCATCGCAGCGAGCAACGCCGAGGTTGCGCGCCGCCGCCGGTCCCGCGCCGGGCGGGCCGTCCTGCACGACCGTCTGGTCGGGTGCGCGCCGGCCCGCCCGCAGCGCCGCC
>Ga0307415_100000871_pt1 | contig 13786 bp, 9 predicted proteins | sample DK1Cmetagenome_FD_204524 | JGI IMG/M metagenome (GOLD analysis project Ga0307415, IMG submission 204524) | Maize rhizosphere microbial communities from greenhouse at UC Davis, California, United States - DK15-C-2 | ecosystem: Host-associated > Plants > Roots > Rhizosphere > Soil | place: USA...
GTCCGCGCCGCACGGCTGCTCCATGCGCCGCTGGAGGGCCGGGAGCGCGAGCTCGCCGCGGGAATCGCCGCCCTGCGGCGTGCGGCGGGAGGGCACGGCGGCACGCTGCTCGTCAGGGGCGCGATGGGATCCGGCAAGACGCGTCTGGTCGAGGCGGTGCTGGCCGAGGCCGAGCAGCTCGGTTTCCACACGCTTCGCGGCGCCGCGCACGAGCAGGAGGGCCGCACGCCGTACGCGCCGCTCATCGAGGCGCTCGACCCGCTTGCCGCCCGGCGCCCGGAGCTCGCCGGCGCCCTCACCGACAGCGCGCAGGCGGCGCTCGCGCGACTCCTGTCGTCGGTACCCCATGCGGCGTCAGCAGCGCAGGCCGTGAACCGCCATCGCCTCTTCTCCGCGATCGCGCAGCTGCTGGCCCAGGCGGCCGCCGCGCGCGGCGTCGTGCTGGCGATCGACGACCTCCACGCCGCCGACGAGGCGACGGCCGCGTTGCTGCATCATCTGGCACGCAGCGCCGCCGGCGAGCGCCTGCTGGTGGTCGCCGCCCTGCGCGACGAGCCGCTCCCGAAGGCGATCGCGCTCGTCCGCTCCAGCCTGCTCGAGCGGGGCGCCGCCGTCGAGCTGGCGCTCGGGCCGCTCGGCCGCACCCCCCTTGAAGCGATCGCGCAGCGGGCCGCCGGCCGGCCACTCGCGCCCGCCACACTCGCCGCCATCGAGCGCTCGGCGGCGGGCAACCCGTTCTTCGCGGAGGAGCTCGCGGCGTCGGTGGACGCCGCCGGCGACGTGACCGTCTCCCCGCGGCTGCGCGAGATCGCTGGGCACCGGCTGGAGCGGCTCGAGCCACTCGGCGAGCAGCTGCTCGCCGCGCTCGCCGTGATCGACGACGGCTTCACCGGCGCGGACCTCAGGGCGCTCGCAGGAGGCGAGCCCGTCGACCGGGCGCTCGCCACAGCCGTGGAGACCGGTGTGCTCGAAGCAGTCCGCGGCCGCTATCGCTTCCGGCATGCCCTCCTCAAGCAGGAGCTGGCCGACCGCGTGCCGGAGCCGGCGCTGCGCCGCACGCACACCGACGCGGCCGCCCTGCTCGCGGCAGACGACGCGCCCCCCGAGGCGGTCGCGCACCATCTGCTGCGGGCCGGCCGCGCAGACGAGGCCGTCCCGCTGCTCACCCAGGCCGCCGGCTGGGCCGCGGAGGTGGGGGCCTACCGCGACGGCGCCGAGTGGGCCGAGCTGGCGCTCGAGCACGCGAACGAGCACGAGCGCCCGGAACTCCTCGAGCTGCGCGCGCGGGCCCTCCACGGGGCGGGCGAGCCCGGCGCCGCTATCGCCTACGCCGAGGCGATCGCGACCGCGCCCGCCGAGCGCGTGCCCGGGTTGCGAGCGCAGCAGGCGCGCGCGTGCCTGGCTGCAGGCGACATCGCCGGCGCGCGCGCCGCGCTCGAAGCGGTGCGGGCCGATCGCCCGGAGGACCGCGGCGAGCTCATCCTGCTGCGCGGCATGGTCGCGTGGCACACGGGCGACTGGGACGGCGCGCGGCGGCTGAGCGCCGAAGCCCACCGGCTCGCTCCCAACCTGGTCGAGCTGGCCACCCTGAAGGGAATGGTGGCCCACCTGGACGGCGCGTGGGACCAGCATTCCCGCCGCGAGCTCACGCACGTCTGGGACTCGCCGGAGCTCGCCGGCCGCGTCTTCGACGGCTACCTGTGCGTGACCGAGTACGTGCTCACGGCGGGCGACCCCTACGACCGCGTCGCCCGCTTCGCCAAGCGGCTGCGCGCGCAGGCGCAGCAGGCGGGTGCGCGCCGCGGTGAGGCGTTCGCCGCCACCGTGCTGGGCGAGACCGAGCTCTACACGGGCAATCTCGACGCGGCGCGAGCGCACCTGGCCGATGCAGCCCGGCTCAGTCGTGACGTCGGTGCGACCGCGGGCGAGTCGCTCGCCCGCACGCGCCTCGGCGAGACGCTCCTCCATCTCGACGACCGTGTCGGCGCGCGGGCGCAGCTCGACCAGGCGCTCGAGCTCGCGCACATATCCACCGTTCCGCAGCACCTGCTGTTCCACGTCTACGGCGTCCTGCTGCAGGTGGCCGAGGACGATGCCGAGGCCCTGGCGATGATCGACCGCGCCGAGACGCTGTTCGATCCGCGGTGGCTCTGCCAGTTCTGCCCGATGGGCTACCACGTGGCCGCGGCGAGCGCGTGCACGCGCGCCGGCGTCCTCGAGCGTGCGCGCGACTTCCTGGCGCGGGCCGAGCAGCGCACAGCCGGCTGGCTGGGTGGTCCGTGGCCTGCCACCGTGGCGGAGGCGCGCGCCGAGCTGCTGCTCGCCGAGGGCGACCGTCGCGCCGCCGGCGAGGCGCTGCGGCGCGCTGTGGAGGGATACGCCGCCGCGGGCCAGCTGCTCAACGAGCGCCGGGCGCGAGCGGCGCTCGAACGGCTCAGCAGCGCGGAAATCAGCGCTTAGGAAGGTTTCAGGAAGGCGCGCCGGCGACGCTGCCGGCGTGCATCCCATCCTGACCGCGGCGCTCCAGCCACTACGTGCATCCCGCCACATCGCCCACCCGGATTTGGGTGGTGGCGCCGATGCCGCGCGAACGGGTGCGAGGCACGGTTCCGGTAGCCAACCGCACGAGGACCGAGGAGGTCTGGCAGTGACCACAGCGACAGCCACTATCCGCAACGGCGTGAACACCGAGACGATGTTCGCGACGCTGGATCTGATCAAGGCGCAGCCCGAGCTGGCGAGGTTCCAGTTCCGCGCCAGCAACCGCTGGATCGACGGCGCCCACAACCGCTCGACGATCAAGGGCTTCTACGCCGCGGGCGGCGAGGACAGCACGCGCCAAGAGGCGTTCGAGCTCGACGCCGGCGAGCCGGCGATCCTGCTCGGCACCGACACCGGCCCCAATCCCGTCGAGTACCTGCTGCACGCGCTCGCGGCGTGCCTGACGACGTCGATCGTGTACGTCGCCGCGGCGCGCAAGGTCGAGCTCACGTCGGTCGAGTCGACGCTGACGGGCGACATGGACGTGCGCGGCGCGCTCGGCGTCGACGACGAGCCGCGCAACGGGTTCGAGCGCATCGGCGTGTCGTTCCGGGTCACGGGCAACGCGCCCGCCGAGAAGCTGCGCGAGGTCGTGGAGCGGGCCAAGCGCCGCTCGGCCGTCTACGACATGGTCACCAACGGCGTGCCCGTCGCCGTCGAGGTCGCCACGGGCTGAGCTCCCGGACGGCGGCCGGGAGACTCCCGGCCGCCGCCCCCGACCCGATCATCGACATGTTCGAGCTCACCGCCAAGACCGAGGCCGGCGCACGCCTGGTGCGGACCGCCGAGGCGCTCGCTCACGACTTCGCGAGCCGCGCCGCAATACACGATCGCGAGGCGTCGTTCCCGCACGCCGGCATCGACGCACTCAAGCGCGCGGGGTACTTCACCGCCCCGATCCCCGCCGAGCGCGGTGGCCTGGGAGTGACGTCCGTCCACGACGTCGTCGTCGCCTCGAGCCGCCTCGCCCGCGGCGACGCGTCGATCGCGATCGGCGTGAACATGCACCTCGTCCTGCTGCTCAACGTCGTGCGGCGCTGGCAGGCGGCGGTCGCCGCCGGCGACCGGCGGCGCGCTGATGCCTTCGGCGCCTCGATGGAGGCCGTCGCCCGCGACGGCGTGGTGCTCGCGGCCGCGATCAGCGAGCGCGGCCAGGACCTGACCCGCCCGCGAACCACGGCGACCCGGACGGCGTCCGGCTGGAGGATCGACGGCCGCAAGGCGTTCTGCACGATGTCGCCTGCCGCGACGGTGCTCTACGCCGCCGTCACGTTCGTCGACGACGACGGCATCGAGCGCTACGGCTACGCCCAGGTCCCGACCGACGCCGCCGGCGTCGAGATCCACGACGACTGGGACGCGCTCGGCATGCGCGCCTCGGGCAGCCACTCCGTGACGTTCGCCGGCGTGTCGGTTCCGCACTCCGCGCTGCGCGGCGGCTTCCTCGCGGGCGACGTGGACGCGTACATGGAGCGCAACCTCGTCGCGGGCCTCTTCCACGCCTCCGCGTCGCTGGGCATCGCCGAGAGCGCGGCGTCGGCCGCCGCCGGCGCCGCGGCGGCCCGCGGTGAGCCCGATGCGCGCACGCGCATGCTGATCGCCGAGAACGTGATCGATCTCGGCGCGTGCAGGGCGACGCTCTCGCGCGCCGCCACGCTCGTGGACGACTCCGACGGGCACGTCGTCGCGCTGTTCGCCGAGACCCAGGCGGCGAAGGCGTTCGTCAACGAGGCCGCCGCACGGATCGTCGATCGCGCGCTCGCGGCCTCAGGCGGTGCCGGCTACCTCAACGGCCACCCGCTCGCCCGCGCGTACCGCGATGTCCGCGCCGGGAGCTTCATGCATCCGCTCGGAGCCAACCGCGCCTACGAGCTCCTCGGCGACGTCGCGCTTGGCCGCGAGCCCGCCCTGCGTTGAGCCATGCCCCTCGATCATGCGATCCAACCCGCCGAGCCGGGCCTCGACGAGCGCAGCCTGCGCGCCGCCTTCGGCCGCTTCGCGACGGGGGTCGCCTTCGTCACGACGGAGGTCGACGCCACGCCGCTGGGCCTCATCGTGAGCTCGTTCGCCGCGGTCTCGCTCCAGCCGCCGCTCGTCTCGTTCTGCCCGTCGCGCGACTCCATCACCTGGCAGCGCATGCGGCATGCCGGGCGCTTCGCCGTCCACGTCCTCGGGGCACGACACGGCGACTTCGCGCGCCGCGTCGCGCCGCCGGGCGCCGATCGGTTCGCAGAGCCCGACGTGCTGCGCGACGCGCTCGCCTCGATCGAGTGCGACCTCGTGGCCGAGCACGCCGCGGGCGACCACTGGATCGTCGTCGGGAGCGTCCGCGGGCTGCGGCTGTCCTCCGACGCGCAACCGCTCGTCTACTTCGCCGGCGGCTTCGGCGCCTTCCAACCCCACTGACGCCGGACAGCGACCTGCGACATGGCTCGACTCCGCTTACTCGGACACCCCAGCGCGGTGCTGTTCGCGTGCTTGTTCGCATCCCAGTCGGCCCTGCTCGTCCTCTCGCCGACCCTGATCGACGTCGCGCGCGAGTTCGGCGTGTCGACCGCCACGGCGGGGCAGCTGCGGTCGATCTCCGGTGCGACGGGCGGAGTGACTGCCCTGGTCCTCGCGACGTCACCGCGGCTGGCCGGCCTGCGCCGGCTCCTCAGCGCCGGGGCGGCACTCGTCGCGGTCGGCTCGGCGCTCAGCGCGACCGCGCCGTCGCTCGCCGTGCTGGCCGGCGCGCAGGCCGTGGCGGGCGTGGGCATCGGCCTGCTGGTCGCCGTCGGAATCGCGGCCGCCGCCGAGTGGCCGGCGCCGGACGAGCGCCCGCACGTGCTCGCCTGGGCGATTGCCGGCATGCCGGCGGCCTGGATCATCGGGATGCCCCTGATCGGCGCCGTCGCCGACTCGGGGTGGCGGGCGGCATGGATCGCGCTGCCGGGTACGGCCGCGCTGCTCGCCCTTGCGCTCGTGCGGATGCGTCCGCCCGACGCGCCGTCACGCCGTACCGGCGGTGCGGTGGGCGCGTGGCGACGACCGGAGGTGGCGCGCTTCGCCGGCGCCGAGCTGCTGGCCAATGCCGCGTGGGCCAGCGTGCTCACGTATTCGGGCGCGCTCCTGCGCGAGAGCTACGCCGTGTCGCCGACGGTCGTGGCGCTCGGCCTCGGGCTGATGGCGACCGCGATGCTGCCCGGAACATTCAGCGCGCGCCGTCGCGCCGTCCACGCCACTCCGGCGCTCGTCGCCGGGCTGACCGCGTTGCAGGCCGCGGCCGTGCTCGCCCTCTGCGAGCTCCGCCTGAGCGTCGGCGTGACGCTCGCCCTGCTCGCAGGGATGGCGTTCGTCAACGGGCGTCGCTCGATGGCCGCCAGTGCGCTGGGCATGGACAGAGCCCCGGAGGACCGCGTCGCGGTGATGTCGATGCGCGCGGCCGCCAACCAGCTCGGCTACCTGCTGGGCGCCGCCGTCGGCGGGCTGGCACTCGCCCTCGGCGGCTTCTCCGCGCTCGGACTCACGCTTGCGGCGCTGTTCGCGGCCGCCGTCCTCGTCCACTTCCCTCCATCGCTGCGCACCCCCATGCCCGAGCCGGCCGCCGCCACCGCTCAAACAGGATCCCCATGAATTCCCAGCTCGATCACCCAGTACGTCGCCGTGGCTCGCGGCGCTCGTCAGTGGTCGTCGAGCGATCCGAGCACGTTCGTCGGCAGCTCGGCCCCTATCCGCGTTCCCACGCCGGGCGGGCTGTCGACGTGCAGTCGGCCACCGACCGGCTCGACACGGTCGACCAAACCGCGCAGACCCGAGCCGTGCCCGCTATCGGCGCCGCCGATGCCGTCATCAGCGATCGTCACCACCAGTTTCGCGCCGGTGTGCTCGACGTCAACGGAGACTGAGCTCGCCTGCGCGTACCTGGCGACGTTGGTCAGCGCTTCAGAGACGACGAAGTAGGCGGCGCCCTCGATCGTCACGTCCAGCGCGTCGGGCACGTCGGCGCGGAGTTCAACCGGGAGCGGCGCACGTTGGACGAGCGCACGAAGGCCCGCTTCGAGTCCGTGATCGGTCAGCACCGCAGGGTGAAGGCCACGGGCGAGATCCCGTAGCTCGCGCATTCCGCAACTGAGCTCCTCACGGGCGCTGGCCAGAAGCGCCCTCGCGTCATCGGGGTCGCGTTCGAATCGCTGATGCAACCGCGTGAGGGTGAGCGCCGTGGCCAGGAGCCGCTGCTGCGCTCCGTCGTGGAGGTTGCGCTCGATCCGCCGACGGGCGTCGTCGGCAGCCTTCACCAGCCGCGCTCGCGAAGCCGCGAGCTCCTCGCGCGTCTCGGCGTTCTCGATCGCGAGCGAAATGAGCCTGGCAAAGGCCGCGATCCGGTCCTCGGTACCGACCGGGAGCGGCACTCGACCTGCCGAGCAGGCGACGAGGGCTCCCCAGATCCGACCTCCGACGATGACCGGACCGGCGACCCCCGAGCGCAGGCCGAGTCTCCGCATCGCCGCCGCGACGGCCCCGCCCACGTCGTCGAAGTCCTCCACCCGGGACGGCGCTCCGGTGTTCAGGATTTGGCCGACGAGCCCGCGGCCGTCGAGGATCCCGGTGCTCCCGATCGGCACGTGGGCCACACCTTCGGACCATCCGGCCACGATGACCGCCAGCTCCGGATTCTCGACGCGCATCAGGTTCGTCGTCTGCGCGCCGAGCAGCCGACCCGCCTCCTCCGTCACGGCGGCGAACACCTCAGCCTGCGACGGTTGGCGCGCTACGAGCGTCGCAACGCGTCGCAGCGCCGCGTGCTCACGAACGATCTGATCGGACGCGTCGGTGGTCGCGGTTGCGTTCACGCATCGACTCTACGCCCAATCGCCGGGCTCAGCGAGCGGCGCGGGCGGCCAGATCACTCGACGCCTGCGGCGCTCACCGACCGACTAGGCCTGACTGTCGGCCGGCTCCTCCTGCTGGGAGAGCAGCCCTCGCTCGAGAACGAGGTCGAGGGCGAGCGTCTTGTAACCGACGCTGTCGAAGGTCACGGTGATCTGGTCGTCCTCGATCTGGCCGATCGTGCCGGTGCCCCAGGTTCCGTGGGTGACACGGTCGCCGATCCCGAATGGTGCCGCGGTCTGATCTACCCAGACGCCGTCGCCCTTCTCGTCGCACACGTCGCAGTTGCGGCACGGCGGCTCGTAGCTCTCACCGAAGTAGCCGAGCAGGAACGTCCGCCGACAGCCCTGGGCCTCGGCATAGGAGCGCATCATCTCGAGGCGCGAGCGGTCGAACGCCTGCCGGTGCTCCTCCGCCTCGGCGGCCTGCTCAACCGCCTGCCCCAGATTCACGCCGTCACGCACGCCGCGCACGGCGCCGTCGTCCTCGACGACGGCGAAGCCGGCATCGACGAGGTGCCGGACGGCGGTGGCGATCTTGGTGTCCGACAGCGGCAGGTGTTCGGCGACCTCGATCGGTCGCACCGCGCCGCGCCGCTCGAGCAGCGCCCCAGCGACCTGAAGGATCTCGTCACTGTTCACGCCGCCGGAGGCGAAGAACCTGCGCAGCCCCAGATCCTGCGGTCGGTAGAAGAGCACCGCCTCGGCCGGCTCGCCGTCCCGGCCCGCGCGTCCGATCTCCTGGTAGTACGAGTCGACCGAGTCGCTCACGTCGTGGTGGAAGACGAAACGGATGTCCGGCTTGTCGATCCCCATCCCGAACGCGATCGTCGCCACCATGACGTCGATCTCGTCGGTCTCCATGAACGCCTTCTGGCGCCCCTCGCGCTTCTTGGCGCTCAGCCCGCCGTGGTACACCTCGGCGCGCACGCCTCTATCGCGCAGCTCGGCCGCCAGCTCCTCGGCCGCGCGCTTGGTGGCGCAGTAGACGATGCCCGGCGTGCGGGCAGCGCCGGCGGCCTCGACGACGCGCTCGACGAGCGCGCCATGCTTCTTCTTCGCGTCGTGAAAGCGCTCGACCTCCAGCCGCAGGTTTGGCCGGTCGAACCCCTTGACGACCACGTTCGGCTGGCGCATGCCCAGCAGCTCGAGGATCTCGTCGCGGACCGGGGGTGCGGCGGTCGCGGTGAGCGCCAGCACCGGCGGGTGGCCGAGCGCCTCGATCGCCGGACCGACCCGCAGGTAGTCCGGGCGGAAATCGTGCCCCCATTGGGACACGCAGTGCGCCTCGTCGACGACGAAGAGCGACACGCCGCTCGACCGCAGCCTGTCCAGGACCTCCTCGTTCGCGAGCTGCTCGGGAGCGAGCAGCACGAACTCGATCCGCTCATCCTTCACGTCCTCGAGCAGCTCCCCCCGCTGGCGTAAGGACAGCGTCGAGTTCAGGGTCGCCGCCTCGAGCCCGTCGGTGTGCGCGTCGACGGCCTCCATTTGGTCCTGCTGCAGCGCGATCAGCGGCGAAACGACCACCGTCGGGCCGTCGATCAGCATCCCCGCGAGCTGGTAGATCGCCGACTTACCCGAGCCCGTCGACATCACGCACAGCGTGTGCCGCCCATCGACGACCGACTCGATCGACTCCAGCTGGCCCGGACGCAGCCCGTCGAAGCCGAGCCGCTCGCTCGCCAGCCGCAACACCTCCTCGCGCGTCCTTGCCACCGCGTATCGCTACCCCAGGCACCCGCGTGCCACACGCGCCGCTTCGCTCGGCGTTGGCGCGCCCGTGATGTCGAAGAACGAGACGCACGCGCATCATGCGGCGAGGGTCGGGGCCACGCGCAGGAGCGCACGGAGCGCTCCCTCGGCGCTGCCGGGGCGGGCGTGCGCGCGGTGCAGATCCCCCAAGCGCGCGAGGTCGTCGAGCTCCCGTGCGGCGACCGCGACGCGGTGATCGTCCGCCGCTGGCGCGGCCGCGTGGTCGCGAACCGCTTGGGCGACCATGCGGCGTGCGCGTTCGAGCCGCTTGCGGTATGCCGCCGGCGTGACCTGCGCGACCTCGGCGCCGACGCGGTCTGGCACCGCCAGCACCTCTCCGAGCAGGTAGAGACGGCGGGCGTCTGGCGACAGCGCGGTGAGCACGCCGATCGTGCAGGCGACATGGAGATCTTGCTCGACGAGCCGCCACTCCGCCTCGGTCATCGGATCGTGGTCGGACAGCAGCGCGCGGTCGGTCAGCTCGACGGCGAGCGTCGCCTCGTGCGGGGTCACGGCCGCGCGGCGAAGGACGCTGCGCGTGGCGATCGCATAAAGCCAGCCGGCGAACGAGCCTTCCCAGCGGTAGGTGTCGATCCGGGCGCACACCAGCATGAGCACGTCCTGGACGGCGTCATCGACGTCTGCTGAGCGGCCGAGCAGACGGCGCGCATGCCGCACGAGCATGGGCCGCACACGCGCGCAAACCGCCTCGAGGGCGACGCCGTCGCCGCGCTGCGCCGCGGCGACCAGCCGATCGATGTCACAAGCCGGCGCCACTGAGGCTGATGATGAATGGTCGTTTGGCGGCGCTTCCACTTCGGTTCGCGGCGCCTCCACGTCAGCCGCCCTTGCCTACGTCCGCGCGGGCAATCCCGTCGGCGTGCACCGGAGGCATCGCGGGCTCGGCGTGGATCATCAGCGTGGCCTGCATGTCGATCAGGGCGAACATCGGGGCGCACGAAGCCGAGGTCATCGCCGCCGCGGCGGCGGCCCGGGCGTCGTCGATCGTCCGCCACCAGATTAGGTCGATCCAGCGGTCCCCCTCCGCGTCGTACGAGAGCTCGCGCGAGATGAACCCGTGCTGCTGCTTGATCCAGCTCGAAACCGCGTCGCCGGTGGCGAGCAGCCGCTCATGTGAGGTCCCCTCGTTGAGCTTGAAGACGACGAGCTCGAGGACCTTGTCTCGCGACGAAGCCATTGGCCATTCTCCTCTCGGTGGCGGGTGTCGTCTGTAGAGAGGCGCTCGAGCGCGCGAGTGTGACGACACCGACCCGTCGCCGGGTAGCTGAGGACGGCGCAGGGCTTCGCCTGGCCGCGGTGGCGCCCGTGAGCCCACGAGCAGCCCGAGCTCGGTCGCTCTCACGGGAACCGAGCCTTCGTGCGGTGCGATGGGCGTCGACGAGGCTGCTCGAGCGCGAGGTCGCGCTGTCCGGACGCGGCCAGCACGACGCCTGCGCGGAGCTGGATCTGCGCTCGCTCGAAGGGAATCTCGAGCGCAGCCTGGAGCTCGAGCGCGCGCGTGTCAGAGGATCCATCGTTACCGGTGACGACCGTACGGCGGCCGCTGACCCGCCGCATCCGCAGCCCTGCCGTAATTCCGACTCGCGATTGCCGTATCTCGCCCCCGGGGCTCAGCGCCACGGCGGTGGCCGCGAGCGACGCAGTCGCCCCTATGGACGCCGCCGCACTACCGGCCAGCCGGTAGCCCAAGAGTCCCACTGCCCGTCTGGTGGCGCCGACCCCGGCGCGGGAGCGTGTCGACGTCCGATGCGACCCACGAGAACGGAGGAAGGAATGCGCGTCAAGAACCTCACCGAGCGGCTCGCCCGCGCCAGCACACGCCGCAAGTGGCTCGTGATCGGCGGCTGGATGCTGGCGGTCGTGGCCTCGGCCGCGGCGATCGCCGGACTGCTCGGCTCGGCGGTGACCACGGACGACGACTTCACCGGCCGTCCCGAGGCCCAGCGGGCCGAGCAGGTGCTCAAGCGCGCCTTCCCGCCGGTGCGCGGCGACCGCGGCTTCCGGGTCGACGAGGCGGTGATCGTCTCCTCACGCAACCTGAGCGCGGAGGACTTGCGCTTCGACCGGCGCATGAGCTCGCTGGCAGCGGGCCTGCGCGCGGCCGGGGCGAGCGAGGTCCGCGCCGGCCCGGTCTCCCACGACCACCACAGCGCGCTGCTGCTCGTCGAGCTGGGCGGAGACGTGGAACCGGTCGTCGAGCGGGTCGTCGCGGCTGACGGGCAGGACGGGTTCCGGGCGCTGATCGTCGGCGAGGAGTCGATCGACGCGGACTTCAGCGATGCCGCCGACGAGGACCTCGCACGCGGGGAGCAGTTCGGGCTGGCGCTGGCCCTGATCGTCCTGGTCGCCGTCTTCGGCGGCGTCGTGGCGGCTGTCGTCCCGATCGCCGTGGCGGTCGCCGGCATCGTCGTCGCGCTGGCCGTCGTCGCCGGCATCGGCCAGGCGTTCGTCCTCAACTTCGTCGTCGTCAACGTGCTCGTGATGATGGGTCTGGCCGTCGGCATCGACTACTCGCTGTTCGTCGTCTCCCGCTTCCGCGAGGAGCGCCGCGCCGGCCGCGGGCTCGAAGATGCGGTCGCCGTCGCGGGCGCCACGGCGAGCCGGGCGGTCCTGTTCTCCGGCGCCACGGTCGTCCTCGCGCTGGTCGGGATGTTCCTCGTCCCGCACACGGTCTTCCGCTCCATCGCCGTGGGCGCCATCGCCGTGGTGCTGGTGTCGGTGCTCGCGGCGCTGACGCTGCTGCCGGCGGCGCTCGCCGTCCTCGGCGATCGGATCGAGCGCCTGCGAGTGCCCGTGCTCGGGCGTCGCGCCGGCGGCGGGGTGTGGTCACGCGTGGCCGGCGTGGCGCTCCGGCGGCCGGCGGCGAGCCTGGCGGCGGGCGTGGTAGTGCTCATCGCGCTGGCGGCGCCGTACGCCTCGATCGAGACGGGCACGGCGGGCGTCGGGACGCTGCCGGAGTCCTTCCAGACCCGCACGGCGTACGAGGCGATCGAGCATGCCTTCGGGCCACAGGGCACCGCCGCCGCCGAGGTCGTCGTGCAGGGAGAGCGCACGCCGGAGCTGCGGGCGGCGGTCGCCGGCCTGCGGGAGACGCTCGCACGCGATGCCCACTACGGCGAGACGAGCGTCGACGTCGCGGCGGACCGCGGCGTTACCCGCATCACCGTGCCGGTCGACGCCGACGCCGCCGGCCCGGAGGCGATGACCGCGGTGAAGGAGCTGCGCGAGCGTTACGTGCCGCGCGCCTTCGCCGGCCTCGACGCCGAGGCGCTCGTCGGCGGGGCGTCCGCTGACGAGCTCGACTTCGCCGCGATCGCCCGCGACCGGCAGCCGATCGTCTTCGCGTTCGTCCTCGGCTTGAGCTTCCTCGTGCTCGTGGCCGCGTTTCGCTCGATCGCGATCCCGCTGACCGCGATCGCGACGAACCTCCTGAGCGTCGGCGCGGCCTACGGCATGCTCGTCCTCGTCTTCCAGCACGGGGTCGGTGCCGATCTGCTCGGCTTCGAGGCCGCCGACACGGTCGAGTCGTGGCTGCCGCTGTTCCTGTTCACGATCCTGTTCGGGCTCTCGATGGACTACCACGTGTTCCTGCTGAGCCGGATCCGCGAGCGGTGGCTCGCGACGGGCGACACGCGCGCGAGCATCGCGTTCGGCGTCGGCACGACCGCGCGGTTGATCACCGGCGCCGCGCTGATAATGGTCGCGGTCTTCGCCGGCTTCGCCAGCGGTCAACTCGTGATGTTCCAGCAGATGGGATTCGGGCTCGGCGCCGCGGTCTTGATCGACGCGACGCTCGTCCGCTCCGTGATCGTCCCGTCCGCGATGGCGCTGCTCGGCCGCTGGAACTGGTGGGTGCCGGGCCGCCCGCGGCGCGCCGCGGCGCTGGAGCCGGGAGCGGATGCCGCCTAGGCTTTCGCCCATCACGCTCGCACCCGCCCGTCTCGCCCTGGTGCCCGCGGCGCTGGCCGCGGGCATTGGCGCGGCGGCGGTGATGGCCGGGGCGCACGACGAGCCGGGCGGTGTCGAGATCGCCGTCTCGCTGCTCGTCGGCTGGTCCTTCGTGGCCAGCGGCCTCGTCGCATGGGAGCGCCGGCCGGAGACGGCAACCGGCAAGGTGATGGTGGCGACCGGCTTCGCGTGGTTCGCCCACGAGCTGGTGTGGACGACGACCGCGCTGCCGTGGACGCTCGGTCAGCTGCTCGAGTCGACGTACCTGCTCGGGGCGGGCTACCTGCTCGTGTCGTTTCCCGACGGCCGGCTGCACACGGCGGCCGAGCGGTGGGTCGTGGCCACCGCGCTGCTCATCGTCGCGCCGCTGCAGATCGCCTGGCTGCTGCTGGGCTACGGCGACGCAAGGGACTGCGACTGCCCCGACAACCTGATGCAAATCGCGGACGCGCCCGGGGCGTCCGAGGCGATCGTCCGCGTGCAGCAGGGACTCGGCGCTGCGCTCGGCGTCGCCACGATCGTGGTGATGGCCCAGCGCTGGCGGGGCGCGTCGCCCAGCCGGCGCTTCGCGATCGCGCCGGTCCTGGTCACGGGCGCGGTCGTGTTCGCCCTGATCATCCCGTGGACCCTCAACGACGCGCTCGACGAGCCGC
>Ga0307415_100000872_pt1 | contig 13784 bp, 11 predicted proteins | sample DK1Cmetagenome_FD_204524 | JGI IMG/M metagenome (GOLD analysis project Ga0307415, IMG submission 204524) | Maize rhizosphere microbial communities from greenhouse at UC Davis, California, United States - DK15-C-2 | ecosystem: Host-associated > Plants > Roots > Rhizosphere > Soil | place: USA...
CGCGCGGACCACGCCCCGCAGCTCCACCTGTCCCTCCGGCTGGAGCTGCCGGACGGTGAACAGCGCGCCGAGGTCGTGCGGGATCGAGTCGAAGCCGCAGGCGTGCACGAGGCGGGCCCCGGTGCGTTCGGCGGTGGCGTGGTGCGCGACGTACATCCGGTCGATGAACTCCGCCTCGCCGGTCAGGTCCACGTAGTCGGTCCCGGCCTCCGCGCACGCGGCCACCAGCGGCTCGCCGTACGTCAGGTAGGGACCCACCGTCGTGATGACCACGCGGGCACGGCCGGCGACGTCGGCGAGCGAGGCCGGGTCGGAGACGTCGGCGTGCAGGAGCTCGAGCTCGGCGTGCCCGGGGTCGATCCTCACCAACCGGTCCCGCACCCGCTCGAGCTTTTCGGCGTTCCGGCCGGCCAGTGCCCAGCGCAGCCCCGCCGGCGCGTGCTCGGCGAGGTACTCGGCGGTCAGGGCGCCGGTGAACCCGGTGGCCCCGAACAGCACGACGTCGAACTCCCGGTCCGGGTTGCGAAGATCAGCCATGAGGGCATGGTGCCACCCGGCCACGGTGGCCGCTCCGGGCGTCCCGGCATCGGGCCGGCGAGCCCTGCACGGCTGCGGCCGGCGACGTACGCTCGTCCCATGTGCCGCAACATCCGACCCTTGAACAACTTCGAGCCGCCGGCCACCCGCGACGAGGTGACCGCCGCGGCGCTGCAGTACGTCCGCAAGGTCAGCGGGACCACCAAGCCGTCCCAGGCCAACCAGGCGGTCTTCGACCGGGCGGTCGCCGAGATCGCGCACCTCACGCAGCACCTGCTCGACGAACTCGTGACCACCGCGCCTCCCAAGAACCGCGAGACCGAGGCGGAGAAGGCGCGCGCCCGGGCCGAGCTGCGCTACGCGCGATGACGCTCACCGCGGGCCGGGTCTCGACCGACGGCAGCGCGTACGACGCCGCGCTCGCGCTGCTGCAGTCCCGCCCGCTGGTGGTCCTCACCGGCGCCGGGCTCAGCACGGACTCCGGGATCCCGGACTACCGCGGCCCGGGCTCGCCGGCCCGGACGCCGATGACCTATCAGGCGTTCGTGAGCGGTCCGCCGGCCCGGCAGCGGTACTGGGCGCGCAGCCACCTCGGCTGGGGGCGGATGAAGGGCGCCGACCCCAACGCCGGCCACCATGCGCTGGCCCGCCTGCGCCCCCGGCTCCTGATCACCCAGAACGTCGACGGCCTCCACGAGCGCGCCGGCACCCCCAGCCTGGTCGCCCTGCACGGCCGGATCGCCGAGGTGGTCTGCCTCGGCTGCCGCGCCATCACCCGGCGCGCGGCGCTGCACGAGCGCCTCACCGCGCTCAACCCCGGCTTCGCCGCCCGGCACGCCGAGGCGCGCACCCGCCCCGACGGCGACGTCGAGCTCGACGAGACCGGCGACTTCGTGGTCCCCGACTGCGACGACTGCGGCGGCGTCCTCAAGCCCGACGTGGTGTTCTTCGGCGAGAACGTGCCCGCGCCGCGGGTGCAGCGCTGCTACGACGCCGTCGACGCGTTGGCCGAGAGCGCCGGCGCCCTGCTCGTGGCCGGCTCGAGCCTCACCGTGATGTCCGGCCTGCGGTTCGTGAAGCGCGCGGCCAGGGCGGGCACGCCAGTGGTGATCGTCAACCGGGGCGCGACCCGCGGTGACGACCTGGCGACGTACAAGCTGGACGTCGGCTGCAGCGAGTTCCTCACCGCGCTGGCGGACTAGCGGCCGGCCCGCGGCGGCGGTCGGCGGGCCTCAGAGCTTGCGCACGAAGATGTGGTCGGCCGCCTCGGGCACGATCTCGGCGGTCTCGCCGCCCGACCCGATCAGCACGCCCTCGGCGGTCGCGATCGCCGTGACGGTCTTGTCGGGGAGCGCGCCGACGCGGCGCAACGCGCTCATCAGCACCTCGTCCTTCTGCATCTCCTCCGAGATCCGGCGCACGTGGACCCGTCCCTCGTCGACGCCGACCGCCCGCGACAGGGGCTCCACGCCGTCCATGAACTCCTCGCTGACCGCGAGCTCGCCGAGCTCGTCGAGGCCGGGGATCGGGTTGCCGTACGGCGACTCCGTGGGGTGGCCGAGCAGCTCGACGAGGCGGCGCTCGACGGTCTCGGACATCACGTGCTCCCAGCGGCACGCCTCCTCGTGCACGAGCTCCCAGTCGAGGCCGATGACGTCGGTGAGCAGGCGCTCGGCGAGCCGGTGCTTGCGCATCACCCGGGTGGCCAGCCGGCGGCCCTCGTGGGTGAGTTGCAGGTGGCGGTCGCCCTCGACGGTCAGCAGCCCGTCGCGCTCCATGCGCGCCACCGTCTGCGACACGGTCGGGCCGCTCTGGTGCAGGCGCTCGGCGATCCGGGCGCGCAGCGGCACGATGCCCTCCTCGACCAGCTCGTAGATGGTCCGGAGGTACATCTCGGTGGTGTCGATCAGGTCGCTCACCGGCACATTCTCCCCCATGCCCACCCCTGCTGGCACAGTGGACTCCGATGCCCTCCGTGATGTGGTTCCGCCGCGACCTCCGGCTCGGGGACAACCCTGCGCTGCTCGCGGCCGCCGCGGGCGACGTGCTGCCCCTGTTCGTGCTCGACCCCGCGCTGTGGGGCCCGGCCGGCCCGGTCCGGCGGGCCTACCTCGGCGCGTCGCTGCGCGCTGGACGCGTCGCTGCCCTCGGGCGCGTCGCTGGCGGTGATCGAGGGCGATCCGGCACTCCGCGTGGTCGAGGCAGCCCGGGAGGTGGGCGCCTCGCGGGTGCACGTCGCGGCCGACTACGGCCCCTACGGGCACCGGCGGGACCTCGACGTCGAGCAGGCACTGGCCGACGCCGGCATCGAGCTCGTGCGGACCGGCTCGCCGTACGCCGTCGCCCCCGGCCGGGTGACCAACGGCTCCGGCGCGCCGTACCGGGTGTTCACGCCGTTCTCGAGGGCGTGGGCCGAGCACGGCTGGCGCGCCCCGGTCGACGCGCCGGCCGACGTGTCCTGGCTCGCTCTGGCGGACACCGTTGCGATCCCGGACCCCGGGCTCCCGGACGGGATCGAGCTGCCCGAGGCCGGCGAGGCCGCCGCCCGGCGCCGGTGGCTCGACTTCCTCGACGAGCGGGTCGCCGACTACGCCGGCGACCGCGACCGGCCGGGCATCGACGCCACGTCGCGGATGTCGGTGCACCTCAAATGGGGCGAGATCCACCCGCGGACGATGCTGGCGGACCTGGCCCGGCGCCGCTCGGAGGGCGCCGCGACGTACCGCAAGGAGCTGGCCTGGCGGGAGTTCTACGCCGACGTGCTGTTCGCCCGCCCCGAGACCGCGCGGGAGTACCTCCGGCCGGAGTTCGCGAAGATGGAGTACGACGAGCCGGCCGCGGACTTCGACGCCTGGCGCGAGGGGCGGACCGGCTTCCCGGTCGTCGACGCCGGCATGCGCCAGCTCCTCGCGACCGGCTGGATGCACAACCGGGTCCGGATGATCACGGCGAGCTTCCTGGTCAAGGATCTGCACGTCGAGTGGCAGCACGGCGCCCGGCACTTCATGCGCTGGCTGGTCGACGGCGACCTGGCCTCCAACCAGCACGGGTGGCAGTGGACGGCTGGGTGCGGCACCGACGCGTCGCCGTTCTTCCGGGTCTTCAACCCCACCAGCCAGGGGCGGAAGTTCGACCCGGACGGCGCCTACGTGCGGCGCTGGGTGCCCGAGCTTGCCGACGTCGACGACCCGCACGACCCCACTCCGGAGACGCGTCGGCGGGCCGGCTATCCCGCGCCGGTCGTCGACCACGCGGAGGAGCGGCGCGAGGCGCTCGCCCGGTGGGAGAGGATCAGGGGATGAACGACCCCGCGCCACTGATCGTCCCGCGCAGGTTCTGCGGACCGGCGTCGTCCGGGAACGGCGGCTGGACGGCCGGCGCGCTCGCCGCGCTCGTCCCCCACGACTGCCCCGAGAACCGGGCCGGCTCGTGGCCGACGATCCGGGTCGCGCTGCGCCAGCCGCCGCCGCTGGACACGCCGATGGCGGTGGCCGAGCGGGACGGCTCGACGGTCGCCTCGTTCGGCGGGGCCCTGGTCGCGCGGGCGACGGTGGAGGAGGAGCAGGCCGAGCTCACCACGGTCGACGCCGTACCGGCCGACGTGGCGCGGGCGGCGATGGCGTCGTACCCCGGGCTCGCGTCGCACCCCTTCCCCAACTGCTTCGTCTGCGGCACCGAGCGCGAGGAGGGCGACGGCCTGCGGATCTTCCCCGGCCGGGTCGCCGACCAGGACGGTGCGACCCGGATCGCGGCCACCTGGACACCGCACCCGAGCGTCGGCGAGGACTACCACGCGTACGTCGACGACCTCCCGCGTGCGTCGCTCGCGACCACCTGGGCGGCGCTGGACTGCGTCGGCGGCTGGGCGGGCGACCTGACCGACCGGCTGATGGTCCTGGCCGGGATCACCGCCCGGGTCGACACGCTCCCGGCGATCGGCGAGGAGCACGTCGTGGTCGGCCTCGCGCGCGGACGCGAGGGCCGCAAGACGTTCACCGCGTCCACGCTGTACGACCCCGACGGCCGGGTCGTGGCTCGCGCCGAGCACGTCTGGGTGGCCATCGACCCCACCGCGTTCGGCTGACCCCGGCGACCGGCTCGCGTGGGGGGCTGGGCCCGGCCGCCGCAGCTGTAACGCGGGGTTATGGTCGCTGAACACGGCGTCTGAACGCGTGCGGAGCGTCGAGGACACCGCGTTACAGCTGCGGCGCGGCGCCCGATCCACCCCCCGATCGAATTGACTCCGCCCGATTCCGGTGGAGAAGATTGGCCGCATGAGTTTTAACGATCCAATCGAGTGGTGGCGGCACGCGGTCACCTACCAGGTGTACGTCCGCAGCTTCGCCGACAGCGACGGTGACGGCATCGGCGACCTGCCGGGCATCACGGCGCGCCTGCCGTACCTGCGCGACCTCGGTGTCGACGCCCTTTGGATCACGCCGTTCTACACCTCGCCGCAGCACGACCACGGCTACGACGTGGCCGACTACTGCGACGTCGACCCGCTCTTCGGCGACCTCGCGGCCGCCGACGCGCTGCTCGAGCGCGCCCACGAGCTGGGGCTCAAGGTGATCGTGGACCTCGTCCCGAACCACACCTCCGACCAGCACGAGTGGTTCCGGGCAGCGCTGGAGGCGGCCCCCGGCAGCCCCGAGCGCGAGCGGTACCTCTTCCGCGCCGGCAGGGGCGTCGACGGCGAGCTGCCCCCCAACAACTGGAACTCGGTGTTCGGCGGCCCCGCGTGGACGCGAGTGCCCGACGGCGAGTGCTACCTCCACCTCTTCGACTCCACCCAGCCCGACCTCAACTGGCGCAACCCCGAGGTCGGCGAGATGTTCGAGGACGTGCTGACGTTCTGGCTCGACCGCGGCGTCGACGGGTTCCGCGTGGACGTCGCCCACGGCCTGTTCAAGGTCGAGAGCCTGCGCGACCAGGTCCGGGACGAGGACGAGGAGCGCCGGGTCAGCGGGGCCTCGTCGACCACCGGCGGCAGCATGGTCGAGCGGACCCTGCGCGACGACCCGATGTGGGACCAGCCCGAGGTGCACGACGTCTACCGCCGCTGGCACGAGATCCTCGACAAGTACGACGGCGACCGGATGCTGGTGGCCGAGGCCTGGACCCAGACGCCCGAGTCGATGGCCCGGTTCGTCCGGCCCGACGAGATGAGCCAGTCGTTCAACTTCTCGTGGCTGCTCGCGGACTGGTCGGCCGAGGAGTTCGCCGAGGTCATCACCGGCACGTTCGCCGCGCTCGACCCGGTCGGAGCCACGCCCACCTGGGTGCTCAGCAACCACGACGTGGTCCGGCACACGACGCGGTACGGCGGCGGCGCGCAGGGCCTCGCCCGGGCGAAGGCCGCCACGCTGACCATGCTCGCGCTCCCGGGGTCGTCGTACCTCTACCAGGGCGAGGAGCTCGGCCTGGAGCAGGTCGAGGTCGAGCCGGAGTTCCGTCAGGACCCGGCCTGGTTCCGCACCGGCGCGCCCGGCCGCGACGGCTGCCGGGTCCCGGTGCCGTGGTCCGGGGACGCGGCGCCGTTCGGGTTCGGCCCGGGCACCGGGCAGCCGTGGATCCCGCAGCCGGCCGAGTGGGCGGGGCTGCACGTCGAGGCGCAGACCGCCGACCCTGAGTCGACGCTGGAGTTCTACCGCTCCGCGCTGGCCGTGCGGCGTACGTTCGCCCTCACCGCGGGCGACGACGTCGAGCTGCTCGACCTCGGTCCCGACGTGCTGGCGTTCCGCCGTGGACCGGTCACCGTCGTGCTCAACTGCGGGACCACGCCGGTCGGGCTGCCCGACGGCGAGGTGCTGATGGCGAGCGGTCCGGTCGACGGCACGCTGCCGGCCGACACCGCGGTCTGGCTCGGCTGAGCGGAACTCACTCCAGGCTGGCGTTGTAGCGGCCGAGGATCCGCACGAGCTCGGTCAGCTCCTCGTCGCTCCACTGGCCGAGCCGCTCGTCGAGCGCCTTGCGGCGGTGCTCGGCGACGTCGGCGAGCCGGCGTACGGCGTCGTCGCTGGCGAAGACGAGGCTGGCCCGCCCGTCGCCGGGATCCGGCGTCCGCTCCGCCAGCCCGAGGTCCATGAGGTGCTGGACCTGCCGGCTCACCGCACCCTTGTCGACGTCGAACGCCTCGGCGATGGCCGAGGAGCGCATGGGGCCGCTCTCGGCGAGGTAGGCGAGCATGAGGTACGACGAGGGCTGCAGGTCCTCGTGCACGGCGCGCGAGCGCATCCCGATCACCCGCTTGACGCGACGGATCAGCACGCCCACCTCGTGCTCGAGCTGGCGCAGGGACTCCGCACGCGACGGCGCGCTCATCGAACCGGGACCTCCTCCGCGGCCTCGCGCTCGGGCAGGTTCGAGGTGCGCAGCGGCACCTCGCGGATGAACAGCACGCAGACCAGCGCCAGCATCGCAAACGGCATCGCGACGAGGAACAGCTCGCCGATCGAGGCGCCGAAGGCGTGCTCGAAGACCGCGCGGACCGGGGCCGGCAGCGTGTCCAGGTCCGGGATCGAGTGGCTCTGGTGGCCCGACGTCTCCACGCCGAGCGCCGCCAGCCCGGTCGTCACCTTGTCGGCCACCTGGGCGGCGAGCAGGGCGCCCAGGGCCGAGACGCCGATCGAGCCGCCCATCGACCGGAAGAACGCGACGAGCGAGCTCGCGGCACCCATGTCGGACTGGACGGTGTTGTTCTGCACCGCCAGGACGAGGTTCTGCATCGTGGCGCCGAGGCCGAGGCCGAGAACCGCCATGAACAGGCCGACCACCGCGAGGTTGGTCGTGTCGTCGATCTGGCCGAGCAGCCCGAGGCCGACGATGACGAGCACCATGCCGCCCACCAGCCAGCGCCTCCAGAGGCCGGTGCGGGTGATGATCCTGCCGGTGACGATGCTCGACAGGAGCAGGCCACCGACCATCGCGATCGACATCAGGCCGGCGTGCGTGGGGCTCATGCCGCGGGCGAGCTGGAAGTACTGGCTGAGGTAGACCGTCGACCCGAACATCGCGACGCCGATGAGGACCGAGGCCGCGGTGGCGAGGCTGGTGGTGCGGTCCCGGAAGAGGCGCAGCGGGATGATCGGCTCGACGGCGACGAGCGCCTCGACGTACACCGCGACGGCGATGACGACGACGCCGAGGACGACCAGCAGCGCACTGGTCGCGGAGACCCAGTCGAACTCGTTGCCGGCGAGCGACACCCACACGAGCAGGATCGAGACACCGGCGACGATCAGCGTGGCGCCGAGGTAGTCGATCGACACCTTCCGCTTCACGACCGGCAGGTGCAGCGTCTTCTGCAGCAGCACGAACGCCACCGCGGCGACCGGCAGGCCGATGAAGAAGCAGCCGCGCCAGCCCAGCGGGCTGTCCACGATCAGGCCGCCGATCAGCGGTCCGCTGACGGTGGCCAGCGCGAACACGGCGCCGATGTAGCCGGAGTAGCGGCCGCGCTCGCGCGGCGAGACCATGGTCGCGATCACGACCTGGACCAGCGCCGTGAGGCCGCCGACGCCGAGGCCCTGCACGACCCGCGCGCCGATCAGCACCTCCATGTTCGGGGCGAAGCCGGCGACCAGAGAGCCGATCGAGTAGATGACGAGCGCGGTCTGCACCAGCAGCTTCTTGCTGAACAGGTCGGCGAGCTTGCCCCAGATCGGGGTGGTCGCGGTCATCGCCAGCAGGGTGGCGACGACGACCCAGGTGTAGCCGGTCTGGCTGCCCTCCAGGTCGGTGACGATGCGCGGGAGCGCGTTGCTCACCACGGTGCTCGACAGCATGGCGACGAACATGGCCAGAAGGAGCCCGCTGAGAGCCTCGAGCACCTCGCGGTGGGTCATCTGGCCCGAGTCCTCGGCGGAGCCGGGAGTCGCGGGGCCGGAGGTCACGGCGGACGGGGGGACGGCTGGGGAGGACACAGGTGCTCGATTCACGAGGGTAAAAGGTTGCCGAAGGCAACTATATTCCCTTATCGCCGCCTGTGCCACCACGAGACGGCCCTCACGCCGCCCCCGTCGGGTCTGGACAAGCAGCGACCCGCAGGCGTGGACCTCGGGAGAGGCCCGCTCCGGTGGACGTGACGACCGGATCACCTGCGGGTCGGGTGTCTGCTGTGGATTCGCCAGCAGTACTTCGCTGACGGTTGCTGCTAGCGGGCAGCCACCTCACGCGTCCCAAAAGAATTCATTCTTCGGACCACCTCCTTTCCCGTGTGCAACCACCGTAGAGGCGACCTTGCGGTCCATCAAGGTATTTGTTCGGCCTTCCTTTGCATCAGGACCCCGCGAGCCGTGCGGGCGCGCGGGCCGGAACGGCCCGCCGGGGAGCGTCAAGGTCGGCGCGGCTGCCCGCTCTACCACCGGAAATCGCAAGGCCGCGCCGGCAAGCGACCCGGCGGGCCGTGCCGGTCCGCGTGCCCGCCCAGTCGCCCGGTCGCCCCACGCGTCAGGAGACCGCGGCGGCGAACTGGGCGTTGTAGAGGCGGGCGTAGGCCCCGTCGGTGGCCAGCAGGCTCTCGTGCGTGCCCTGCTCGACGATCGCACCGTCCTCCATCACCAGGATCAGGTCGGCGTCGCGGATCGTGGAGAGCCGGTGCGCGATGACGAAGCTGGTCCGGTCGGTGCGCAGCGCAGCCATCGCGTGCTGCAGGAGCAGCTCGGTGCGGGTGTCGACCGACGAGGTGGCCTCGTCGAGGATCAGCAGGTCCGGGGCCGCGAGGAAGGCTCGGGCGATCGTGACCAGCTGGCGCTCGCCGGCCGAGAGGTTGGAGCCCTCCTCGTCGATGTGGGTGTCGTAGCCCTCGGGCAGCGAGTGCACGAACCGGTCCACGAACGTGGCCCGCGCGGCCTCGAGAATCTGTTCCTCGGTGGCGCCGGGGCGGCCGTAGGCGATGTTGTCGCGGATCGAGCCCTCGAAGAGCCAGGTGTCCTGCAGGACCATCCCGATCTGGGAGCGCAGCGCCGCGCGCGGCATCGAGGCGATGTCGACGCCGTCGAGCGTGATCCGGCCGGCCGAGACCTCGTAGAACCGCATCACGAGGTTCACCAGCGTCGTCTTGCCGGCCCCGGTGGGCCCGACGATCGCGACGGTCTGGCCGGGGGCGGCCACCAGGGAGAGGTCCTCGATCAGCGGCGTCTCGGGGTCGTAGGAGAACGCCACGTGCTCGAAGCGCACCTCGCCGCGCCGCTCCCCCACCGGCACGGGGGTGCCGTCGCGGTCGGGGACCTGCTCCTCGGCGTCGAGCAGCTCGAAGACCCGCTCGGCCGAGGCGACCCCGGACTGCAGCAGGTTCGTCATCGAGGCCACCTGGGTGAGCGGTTGGGTGAACTGGCGGGAGTACTGGATGAACGCCTGCACGTCGCCCAGCGACATCGAGCCGTGGGCGACCCGCAGGCCGCCGAGCACGGCGATGACGACGTAGTTGAGGTTCCCGACGAACATCATCACCGGCATGATCAGCCCGCTGACGAACTGGGCGCCGAAGGACGCCTGGTACAGGGCGTCGTTCTCCTCCGCGAACGTCTTCTCGACCTCGTGCTGGCGACCGAACACCTTGACCAGCGCGTGGCCCGAGAAGGTCTCCTCGATGTGCGCGTTGAGCCGGCCGGTACGCCGCCACTGGTCGACGAACAGCCCCTGCGAGCGCGTCATGACCGCCCGGGTGAGCAGCATCGACAACGGCACCGAGACCAGCGCGACCAGCGCCAGCAGCGGCGAGATCCAGAACATCATCGACAGCACCGCGATCACCGTCAGCAGCGAGGTGAGCAGCTGGCTCATCGTCTGCTGGAGGGTCTGGCTGATGTTGTCGATGTCGTTGGTGACCCGGCTGAGCAGCTCGCCGCGCGGCTGCTTGTCGAAGTAGCTCAGCGGCAGCGCGTGGACCTTGTCCTCGACCTCCGCGCGCATCCGCAGCACGGTGCCCTGGACGACGTCGTTGAGGAGGTACCCCTGCAGCCAGGCCAGCAGCGACGCGACGACGTACACCGCGAGGACGAGCAGCAGCACGTCCCCGACGGCCCCGAAGTCGACGTGCTGCCCGGGACGCAGGTCCATCGACGCGACCATGTCGGCGTACCGCCCCTCGCCGCGCCGGCGGAGCTGCTCGACGGCCTCGGCCTTGGTGAGGCCGTCGGGCAGGGCGCCGCCGATCAGGCCGGCGAAGATCAGGTCGGTGGCCTTGCCGAGGAGGCGAGGGCCGATCGCGGTGAGCAGGACGCTGAGGACGGCGAGCACGACGACCGCGATGGCCTTGCCGCGCTCGGGCGCCATCCGGCCGACGAGTCGCCGGGCCGACGGCTTGAACGACGACGCCTTCTGGCCGACCATGGGGCCGCCGAACGGGCCGCGCCCGGGGCCGGGCCCCGCCTGGATGCGCTCGGTCTCCTTGAGCTTGCCGTCGCCAGCCGCGCCCGCGTCGGTCGGGTGAGCGCTCTCGTTGGTCGAGACGGGGGCGCTCATGCGGGGATCTCTTCCGCGCTGAGCTGGGAGGTGACGATCTCCTGGTAGGTGCCGCAGTCGGCGAGGAGCTCGTCGTGGGTGCCGCGGCCGACGACCTGGCCGTCCTCGACGACCAGGATCAGGTCGGCGTCGCGGATCGTCGAGACCCGCTGGGCGACGAGCAGCACGGTCGCGTCCCGGGTGACCGGCCGCAGCGCCGCGCGCAGCCGGGCGTCGGTGGCCAGGTCCAGCGCCGAGAACGAGTCGTCGAAGAGGTAGATCTGGGGCCGGCGTACCAGCGCCCGGGCGATCGCGAGCCGCTGCCGCTGGCCGCCGCTGACATTGGTGCCGCCCTGCGCGATCGGCGCCTCCAGTCCTTCGGACATCGCCTCGACGAAGTCGCGGGCCTGCGCGATCTCCAGCGCCTCCCACAGCTGCTCGTCGGTCGCGTCGGGCTTGCCCTGGCGGAGGTTGGAGGCGACGGTGCCGGAGAAGAGGTACGCCCTCTGCGGCACGAGCCCGAGCGCCGACCACAGCACGTCGCTGTCGAGGTCGCGGACGTCGACGCCGCCGACGAGGACGCGGCCGCCGGTGACGTCGAAGAGCCGCGGGACGAGGTTGACCATCGTGCTCTTGCCGGCGCCGGTGGAGCCGATGACGGCCACGGTCTGGCCGGGGCGCGCCTCGAACGAGACCCGGCGTACGACGGGGACGTCGGCACCCGGGTAGGTGAGCTCGACGTCGTCGAAGCGGAGCGTGCCGCGCTCGCGGAGCGCGGTGATCGGCTCGGCGGGAGGTACGACGGAGGTGTCGGTGTCGAGCACCTCGACGATCCGGTCGGCGCAGACGGCCGAGCGCGGGACCATCATCAGCATGAACGTCGCCATCATCACCGACATCAGGATCTGGACCAGGTAGGCCAGGAACGCGGTGAGCGCGCCCACCTCCATCTGGCCGTTCTCGACGCGGTGACCGCCGAACCAGAGCACGGCGACCGAGGAGGCGTTGAGGATCAGCAGCACGGCCGGGAACATCGTGGCGAGCCAGCGTCCGGCCCGGATCGCGACGACAGTGAGCTCGTCGTTGGCGGCGGCGAAGCGCTGCGTCTCGTGCGGCTCGCGGACGAACGCCCGCACCACCCGGACCCCGGTGATCTGCTCGCGCAGCAGCCGGTTCACCTCGTCGATGCGGCCCTGCATCACCCGGAAGCTCGGGACCATCCGGGTCACGACGAACGCGACCGTGCCGAGCAACGCGGGGATCGCGACCGCGAGCAGCCAGGACAGGCCGAGGTCCTCGCGCATCGCCATGATCACGCCGCCGACCATCATGATCGGCGCCGCGACCATCAGCGTGCACGACATCAGCACGAGCATCTGGACCTGCTGCACGTCGTTGGTCTCGCGGGTGATCAACGACGGGGCGCCGAAGTGCTGGACCTCGCGCTGGGAGAACGATCCGACCCGGCGGAAGATCGCCGCGCGGACGTCGCGGCCGAAGCCCATCGCCGTACGCGCGGAGAACCAGACCGCGACGACCGCGCAGACGATCTGGAGGACGGCGACGCCGAGCATGAGCGCGCCGGTGCGGACGATGTAGCGGGTGTCGCCGACGGCGACTCCGCGGTCGATGATGTCGGCGTTGAGGCTGGGCAGGTAGAGCGCGGCGACGGTGCCGACGAACTGCAGCGCCACGATCAGCGCCAGGGAGGGCTTGTACGGCGCCAGGTAGGTGCGCACCAGTCGGATCAGCATCGGGGGGCCTCCGGGGTGGTCCGGGTGAGGCAGCCGTCGAGGACCACCGCGACGATCCGCTCCGGGGTGAGGAGCCGGCCGTCGGCGATCTCCTCGTGGCTGGCGGAGAAGGTGAGCAGGCGGAGGGCGTGCACGAACTCCGCGGCCGGGATCGTGAGGTGCGCGGCGTCGTCGCCGATCAGGGCGACCATGAGCTCGTCGGAGCGCCGTCGCCAGGACTCGTGCGTCTCGGCGTGGTGGCGGTGGGCGGGCGGGGCGACCATCCCAACGGCGCGCATCAGCCCGAAGATCTCGGTGAACCGGCACTGCAGGAGCGTGGTGAGCGCGACCATCCGGTCGCGGAACGGCAGCCCGGGGTCGATGGCCGCGATCTCCTCGACGAACCGGCCGGGCTCGAAGGCCCGGGACAGGGCGGCCTCGACCAGCTCCTCCTTGGACTCGAAGACCCGGAAGATCGTGCCCTCGGCGACCCCCGCCGCCTCGGCGATCTGGCGGGTGGTGACCGCTCGGCCGTGGACCCGGAGCAGTGGCAGCATGGCCTCGACCAGGGCGTCGCGACGTTCGGCCGGCGCGAGCGGCGTAGCGCGGGGACTCATCCCTCCACGGTAAATGAGTGAGCGCTCACTCACAACCGGTTTTTGCGAGTTGGGGCGGGACAGATTCACCGCCTGGGCGGTGAAACTCACGCTGATGTCGAGAAGTTTCATGCCATAAGCGCCAGATTCACCGCCCAGGCGGTGAAACTGTCCTCACGGCGCCAGCCGCTCGACGGCCCAGCCGGAGGGCGTACGCCGGTAGACGAGTCGGTCGTGCATGCGCCCGGGGCGGCCCTGCCAGAACTCCACGGCCTCGGGGCGCACGACGTACCCGCCCCACTCGTCGGGCACGGGGACCGGGGCGTCGTCGGGGAAGCGCGCCTCGACGGCGGCGTACGCCTCGGCGAGCTCCTCGCGGCCCGCCACCACCCGGGACTGGTGGGACGCCCAGGCGCCGAGCCGGGAGCCGCGCGGGCGGGAGGCGAAGTACGCCGCCACGACGTCCGCGCCC
>Ga0307415_100000873_pt1 | contig 13776 bp, 13 predicted proteins | sample DK1Cmetagenome_FD_204524 | JGI IMG/M metagenome (GOLD analysis project Ga0307415, IMG submission 204524) | Maize rhizosphere microbial communities from greenhouse at UC Davis, California, United States - DK15-C-2 | ecosystem: Host-associated > Plants > Roots > Rhizosphere > Soil | place: USA...
CTGGTGCATCTCTCGTGGCTGGGCCCACAGGGGCTCCGCGAGGTGGGGGAGACCTGCATGGCCCTTGCCGAGCATGCGAAGGAGCGGCTGGGACTTCCGCTTCTGTTTCCTGAACGGGCAACATTCAGGGAGTTTGCCGTTCGCGTCGGACGGCCCGCCGACGAGGCAATTCGGGCGGCCCGCGAGCAGGGCGTTCATCCGGGCTACGCGCTCAAACGCGACCACGGCGGCATGGAGGACGGGCTGCTCGTCTGTATGACGGAGAAGAAGACGCCGGAAGACATCGACCGCCTCGCTGAGGTGCTCGGGGAGGTGGCCGGCTAATGAAGCTCATTTTCGAGAAGTCGAGGACCGGCCGCCGCGCCGCCGCCGTCCCGAAGCCCGACCTGCCGGTTCCCGAGCTCCCGGAGGAGCTCCGCCGCCGCCAGCCCCCGCGGCTGCCCGAGATCGCCGAGCCCGAGATCGTCCGTCACTTCACGGCGCTCGCCGACCGAACGTTCGGCGTCGACACCGGCTTCTATCCGCTCGGCTCCTGCACGATGAAACACAACCCGCGGGTGAACGAGCGCGTGGTCGCTCTCCCCGGTTTCCGCGACCTCCACCCACTCCAGGAGGAGGACGGCGCGCAGGGGGCGCTCGAGCTCATGTGGCGCCTCCAGGAGATCCTCGCGGAGGTCTGCGGCCTCGGCGCCGTCTCCCTCCAGCCGGCCGCCGGCTCACAGGGCGAGCTCACAGGCCTGATGCTCATGCGCGCGTACTTCGCCGATCGGGGCGAGGGTGAGCAGCGGAAAAACGTCATCACGGCCGACACCGCCCACGGGACGAACCCGGCGAGCGTGACGATGGCGGGCTACACGCTCCAGAAGGTCGAGACTGACGCCCGCGGCAACCTCGACCTGGACGACCTCCGGGCGAAGGTCAACGAGGAGACGGCGGGCCTCATGCTCACTAACCCCTCGACCCTCGGTCTCTTCGACGAGCACATCGAGGAGGTCGCCGCCATCTTCCACGAGGCAGGCGCGCTTCTCTACTACGACGGCGCAAACCTGAACGCTGTCTGCGGGATCTCGCGCCCTGGCGACATGGGCTTCGACATCGTGCACATCAACCTGCACAAGACATTCTCGCAGCCGCACGGGGGCGGCGGTCCCGGCGGTGGGCCCGTCGTCGTCCGCGACATCCTCGAGCCCTTCTTGCCCGTCCCGGCCGTCGTCCGCGACGGCGAGCGCTTCCGGCTGGACTACGACAGGCCGAAGTCGATCGGCAAGGTGCGCGGCTACTGCGGCCCGTTCGGGGTCTTCGTTCGCTCCTACGCCTTCATTCGCGCGTACGGCCCGGCCCTTAGGGAGATGTCCGAGGTGGCCGTCCTGAACGCGAACTACATGCTGGCGCGGCTGAAGGAGACGTACGAGCTGCCGTTCGACCGCCTCTGCATGCACGAGTTCGTCCTCTCGGCGCGTAGGCTCAAGCGGGAGCACGGGATCACGGCGCTCGACGTCGCCAAGCGGCTCATGGACTACCAGTTCCATCCGCCGACTATCTACTTCCCCCTCATCGTCCCCGAGGCGCTGATGATCGAGCCTACGGAGACGGAGGCCAAGGAGACGCTCGACGCCTTCTGTGACGCCATGCAGCAGATCGCGCGGGACGCGGCCGAGCATCCGAAGCTGCTGAAGGAGGCCCCGCACCATCGGCCGGTGCGCCGCCTGGACGAAGTGAAGGCTGCGAAGAGAGCCATCGTCCGCTACCGGTTCGACGACCATCCCGACCTCACCGGCGGTCCCTCCGAGGGTGAGGCGCTCGAAGCTCAAAAGGGGGCCTGATGGAACGCGACCAGATCGAGCTCCGCGTTGACGAGCTGCGGGCCGAGCACCCGGGTCGTGACGAGTTCATCGCCGCTGTGCGGGAGTTCGGTCAGGAGCTCGATCCGGATTCGCGCAAGACTCTCGGCCAGGTGCTGCTCGACCGGCAGCCGGAGACGGGCGGCTTCGACGTGCTCAAGGAGCGGCTCGAGGAAGGTGGCTGGATGAAACGGACGATGCGCAAGATCGATGACCGCATCGAGGGCCGATGATCGATCTCCGCTCCGACACGCTCACCCAGCCGTCGGCCGGCATGCGCACGGCGATGGCCGACGCGGTGGTAGGCGACGAGCAGAAGCGGGAGGATCCGACGGTCATCGCTCTCGAGGAGCGGGCGGCCGAGCAGCTGGGCCAGGAAGAGGCCGTCTATCTCCCGACGGCGACGATGGCGAACCAGATCGCCCTTCGAATCCTGTCCGAGCCGGGCGACGAGGTGCTCGCCGAGGCGACGGCGCACGTTTTCCGCTATGAGCTGGGCGGACCCGCGGTGCACTCAGGGCTGGCGATGAAGGCGCTCCCCACCGAAACCGGAATCTTCAGCGCCGAGCAGGTGCGCGACGCGGTCAGCCCGCCGGGCGATCTCCACACGGCGCCCACCCGGATCGTCTGCTTCGAGAACACCCACAACGGCGGCGGCGGTCGGATCTGGCCTCTCGACCATCTCCGAGAGGTGGTGGGCGAGGCACGCCGCCACGGTCTCAACGTCCACCTCGACGGCGCGAGGCTGATGAACGCCTCGGTGGCGAGCGGCGTCCCCGCGGCGGAGTACGGCCGGGAGTTCGACACCGTCACCCTCTGTCTCTCCAAGGGGCTCGGCTGCCCCCTGGGCGCGCTGATCGCCGGCTCGCGTGAGCGGATGGCAAAGGCGCGGCGGATGAAGCACCTCTTCGGGGGTGCGATGCGCCAGTCAGGGATCGTCGCTGCTGCCGGCATCTACGCCTTCGAGCACAACGTGGACCGACTCGCCGAGGATCACGAGCATGCCCGCCGGCTCGGAGAGGGTCTGGCGGAAGCGGGTCTCCCGGTCGACCCGGACCAGGTGGAGACGAACTTCGTCCTGCTCGACGTCGGCTGTCTCCGCCTTCCCGCAGATGAGGCCGTCGCGCGGTTGCGAGCCGAGAGCGTCCTACTCTCTTTCGCGTCCCGCAAGAACGTGCTTCGGGCCGTCACCCACCTCGACGTCAGAGCTGAAGACATTGAGCAGGCGATCGAGCGGATCCCGCGCGCGCTGGCGTCGACCGACCGCCCCGTCGAGCTCGCCGCGGACGCGCCGACGCCCTACTGAGGACGCCGGCGCATCCAGCGCTTTCGTAACTACTCGTACTGAAGCGCCCGCAGGACGTTCAGCCTCGCCGCGCGGCGCGCGGGGAAAATCGCCGCGAGCACGCCGACGATCACCGCCACGATCGCGAACACGACGAGCTGGGTGACGGGAATGGCGATCTGAACGTTGAACTCCGAGAGCGCCCTGGTCATCAGAAGCGCGAGGAAGATCCCGAGCGGAAGCCCGAGCGCCGCCCCGATCAGCGCCGTGATGATGCTCTCGTGCCGGACCATGCGGCGTGCCTGGCGCCTGGTCATCCCGACGGCCCGCAGCATCCCCAGCTCGCGCGTTCGCTCGAAGACCGTGAGGACGAGCGTGTTCACCATCCCGAAGATGCTGACCACGACCGACAGTGCCAGGAGGACGTACAGCACGTTCAGGAAGTTGTCGAAGTCCTGGTTTTGCTGCTCGATCCAACCTTCGCGCGTCAGGACCTTCGCATCCGGGAAGTCCTTGACCGCGGCGTCGAGAGACGCGGTCGTGGCCGCCGTCGGCTCGCCGTTCACGTCGACGAACACGAACGAGTTCTGCGGCCGTTCGTAGATCGAATCGAACAGCGACTGCGTGATCGAGACGTTTCCGAGTAGCGGGAAGAACGGGGGCGGCTCGTAGATGCCCTTCACGACGAGCTGCGTGGTGTCCCCGTCCGGCGTCAGGAGAGGGAACTGGTCTCCTACCTTCAGGTTCTTGTCCTCGGCGAAGCTCTTGTCGATGATTGCGCCGTTCTGCCCCATCTCCGCGAGCACCGCGTCGGATCCCTGCTTCCAGTCGAAGGTGTACGCCTGAGCGATAGCGCCCGGCTCGATGCCGGTGACGTAGCCGCTCTCGCCGTCGGCCTTGCCGAGACCCGAGCGGACGCTCGTGGTGAACTGGGCGTCGGGGGAACGGCCGACTGCGTCGCCGGCTGAGGTGACGAAGGGCGAGAAGCCGTCCTGCGCAGTCAGCACGTACTCGGCTTCCACCTGCTTCTTGATGGCGTCGGTGTTCGAGGATTTCATTCCGCTAGCGAGCACGGCGACGAACGTGACGAGCGCGATGCCGATCATGAGCGCGGCCGCGGTCGACGCCGTCCGGCCCGGGTTACGAGTCGAGTTCCCCTTCGCGAGCCTGCCCGCTGCGCCGCCGATGCGGGTGGCCGGCCAGCCGACGAACGCTGCCAGAGGGCGGACGAGCCGTGACGAGATCATCGCCACGCCCACGAAGAGGGCGAGGACGCCGACGGCCATCGAGATGAGCCGCTGGGCCGTTCCCAGATCGTCCTTGAAGAGGGAGTAGCTGAGAAGCACGACCGCGATGCCGATCACGACCATCGCGATGTACGGGGCCAGGCGCGCCATCCGGCCACGGGGCAACGTGAAGCCCTCGCGGACGGCGGCGATGGGAGGCACTCGCGTGGCCCGGATCGCCGGGAAGATCCCTGCCAGAAGCGTGACCCCGACGCCGATGATCATCGAGACGATGATCGTCCGTGGCGCGAACACGAGCCCCTGGGTCGGCAGGTCGAAGTTAAGCGCCTTGAAGAGCGCGTTCAACCCCGCCGCCAGGCCGAGGCCGAGGAAGAGACCGGCAAGCGACGCGGCGAACCCGATGACGAGTGCTTCCAGAACCACCGACCACAGCACCTGACGGCGCGAGCCGCCGATCGTTCGCAAGGTGGCGAACTCACGTGTCCGCTGCGCCACGGTGATCGAGAGCGTGTTGAAGATGACGAACGCGCCGACGAAAAGGGCTACTCCGGCGAACGCCAGCAGGAAGTAGCGGATGAACTTCGTGAACGCGACGTCCTTCAGATCCTCCGTCGCCTGCTGGTCGCCCGTGCGCACGAGCGCGTTGTTCGGCAGGATCGGGCGGATCTCGCTCACCAGCTTCTGGGGCGTCGTGCCGTCCTTGCCCGCGACCGAAATGGCGTCGAACTGGCCTTCACGGTCGAGGAGCGCCTGGGCGGTCGGGATCGTGAAGACGGCGAACGTCGCCGAGCCGAGCGAGCTGACATCGCCGTACTGGGCCAGCCCGACGATCTTGAATTCGCTGACGGGCTGAACCGTCGCGATCTTGACCGGGTCGCCGATCTTGTACCCCTGCTCGTCGGCGGTGCCCACGTCGATCACGACTTCGTTCGGCGTGGAAGGCCACCGGCCGTCGAGGAGCTTGAGTGGGTTGAAACGGGCTTCCGACGGGTCGATCCCGAATCCGAACGAGGGCGCGCCGCCGGTGTCCACGGCCTTGCCGTCTTTCTTCAGGATTTTCGTATTCGAATCGTCGGCGACGATGCCGGCCGCGGCGGCTACGTCAGGGAGCGCCTTGACCTTGGCGAGCAACGTGTCCGGGATCGACGGCGTCGCGGCTGTCTCGCCGTCGACGTTGATGTCGGCCGCCTTGCCCGACACGACCGCGTCCGTGTTCGCATAGGTCTCCTGGAAGATGCTGCTGAACGCCTTGTCGATCGTGTCCGTCAAGACGTAGGTTCCGCTCACCATCGTTACTCCGAGGACGATTGCGAAAGCGGTCAGGAACGCGCGGAGCTTGCGCCCGGCGAGGCCTCGGAGGGTGACGCTGATCAAGACCGGCTCACCTCTTCCATCGCGCTGAGGATGTCGTGGGCGGCTGCGTTGCGGAGCTCCTTGACGATGCAGCCGTCGGCCAGGAAGAGGACGCGGTCCGCAATCGCGGCGGCGCTTGCGTCGTGGGTGACCATCACTGTCGTCTGCCCATAGTCGGACACCGACTGGCGCAGGAGCTCGAGGATCTCGGCGCTCGTGGTCGAGTCGAGGTTGCCGGTGGGCTCGTCCGCGAAGATGACCGTGGGCTTGGAGATGAGAGCTCGTGCAATGGCGACGCGCTGCTGCTGGCCGCCGGACAGCTCGGAGGGCCGGTGCTTGCGGCGGTCGGAGAGACCGAGCTTGCCGATGACCTCGTCGATCCACTTCTTTTCCACCTTGCGACCGGCGAGCTCCAGCGGAAGCGTGATGTTCTCCTCCGCCGTCAGCATCGGCAGGAGATTGAAGAACTGGAAGATGAAGCCGATGTGCTCGCGCCGGAGCTTCGTCAGATCGTTGTCGCCGAGCTTGGTGATGTCCGTGCCGTCGATCGCCACGCTCCCAGAAGTGGGGCGGTCGAGGCCGGCAAGAATGTGCATGAGCGTCGACTTGCCGGATCCCGACGGTCCCATGACCGCCGTCAGCTCGCCGCGCCGAACGTCGATCGAGCAGCCGCGGAGCGCGTCCACCGCCGTGTCGCCCTCGCCATAGCGGCGCGTGAGCTCCTTTGCCTCGATGACGGCGTCAGACGTTGCCTTTTCCGTTACGGCCTCTTCGGTCATGGTCGTGGAAGACATTCCTACCTCCAGGGAGTGGTGTCACCAGGGTGTCAAAATGCCGCCCGCAAGTGAAGGCGGTCACCCCGCGTCTTAACGTGCGGCTAACCGCACCCCTTCCCTCAGGGGTTCCGGTCGCCCACGAGGAGGAAAGCGACGGCCACCCCGACGTAGGCGGCGACGAGCGCAACGCCCCGCGCGCGGCTCGAGCGGCCGTTCCAGAGAAGCAGAGCGGCGAAGGCCGCGGACCCTCCAAGGGCCAGGAGCTCGACCGGCCGGAAGGAGAGCGCGAGCGGCTCGATCGCCCAGGCGAGCAGCGCGACCGCCGGAATGAGGAAGACAGCGACCTGGGCACTCGAAGCGAGCGCGATCTCTGCCGCGAGCTTGATCTGTCCCCGGTAGGCCACGACGACGGCACCGCCATGCTCGGCGGCGTTGCCGACGATGGCGACCACGACCGCGGCGAGGAAGAAATCGGAGAGGCCAACCTGCTCGCCGAACTCCTGCAGCGAGTGCACCAGAATCTCGGCGACGAACGAGGTGATGACCGTAGCGGCCCCGAGGACTCCGAGGGAAACAGGGAAGGACCATGCCTCCATCGCGGAGGGCTCGTCCGAGATATGGAGCTGGCGGTGTCGTCGAAGAGCGAGCCAGGTCACGATCGCGTAGAGGAGGAGGAGCACGATCGAGACCGGGAGCGACAGGACGGCGAGCGAGTGACGGTCCGGGTCGCCATCCCAGCTGGGAATCGCGGGAACGAGGAACAGGAGGACGGCAACGGCGACGAGGGCCAGAGAGGTCAAGCTCGACTCGCGGTCGATTTCGCCTCGCCCCCCGAAGAGGAGCGAGAAGCCCAGGACGAGGAGGAGGTTTCCAACGACGCTGCCCGTGAGCGATCCGCGGACTACCTCGGTCAGGCCCGAGCTCACGGCGAAGAGCGCGATGATCAGCTCGGGCGCGTTGCCGAAGGTGGCGTTGAGGAAACCGCCGATTCCGGGGCCCGTGTGGTGGGCAGCATGCTCCGTCGCCTCCCCGATCAGCCACGCGAGCGGGATAAGCGCGAGCGCTGCGAGCACGAAGAGCATGACTTCGCTCGCGCCGACCTGGTCGACGACGATGACGAGGGGGCCTAGGGCAAGCAGCGCGTAAAGCGTTTTGCGGACCACGCCGCGCGCACCCTAACGTTGCGTCTGTGGCTCTCGATGCAGTGCTCTTTGACTGGGGCGACACGCTCTTCCACTTCGCGTGGGACGAGTCGCTCGTGGAGGCGGGCTGGGAGGCAGGGCTCGCGGCGCTGGGCCGCGACGACCTCCCGGGACACGAAGAGACGGCCGCGCGTTTCCGCGAGCGCTACTTGCCGCTGCTCTGGGTGCCCGGCTCGCTCGACGAGATCGAGTACCCGGGGATGGTGCGGGAGCTGCTCGAGGGCTTCGGCGTCCACGTGACCGACGACGAGCTCTCGCGGTTCCTCGAAGCGGAGCACGCCGCCTGGGACCCGGCACGACGGCTCGGAGATTCCACGCATGCTCTCCTCGATGCGCTCCGTGCTCGCGGGCTTCGGACCGGCCTCGTCTCGAACGCCTTTGATCCCGGGTGGCTCCTGCACCGAGATCTCGAGCGCATGGGGCTCGGCGAGCGGCTCGACGTCGCCGTCTTCTCGTCGGAGGTCGGGAAGCGCAAGCCGCACCCGGCGATCTTCGTGGCGGCTCTGGATGCGCTCGGCGTCGAGCCCGAGCGTGCGCTCTTCGTCGGCGACCGCCGCTTCGAGGACATCCGGGGCGCCAAGGAGGTCGGCATGACCACCGTGCTCGCGTACTGGTTTCGGGCGGACGAGGACGACCGGGGGCTGGAGCCAGACCACGAGGCGTTCACCCAGATGGACGTCCTCAATGTCGTTCGGCGCCTGCTCCGCGAAACGTAGCCGCGGGCGGCTTTACACCCGGCTCGGTGCGATGTCAAGTCTTGCGGGCTGCCCGAAGGTCCCCCAAAATCCACAGCAATGCTCAGGCGCCTGCCCCTTGTCCAAGAGCTCCCCTTGCGGCCTCAGGACGAGACCGAGTGCCGCCGCTGCGGGGTCCACTGCGACAAGGTCGTGTACCCGGCCGCCTGCATCGCGCGCTCCTGCCCCTTCGTCTACGCGTACCAAGAGGTGGGGCGGACATACATCGGCTGCATGCAGAAGGTCTACGACGTCGAGATCGACCTCGAGGCGCTCAGCGAGGCGCAAGGGCGCAAGGGCGGCTTCGGGGCGGTCAAGACAGTCCGGCAGCCGCTGCCGATGTGCAAGGCGGAGGTGGCGAGCTGCTACGAGAACCGGGCTGACGAGCTTGGGTGCGTCAACCCCGAGTTTTACGAGATCCCCCGCGGGAAGCCTTCCTTCCGCGTTGTGGACCAGACGGACCAGACCCAGACCGCCTCGTAGGCGGTTTTTTCATCCAGCGGGCGTGGAGCTCCCGGAGCTTGCGCACCTCATCCGCGTCCGGCCCATGGCCGTCCTTCCCCGGCACCTCTAGGATCGTCGGCAGGTTTTGCAGCCGCGGGTTCGAGAGGAAGACGCCGAGCCTCTCGGCCAGCACGCCTTCGCCGACGTTCGCGTGGCGATCCCGGTTCGAGCCGAGCTCGGCCGCAGCGTCGTTGACGTGCAGTACTCGTAGCCGGTCGAGCCCGATCCGCTCGTCGACCTCGTCGAGGCAGTCGTCGAGTGCGCTCCGGTCCGTCACGTCGATCCCGGACACCCACAGGTGGCAGGAGTCCAGGCAGATGCCGACCCGCGGGTGCCGCTCCAGGCGGTCGACGAGCATGGCGAGCTCGTCCACCGAACGGCCGATCGTTCCGCCCGCGCCGGCGGAGTTCTCGAGCAGGAGCCACGTGGTGTCAGAGCAATGCTCGAGGGCCTGCTCCAGAGCCGGAACGGCGCGCTCCAGGCCTGCTTCGAGACCTGCACCGAGATGGGAACCGACATGGAGGACGACTCCGTCGGCCTCGATCGCGCAGCCGACGTCCACCGTGTTGACGACTGCGGCCACCGACTTCTCGTAGATCTCGTCGTCGGTCGCCGCCAGGTTGACCAGGTAGAGGGCGTGACAGACCACGCCCTGGATCCCGGCCTCGGCTCGGCGCTCCTTGAAGCATGCGAAGCTCGCGGGATCGTGGTTCGTGGGGCGCCAGGCGCGCGGGCTCTGGGTGAACACCTGCACGGCCTCCGCCCCCATCGCCTCGGCCCGGTCGATTGCGGTGTGGATCCCGCCCGCGGACGAGACGTGGGCTCCTGGAATCATCGGCGGATACCCTAGCCGCGTGTCCGTGCGCGTCCGCTTCGCTCCGAGTCCGACGGGGTTCCTCCACATCGGAGGCGTGCACACGGCGCTCTTCAACTGGCTCTTCGCGCGCCACGAGGGCGGAGAGTTTCGGCTCCGGATCGAGAACACGGACACGAGCCGCGAAGTGGCCGAAGCGACGCAGCAGATCGAGGAGTCGTTGCGCTGGCTGGGTCTCGACTGGGACGGGCCCCTGACGTTCCAGCTCGACCGCCTGGAGGGCTGCAAGGAAGAGGCGCAGCGGCTGGTCGAGGAGGGCAAGGCTTACGAGGACGAGGGTGCGATCCGTATCCGCATGCCGGACGAGGGCACGACCGCCTGGGAGGATCTGGTGCGCGGACGCATCGAGTTTCCCAACGAGAAGCTCGAGGATCTGGTCGCCGTCCGCGCGGACGGCCGCCCCACCTACAACTTTGCGTCCCCCGTCGAGGACTGGCTGGACGGCATCACTCACGTCATCCGCGGCGAGGACCACATCTCCAATACCCCGAAGCAGATCCGGATCCTCGAGGCGCTCGGCGCCCCGGTGCCTCACTACGCGCACCTGGGGAGCATCCTCGGGCCGGACGGTCGGAAGCTCTCCAAGCGCCATGGCGCCGTCTCGGTCGGGGAGTTCCGCCGCGACGGGTACTACGCGCCGGCGCTTTTCAACTACCTCGCGCTACTCGGCTGGAGCTACGACGACCGCACCGAAGTTTTCTCGCGGGACGAGCTCGTTCGCCTGTTCACGCTCGACCGCGTCGGGTCGAGCCCGGCCACGTTCGATTACCAGAAGCTGACGCACCTGAACGGCGTGTACCTTCGCTCGCTGCCGCCGGACGAGTACGCGGACGTGCTCGTCGCGTATCTCCGCGAGCAAGGCTACGAGTGGGACGAGGAGCTCGTGCGCCGCGCGGCGCGGCTCGTCCAGGAGAAGATCGCGACACTCGGGGAGTTCCCGAAGTTCGCCGGCTTCCTCTTCGAGGGGGTCGATCCCGACCGTGGGCTCCTCGACGGCTCGGGCCCGCTCCTTGCCCAGGCGCGCGAGGTCCTGGCCGAGCTCCAGCCCTTCGAAGCCGAGCGAATCGAGGCGGAGCTCCGACGGCTCGCCGAGGGCCTCGGCCTGAAGCCCCGCGAGGCCTTCCAGCCGATTCGCGTCGCGGTCACCGGCTCGACCGTGTCGCCGGGCCTCTTCGAGTCGATCGAGCTCCTAGGCCGAGAAGAGACGCTCGCGCGGCTCGAGGCAGCCGCGGCCTAGCAGGTGCCGGTCCAGCGCCGTCTGGAACGCCAGCCAGGACTTCTTGCGGAACTCGTCTGTCGGACGCGGAAGGCCTCGAAGCACACGAGCGCGTCTCGAAGCTGCCTGATTTTTCACCCCGGGTCGTACCATTTCTGAGTTATAAACGCCCTGAAGGGCCTCGCGGTTACGGGCGGTAGAGGACGAAGCCACCCGCGAAGAGCGCCAAGCCGGCCGCCCAGACCGGCCAGGCGACGAGCACGGCTCCCGCGGTGAAGAGGAACGCGCCCCCGAGGATCAAGATGGTGGCCACGACCGCCGAAACGGCGGTGCGGTCCTGCCGGCCGCGCGGTTCGTCGGCGGTGCGCTGGGATCGCTCCTGGGCGGCGACGCGCGAGCGCTCGAGAGCACGCAGGCGTGCGAGCCGGACACGGAAGAGCGCTCCCCGCCACTCGAGCAGCAAGGGCTCCACCGCTTCGGGATCGCCGTACTCGAGCGCGAGCGAGACGTCCGCGGTCGCGTCCCTCGCCTCGCCGAGGGCCTCGACCAGCTCGGCGTGAACCGTCGCGGCGGTGTCCGGCGCGTTGATGCCGACCGCCAGCTCCGCCCCCGCGTGGAGGGCGTACTGCAGGCGTGGCAGTTCCTCGGCGTGCTCGTCCACGAGATCTCCGGAGGGACTGTCCGCGACTCGTTCCAGCCGTGTCAACGCGGTTCCCACCCGCTCCCAGAGATCCGTCACGGCCGCCGTATAGGCCTGCCGCTCGCCGCCCCGAACGGTCCGCTCCATGCGCTCCGGAATCATACGCGGTTACAGTGCCCGGATCGCCCAGATCGCCAACCCCGTTGTCGCGGTGGCGGATGACGACGCTGCGTTTCGGATGCTGCTGCGCATCAATCTCGAGCTCGACGGCTACCGCGTGCTCGAGGCGGGAAGCGCCGAGGAGATCCGTCAGATGCTCGCCGGCGGCGACGTTGGGCTCATCCTCCTGGACGTGCGGCTCGGCGACGACAACGGGATTGAGCTCGCCGGTGAGCTTCGCAAGGCACACCCCGAGCTCAAGATCGCGTTCCTGACCGGGAGCGCGTTCGGTCTGGCGAACGAAGCCGGAGACATTTCTGACGCTGTTATCCAGAAGCCTTTCGATCTCGAAGAGCTGAGCCAGACTGTGGCGCGGCTGACTCGGCCGTAGCGAGCTCCTCACGCGCGGCGAAGAGGTGGCGCCGCACGCGCAGCGTCCTGAGCATGATCGCGATGGCGGCGAAGGCCAGGACGACGTTGACGGCCACAGTCACGAGCTGCATGCCGACGCTGAACGCGAGTACGGCGCTTCCGCTTGCCGTCCCGCGCAGGGCGAAGACGAGGACTGCCTGCTGGGTCCCAGCACCTCCGGGAGTGAAGGGGAGGACTGTGGAGATCCCCTGGACGACGAGCACTGCGACCACGACCTCCACTCCGGCGTCGATGTGAAAGGCACGGAGGAAGAAATAAATGCAGAACGCGCGCGCCAGCCAGCTGCCGGCTTGCCAGGAGACCACCTGCGTCAGGAATGCGCGGCGGTCGCCGAGGATGGCGAAACCGTGCGCGACCTTCTCCCGGAACTCCGTGACGCGGCGCGAGGCCCACGCGACCCCGGCGATGACGCCGCCGAGGATGACGCAGCCGAGAAAGACCGACAGGCGCGGGTGCTCGACGACGAACGACCAGTCGAAGGCGAGACCGTTCGGCAGCTCCGGGACTCCGGGGAGGAGCCCTCGCGAGAGCGCGTAGACGAAGAGCATGCTGGCCACGACGAAGTCGAACAGCGTTTCGACGATGAGGGTGGAGGCGAGCGCCGGGTAGGACGAGCCGCTGAGGCGCTGTTTCGCGAGGTAGACCTTGACGACGTCTCCTCCGCGGGCCGGGAGGATCGAGTTGACTCCGACTCCGGCAACGTACGCTCCGAACACGCTCCCGTAGGGCACCCGCGATTCCGGCAGAGCCGCGCGGAGGATGTTCTGCCAGGCGCGGACGCGAAGCGCGAGGCGGGTGACGTGCAGGAGGACAGCCAGCGCAAGCGGGATCCAGGCGACGGACGCGACGGCGTCGAAGAACGCCTCCGAAGCGTGGATGAAGGCGCGAACGTCGTCCACGACCTGACGATAGCGGCTGCGCTTGCTGCGCTAGCTCGGGGTAGTCGCCGCTACGCGGCGGCTTTCCCCGGCGGGGCTCCGGGCGAGTCCGCGTGGTCGCGTTCCTCGAGCTGCTCGCTGATCCGCTGATAGAAGAAGCCGGCGAAGAGGAGCACCCCGCCGACGGCGATGAAAGACAAGGCACGGGTCAGGGATGAGAGGAAGGCCAGGTCGTAGAGGAAGATCTTCACGAGGGTCACTCCGAACAGCCCGAATCCCGCTAGGCGGAGCGCGCGGGAGCGGTGGGTCAGGCCGAAGTAAAGGAGCCCGAGGCTGATCAGGCCCCAGAAGGCGCTGACACCGGTGTGGCCTCGCTGGAACTTCGTGTCCACGTCGGCGTTGGTGGCAATCTCCGCGATCTCGAGGATCGAGAGCGAGACGGCGTAGAAGAGAAGGACGCCGAGGATGCCGAACGTCAAGGCGCGAGCATGGCGTCGAAGCTCCGGCGCGTAGGCGAACACCGCCGCCGCCCCGGCCAGGAAGAGGAGGGCGGGTACGCCCGCACCCGGGTGGGCGACGGCCACGAAGAGCTCGCGCGGAGGCGCCTCCCTCCAGAGGGCATAGCCGAGAGAGAG
>Ga0307415_100000874_pt1 | contig 13768 bp, 12 predicted proteins | sample DK1Cmetagenome_FD_204524 | JGI IMG/M metagenome (GOLD analysis project Ga0307415, IMG submission 204524) | Maize rhizosphere microbial communities from greenhouse at UC Davis, California, United States - DK15-C-2 | ecosystem: Host-associated > Plants > Roots > Rhizosphere > Soil | place: USA...
CGTCATGATGGACGCCGCCGACTCCGGCGCCCTCGACCAGAGCGACGTGCCCGCCCCCAGCGGGGCCAGCGACACCGGCGTCATGATGGACTCCCGCGACACCGGCACCCTCGACCGGACCGACGTCGGGGAGCTCGGGGATGGCGACGCCGACGAGTCCCGCTAGCGACCGGCAGAACCCGGGAGGCGCGCTGGCCCGCTGTGTCGGCGACCCGGTGCGGTTCGCCGCCGCGCACTGGGGACGGGCGCCGCTGCACCGGCCGGGGGCGGACGCGAGCGGGTTCGCCGACCTGTTCTCCCTCGGCGACGTCGACCGCATCCTCTCCTCGACCACGCCCCGCTGGCCGGCCTTCCGCCTGGTCAAGGAGGGCCGGCAGCTCGACCGGCGGTCCTACACCCGGGCGGGGCGGGTGGGCGGCCAGCCGGTGGACGACCTGGCCGACCCGCGGCGGGTGTACGAGCTGTTCGGGGGCGGAGCCACGATCGTGCTCCAGAGCCTGCACCGCTTCTGGCCGCCGCTGGCCCGCTTCGGCCGCGACCTGGAGCTCGCCCTCACCCATCCCGTCCAGGTCAACGCCTACGTCACCCCGCCCGCCGCCCAGGGGCTGGGGCTGCACCACGACACCCACGACGTGTTCGTGCTCCAGGTGCACGGGCGCAAGCGCTGGGAGGTGCGCCACCCCGACGGCCGGCCCGGCGAGCGGCTGCTCGGGGCCGAGCTGGCCCCGGGCGACTGCCTCTACATCCCCCAGCGGTTCCCGCACGCGGCCCGCACGGCCGAGACCGCCTCGGTCCACCTGACCGTCGGGGTGGTCGCCACCACCTGGGGGGACGTGGCCCGGCGGGCGGTCACGTCGGCGGTCGAGGGCGCCCTGTCCGGCGAGCCGCTGCCCGCCGGGTACGCCGCCGACCCGGCCACCCTCACCGCCGGCCTGGCCGAGCAGCTGACCGAGGTCCGGCGGCGGCTGGACAAGCTCGACCCGGCCGCGATCGCCGAGGCCGCCGCCGACCGGTTCTGGTCCAGCCAGCCGCCGCTGCTGGCCGGGCAGCTCCAGGAGCTGCTGGCCCTGGAGGAGATCGGCGACGACACGATGGTCCGGCGCCGGCCCGGGGCGGTGTGCCGGCTGCGGCGGCGCGAGGATCGGCTCGAGGTCCTGCTCGGCGACCGGACGCTGCTGATGCCGGCCCGGCTGGCCCCGGCCATGCGGGTGGTCCTGGCCGGCGAGCGGCTGGCCGTGGCCGACCTGGCCGGGTACCTGGACCCGCCCAGCCGGCTGGTGCTGGTCCGGCGGCTGATCCGGGAGGGGCTGCTGGAGTCGGTTGCCCGGCAACTCCCCTCTTGACGCGGAAGCGGGCATCCCTCACTCTTGGACCGTTCCAAGTTGGACCGTTCCAAGAGGGGAAGGGGTCATGGCTGGCGCGGAGATGCTGATCGGTGGGCGGTGGCGGCCGGCCGCCGGGCCGGGGCGGAGCGAGGACGTCACCTCGCCCTATGACGGCTCGGTGGTCGGCGCCGTGCCGGTGGCCGGCGCCGACGACGTCGAGGCGGCGCTGGCCGCCGCCGAGCGCGGCGCCCGCAGCTGGCGCCGGACGCCGGCGCATGAGCGGATGCGGGTCCTGCTGCGGGCGGCCGAGCTGGCCGACCGGCGGGCGGCCGAGATCGCCCGGACGATCAGCGGCGAGACCGGCAAGACCATCACCGAGGCGACCACCGAGGCCGGCCGCTCCGGCGAGCTGATCCGGCTGGCCGCCTTCGAGGGCACCCAGCTCTACGGCGAGGGCCTGCCGCTGGACGCCAACCCCGGCACCGGCCAGGACAAGGTCGGCTTCACCCTCCGCCAGCCGTGCGGGATCGTCGTGGCCATCACCCCCTTCAACTACCCGGCCCTGCTGGTCCTGCACAAGCTCGCCCCCGCCCTGGCCGCCGGCAACGCCGTCGTGCTCAAGCCGGCCCGGACGACCCCGCTGACCGCCCTGGCCCTGGCCGCCTGCCTGGTCGACGCCGGCCTGCCCTCCGGGGTGCTGTCGGTCCTCACCGGGCCGGGCGGCACCCTCGGCGACGCGCTGGTCAGCGACCCCCGGGTGCGCAAGATCTCCTTCACCGGCTCGACCGCCACCGGCGAGCGCATCACCCGCATGGCCGGGGTGAAGAAGCTCTCGCTGGAGCTGGGCGCCTCCTGCCCGGTGATCGTGCTGCCCGACGCCGACCTGGAGCAGGCGGCCAGCGCCGTCGCCACCGGCGGCTACGTCAACGCCGGCCAGGTCTGCATCTCGGTGCAGCGGGTCATCACCCACCCCAGGGTCAGCGGCGACTTCCTGGACGCGCTGATCCCCAAGGTCGAGGCCATCCGCACCGGCGACCCGTCCGCGCCGGAGACGACCATGGGGTCGCTGATCACCGCCGCCGAGGCCGAGCGGGTGGAGCGGGCCATCGCCGACGCCGCCGCCGGCGGGGCGCGGGTGCTGACCGGCGGCCAGCGCGACGGCGCCGTGGTCGCCCCGACGGTGGTGGCCGACGTCGACCCGGCCTCGCCCTTCAGCCAGCAGGAGCTGTTCGGCCCGGCCGTGGCCGTGAGCACGGCCGAGGACTGGGAGGCGGCCATCGCCCAGGCCAACGGCACCGGCTACGGCCTGGCCGCCGGCGTCTTCACCGGGGACGTGGCCGGCGCCGTCCAGGCCATCCGCGAGATCGACGCCGGCAGCATCCACGTCAACTGGACCCCGCTGTGGCGGGCCGACCTCATGCCCTACGGCGGCCTCAAGGGCAGCGGCATCGGCAAGGAGGGACCCCGCGCCGCCGTGGCCGAGATGACCGAGACCAAGACGATCGTGCTCCACGGCCGGCCCTGGTAGCGGCGGCCCGACCCCGACCAGCAGCGCAGCAGGAGGCTGACGCCATGGGAACCGACACCGTCCGTCTGACCGTCGCCCAGGCCATCGTGACCTACCTCTCCCGGCAGTACTCGGTCGCCGACGGGCAGCGCCGGCGGCTCGTCCCGGCCGCCCTCGGGATCTTCGGCCACGGCAACGTGGCCGGCCTGGGGCAGGCCCTGGACCAGCTCAGCGACGCCCTCCCCTTCATCCAGGGCCGCAACGAGCAGGCCCTGGTGCATGTGGCCACCGCCTACGCCAAGGCGTCGCGGCGCCACGCCACCCTGGCCGTCACCGCCTCCATCGGCCCGGGCGCGCTCAACATGGTCACCGGCGCGGGGGTGGCCACCGTCAACCGCCTGCCGGTGCTGCTGCTGCCCGGCGACGCCTACGCGACCCGCCGCCAGGGCCCGGTCCTCCAGCAGCTCCAGCACCCGACCGAGGCCGACGCATCCGTCAACGACGCCTTCCGGCCCCTGGCCCGCTTCTTCGACCGCATCACCCGGCCCGAGCAGCTGCTGACCGCCCTGCCGCAGGCCATGCGGGTGCTGACCGACCCGGTCGACACCGGCGCCGTGGTCCTGGCCCTCCCCCAGGACGTCCAGTCGCACGCCTACGACTACCCGGCCGAGCTGTTCGCCGAGCGCGACTGGACCATCCGCCGCCCACCCCCCGACCCCGGCGAGGTCGAGGCCGTGGCCCGGCTGCTCGCCCAGGCCGAGCGGCCGCTGCTCATCGCCGGCGGCGGGGTCGTCTACGCCGGCGCCACCCCGGAGCTGGAGGCCCTGGCCGAGGCGGCCGGCATCCCGGTGGCCGAGACCTTCGCCGGCAAGGGCGCGGTCTCCCAGCGCGCCTGGTGGCAGCTGGGCGGCATCGGCCTGGAGGGCACCCCGGCCACCAACGACCTGGCCCGCGAGGCCGACCTGGTCCTGACCGTCGGCTCGCGCCTGACCGACTTCGCCACCGCCTCCCAGTCGCTGTTCCAGCACCCGCGGGTCCGCTTCGCCAGCATCAACGTCAACCCCTACGACGCCAGGCGGCTCGGCGCCACCGGCATCGTGGCCGACGCCAAGCGCGCCCTGGCCGCCCTGACCGAGGCCGTCCGGCGGGCCGGCACCCACAGCCCGGCCGCCTGGCAGGAGCGGGTCCGGGCCCGCAACCGCCAGTGGGAGACCGAGCGGGCGGCCGCCATCGACCCCGACACCCCCTTCGACCTGGCGGCCCTGGAGCCCGACTCCGACATCGTGGCCGGCACGGGCGCGGTGCTGACCCAGGGCCAGATCATCGGGCTGCTCGCCGAGCACGCCCGGGCCGGCGACGTGATCATCGCCGCCGCCGGCGGTCCCCCCGGCGATCTCCAGAAGGTCTGGGACGCCACCGGGGGCCGCCTGGCCCACCTGGAGTTCGGGTTCTCCTGCATGGGCTACGAGCTGCCGGCCGCCATCGGCGTCCGCCTGGCCGAGCCCGACCCGGCCCGGCGGATCGTCTCGCTGCTGGGCGACGGCACCTTCCTGATGGCCCCGACCGAGCTGGTCACCGCCGCCCAGGAGGGCCTGGCGATCACCGTGGTGGTCCCCGAGAACCGCGGCTACCAGGTCATCCACCGCCTGCAGATGCTGCGCAGCGGACGCGAGTTCGGCAACGAGTTCCGCTACCGCGACGGGCGCCTGGAGCTGACCGGCCCGGAGGCGGGCGCCGGGGCCAAGCCGCCGCGCCTGGACGGCGGCTACCTGGAGGTGGACCTGGTCAAGGTGGCCGAGGGCCTGGGCGCCCTGGCCGTCCGGGCGACCACCGCCGACGAGGTCCGCAAGGCCCTGGCCGACACCCGCGACCACCGCGGCCCGGTGGTGATCGTGGTCCCGGCGATCCCCCACGCCGACCTGCCCGGCGCCGGGGTGTGGTGGGACGTGGCCCCGGCCGAGGTGGCCGAGCAGGAGGCGGTGGCCCGGCTGCGGGCCGAGTACGAGGAGGGGCTGGCCACCCAGCGGTGGCACGGATGAGCGCCGCCCACGGCGCCCTCGCCCCGGCCGGGCCGTCGCCGCTGGACCGGGGCCGGCTGCGGGCCCGGCTGGCCGCCGGCGAATCCACCGTCGGCACCTTCGTGGGCGCGGCCTCGCCGGTCACCGCCGAGGCCTGCGCCGCCGCCGGCGTCGACTGGCTGCTGCTGGACCTGGAGCACGGCAGCGGCGGGGAGGAGCAGGTCCGCGACGTGGTCCCGGCCGCCGGCGCCTACGGCGTCCCCACCCTGGTCCGGGTCGAGTCCGGGGCCCGCATCCGCATCGGCCGGGTCCTGGACCTGGGCGCGGCCGGGGTCATGCTGCCCCGCATGGACAGCGCCGCCGAGGTCCGCGAGGCCGTCCGCCACCTGCGCTACCCGCCCGACGGCGACCGGGGCGTGGCCACCTACAACCGGGCCTGCCGCTTCGCCCTCGACCCGGGCGCCCTGGCCCGGGCCGGGGCCGAGGTCCTGGGCGTGGTCCAGATCGAGTCGGCCTCGGCCGTGGAGGAGGTCGAGCGGATCGCCGCCATCGACGGGGTCGACGTGCTGTTCGTCGGCCCCCAGGACCTCAGCTTCAACCTGGGCGTGCCCTTCGCCCTGGACTCCCCCATCTACCTGGCGGCGCTGGAGCGGGTCCGCGGCGCCGCCGAGCGCCACGGCAAGGCCTGCGGGCTGCTGGTCGGCGACGGCGCGGCCGCGGCCGCCCGGCGCGCCGAGGGCTGGCGGTTCGTGGCCGTCGGCTCCGACGCCACCCTGCTGGCCGCGGCCGTCGCCGACCAGCTGGCCCGGGCCCGCCGGCCCGCCCCCGCCACCCCGGGAGGTGCTCCATGACACGCGACATCGGCGTGGGCCTGATCAGCGTCGGCTGGATGGGCAAGCTCCACAGCCGCGCCTACCAGGCCCTGCCGTCGGTCTATCCCGAGCTGGGGCTGCGGCCCCGGCTGATCCATGCCGCCGACACCGCCGCCGACCGGGTCGCCTACGCCCGCGACGCCCTCGGCTACGCCAGGGGGAGCGCCGACTACCGCGAGGTCCTGGCCGACCCCGAGGTCGAGGTGGTCTCCATCTGCGCCCCCAACGTCCTGCACCGCGAGCTCGGCGTGGCCGCCGCCGAGGCCGGCAAGCACTTCTGGATCGAGAAGCCGGTCGGCCGTGACGCCGGCGAGACCGGCGCGGTGGCCGCGGCCGCCCGCGCCGCCGGGGTGGCCACCTCCGTCGGCTTCAACTACCGCCACGCCCCGGCCGTCGAGCACGTCCGCGAGCTGGTCGCCCAGGGGGCGCTGGGGCGCATCACCAACGTCCGGGCGGTGTTCTTCGCCGGCTACGCCGCCGAGCCCAAGGGGGCGCTGTCGTGGCGGTTCACGCGCCAGCTGGCCGGCAGCGGCGCCCTCGGCGACCTGCTCAGCCACGTGGTCGACCTGGTCAGCTACCTGATCGCCCCGATCGCCGAGGTCAGCGCGCTGACCAGCATCATCTACAGCGAGCGGCCGATCCTGCCGATGGGCTCGGCCACCCACTTCGCGGTCATCGAGGACGGCGAGCTGGGCCCGGTCGAGAACGACGACTACGCCGCCACCCTGGTCCGCTTCGCCCCCACCGAGCGCGGCCCGGGCGCGGTCGGCACCCTGGAGGCGTCGCGGACCATCGTCGGGCCCCAGTGCGGCCTGGGCTTCGAGCTGTACGGCACCGACGGCTCGGCCGCCTGGGACTTCGAGCGGATGAACGAGCTGCGGCTCTGCCTGGGCCGCAGCGGCCCCCACCAGGGCTACACGACCGTGCTGGCCAACTCCCACCTGGGCGACTACGCCCGCTTCCAGCCCGGCCCCGGGATCGCCATGGGCTACGACGACCTCAAGGTCATCGAGGCCAAGAAGTTCCTGGCCGCCGTGGCCGGTGGGGAGCGGCGCAACGCCACCGTCGAGGACGCCCACGCCGTGGCCGAGGTCATCGCCGCCGCCGACGCCTCCGCGGCCAGCGGCGCCTGGCAGGCCGTCCCGGCCGTCCCGGAGGCCACCTTCGGCCGCGAGCCCGCCCCGGCCCCGGGGACCGGCCATGGCTGAGCGGGTGGCCAGCCCGCCGCGCCGGCCGACCATCCGCGACGTGGCCGAGCGGGCCGGGGTCTCCAAGTCGCTGGTGTCGCTGGTCATGCGGGGGGAGCCGCTGGTCCGCGAGGACAAGCGGCGGCGCGTCCAGCAGGCGGCGGCCGAGCTGGGCTACCGGACCAACTGGGCCGCCCGCTCGCTGTCGGCGGTGCGGTCGGGGGCGGTCGGGGTGCTCGCCGCCGACCTGCGCAACCCCTGGTCGATGGACGTCGTCGAGGCGGTCGGCCAGGCGCTGGAGGAGGCCCGGCTGACCACCCTGCTGACCAGCGCGGTGCTGCCCACCTCCTCGGCCGGCCGGGGCCGGCTGGACGTGGCCGTGATCGGGGCCCTGCGCGACCTGCGCGTCGACGCCCTGCTGGTGGTCGGGTCGGTCCCGGACCGGCCCCGGCTGGCCGAGGAGGTCGGCCACCTGCCGGTGGTCGTGGTCGGGGCCCGGGCCGAAGGCCTGGCCCGGGCCGACGCGGTCCGCAGCGACGACGCCGCCGGCATGGGGCTGGTGGTCGACCACCTGGTGGCCCGTGGGCACCGCCGCATCGCCCACCTGGGCGGGGCCGGCGGGGCCGTGGCCGGCGAGCGGGCCGCCGGCTACCGGGCGGCCATGACCCGCCACGGGCTGGCCGACGAGCTGCTGGTCCAGGCATGCGACTTTAGCGAGGACGGCGGCTATGCCGCCGCGGCCGCGCTGCTGGGCAGCGGCCGCCCGGTCACGGCCCTGGCCGCGGTCAACGACCTGGCCGCCGTCGGGGCCATGTCGGCCGCGGCCGACGCCGGGGTCGACCTGCCGGGCGGGCTGGCCGTCACCGGCTACGACGACACCTTCCTGGCCGAGCTGCGGCAGATCTCCCTGACCTCGGTCAACCCCGACAGCGCCGGCATGGGCGCCCTGGCCGCCCGCTGCCTGCTCGAGCGGATGGCCGGCCCGGACCGCCCGGGGGTCGAGCGCCTGGTGGCGCCGCGGCTGGTCGTCCGGGCCAGCAGCGCCGGAGGATTCACCCCAGAGGAGCACCGGTGAGCGGGCGCCGGCCGGTGGTGGTCGCCCTCGGCGCCGTCGACGAGGACCTGGTCGCCGGCGTCCTCGGCGACGATGTCGAGTTCGTGGCCCGGCCCGGCCCGGAGGAGCTGGCCGCCGCCGAGGGGGCGATCGCCCGCGCCGACGCGGTGGTGGACGCGGCCCTGCTGGCCCGCGCCCCCCGGCTGCGGGTGGTGGCCCGCACCGGGGTCGGGGTCGACCTGGTCGACCTGGAGGCGGCCAGCGCCCGCGGCGTCGCCGTGGTGGTCACCCCGGGCAGCGGCACCCGGGCCGTCGCCGAGGGCGTCCTCGCCCACGTCCTGCACCTGGTCAAGCGGCTGGCCCCGCTGACCCGGCTGGTCCGCGACGGCCGCTGGGCCGAGCGCGGCCGGGTCCCGGTGGGCGACCTGGACGGGGCCACGCTCGGGATCGTCGGCTACGGGCGCATCGGCCGGCGGGTCGGCGAGCTGGCGGCCGCGTTCGGCATGCGGGTGCTGGCCCACGACCCGGTCAGCCCGCCCCCGGCCGAGGTCGCCTGCCCTGACCTGGGCGAGCTGGCCGGGGCGGCCGACGTGCTGACCCTGCACGCGCCCCTGACCGAGGCCACCCACCACCTGGTCGACGCCGGCCTGCTGGCCCGGGTCGGCCCCGGGGCCGTCCTGGTCAACTGCGGGCGCGGGGGCCTGCTCGACCTGGACGCCGCCCTGTCCGCCCTGGAGTCGGGGCGGCTGGGCGGGGTCGGCCTGGACGTGTTCGACCCCGAGCCGCCCCCGCACCACCCCCTGTTCGACCACCCCGACGTCGTTCTCACCCCCCACCTGATGGGCCTGACCCGCCGGGCCACGACCGCCACCTTCGCCGCCGCCGCCCGCGGCGTCGGCGACGTGCTGGCCGGCCGCCGCCCGGCGGCGCTGGCCAACCCCGACTGGACGCCCCGGGAGGCGTGACATGGCACTGCTCGACGACAAGGTGGTCCTGGTCAGCGGGGGCACCCAGGGCGTGGGGGCCGGGGTCGCCCGGGCCGCGGCCCGCGAGGGCGCGGCCGTCGCCGTCACCGGCCGGCGCCGCCCGCCCGGCGAGGCCCTGGCCGCGGAGCTGGCCGCCGCCGGGGCCAGGGCCCTGTTCGTCCAGGCCGACGTGGCCGACGTGGCCCGGGCCCAGGGGTCGGTGGCGGCCGTGGCCGACGCCCTGGGCCGGGTCGACTGCCTGGTCAACGCAGCCGGGCTGACCGCCCGGGGCAGCCTGCTCGACACCACCCCGGAGCTGTTCGACGCCCACGTCGCGGTCAACCTGCGGGCGCCGTTCTTCCTGATGCAGGCCGCGGTCAGGGACATGCTGGCCCGCCAGGCGCCCGGCGCGATCGTCAACATCATCTCCTCGTCCGAGCTGGGCGGCCAGCCGTACCTGGCCCCCTACGTGGCCGCCAAGGCCGGCCTGGCCGGCCTGACCCGCAACGCCGCCCACGCCCACCGCTGGGACCGCATCCGCGTCAACGGCCTCGACATCGGCTGGACCGAGACCGAGGGGGAGGACGCCACCCAGCGGGCCTTCCACGCCGCCGACGACCGCTGGCGGGAGGAGGCGGCCAGGTCCCTGCCCATGGGCAAGCTCGGACAGGTGGACGAGATCGCCGACTTCGTGGTCTTTCTGCTGTCGGACCGCAGCGGCGTGGTCACCGGGTCGGTCATCGATTGGGACCAGAACGTCTTCGGCGGTCTGGACTGAGAGGAGGCGCACCAGCATGCGGCTTGGCCTGATCGGGTTGGGCAGGATCGGCGGGTTCCACGCCCAGACCCTCACCGACCTGCCGGTGGTGGACCAGCTGGTCGTCACCGACGCCGTCCCGGCCCTCACCGCCGAGGTCGCGGACCGGCTCGGCGCCGAGGCCGCCGACTCGCCGGAGGCGCTGCTGGCCGCCGGGGTCGACGGCGTGGTGGTGGCGGCGGCCACCGACGCCCACCCGACGCTCATCCTGGCCGCGGTCGCCGCCGGCCTGCCGGTGTTCTGCGAGAAGCCGGTGGCCGCCACCATGGCCGAGGGCCTCGAGGTGCGGCGGCGGGTCGAGGCCACCGGCGTCCCGGTGCAGATCGGCTACCAGCGCCGCTTCGACGCCGCCTTCTCGGCCGCCCGGGCCGCCGTGGCCTCAGGCGAGCTCGGCTGGCTGCACACGGTGCGGTCGACCACCCTCGACCCCGCCCCGCCGCCGGCCGCCTACGTGGCCGTCTCCGGCGGCATCTTCCGCGACTGCAGCGTGCACGACTTCGACAGCATCCGCTGGGTGACCGGCCGCGAGGTGACCGAGGTCTACGCCGCCGGCGGCAACCGCGGCGACCAGCTGTTCGCCCGGGCCGGCGACGTGGACACCTCGGCGGCCGTGCTCACCCTGGACGACGGCACCCTGGTGCTGGTGTCCAACACCCGCTACAACCCCCGCGGCCACGACGTGCGCATGGAGCTGCACGGCTCCAGGGACAGCATCGCCGTCGGCCTCGACGACCGCCTGCCGCTGCGCTCGGTCGAGCCGGGCGTCGGCTTCCCCTCCGGGGAGCCCTACCAGTTCTTCATGGACCGGTTCCTGCCCGCCTACCGGGCCGAGCTGGCGGCCTTCACCGAGGTCGTGGCCGGGCGCCGGCCCTCGCCGTGCACGGTCGCCGACGCCCTGGAGGCCGGCTGGATCGCCGAGGCCTGCACCCTGTCCCTGCGCCAGCACCGGCCGGTGCGGATGGAGGAGGTACGACCATGACCACCAGCGACCCGCCAGCCCCCGAGGCCAGGATCGCCGGCGCCCCCATCTCCTGGGGGGTGTGCGAGGTGCCCGGCTGGGGCTACCAGCTGGGCCCCGAGCGGGTGCTGGCCGAGATGCGCGAGGTCGGCCTGACCGCCACCGAGTTCGGCCCCGACGGGTTCCTGCCCGCCCGGCCCGACGCCATGACCCGGGTCCTGGACGACCACGGCCTGCGGGCCATCGGCGGCTTCACCCCGCTGCTGCTGCACGTCGCCGGCCACGACCCGGCGCCCGAGGTCGAGCGGCTGCTGGAGGCCTACGCCGCCTCCGGGGCCGGGGTGCTGGTGCTGTCGGCGGCCACCGGCGCCGACGGCTACGACAACCGCCCGGAGCTGGACGAGGACGGCTGGCGGGTGCTGCTCGGCAACCTGGACCGGCTGGCCGCCCTGGCCGCCGGCCGCGGGGTCCGGGCGGTGCTGCATCCCCACGTCGGCACCATGGTCGAGAACGGCCCCGAGGTCCGGCGGGTGCTGGAGGGCTCGGAGATCGCGCTCTGCCTGGACACCGGCCACCTGCTGATCGGCGGCACCGACCCGGCCGAGCTGGCCCGCCAGGCGCCCGAGCGGATCGCCCACGTCCACTTCAAGGACGTCGACGGCCGCCTGGCCCGGCGGGTCCAGGACGGCCACCTGACCTACACCCAGGGGGTGCGCGACGGGATGTACCGCCCGCTCGGGTCGGGTGACGTGGACGTGCCGTCCATCGTCGGGTCCCTGGCCGACCGCGGCTATGACGGCTGGTACGTGCTGGAGCAGGACACCACCCTGACCGAGGAGCCACGCGGCGAGGGCCCGGTGGCCGACGTCTGGACCAGCGCCGAGCACCTGCGCTCGGTCCTCCGCGGCGTCCGCTCGGGCTAGGAACCGGCTCAGCGGCCAGCTGCCCGCCGCCTGTCTTCGGACCCGGTAGTGCATGTGGGTGACCAGCGGCCCGCCGGCTGGAAGATCCCCCGGCCGGCGACGACCGCCCCGGTGGCCATGAAGCCGTCTCCTTTTCTACGGGCCGGCGGGTCAGGCCGACGGCTGGGCGACCTGGGGGCGGCGGGCGCGCGCCATCAGCAGCAGCGCGCCCAGCCCCAGCAGCACCACCAGCGCCTCCAGGAAGCCGCCCACCACCGGGATGGCCGCGACCAGCACCACCACCAGCACGCCCAGGGCCAGCGCGCCCAGCCGGCTGAGGTAGGAGTGGTCCTCGCCGCGCAGCAGCAGCCGCCCCAGCGCCAGCCCCACCGTCGCCGGGGCGACGAAGACCACCGCCAGCACGAACAGGAAGACGACGACGGCCGCGACCAGCAGCCCGCCGAACACCGTCATCCCGGTCAGGGACCCGAGGCCGGCCAGGGCCAGGACGATCGCCACCAGCACGGTGACCAGGAACAGCAGCACCAGGGCGACGATCACGCCGATGAAGCCAAGGAACCCGACCCCGAGGCTGAGCAGCGTCCGCTCCCGGGCCGCGTCGGCGGCGCCGCGCAGCACCCGGGAAGCGAGCCACAGCAACAGCGCGCCGATGGCCAGGATGCTGACGTACCGCCGCAGGACGTCGACCGCCCGGTCGGCCAGGGTGGGCGCCGGCGCCTCCTCGGGCTGCTGGATGTTGACCCGCTCGCTGCCGCCGACCGAGCCGCCCTGGCTGTAGTTGCCGGTGGAGCCGAGGACGCTGCCGGCGACCGCGCCGTCCATCTGCATCCGCCCGGCGCCGAAGATGAGGTCGCCGCCGATCTGGGCGCCCGAGGCGACGGTCGCCTGCCCGGCCCCCAGGGCCACGTCCTCGCCGACGCGCCCCTCGATGCGGGCCTGGCCGGTGGCGGCGCGCAGGTCGCCGCCGACCTCGCCGGAAATGGTGGTGCTGCCGGCGGCCGCCAGCACGTCCCCGGTGACGTCACCGGCCACCACGACCTGGCCGCCGCTGGCCACCAGGTCGCCGCCGACCCGGCCGTCGACCCGCACCGTCCCCCCGGAGGCGATCAGGTCGCCCTGCACGGTCTCCCCGGCGGGGATGGTCACCTCCCGGCCGGACCGCACCTTCCCGCCAAGCTCGCTCTGTTGGGCGGCGGCCGGGCCCGACAGGGACACCAGCGCGACGGCCACCAGCACCATCGTCTTCATCGGTGGACTCCTTTCGTAGCGCGGGTCGCCGCGCGGGCGCGGAACCCGTTGAGGGCCCGCCGCCAGGCTACCGTCGGGACCGCCCGCAGCTCGGACGGGTTGAGGGCGATCTTGCGGCCGAGCGCCTTGGCGTCGTCGACCACCGCCTTGCTGGCCTTGGTCGGGTGGCCGGCGTCGAACGGCGGCTGCGGGTCGTACTCGATGTAGAGCTGGATCGCCTCGGCCCGCTCCCGGCCGGCGATCTCGCCGGCCAGCCACAGGCCGAGGTCGAGGCCGGCGGAGACGCCGGCGGCGGTGACGACCTTGCCGGCGGGGACGATCCGCTGGCCGCGCTGGGCCTTGGCGCCCATGGCGGCCAGCCCGGACTGGACCATCCAGTGGGTGGTCGCCGGCAGTCCGTCGAGGATCGCGGCGGCGGCCAGGATCATCGCCCCGGTGCAGACCGAGGTCGTCCACCGGGTGGTCTCGTGGACCTGCCGCAGCCAGTCGAGCAGCTCCGTGTCGGCCATGGCCGTGGCCGTCCGGGGGCCGGAGCCGGGCACCAGCACGAGGTCCGGGCTCGGGGTCTCGGCGTAGCTGTGGGTGGCGCCGAGGAACAGCACCCCGCTGTCGGTGACGACCGGCCCGGGGGCGGCGGCGACGAAGCGCACGTCGGCGTCGGGCAACAGCCGCAGGACCTCGTAGGGCCCGACGGCGTCCAGGGCGGTCAGCCCCGGGGAGAGCACGATGGCGATCTGCATGGCCGGTCCTCTCAGGCCGCCCCGCGGTCGCGGGCGACGTTGAAGCTGAACATCATGCCGGACTGCATGTGCTCGGCGATGTGGCAGTGGCCATCCACAACCCCGGGTTGGACACGTCGAACAGGATGTCGACGACCTGGCCGGTGCGGACCAG
>Ga0307415_100000875_pt1 | contig 13766 bp, 10 predicted proteins | sample DK1Cmetagenome_FD_204524 | JGI IMG/M metagenome (GOLD analysis project Ga0307415, IMG submission 204524) | Maize rhizosphere microbial communities from greenhouse at UC Davis, California, United States - DK15-C-2 | ecosystem: Host-associated > Plants > Roots > Rhizosphere > Soil | place: USA...
GGTACCCCGGATGGTCCTGCAGCGTCTCGAGCGCTTCCCGCAAGGCCTCCCCGTGGCCCGGCTTGACACGGAAGAACAGACTGAACTCGCTCGTCGGGCCCACGCCGACGCCCGGCCGGGCCGCTCCAGTCTCAGTTGTTGCCATCCGTTCCTCCCATGGACCGGGCCCGCGTTCCGAAGCGGCATTCCATAGCCGTCCGCCTCAACGGCAGGCTTCACCTTCCCTGCAGCAGCCACGACCTGTGCTTCCCTACTCGGGTGCGCCTGGACGCCACTGTGCTCTCAAGCCAGGTCAGCCGTCCTCACCTGCTGCGGGTGATCTCGTGCCCGGATGGCGCTCATGACTGCTGGCCGGTCGAGTCGCGGGAGTGCGCCAAGCCAGCCGACGCCGACCGGTAGTCACCGCCGCCGCCCCCGTCGGCCACCGGACCTCCCGCTGGCTCCCACTCCTCCTGCATCTGCCAGCAGGCCCTGGATCGTGTTGACCGCACAGACCGACTTGGCGGTGTCATCGCCGAGGCTGACCGATCAGCGGCTGGCCAACGCCAGCTCACCCGGGTGGACGGCGAGCCAGTTGGGGCTTCCGATGTCACCCGGGTGGGCGTAGGCTACGGGGACCGATCCCGTTGCTGCCGTCGATAGGGATCGGCTGAAGCCCACACGACGACAGCGTGGGGCTGTTGGGCCTGATCGGCACCCCAGGGCCACCTTCTTGCCTGGCCTGTTGACCGGGTTCGCCAGTTCGGCGACCGGACCCAAAGGCACACGCCCATGCCGATCGACCCCTCGATGCTGGCCACCAGCATCGCCACCCTGACCGACCTGGACCCCGAGCGGGACCTGGCGGCCACCCTAGAGCAGACGGCGGTCGCGGCCAAGCAGCTGTTCGCCGTCGACGCGGCCGGGATCATGCTCGGCGACGCCGACGGCCGGCTGCGCTGGGCCAGCGCCTCGGACCCCCGCGCCCAGGCCCTGGAGGACAACCAGGAAACCTTCGCCGCCGGCCCCTGCCTGCAGGCCTTTGTCAGCGGCCGGCCGGCGGTCATCGACGACGCCACCCTTGAGCCCCGGTGGGGGGAGATCACCTTGGCGTTGGTGGAGCTGCAGATCCGGTCCGCGCTCAGCGTCCCGATCCAGCTCGGCGGGGGCCCGATCGGGACCTTGGATGTGTACGTCGCCGCCCCTGGCGGCTGGGATGCGACCCAGGTCAGCGCCCTCGAGACCTATGCCGGGCTGGTCGCCACCCTGCTCGCGACGGCCGCCAAGGCCCAGCGGAGCAGCTGGGTGGCCGAGCAACTCCAGGTTGCGCTGGAGGCTCGGAGCATGCTCGAGCGGGCCCGGGTTGCGCCGATGGAGCTGGAACGGCTGGATGACCAACAGGCCTTCATCGACCTGCGGCGAGCGGCCCGGTTCTCCAGCCGCGAGCCTCCCGATGAGAATGGCGGGAAGGTCGTCAACCTGCCCCGGCCGCATGGGGGGGCTGAGCCGGCCGGGACGGCGGACGGCCGGGTCCCGGAGCTGGACATGGGGGCCTTGGACGGCGACGTCGCCGCCATCCTGGGAGGGGCGCCGGGCGCCGATGGGATGGGGCGCAAGCTGAGCCAGCTGCTGCTCGGGTTTCTCGCCACCGAGGTGGTCCCGCTGACCGAACGGCTGGCCGAGCTCGGCATCGACCCCACACCGCTGTTTGCCACCGCCAGCGGCATCTTGCGGCTGTACGCCGACGCCCTGGAACGCCCCGACACATGAGGCTCATCGCCTCGACCAGGCCTAGGTAGCCGCTTGGCAGCTGGAGCACTGACGCTGGCGGCATTGGTGTCCGGCCCCGGACCACCGGACCGAACTCCGGACGCCACAGGAACTCGTGAGGGGCACATGGCGCCTCCATGACCTGCAGGCCGGGAAGCAGATGGCGCACGGGCCCACCGACGAAATCCCGCCCCGAGACGGTGAGGTGAGCCCAGCGGCGCTCCGCACCCCAGGCAGGCAGAAGCTGGATGCGGACGACGACGGCTCCTCCGGCATCGACCCCGGCGCGTTCCACCCCACCACGCGGCCCGCCTGTCGCCGCGGTCAGGTGCACGGTGGTCTCCGCGATCACCGTCCACCATCGGATCCATGACCTGGAGGCGGTTGTCTTGCGGGTGGGACGTCGGTCAGGTAGGCGGGTTCCAGTACTGCTGAGCCCGATGGGTGCTCCCCGGCCAGCCCAGCCGGAGCCGAATGACCAGGTCCTGGAAGGTGGCGCAGGTTAGGACCGGTCGCCGTTAAGGTAGATGCAATCGCGCAGGGCCGGCCTTGTCGAAAAGCGCCGCGGTCAGGCGGCTTGCCGGCTCCCCGTCCCGCGTCGTTGTGCTTGACCGGTGCGGCCGGCGTAGACTGCGTGCCTGAACGCTGGCGGAGAGGCTCGGATGCGCATTCAGCAGTCCAGCCACCAGGGATGTGCGGTGCTGACCCTGGCCGGCCGGCTCGACTTGGCCGTCGCTCTCCAGCTCCAGCGGGCCATCCTCAAGCAGCTGGCCCAGCCGCCACCGGCGATCATCTGCGACCTCAGCCGGGTGGAGGAGATCGACCCGTTGTGTGCCGGGGTGTTCACCTCGATGCGGCATCCTGCCCTGGGCTGGCCGGGCACGGCCCTGGTGCTGTGCGGCACCCGGCCGACGGTGGCCAAGGTCCTCGTCCAGCTGGGAGTGGCGCGTTCCCTGGCGATGTATCCCAGCCTGGATGAGGCGCTGGCCAATGCTCGCGCCCGACCGCAGCGGCTACGGGCCCGGCTGACCCTGGGCCCGGTATTGACCGCGGCCGCGGCGGGCCGGCAGTTCGTCGCCGAGGTGTGCGGCCACTGGGGGCTCCAGGAGCTGGCCGAGCCGGCGGGGCTGCTGGCGAGCGAGCTGGTCGCCAACGCGGTAGCCCACGCCCACACGGCGCTGGAGCTGCGGGTGGAGCTGCGCGGCTCCCGGCTGCAGGTGGCGGTGCAGGACCACAATCCGGACCTGCGGGGGTTGCTGGCCGCCAAGGGCGGGACTGATCGGGGGCTGGGCCTGCAGATCGTGGACCAGGTGGCCAAGGCCTGGGGGGTGCGCCAGGACGGGGCTGGTCGCAAGACCGTCTGGTGCACCCTGGACCTGCCACCGCCGCAAGCCGGCGCGGTCGGCCGGAGCTGGGAGCCGCAGGCCAGAACCGCCTCCGAGGCCGTCGGCGTGGACCCCGCCGACCATGGCCCGCCCGACACGATGACCCCGCCGGGTTCGGTGCTGGTCTGGGCCAAGTTGTGGCCGCCGGCCCCGCGGGCTGGGCTGATCCCACGTGCTGGTCTCCAGGCGCTGCTCCAGGCCGGTCTGGAGGCCAAGCTGTGCCTGGTCGCCGCGCCGGCCGGGTCGGGCAAGACCATCCTGCTCGCCCAGTGGCGGGCCGTGTCCGGTGGGGGCCGGGTGGCCTGGGTGTCGCTGGAGGAGAGCGACAACGACCCCACCCGCTTCTGGGGCTATCTGGTGGCGGCGTTGCGGACCGTCGAGCCAGAGGTGGGGACGGTCGCCCTGGAGGCGCTGGGTAGCCCCAGTGCGGAGCTGGAGCGGGTGGTGGTGCCGTCGCTGGTCAACGACCTGGCCACGGTGGGGGCGCCGCTGGTGCTGATCCTGGACGACTACCACCTGATCACCGAGGCGATCTGCCACCAGACCCTGGGCTGGTTCCTGGACCACCTGCCGGCCGAGGTCCATGTGGTGCTGTCGACCCGGCTTGACCCGCCGCTGCCCTTGGCCCGGATGCGCGCCCGCGGAGAGCTGGCCGAGCTGCGGGTGGCCGAGCTGCAATTCACCGACGAGGAGACCGCCGCCCTGCTGAACGGCTTGATGGGCCTGCACCTGGCGGTCGAGGACGTGGCCCGGCTGGCCCAGCGGACCGAGGGCTGGGCGGCCGGGCTGGTCCTGGCCGGGCTGTCGCTGCGCGGCCGGCCTGATCCCGGCGGGTTCGTCGCCGCCTTCTCCGGCGGTGACCGCCATGTGGCCGACCATCTGGTCGCCGAGGTGCTGGAGCGCCAACCAGAGAAGCTGAGGGAGTTCTTGTTGCGGACCTCGGTGCTGGAGCGGCTGTCCGGTCCGCTGTGCGACGCCGTGCTCGAGACCCAAGGGTCCGCCGAGCTGCTGCGCGAGCTGGAGGGGTCGAATCTGTTCTTGATGCCGCTGGACGACCGGCGCCAGTGGTACCGCTACCACCAGCTGTTCGCCGACTTGCTGCGCCTGCAGCTTGGCGCCCGCGAGCCCGCCCTGGTGCCGGTGCTGCATCGGCGGGCCGCGGCCTGGCATCGCCAAGCTGGCAACGTCGACGAGGCCATCGGTCATGCCCGCGCGGCCGGCGAGTTCGCCGAGGCGGGCGCGCTGATCGCCCAGCAGTGGCGCACCTCCTGGCTCCGGGGACGACGGGCGACCGTGGCCCGCTGGCTGGACGGGCTGCCGGAGGACGCAATCCTGGCCGATCCGCCGGTCGCCTTCGTCGCCGCCTGGATCGGTGGGTTCCGCGGCGCCTCCAAGCAGGAGACCGAACGCTGGCTGGCCGCCATCGAGGACAAAGGCTATGCGGGGCCGCCGCCGGACGGCATCCCCTGGCTGGCGTTCGGTGTCGCCATGGCCCGGGCTACGATGGTGTTCGATGACGTAGGTCGCTCGGCTGTTGCGGCCCGCCGCGCGCTGGAGCTCGCCGGCCCCCAGCCCACCCCATTCCATTGGACGGCCCAGGCGGCGCTCGGCCATGGCCTGTACCTGTCCGGGCACGCCGCTGAGGCCCGGCTGCGGCTAGAGGAGCTGGTCAGCCAGGTGCCGGAATCCGTGCAGCCGTACGACGTGGCCACCGCCCTGGCGGTGCTGTCGCTGATCGCCGCCGACCAGGACGACCCCGCCGCGGCCTCGCTGGCCCGTGGCGCGGTGGCAACTGCCGACGCGCAAGGGGTCAACTTCGAGCCGCTGTCGGGGATCGTCTACCTGGCCCTGGGACGGGCGCTGGCCCGCCAGGGGGAGCTCGCCGAAGCCGAGGTACAGCTGGAGCGAGCGCTGGAGCTGTTCGAGGTCGACAGCATGGGCCTGCACCGGGCGTTCGCGCTGTTGCTGCTGGCGTCCGTGCGTCACGGTCGGGGCGACCTGCCAGGCGCCCGGGCTCTGGTCGAGCGAGCCCGCGAGCTGGTCGAGCCCTTCGCGGATCCTGGCGTGCTTCCCGCGCTGCTGGAGCGGACCGAGGGAGTGCTTGGTTCGCGGCCCCGCCGGCGGGTCCAGGTGGACGCGCCCCTCACCGAGCGGGAGTTGGCGGTCGTGCGGCTGCTCCCCACCCAGCTGTCGACCCGGGCAATCGGCCGCGAGCTCTACGTCTCGGTCACCACCATCAGGAGCCATGTCCAGGCCAGCTATCGCAAGCTCGAGGTCACGACCCGGGCCGAGGCGGTCGCCCACGCCCACGAACTCGGCCTAATGACCCGGTCGACCCCACCGACCGGTAGCCATCGCACCTAAGCGCCGTCGTCGTTGCACCTTCGGGCGGATCGCTGGCTGATGGCACAACAGCCCAGCGCCCTACCACACCACGCGGCAACGAGGGCCGGCTGAGCTTGCCGCCATAGGGGCCGGATGGGTTGGCAGTATGCTCCGCGGCGACGGTGGCCCGGCTGGCAGGATGAGCTGTGGAGCATCAGGGCGAGACCGCGTGGCCGCGGTGGCTGGTGTGCTGTTTGTGGTGGCCTTCGTGGTCGGCCAGTATGTCGTCCCCGACCTGTCTATCCCGAGGAACAGGTCAGAGACGGGCAGCTCACCTTCTACGTCAACTACGAAGACCGGCTCCCGGCCCAGGCGATCCTGTTTGGTGTGGCAGCGCGCTGTGGGTGATCTTCGTTGGCGGGCTGCGGGCGTTTCTGGCCCGGGCCGAGGGCCCAGATGCGCGGTTGGCCTCGGTGGTGGTGGCCGCCGGCGGGGTGGCCGCCGGGCTGGTGTTGGTGCAGGCCGCCATCGTGGTCGCCTTGACGGCGCTGCGGGGTAACGAGGTCGGCGTCCACGCACAAGGCAGCGCGTCGGCCGCCCGGGCGTTGTTCTATCTGGAGGGCGCGGTCGGGGACATGGCGCTGTTCCCGTTTGCGGTGTTCTTGGCCGCCGCTGCGATAGTGCTGCTTCGGACCGGGGTGCTGCCGGGTTGGCTGGGTTGGGTGGGAGCCTCTCTCGCGATTCTGGTCGGTGTCCTGGGCGTTGAGTTGCCCGCCGGGTTGGTTATCGGGCCGCTGGATCAGGTGATTTCCCTGCTGGCGCTGGCCTGGGTCGCCGGGCTCGCGTTTAGCCTTGGCTGGCCGCTGCCAGCGGCGGCTGGTCGAGCAGGCCAGGCTCTGACTGACCGACGCCGCAGCTGGCCCGTCGCCATCGGGGCGCCGACTGGCCAAGCGAGCGTTGGGTTGGTCCAGCTCGCCGGTGGCGATCATCACACCAGCCGCATCCTGTGCCGGCTTGGTCGTGCCGTACCACCCTGGGTGCAACTAGGGCAGGTCAGATTGCCGCCGGAGGCGGCGCGGACGCAGGTCCGCCAAGAACGCGGACGGGCCGATGGATCAATCGCGCGAAGCGCATCCACTCAGCGCGGCCGCTCCACTCCCCCCGATGGGGCGAGTCAGCCGCAGAGAGCACTGCTGACTCGCCCCCCGAGGGGTCTATCCAGCTGAGATGGCCTGCCGGGCCGACGAGAGGGACGCCAGCGCTGGCGTGGGGGTCCAGCAGCAGACGGTCGACCGGCCCTGATGGCCGATTGGTAGGCCATGAGCGGCCGCTCGGGCTCAGAGGCCGGCGGAGGCGGGGTTGGACATACCTGGGAACGGCTGAGGGCGTTCTCGTTGGATAACGTGACAGCCCAACACGGTGAGGATCGCGCGGTCCTTGGGCGCTGACCCGGCCCTCGCTGTCAGCGGACCACCCGCCCCCCGAGAGGGGGCCAGCCGACCCCGCGCGGTGGCCGCGGCGGCTCACGAGGCGTCTCCATCCGCATCCTCGGCGGGTCTGTCGTCGGGGTTGGTCGGTGACCAGAAGCGGGCCAGGCCGGCCCCCGGGTCGGTGCCGGCGGCCAGCCCGGCCGCTTCCAGGTCGTTGAGAGCTTCTTGGATGGTGCGAGCCTTGAGCTGGTGGCCGTCGCCGGCGGTGCGGTCCCCCAGCTGGGCGACGGTCTGCATCGGCCCCCCGGCCCGCAACGCGGCCAGGACCCAGCGGCGCGACGGCTTCAGGTCGCCCGCGGGTCCCTCGTCGTTGGGGTCCTCGGGCAGGACCTCGACCGCGTAATGCAGGGATGAGGCCAGGTCGGCGGGGTCCTCCGCCCGAACCGTGCGACGAACCCGGAACGCCAACGTATAACGACGGCCAATCTTCCGGTTATGACGTCGTTCCGCATCGGCGTATCCTTGCTTGCTCTGCTCGTAAGAGGTTTCTCTACCACTTCAAGGCCGGCCTGCGGGCGGCCGCCTGCGGCGGCCGTCCTCGGCCGCCGACAACCGGGGCAAGCTGATTGACAGGCACTCGCTCCGGGCGCAGCATTACGCCGCCCATCCAGGGCGCATTTCTGTAGAGGGGGTCAAATGAGGCGTATAGCTCTCCTCGGGGTGGCCACAGCCATCGCCGCGCTAGTTGCCGCCGGAGTCGCGCAAGCAGATCCCGGCCTCCACAGCACCCTAACTACGATCACCGGCCAGGGGACCGGCCACGTCCTGGTCGCCCCCACCGCCGAGGACCAGGGCACCTTCGCCGTCCAGGTGACGGTCAACATCCACGGCGCGGCGCCAAACACCACCTTCGCCGTCGCCCGCGCGGTCGACCTCAACCCCGATGGGGTTTGCACGATGGCGACGGGCTGGTTGCCGCTGGGTGACCTGACGACCTCGCCAGGCGGCGCCGGGGCGGCCCACTTCGAGGTCCATCGTGGCGCGCCGTTCCTGTCCGGCGTCCGCTTCGACGCGGTCTTTCGGGCGGTCGGCAGCGATGGGACCGAGCTGCGCAGTGAGTGCCTCACGGTGACGGTGAAGTAGCGGTCTGACGGCCGACAGGTCTGCCGTGCGCCCTCACGGGCGCTTGCCAACGAGTGCCATTCCGAGCGCGACGCCACCGGTTCTCACGGTCAACTACGGACACTCACGGTCCCCTGACCTGCAGGCGCCTTATTACAGGTGCGCGGCAACACGAATGGTAAGGATGGGGTCGCCGGCTAACCGGCGACCCCACATGACAAGTTCCGAGAACAGGTAAGCAATGGGGGCTCCCAAACCGATGTAAGGTGCAAGCCAGCAGGGATCCCGCCGCGCATGCCGAGGATGTCATGGCCACCAGGAAACAGTGGAGCGATCTCAGCCCGCGCACCCGCAGACTGCTCAGCGTCACAGCAGTGATCGAAGGCATCCTCAAGCTGGCCGCGCTCATCGACATCAAGCGGCGGCCAGCCAGCCAGATCCGAGGACCGAAGTGGCTGTGGGCCACCGCGGTGACCGTCGTCAGCTCCGCCGGGGTCCTGCCGATCTCCTATTTCGTGTTCGGGCGGCGGCAACCGCAATCGCAGCCCGACTGATGTACCTGACCGTACCTGAGCACGGTCAGGATAGGAGCCATCGCCGCCAGGTTAGGGCCAGCTTCGTCATCGCGACCCGTGCCGTCGACGTGCCCCAAGCAGCGGTCACAGCGGTCGCCAACAGTCACCAGCGGTCAGCCGCCGTAGCCCAAGCCTGCATCAGCGCCCTTCGGCAGGCGGCCGAACCGTGCTTCCCAGGCTTGCGGTCGATGGTGAAGTTACGTCCAAGCTACGCACAACGGCCGAGGCACGTCATCTAAGCACGGGTGCAAGCTACCCCCGCCACCGCCAGGATTGGCGGTTTGGCACAGGGGGAGGCTCCAATGTCCAGATGGGGGGGAAGCTCATGAAGCGACTAATCGTGGTCGCGGCTTCTGTTGCCGTGTTCGTCGTTGCTGGAGCGACCGGTGCCGTTGCCGGTGAGGTCAAGGGTCCTCCAGGGGTGGTGGACAACACCAATGAAACGGGGCTCTGGACCACGCGCACTCGGCATGTGCGGCGAGTGGCCTGAATGATTTGGACTCGGAGGAGGGGCAGAACGTGTCGCAGGTTCAGACTGCGGCGGACTCTTGGAAATACTACGGCCTCCCGAAGGGCTCTCCGGGCACGCTCGGACTCTGCAGGGGCGGAGCCGGGTAAGGTTGAATCTCAGCGTTGGCCCCGGCGTTCGGTCGGGGCCAACCGGCTTCTAGTACTGCAGCCGTAGATCGTTATCTTGATGGTCGGGCGGCTTGTCGTCGGGACGGGTGAGCAGCGCGGCGAACAGGTGCTGGACCTCCTTGCAGGTCAGCCCGATCAGCCCGGCCGGTGGCGGGTGTGGTAGGTGGCCGCGAGCACCAGGAGGAAAGGCGTGGGCGACCAGGAACCTGGAGAGGTTACGGTCGTGATGCGCGGCCTGCCGCGAGCCCGTCGGCTCTTGCCCACGAGACGGTAGTCACCGAGGCCGAACCTCACCCGCCCGACAGCTGGGAGCCGTCGCCGTCACGTGTGGAGCGGAGTCGTGCTCGCCGGCCGTGCCACCCGCGTGCCATAAGCAGCGGTCACCAGCGGTATCCAGCGGACACTCACGGTCACTCGAAGACGACCGTTGGGCTGGGCGCCAGCTCCCTGACCTGCGGTGGGGGAGGAGGCCGAAACTGCATGACATGCAAGGGGTCATCGGCCAGGCGGCCGAGCCTGTGGCGCTGGCCGGAGCCATAAGGACATCGTCGTTGGCTGCATGGTTTGGTTGGCTACGGTCAGCAGCTCGGCGGCGAGCGCGTCCAGGTCGACTTCGTCACGCAGGCGGACGCTGAACGCCTCGACCGTCCTGGCCGCGTCGTACTTGCGGCGATTGAAGCGCCGATCAACGACCGCCTGGATGCGGCGGCGGGCCGGCTGGAACAGCGCGGCCACGGCTAGGGTGGCGCCGGCCACCGCCCACTCGGCGGATCGCCTGTCACCCCGCCGAACACCTGACCGAGAACCAGCACCGCGCTGGCGTAGACGCCCGCCAGCAGGGCGGTGAGCAGGCCGTAGACCAGGGTGCGGTTAATCAGCCGATCGATGTCGTACAGCCGATGACAAGATCGCGATCCCAGTCGCGACCGGAAAGAACACGATCAGGACGGCAAGCAGAAGGTCGCCCAGGGGCGCGGGCAGGAAGTCGCTGACCACCGCCAAGGGCACCAGCGCAGCTGCATATGTGAACCATTTGAGCTGCTGGCGCTCCTCCCCCCGGGAGCGCCGGAACCGGAGCACCAGCGACCCGAACGCCGCCGCCGCCAAGGCCACCATCAGGACGAGCAGAGCAGGGCCGATCGGACCCTCCTCGGGCGTCCCGACGGCCGCGACCCCGATCGGGTTGGCGATCACCTGCTCCGGGACCGTCCCCACACTCAGCTCGGTCCGCAGCGACGTCAACGCCGTCCAGATCGCCGTGGCCGCCCCGGCCAGCCAAGCGACCGGCCGCCAGCGCGGCGACAGCAGCCGACCAGTGGGGAACAACAACGGGGTGTACACCAGGCTCAGGGCAAGGACCAGAAACCAGGGCCAGGAGCCGTACCAGGCGGCAAGGGTCGCGCCCGGCAGCGGCCCCGGCCGGGTTCCATAGGCATAGATGGCGTATTGGCCGGCCAGCTGCCCGGTGAAGGCCAGCAGGGCGATGGCCGAGAAGATCCAGCCGATGGCGTTTCCGGGTCGGTGGGCGACGATCAAGGCCCCGATAATCATGAAGGCACTGAAGCCCAGAAACAGCAGGACCTGGTTAACGGCATCCTGTTGGAAGGTTCCATTGGCGACCGCGAGGATTGCCGCGAAGACCATGCTGACGACGAAGACCGCCAGCATCGACCAGGCCGCCCAGGTCCAGCGCCTGCCCACGGTGTCGCCTCGCCTCCTTCGTCGTCCTGAACCATGCTCCGCGAGGCCGGGAAGGTTCTACAGCGAGACCGTCCCGGGATCGTTACGGACAAGAGCACGCCCAACCAGCAGGCGGTCAACAGGCGGCGAACACCCTGCAACGAGACGGCAGTAGCCGACACGCAACGACAGCAAACGCTAAGGTCAGAGGCATGATCGAAGCATTGCGCCTAGTCATGAGATGGCGATGCTTGCGTTCACACAGCAGTGATCGACAGCCACGCAGTGATGCTCGTGTCTAGCTCTCAGCGCTACTCCGGCGGGTCGCCTGAGCGTCTCTCGAGAACCTCAGCGGCTTGTCGGTCCGCCGCCGCCAGGAAGTGGGTGTAGACCCGGAGCGTGGTCGCTCCCCCACCGGCGTGGCCAATCCGGCCCGACACCGTGCGCAGGTCGACTCCGCCGGCGATGAGCTGAGTGGCGGCGTAGTGACGCAGATCGTGCAGCCTTGTCCGGAGGCCCAGTCGTCTGGCCAGCCGCGAGAACCGGTGGGTCACCGAGTCGGGGTGTATGGGTTGTCGGCCGGCCGGGTCGAAGGAGAACACATAGGCGTCGTCAGACAGCCGCACACCGCAGGCCTCCGCCCGCTCCACACAGCGGCGCCGATGCTCCTCCAGGAGCGCCACGCTGTCCTCGGAGAGGGCCAGCCGGCGGGCGGCGTGGGTCTTGGTGTCCTTCTCCACCAGCCGTCCGGCGGCCTGGAACAGGTTGCGCATGATCAGGACCTCGGCCGCCTCCAGGTCGACGCTCCCCCACCGCAGCGCACACAGCTCTCCACGCCGGGCGCCCGTCGTCGCGGCCAGCCACAGCAGCACCGCCAAGTCCGGGTCAGCCTCGTACGCCGTTTCGAGGAGCCGAGAGACCTCCTCGGGAGTGGGCGGGCGGATCTCGCTTGAGCCCAGTCGGGGCGGGCTGGCCAGGGCCGCCGGGTTGGCCGGAATCCAGCCCCAGCGGGCCGCCTGATCCAGCGCCCGGCGCAGGATCGCATGGACCTGGCGGGCGGTGGCCGGCGCCATCGGCCTGCCACCCACGCCGCCGCGGCCACGCAACTCCGAGTAGAAGCGGTCAAGGGTGGCCGTGTCCAGACGGCGCAGGGGCAGGTGGCCGAGCGTCGGCAGGATGGTCCGCTCGATGTAACCCTGGTAGGTGACCCGGGTGCTCCAGGCCAGATCGGCCATCTCCAGCCACCGCTCCAGCAGCTGGGCCAGGGTCGCGTCGGTGGCCGGCCGCCTGCCCTCGTTGGCCTGGGTGAGCAGACGGGCACGGAGGGCCTGGGCCTCGCGCTTGGTCCGGGCCGTGCCGGTGAGGTTGCGGCGCTTGCCGGTGACCGGGTCGTGGCCGGCGTGGACGATGACCTGCCAGGCGTTGCCCCGCTGGCGGATGAAGCCCTCTGCCATGCCCACGCGACTAGAGCGTTGACAGCCGGTTGACAAGAGCCTCGGACGCCTCGAGCGGTGAGCCTCAAGTGTACTGGTGGGAGGGGCGCCCCCGGCAGGACTCGAACCTGCAACCTACGGATTAGAAGTAAGACACCACCCGTCCGCCCGGTACTGCCGCGGAGCATCGGCGCAGGTCGCGTCGGGTCCGCCGTCCGGCCGGTTCCATCCTGGCCGGCCCTGTAACAACAGCCGGATTGCCAGCGGGATTGCCAGTCGCTCAGGGCCCGACCTTGGGGGCGCTGGCGACCAGCTCGCCGATGACCTCGCCAAACTTGTCCACCGCGATCGACAAGTGGCCTTCCTCGGGGAGCAGGTTGGCCCTGGCGGTCGGTACGTGAGCCGCTAGCCACCGGCCGTGGGCGAATGGGACCATCCGGTCCTGCCCGCCCTGCCAGACGACCACCGGCACGCCGATGCTCTCTAGGTCAAATCCCCACGGTCGGGTGAACGCCAGGTCGTCGTCGAACCAGCCCCAGATGCCGTTGGTCACCGCCTGACGGAACGATGCCGCGACATAGGCGGCGAAGTCACCGGTGAGCGCGGCCACATCGACCGCCGAGACCAGATCCCCGAGCGTCGCCGCCACCTGCTCGCCGGTGACGCCCGCGAACGCCCGGGCCTCCTGCTCGAGGTAGGCCTGGAGCTCGGCCGGGCCGGCCAGGGCGGCCCCGAACTCCTCGTGATTCTCCCGGCCCATCCCCTCCATGAAGTCCAGCCCCTCAGCACCGAACGGTCCGACACCGGCCACGGTGGCGCAGGCCAGCACGCGGTCGGCCAGCAGCGCGGCGCAGGCCAGGGCATGGGGACCACCGCCGGAGCCACCGAGCGTGAAGCAACGATCCGCGCCGAGGTGGGCAAGAATTGCGGCGGTGTCGGCGGCGCAGTCGGCGACGGCCCGACCCGGCCGGCGTGAGGAGCCGCCATAGCCGGGCCGCGAGTAGGAGACGAACCGGAGTCCTCGCGCCACCGCCGCCTCAACAAACGGCGGGTACTGGGACCGCTCCCCCGGCGTCCCATGGTGCACAACCAGCGGGATCCCACCATCCCGGCCGGAGACATCAACCTCCAGGACACGCCCGTCAGACAGCGCAAGCGCGAACGAGGCCAGGTCCATGTCGTGGCATTTTGATCGGCTGCTCAAGGGACGTCCAGCCGCCAAGACGCGATCGGCCGTCAGGTCCGTAGTTTGGGGGCCGGAAACCTGGCGTCGTCCTGGTAGGCAGCGCAGGTCAGGAAGGGTCCACCGTTAAGCCGGGATCCACCGAGGATCATTGATGTTGACCCCTTGAAACGGGGAACAAGTGCCCGCTGACCTGGGAGAATGGCGTTGCTCACACGACCGTTCGACCCAGCCAGGAGGACACC
>Ga0307415_100000876_pt1 | contig 13758 bp, 12 predicted proteins | sample DK1Cmetagenome_FD_204524 | JGI IMG/M metagenome (GOLD analysis project Ga0307415, IMG submission 204524) | Maize rhizosphere microbial communities from greenhouse at UC Davis, California, United States - DK15-C-2 | ecosystem: Host-associated > Plants > Roots > Rhizosphere > Soil | place: USA...
GACGCGACCGGTAAAGATTTGTCAAAATGATAATCATTTTATTTGAATCATAATTGCTTATTGACCAGGGTCGCCGGAAAGGCCGGTCTCAAAGACCGGCCTCTACCAGGCGTTTCGGCCCTTAACTCGTAGAGGCCGACCTTCAGGCCGGCCTTTCATGATGGAACTCAGCGAATTACGCGTTTTTCTCACCGTTGCCTCCGAGCGGAGCTTCTCCAAGGCCGCGATGAAGCTGCACCGCACACAGCCCGCGATCAGCCAGGCCGTCCGGCGGCTGGAGGAGAGTGTCGGCGAGCGGCTGTTCGACCGCGCCACGAAGGACGCCACGCTGACCGAGGCCGGGCGGCTCCTCCGCGACTACGCGGACCGTCTGCTGCGGCTCTCCGAGGAAGCCGAGGAAGCGGTCAAGGACCTGCGCGACCTGCGCCGCGGCCGCGTCCTGATTGGCTGCAACGAGGCCTCGGTCCACGCGGTGCTGCCGCTGATCGAGCGCTTCCGCGACGGCCATCCGCTCGTCCACGTGGACGTCCGGCGGATTCCGGCGCGCCAGCTCGGCGCGGAAGTGGCGCAAGGCTCGCTCGATTTCGGCGTCCTGACGTTTCAGCCGGCTGAAGCGCAGCTCGGCTCGATCGTGCTCGGGCAGGACGAGCTGGTGATGCTGGTCCATCCGTCGCACCCGCTGGCCAACAGCCGGGAGGTCACGCTCTCCGAATGCGCGCGGCAGACCGTGATCGCCCACAACGATCCGTCACACGTGCGCGACCGCGTGCTGCGGCTCTTCGAGCAGCATCACATCCCGGCGAACATCCTCGTCTCGCTGCCGAGCCTGGAGGGGATCAAGCGCGCGGTCGCGATGCAGATGGGCGTCGCGCTGCTCCCGCGCCGCTGCGCCGAATCCGAGATCGCGCGTGGCGAGCTGGCGGCGCTGGCGATGCCCGAAGTGCGGCTGCGCCGGCACGTGCGGCTGGTGTTCCGCAAGAGCGGCGAACGGTCGCACGCCGCGACAGCATTCCTGGCGTCCGTGGAAGCGAAGAAGAAGGCCCACCCGCGCGGCCACGAGATCCACGAAGACATCGACGATCACGAGCAGAAACCGAAGAAGGTTTCGTAACACGACACACCGAGGCACGGAGCCACCGAGAAGAACCGCAAAAGCTCGGTGCCGCGGTGGGTCGTATTGCTAGAAGCCCGAGACGTACGGGAGGCGAGCGGCGGCGGCGTCGACCTGCTCGTAGTGATCGAGCAGCATCCCGGTGGTATCCCACGCGCCAGAGGTAAACGCATCGCGTGCGTTCGGGGGCATCGAGACGGCGCACCGGAACCCTTCAGCCTCGAGGGTGCCGGCGGCCAGATCGATGGTGACCTCCACGGTCGGGCGCTTCTCGATCAGGTCCATCAACGCGCGCAGGTCGGCTGGCGCGGCGGTCACGCACGGCATGCCGATCATCACCGAGTTCCCGAAGAAGATCTCCGCAAACGATTCGCCGACGACCGCATCGATGCCCCAGCGGTGCAATCCTTGCGGCGCGTGCTCGCGCGACGATCCGCACCCGAAGTTCGAATTGACGACGAGGATTTTGGCGCCCTGATACTGCCCGACGTCGAACGGATGCCGGTTGTGCGGGCGGACGGCCGCCTTCCGATCGTCCTCGAACACGTGATTCTCGAGACCCTCGAAGCTGACGCCGACGAGAAACCGCGCCGGCATGATGCGATCGGTGTCGATGTCGTCGCCACGAAGCGGCAGCGCACGGCCCTGAACCCTGCTGATCGCTCGTCCGCCGGAGTCCATCAGCTCACGTACTCCCGGACGTCGACGACTTCGCCCGCGACCGCCGCGGCGGCTACCATCGCCGGGCTCATCAGCAGCGTTCGCCCTGTCGGACTTCCCTGGCGCCCCTTGAAATTGCGGTTCGACGAAGCGGCGCAGACCTGGTTTCCCTGCAGCTTGTCCGGATTCATCCCCAGGCACATCGAACACCCCGCGCCGCGCCACTCGAAGCCCGCCGCCCGGAAGATGTCCGCCAGGCCTTCACGCTCGGCGGCCTTGCCGACGCCGACGGACCCCGGGACGACGAGCGCCTTCACATGCGGCGCCACGTGACGGCCCTTGACGATCCGCGCCGCCTCGCGAAGGTCGGACAGGCGCGCGTTCGTGCACGACCCGATGAACGCGACGTCCACTTTCATGCCGGCGATCGGCCGGCCCGGTTCGAGCCCCATATAGTCGAGGGCGTCCGAGATGGCCTGCGGCTCCTCGGCTTCGTCGGGCGACGGGACGCGCTCGTCGATGGCGATCGACTGCCCGGGATTGACGCCCCAGGTCACCACCGGTTTCAGTTCGCCCGCGCGAATCTCGACTTCGTCATCGAAGACGGCGTCTTCATCGGACGCGATCGACCGCCACCACTGCGTCGCGCGTTCGAACGCCCCGCCGTCCGGCGCGAATGGCCGGCCCTGCAGATACTCGAAGGTCGTCGCGTCGGGATTGACGTAGCCGACACGCGCGCCACCCTCGATGGACATGTTGCACATCGTCATCCGCTCGTCCATCGTCATGCGCTCGACCGTATCGCCGGCGTATTCATAGGCGTAGCCCGTGCCGCCGCGCACCCCTAACCGCTGGATGATTTCGAGGATGACGTCCTTCGCGTAGACGCCGGGCCGCAGCGTTCCGGTGACGCGGATGCGCCGAACCTTGAGCGGTTCGATGGCCAGACACTGCGACGCGAGCACGTCCCGCACCTGCGAGGTGCCGATGCCGAACGCGACGGAGCCAAACGCGCCGTGGGTCGAGGTGTGGCTGTCGCCGCAGGCGATCGTCATCCCCGGCTGCGTGAGCCCCAGCTCCGGCCCGATGACGTGCACGATCCCCTGCCGGTCATCGTCCAGGCCAGCCAGACGCACGCCGAACTCGCGGCAGTTACGCTCGAGCGAGGCAATCATGTCTTCGGCGACGACGTCGAGAAACGGTCGCTTCCGTTCCAGCGTCGGGATGATGTGATCGACGGTGGCGAAGGTACGGTCGGGGCGCGACACCTTCCAGCCGCGCTGACGAAGGGCGTCAAACGCCTGCGGACTGGTCACCTCGTGCACGAGGTGCAGACCGATAAAGAGCTGGGTCTGTCCGGTCGGCAGTTGCCGAACGGTGTGGAGATCCCACACTTTCTTTAGAAGCGTCTGTCCCATAGGTCTCGTTCGGATCGTTCGGATCGTTCGGATCGTTCGGATCGTTCGGAACGTTCGGAACGTTCACGTCGTTCGTCGCGTGTAACTTGATCGTAGCATCCTGCCGCGAACGGCCGTCTTCTCGGCGCCCGAACGATTCGAACGTTCCGAACGATTCGAACGTTCCGAACGACTGACCGCCGGATGCCCGGCGACCCAGCACCGCCACGGCTTGTCCACGCCGACAGTTATGCCGACGCGCGGGCCCCATGCGACGGCGACCGGCGCATGGTCACGGTCTTCGATCACCAGCCGGCTCGACACCAGATCGACGAGGTTATCCGTCAGGGTGATGCCGAGCGCCCGGGTCAGGTTCCCCGGTCCGCGGCACAGATCGGCATCGTCGATGTGACGCCCTGCCGGAGCACGCCGCTTTCTCATCACGGCGAGGCCGTCCACTGGAGCGAGCGCGCGAATCAAGACAGCCGCGGGATGACCCTCCGCTTCCGTCACTGCGTTGACCAGGTAGTGGATGCCATAGTTCAGGTAAACGTACGCGAAACCGGGCGGCCCGTAGAGCGGAGCATTTCGCCGCGTCGGCCCCGGCGCCGCGTGGCAGGCCGGATCATCCTCGCCGATGTACGCCTCGGTCTCGACGATCATTCCCGCCGCAGTCCCAGCCGGCGTGCGATGCACGAGCACCTTGCCGAGCAGTTCCTCGGCGACCGTCAGGGTCGGGCGGTCGTAAAAGTCGCGGGGCACAACCCTGACCCTCTGAACCCTCTGCACCCTCTGAACCTCTTGAACCCTCTGAACCTCTTGAACCCTATCTCGCCGCATAGGCATTCGATCGCCCATCGGCCAGCACCTGCCGCAGCGCGCGTCCGGTGTGCGACGCCTCGACCTGCGCGACCTGCTCCGGCGTACCCGTGGCGATCACTTCCCCACCGCCTTCGCCTCCCTCGGGACCCAGATCGATGACGTAGTCCGCGGTCTTGATGACGTCGAGGTTGTGCTCGATGACGACCAGCGTATGGCCGGCCTCGACGAGCTTCTTGAACGCGGTGAGCAATTTCGCGATGTCGTCGAAATGAAGACCCGTGGTCGGCTCGTCGAGGATGTACAGCAGCCGATCTCCGCCGAACGTCGCCAGGTGTGCGGCGATCTTGATCCGCTGCGCCTCGCCGCCCGACAACGTCGTCGCTGGCTGGCCGAGCCGAAGGTAGCCGAGACCGATCTCGTCGAGCACCTGGAGCCGGCGCAGCACCTTCGGCGAGGTGCTGAAGAACGCGAGCGCCTCACGAACGGTCATTCCCAGGACCTGGTGGATGTTCTTGCCGCGGTATCGCACGTCGAGCACCTGCGGTTTGAACCGCATGCCGTCGCACTGTTCGCAGGGAACGAACACGTCGGCGAGAAACTGCATCTCGACCCGCACTTCGCCCTCGCCCTGGCACGCCTCGCATCGCCCGCCCGGCACGTTGAACGAGAAATGGCTGGCGGACAGGCCGCGCGACTTGGCGTCGCGGGTCAGCGAAAAGATCTCGCGAATCGGGTCGAACGCCTTCAGATAGGTCACCGGATTCGAACGCGGCGTACGGCCGATCGGCGTCTGATCGACGAGGACGACGTCGCTGATGTATTCCAGCCCTTCGAGGCCGCGGAACGATCCGACGCGGCGGTCCCAGTCGCCCTTCGCCCGCTTGATCGCCGCATAGAGCACGTCGTGTACGAGCGTGGACTTGCCCGATCCGCTGACGCCGGTGACGCATGTCAGCGTGTTCAACGGAATCGCGATGTCCACGTCCTTGAGGTTGTGCTCGGTGGCGCCCCGCAGCTTGATCTTCTGCGCCAGCCCGCGGCGGCGTGGCGACGGCACCGGAATCACCAGTTCGTGGCGCAGGTACTTCGCCGTCAGCGATCGCGGCTCCTGCAGCAGTCCCGGCAGATCGCCGGAGTAGACGACTTTCCCGCCCTGCTCGCCGGCGCCAAGTCCGATGTCGACAATGTGATCGGCGACTCGAATCATCTCTTCGTCGTGTTCGACGACCAGGACCGTGTTGCCCTGCTGCCGCAGCTTCTGCAGGATGTCGATCAGCCGCTGGTTGTCGCGCGAGTGCAGGCCGATCGACGGCTCGTCGAGCACATAGAGCGTGCCGACGAGCGCGGACCCGAGCGAGGTGGCCAGGTTGATCCGCTGCGACTCGCCGCCCGAGAGCGTCGACGACAACCGGTCGAGCGTGAGGTAGTCGAGCCCGACGTCGCCCAGGAACGACAGCCGACGCTGAATCTCGCGCAGCACCTTGTCCGCCACCGCCGTCTCCTTCTCGGTCAGCGTCAGCTCGGTGAAGAACTGCTGCGCCTGGCGGACGGTCAGCGCCGACACCGCGTCGATGGTTCGGCCGCCGACGCGCACGTCGCGCGCTTCACGCCGCAGCCGCGCGCCCTCGCAGTCGGGGCAGGCGAGGTATCCGCGGTACCGGCTCAGGAACACGCGGATGTGTACCTTGTACTTCTTCCGCTCGAGCCAGCGGAAGAAGCCGCGCACCCCTTCGTAATCGCCATGCCCCGAGCCCGTCGACGGGTCGTTGCCTTCGATCACGAACCGGCGCTCCTCGTCCGTCAGGTCCGTCCACGGTGCGTCGAGACGCACGTTCCCCTTGCGCGCGGCCCGCTTCAGCTCGGCCAGCTGTGCGCGATAGTGCGGCTTGCTCCACGGCTCGATTGCGCCCTCGTTAATCGATTTCGACGGATCCGGCACCACGAGTCCCAGGTCGAGCTCGATGACGTTGCCAAAGCCATGGCATGTCGGGCAGGCGCCGAACGGGTTGTTGAACGAGAACAGGCGCGGCTGCGGCGTCTCGTAGGCGATGCCGCACGTCCGGCATTCGAAGCGCTCCGAGAAGTCGAGCCGTTCGCCGGTATCCGCGTTCACGGCAAAGGCCGCCCCGCCGCCTTCGCGATAGGACGTCTCGACCGAGTCGGTCAGGCGGCTCCGCAGATCGCCCTCGATGCGTAGACGATCGACCACCACCTCGAGGCGCGTGCGCGACTTCAGCGCGGCAGGCTCGACCTCCTCGAAGGGCACCGCGCGGCCGTCCAGCAGCAGCCGGCCGAAACCGCGGCGGCGCAGCGTGTCAATCGTTTCCGCCGCGGGGTCGAAGGATTTCACCGCCGCACCCGCCGCGTCGGCATCGTCCAGCACCTCGCCTTCATCGGCTATCGCCGGGTCGAAACCGCGCGGCGCATCGGCCAGCACCGGAATCTCGAAACCGAGCAGCAGCCGGGCACCGGACAGCTCGCCAAGACGCCGCGCCACGACCTCGGCGGTTTCCCGGATCACCTCCTCCCCGCACTGCCGGCAGTACGTGCGGCCGACGCGGGCGAAGAGCAGCCGCATGTAGTCGTGGATTTCTGTGGTCGTCCCGACCGTCGAACGTGGATTGCGGACGCTGTTTTTCTGCCGGATGGCGATCGCCGGACAGATCCCTTCGATGCGATCGACGTCCGGCTTTTCCATCCGCTCGAGGAATTGCCGCGCGTAGGCAGACAGCGACTCGACGTAGCGGCGCTGCCCTTCCGCGTAAATCGTGTCGAACGCCAGCGACGATTTTCCCGAGCCGCTGACACCGGTAATGATGATCAGCTTGCCGTGCGGCAGCGAGACGTCGATGTTCTTGAGATTGTGCGTCCGCGCGCCCTTGACGACGAGCGGCGCGCGAGTCTTGGCGCGAAGAGCGTCTGCCATCCCTCTGTGACGAATTCCCCAGGAACCGTAAGAGACGAATGTTACTACATGCTTCGCCTGTTAAATCCCAACGCCGAAATCCCGAACCCCAAACCGTTAAACCACGAAGATCACGAAGATGTAGTTCTTTGTGGCCTTGTGGCGAACTGACCCGCCGACGTAGTGTCCGCCTTGAGGCGGACCAACCGACCCGCCAACGTAGTGTCCGCCTCCAGGAGGACCCGCGGCCTGTTGATTGCCTTCCAGTAAGCATGCAGACCAGCCGACCTGAACGTCTGAAGGCTTTCGATTACATCGGTCACCACGCATATTTCTTAACGTATTGCACCGATCAGCGCCACGCGGCATTCGCCGACGCCGATCGCGTCGAAGTGGTGAGTGCGCAGATTCTACGCGCCGCGGCGGATGAAAGGTTCGCACTCATCGCATACTGCTACATGCCCGATCACCTCCACTTGCTCGTCAACGGAGAACAAGAGAACTCGGATTGCCGCGCCTTTATCAAGCGGTCGAAGCAGTTCTCAGGGTTCTATTACCAGAAGGCGTTCGGCCGGCGCCTGTGGCAACGATACGGATACGAGCATGTGCTCCGCGGCGATGAAGCGGTGCTCGGCGTCGCCCGGTACATTCTCGAAAACCCGGTTCGCGCGGGAATCGCGACGAGTGTTTGCGACTATCCATTTACGGGATCGCCTGTTCACTCGGTCGAGGAAATTCTGGATTCCCTGCCATGGCGGCCCCGGTCCGCCTGAAGGCGGACACTACGGCGGCAGGGCCGTTACGCCGGCAGGTCCGCCTGAAGGCCGACACTACGGCGGCAGGGCCGTTACGCCGGCAGGTCCGCCTGAAGGCCGACACTACGGCGGCAGGTCCCGTTACGCCGGCAGGTCCGCCTGAAGGCGGACACTACGATCGGTCTGGCGTTCGTGGCCCACTTCGGGACGGGGTTCGAGGCGAGCCAGTGCTGTGGTGTTGCGGACGACGTTGACCGTGAACGCGACGGCCATCCCGGCGATTCCAATCACGCCGCCGAAATCGAACAGCCGCATCCGTCCGAAGGCACCAAGGTCGACGTGCGGATCGCGAAAGAGCGCGATCGTGCCGGCGGCCAGGAGAATGCGCAGCTCCGTCGGTCCGATTCCGGAAAATGACATGCGGAATACGCCATGGACGGACGTTGCGAGAAACACTTCCCCAGTCACGAGCAGATAGCCGACGAGCAGCGCAAGCGCGATCAGCGGGTTCATGAACCCGGACGCCGCCAGGCCGCCGAAGAGCAGCGTCGCGCCGACGATATCGAGGACGTGATCGACGTAGAAGCCGTAGCGCGGACGCTCGACCTTGCGAACGCGCGCGAGCGTCCCGTCCAGACTGTCGCCGAACCAGTTCAGCGCCAGGGCAGCAACGGCCACCCACAGCGGACGGACGTCCCAGCGCGCCAGGGCGTAGCAGGCCCCGGCCAGCGCCATCGCCAGGAGTGCCAGCGCGGTCAGGTGATCGGAGTTGATCGCCGCGGGCAGCCGCCGCGCGACCGCTATCAGAAGCTTCTTCTCGGCCGCCGCGAGAAAACTGCGATGGTCACGGGTATGTTCCGCCACGAGTCGATTCCTCCTGCTCCGTAAGGCGCGAAGGAGGAGAAATTCGGCTCACGGCGGATACGACGCCGGTTATCCGCCTACAGGCGGAGTCCACGGAGAGTCTTCGCCACTGCTTTCAAGTCCGCCACGAGCATGCCGTAGGCAGCCTTCCGGCCTTCCGGATCGGGGGCGCGCAGGACGGCGGATGGGTGGATGGTCGCGACAATCCGCCCGGCGGCCGGACTCGAGACGACCTGACCACGCTGCTGCATCAGTTTGAAGCTGGCTCCAAGCATCGACTGCGCCGCCGTGGCCCCGAGACAGACGACGACCGCCGGCTTGACGGACCGCAGCTCGGCTTCCAGCCACGGGCGGCACGCCTTCACCTCCAACGCACGCGGCTTTTTGTGGATACGCCGCTTGCCGCGCGGCTCCCACTTGAAGTGTTTCACCGCATTCGTGACGTAGACCTGATCGCGCGGGATGCCGGCGTCGGCAAGCGCCTTGTCGAGCAGCGCGCCCGCGGGACCTACGAACGGTTCCCCCTGCAGGTCCTCCTGATCGCCCGGCTGTTCGCCGACGAACATCACCCGCGCATTCTTCGGCCCTAGGCCGAACACGACCTGCGTCGCGGATCTATAGAGGTCGCACCCGCGGCATTGGTGCGCGGCCGCGCTCAACACCTTCAGACTTGTCGTCTTCGGCACGAATGGCGCCGCGGTCTTGTCGCCATCACTGGCCCTGCTCACAACTCCTCCGATCGTCCGCCTGAAGGCGGACACTACGAACGAAAGGCACGTCCGGCTGAACCCGGACACTTCGATCAAGGCGGAACACTACGAACTGGACACTACGCAGTACGATCGAGGCACATGCACGGCGCAGACCTGATTCTGATGCTGGCCGCCGGCCTCGGCGCCGCCCTCATCCTCGGCTACTTCACGCAACGGCTCGGGCTGTCGCCCATCGTCGGCTACCTGGTCGCTGGCGTACTGGTCGGACCGAATACGCCGGGCTTCGTGGCAAACCCGGGGCTTGCCGAACAGCTGGCCGAAGTCGGCGTCATCCTCATCATGTTCGGTGTCGGGCTGCAGTTCCATCTGGAAGAGCTGTTGGCGGTCAGGCGTATCGCCATCCCTGGCGCGATCATCGGCATGATGTCGGCGACCGCGCTTGGCGCGGCAGCCGCGCGCATGTTCGGCTGGTCATGGCCCGCTGCGGTGGTGTTCGGCCTCACGCTCTCAGTGGCCAGCACGGTCGTGCTCGTCCGCATCCTTTCCGACGCGCGAAAGCTGCACACGCCGGTCGGTCACATCGCGCTGGGCTGGCTGGTGATGGAAGACGTGCTGACGGTGGTGGCGCTCGTCCTGCTGCCGACGCTTGCCGTCGGCCAGCCCACTGCGTCGACAATCGCCGTCGATTTGATGGTGACCATCGCAAAGATGGCCGGGCTCGCGGTGTTTGCCGCGATCGTCGGCCAGCGAATCATCCCGGTGCTGCTCGATCGCGTCGCCGCGACGCGATCGCGCGAGCTGTTTACGCTCGCCGTCCTGGTCATCGCCCTTGGCATTGCCGTCGGGGCGGCGACGCTGTTTGGCGTATCGATGGCGTTGGGCGCCTTCGTCGCCGGCATGGTTGTGAACCGATCCGACTACAGCCTGCGTGCAGCGACCGACGCGCTGCCGATGCGCGACGCCTTCGCCGTACTGTTCTTCGTCTCGGTTGGCATGCTGCTCGATCCCGCGGCGCTGCTCGACGAGCCGTGGCTGGTCGTCGCCGCGCTTGCCGTTGTCGTGGTCGGTAAGCCGCTGGTGGTCGCACTGCTCCTGGCGCTGCTTCGCTATCCACTGCGGACCGTGCTCAGCGTCCCCTCGGCGCTTGCCCAGATCGGCGAATTCTCCTTCATCCTCGCTGGCGTCGGCCGATCTCTTGGCATCCTTCCAGAGAGCGCCGCGGACGTGATCGTCGCCGTGTCGATCATGTCGATCGTCGTCAATCCCCTGGCATCGCGTCTGATTGAACCGGCGGAGCGATTCCTGGTACGCATCCGTGAAGGCGCAGAGGTCGAAGGCGACGAAGGCGCGACGACCTCGTCGCTCGATCCGCAGACCCGCGCGATCGTGATCGGCTACGGTCCGACCGGACGGACGGTCACCAGGCTTCTGCGGGAGAACGGCATCTCCCCGACGGTGGTCGAGCTGAACATGGATACCGTCCGGCAGCTGAGGCAGACCGGTATCTCGGCCGTCTATGGCGACGCGCGGCACCCGGACTCGCTCGTCACGGCCGGGCTTCGCCATGCCGGCAACCTGATCATCAGCGGCGATGCGGGAGCGCGGGAAATCACCGAAATCGCCCGCCAGCTCAATCCACGCGTGCACATCTTCGTGAGAAGCGTGTATCTCCGCGACGTCCCGCCGCTTCGCTCCGCCGGCGCCGAGCAGGTCTTTTCCGGTGAAGGTGAAGTGGCGCTGGCGATGACCGAAGCGGTCCTCCGGCGGCTTGGGGCGACAGCTGATCAGATCGACCGTGAGCGCGACCGGGTGCGTGCCGAGCTCTTCCATCTCCCCGTACAATGAAAGCGGTGCGGCACCGCTGAAGCGGTGCCCTACGTGACGAACGGCTCGTAGGGCGCCCCTTCAGGGGTGCCGCCGGACGTACAGGAGGACTTCACACATGCGTGCGCTCATCGCCGTTGCGTTCGTCGCTACGTTGATCGCTCCCGTCGCCGCGCAGGCGCCGGCCGTGACCCTCAAGGTTGGCGACCAGGCACCCGATTTCACGCTGCAGGCATCCGACGGCAAGACGTATTCGCTGGCCGACTATCGGGGCAAGAAGGCCGTTGTCGTGGCGTGGTTCCCCAAGGCGTTCACCGCCGGCTGCACGCTCGAGTGCAAGTCACTCGCGGCCAACGGCGCTCGCCTGCGCAAGTACGACGTGGCGTATTTCATGGCCAGCGTCGATCCGATCGACGAGAACACGCGATTCGGCCAGTCGGAAAAAGCGGACTTTCCGTTGCTGAGCGACACCGACAAGAGCGTGGCGGCGCGGTACGGCGTGCTCAGCGCCCGCGGCATGGCCAATCGCTGGACGTTCTACATCGACAGGAACGGGCGGATTGCCTACATCGATCGCGCGGTCAATCCCGAGACGTCTGCTGAAGACATCCTCGCGCGACTCGGCCAGCTCAAGGTCGCGACGGTCAACTAACCGCCGAACCTCGGGTTGACGATCGGGCTGAAGATCGATCCGAAGGTGTAGCTCACTCCAAAGAACATGAAATACCGGTAGCTCGTCGCCAGCTGACGCTGGTTGACGAGCACCTCCTCGCTGGTCGCTTCGCTGGCCGGCAGCGAGATCTGATCCCGCACGGACTCCAGACTGGTGAACAGGTTGAGCGCCAGTCCGCGAAACAGATTCAGCGACACCTCTCCGAACACGTTGACGTGATTCTTCCCGACGTCGGGAACGAACGACGCCAATTCGACGCTCGATGCGAGGGTCCCCCACCGCTGGCGCATCGACAGCGTGGTGTCGAGCGACTGCGACAGCCGGGTTTCGTGCAGCTTGCCGAAGATCGTCACCTCGCGATAGTCCCAGATACGCCCCCGCACCGAGTAGTTGACGGTCAACAGCCTGCGCGTCGACTCCGAATACGGAAAGAGATCCCACTCGATCCCCGGCCCGCCGGACCACGCCCAGTTCTGATTGCTGAAGGTTGACGAGCTCCAGCCGCTGCGGAGGCCCGCGGACCAGTGACCGCTCAGTGACTTCACGTACAGCCCGTCGGCTCCGTAGTCGCGATTCGGCGAGAGAAACGTCCGCCCGTCCGGCAGCTCGAATCTGCTCTCGCGGTAGTTCATGCGGGCGTTGAGGTTGATCTTCGACTCGTCCGTCGTGCGATTCGCGTTGACGTTGGTGTTGACGTTGAACGACCTGCTCGAGCTCTCGCCATTGGCGTTGCCGTTGACGTTCACCCGGAAGCTCCAGCGGTTCCAGGGATCGCTCGACCGGGCGGCCGTCGTCGTCGATGGCGCCTGTTGCACCGTGACGCGGAGCCGGTCGGCGCTCGGCGTCCCAAGCGCGTACGGCACGAGCCCGAGCGACATCACCCGCACCATGCCGCGCCGGACGTCGTCGTCGGATGCCGCCACGACGAAGGTTTCTTTCAGCACCGCATCGCGACCCGTGAAGCGACCCTGACCGAAGAAACTGAACGTGATCTCGCGGCCGCCGCTGCCGGTGGACTGCCCGGTCATCAAAAGGTGGACATCCGCGTTCTGCCGATCGCGCACGTGCTCGACGAAAGCGATCTCGGTTCGGAAAAATTCCGAATCACACGGCGTGTTATTGCAGTCGATGAAGATTCGGATCGGGCCGGCCGCTGCCGGCGTATCCTGGGCGAAGGCGGTGTCGCCGGAGAGGGCGAGACAGACGATCGCTATCAGCCTGGTGAGGCGCAATCGCCTGTTAGACGCCGCTTCTGCGGATTTGGTTCGATGTTTCCTGCGCGGCGGTCACGCCCGCGCCAGCAGCTGCGCAGCCGCCTCGCGGACCTGCGCCACGTGGCGCATCTCGTGGGCGGCAATCAGCTCCACCCACTGATATACGTTGAGCGGCCCGAAGAACGGATGCTCGTGAATCACGCCGCTCAGGGCGCGGCCGTCGGCGCTCAACACGGCGGCCCGGAACCCTGCGCGCGCCTGGTCGGCCGCCGCCCACGCCGCGTTCTCGTTCATCGCGCCGGATGGAATCGCCGCCTCGGGTGCCGTTCGCCTGCCCGTCCGATCGGCCAGCAAGGCGCGGATGCGCTCGGGCAGCGACTCGCGCGCGTGGCTTTCGGGTCCGAGACCGGCGCTGACCGCGTCCGCAATCTTGCCGCCGACCACCGCGCTGAAGCGCGCTTCGACCAGCGACAGATGCTCGATGATGTCGACCGGGGACCAGCGATCAGGTCCGGGACGCGCCGTCCGGGCGGCTGGAGCAATCGCCCCGACGGATTCCCGCAAGGCCTGACGCGACGCGTCGAGCGTCGCCAGCACGTCGATCAGATGCTGATGCATAGCGGCTCCTATTTGATGCGTACGCCCTTGAGTTCGCCCTCGACGATTGTCACAACCATCTCGTTCACGACACCGCTCGGTCCCGGGACGAACTCGACGCCGACACCCTGGGCGAGGAATTTCGTCCGCGACGTTGGAATGGCGGTGAGCGTCGGCCCCCGTTCGATCGACAACAGGACGTCGCCGTCCTTCGCCGTCACGG
>Ga0307415_100000877_pt1 | contig 13752 bp, 14 predicted proteins | sample DK1Cmetagenome_FD_204524 | JGI IMG/M metagenome (GOLD analysis project Ga0307415, IMG submission 204524) | Maize rhizosphere microbial communities from greenhouse at UC Davis, California, United States - DK15-C-2 | ecosystem: Host-associated > Plants > Roots > Rhizosphere > Soil | place: USA...
GAGCTGTCGCAGATCATCGAGGACGAGTTCGGCGTCCAGCTCAAGGGCGACGACGTCGGCAAGATCAAGACCGTCGGCGACGCGATCGACCTGGTGGTGAGCCGAGCGGGATGAATCGCGAGATCGTCGTCACCGGACTCGGCGCCGTCACCCCGCTCGGGGTCGGCGCCCGCACCCTGCACGAGCGCTGGACCGCCGGCACCTCGGGAATCGAGGACGGCGAGGGCGCCTGCACGGAGTTCGAGCCGAGCGAGCACCTGTCGATCAAGGAGGTGCGCCGGGCCGATCGCTTCACGCAGATGGCGCTGGTCGCCTCGGACGAGGCGCTGAACGAGGCCGGCTGGGACGGCGAGCTGCCCTACGAGGCCGCCCGCGTCGGCATCATCATCGGCACCGGCATCGGCGGCATCGGCACCCTGACGCACAACCACCAGGTCCTGCTCGAGCAGGGCCCGGGCAAGGTCTCCCCGCTCGCGATCCCGCTGATGATGGGCAACGCGGGCGCGGGCGCCGTCGCTATGCGCCACAAGCTCAAGGGCCCGTCGTTCGCGCCGCTGTCGGCCTGCGCGGCCGGCGCCCACGCGATCGGCGAGGCGGTCGAGCTGATCGAGTCCGGCCGCGCCGACGCGGTCGTGGCGGGCGGCTCGGAGGCCGGCCTCGTGCCGCTCGCTCGCGCCGCCTTCAGCGCGCTCGACGCGCTGTCGCCGACCGGCATCAGCCGGCCATTCGACGCCCGCCGCGACGGCTTCGTGATGGGCGAGGGCGCGGCGGTGCTCGTCCTCGAGGACGCCGAGCAGGCGCGCGAGCGCGGGGCGAACGTCCTCGCCTACGTGCGCGGCTACGGCGCCACGACCGACGCGTACCACCTGACCGCCCCCGACAAGGAGGGGCTCGGCGCGGCCGAGGCGATGCGGATCGCGCTCGCCGACGCGGAGCTGGCCCCCGAGGACATCGTGTACGTCAACGCGCACGGCACCTCGACCCCGCTCAACGACCGCTCCGAGACGAAGGCCCTCAAGCTCGCCCTCGGCGAAGCCGCCAAGGACATCCCCGTCTCCTCCACCAAGTCGGCGATCGGGCACCTGCTCGGCGCGGCCGGCGCGGTGGAAGCCGTGGCGACGATCCTCGCGCTCCGCGACCGGATCGCGCCACCGACGCTCGGGCACGAAGAGCCCGAGGAAGGCCTCGACCTGGACTACGTGCCGGGCAAGGCGCGCCCCCTCGACATCGACGACAAACGCGCGGTCGGCCTCTCGAACGCCTTCGGCTTCGGCGGCCACAACGCGGTGCTGTGCCTGGAGGCTGCATGACGATCGAGTTCGTTCCCCAGGTTGAGGACAAGCTCGCGCCGATCGAGCGCCTGGAGGCGCTCTGCGATCCCGGGTCGCTGACGCTGCTGCGCTCCGACGTGCGCTCGCGCCGGATGGGCGACAAGGCGCGCGCCGGCGACGGCGTGATCGCGGGCGCCGGGCGCGTCGACGGCCGGCCGGTCTTCTGCTACGCGCAAGATCCCTCCTACCTGGGCGGCTCGCTCGGCGAGCAGCACGCGGACTCGATCGTGCGCGTGCTGCGGCTCGCCGGCCGCGCCGGCGCTCCCGTCGTCGGCTTCATCGAGTCCGGCGGCGCGCGCATGCAGGAGGGCCTCGCGGCGCTCGCCGGCTACGCGCGAATCTTCAAGGAGCACGTCGCGCTGTCGGGCCGCATCCCGCAGATCTCGGTGATCTGCGGCGCATCGGCCGGCGGCGGCTCGTACTCGCCCGCGCTGACCGACTTCGTCGTGATGACCGAGCGCGCCAACATGTTCCTCACGGGCCCGGCGGTCGTGAAGGAGGTCATGGGCGAGGACGTCGGCGCGTTCGACCTCGGCGGCCCGAAGGTGCACGACCGCAACGGCGTAGCGCACTTCGTCGCGCCGACCGACAGCGACGCCGCGCTGCTCGTGCGCGACCTGCTCGACCACCTGCCCTCGCACGCCGGCGGCGCGATGCCGACCTGGCGTCCGGCCGGCCCGGTCGGCTATGACCCCGGCGAGGCCGTCCCCGAGTCCGACCGCAAGGTCTACGACGTCCGCGACGTGATCCGCGGCACCGTCGACGGCGGCCGGCTGCTGGAGTGGGCGCCGCGCTGGGCGCGCAACATCGTCTGCGGCTTCGCGCGGCTCGAGGGCAAGCCGGTCGGGATCATCGCCAACCAGCCGAAGTTCATGGGCGGCGTGCTCGACTCCGACTCGGCGACCAAGGGCGCGAAGTTCGTCCGCACGTGCAACGCGTTCGGCGTCCCGCTGCTCGTGTTCGTCGACACGCCCGGCTTCATGCCCGGCACCAAGCAGGAGAAGGGCGGCGTGATCCGCCACGGCGCCAAGCTCGTGCACGCGTTCTCCGAGGCGAGCGTGCCGAAGGTGACGCTCGTGCTGCGCAAGGCGTTCGGCGGCGCGTTCATCGCGATGAACTCGCGCGACCTCGGCGCCGACTACGTGTTCGCCTGGCCGCAGGCGACGCTCGGCGTGATGGGCGCCAAGCAGGCCGTCGGGATCGTGAAGCGGCGCGACATCGCCGCGGCCGACGACCCCGTCGCAGCGCGCGACGCGTTCGCCGACGAGTACACCGACGAGCACCTGACGTCCGCGGTCGCGGCGGCCGAGGGCTACGTCGACGAGATCGTGCCGCCGGCCGACACCCGCCGCCGGCTGACCGAGGCGCTGCGCACGCTCGAGGCGGTGGCGCACCCCGCACACGGGGTACGCAACATCCCACTGTGATGCTCCAAGGCAAGAAGCTCCTCATCACGGGCGTCATCACCCGCGACTCGATCGCGTGGGAGGTCGCCCGCCAGGCGCAGGAGGCCGGCGCCGAGGTCGTGCTGACCGGCTTCGGCCGCGCCAAGCGCCTGACCGACCGCGCCGCGAAGACGCTCCCGGCGCCGCCCGACGTGCTCGAGCTCGACGTCAACAAGCCCGCGGACCTCGAGGCGGTCGCCGCCGACCTGCGCGACCGCTGGGGCCGCGTCGACGGCGTCCTGCACGCGATCGCGTTCGCGCCCGAGGACGCGCTCGGCGGCAAGTTCCTGTCGACGCCGACCGAGAGCGCGGTGACCGCGTTCACGACGAGCGCGTTCTCGTTCAAGGCGCTCGCGGTCGCGCTCGCCGACCTCTATCCCGAGGAGGGCGCGAGCGTCGTCGGGATGGACTTCGACGCCTCGGTCGCGTGGCCGGTGTACGACTGGATGGGCGTCGCGAAGGCGGCGCTCGAAGCGACCTCGCGCTATCTCGCGCGCGATCTCGGCCCGCGCGGCGTGCGCGTGAACCTCGTGAGCGCCGGCCCGATCGGCACGATCGCCGCGCGCGGCATCCCGGGCTTCTCACAGCTCGCCGACGCGTGGCAGAAGCAGGCGCCGCTCGGCTGGACGACCGACGACGCCGGGCCGGTCGCCGGCGCGGTCTGCTTCCTGCTGTCTGACATGGCGCGCGCGATCACGGCGGAGATCCTCCACGTCGACGGCGGCTTCCACGCGATGGGGACGGCGCTCGAGGGGATGGAGGGCACCGCCGAGCGGCCGCTGGAGGAGGTCGAGGCATGAGCGACGGAGTGCCCCGCGGGTCATCCGGACCGCGTTCCGATGAACAGCCCGGCGTTCTGCCTCGGCCAGGGGCCTCGTCACCGGCTTCGCCTCGGCCGGGTCGAGAACGGACGGCTTCGCCGGTCCTCCTCACGGGCGCCACGGGCTTCCTCGGCATGGAGGTGCTCGCGCGGCTGCTCGAGCGCACCGACCGCGAGGTCGTCTGCGTCGTCCGCGCGGCCGACCAGGCCGCCGCCGACGCGCGCCTCGACGGCGTGCTCACGACGCTCTACCGCGATCCATCGCCCTACAGCGGCCGGCTCCGGGCGCTCTGCGGCGACCTCACCTCGGGCGTGCGCGCGCCCGACGGCGAGATCGACGTCGTCTGCCACTGCGCCGCCTCGATCACGTTCGACCTGCCGCTCGAGGAGGCGCGCGAGATCAACGTCGAGGGCACGCGCGCGATGCTCGACCTGGCGCGCGCCGTCGGTGCCCACCGCTTCGTGCACGTCTCGACCGCCTACGTCGCCGGCACGCACTCGGGCCTGTTCACGGAGGACATGCTCGGCACCGAGTTCCGCAACACGTACGAGCAGACGAAGTGCGAGGCCGAGCGCGTCGTCGGAGCGGTCACCGACATGGAGGTTGCGATCGCCCGCCCGAGCATCGTGATGGGCGAGTCCGAGACCGGCTGGACGCCCGCGTTCAACGTCCTCTACTGGCCGCTGCGGGCGTTCGCGCGCGGGCTGTTCGAGCAGGTGCCAGCCGTTCCCGAGGGGCGCGTCGACGTCGTGCCCGTCGACTACGTCGCGGACGGGATCGCGAAGCTGATCGAGGTCGACGCCACCGGCACGTTCAACCTCGTCAGCGGCGCCGATGCGTCCACCGTCGAGGAGCTGTCCGACCTCGCCTGCACGCATTTCGACCGCCCGCGCCCGCCGTACGTGCAGGCCGGCGGGTCCGCCGGCGCCGCCGCCGACGAGCACGGGGCCGTCTACCTGCCCTACTTCGACATGGACGTCGTGTTCGACGACGCGAACACGCGCGAGCAGCTCGGGCTGCAGGCGCCGCGGCTGCGCACGTACTTCGACACGCTGATGGACTACGCCGAGCTGGCGAAGTGGGGCAAGCGCGGCATGTCGCGCCAGGAGGCGAGGGAGCGCGTCGCCCTTCCGTCGCGCTGAGCGGCGCGGCTATCCCGCGGCGTCATCGCCGCTTTCGAGGTCGGCCTCGAGCGCCGAGTGGTCGCTCAGCCCCGCATCGCGCCACTCGTGGTGGTACGCGCACGCGACGGGCCGCAGCGCGGCCGAGCAGAAGACGTGGTCTAGCCGCCACCCGCCGCCGTGGCCGGAGATCCGGCGCCAGGTCCAGCTCGGCTCGCGCGCCCGGTAGCCGTTCAGCGCGCGGAACGCGTCGCTGTAGCCGAGCTCGCGCAGGCCCGGCACGACGTCGAGCTCGGCCTCGTCCCAGAAGCCGGCCCGCTCGGGCCGCAGCCGCCCGCGCCCGTCGCGCGCGAACGACCAGACGGTGCCGTCGGGCGCCTCGCGCCGCGGCGTGTTCAGATCGCCGCAGAGCACGACCGGGCCGGCGCGGCCGGTCAGCCCGGCGCGCACGGCGGCCAGCGTGCGCGGCTTGACGTCGCCGTTGGCCGCGTTCGGTACGTGCACGTCGTGGAGCTCGACTCCCGCCGCCCGGACCGACAGGGCCGTCTCCGGCCAGGGCACCGGCAGCACGTCGCCGAGGAGCTCGAGCGGCCCGCGGGCGGCGATCAGCACGCCGGTCCGGCGCGGCCCGGCAGGCACACGCGCCGGATCCGCGCTCGCGAGCGTGCAGGCGACGTGATCCAGCCCGAGCGTGGCGCAGGCCGCCTCCCACAGCGGCAGCGTCCGCGCGGTCACCTCCTGCAGCGCGAGCAGGTCCGGCTCCCGGCCGCCGATTGCCGCCGCCTGGGCCGCCAGCGCCTCCACGCGGCGCGCGACGTTCCAGCTGATCAGGCGAACCACGCGCCGGCGCGGTCGGACCCGAGCTGCGGGCGCTGGTCGACCAGCCGGTGCCCGGCGTCGACGAGCTCGACCTCCGCCCGCGGGACGTGCCGCTCGACGCCGGCCAGCTGCGCGACCGGCTGCCCGCCGTCGCGGCGGCCGAACCGCGTGACCGGCTGCGCGCGAAAGCGCTACGGGGCGCGGATCCCGAGCAGCCAGCCGGTCCAGCCGCTCCAGTCGTGCCCGAGGTGCCCGGCCCGCTCGATCCCGAGCGCATCGAGCAGCGCGAGCACGGCGTCGGCCGGCCGCCGCTTGGCGACGTCGCCGTCGGCAGGTCGTGGTCGGCGTGGCGGACGCCCGCGAGCGCGGGCAGCGGAGGCTCATCCCATCACCACTCCCCGCAAGGCGGCGCGCGCTATCCTTCCTTGCCGACCTCGCGCCGGGTGCGGGGTTTTCCTTTGCCCGGCGCCGCTTTCCCCGACCTTCTGACGGAGCGCCGCAAGCATGGCCCGCGGAGATGTCCGGATCGCCGTCACCCTCGCGTGCGAGGAGTGCAAGCGCCGGAACTACCAGACCAACAAGTCCAAGCGCAACAACCCGGACCGCATCGGGCTGCGCAAGTACTGCAAGTGGTGCCGGCGTCACACCGGCCACCGCGAGACGCGCTAGCGAGGCTGAGCCATGGCCCGCGATCGTCAGCGCGCCAAGCAGCGCCGCGCACAGCGCCGGTCGGGTCACCCCGATCCGCTCGACCATGCCTCGGCCGAGGTCGACGAGGCGCGCCTCGCCGAGGCCGGCGCCGCACCGCCGGTAGTCGGTGAGGGCGTCGGCGAGATCTACGCCGACGAGCTCGAGGACGAGCGCGCCGAGCGCGCACCGGACGCCGTCGAGGGCGACGCCGTCTCGCACCGCGACATCCAGCACGCCGAGCATCCGCCGCGCCGGCGCGGCCGCGTGCTCACGTTCCTCGGCCACTGCGTCGACGAGCTGCGCCGCGTCCAGTGGCCCAACCGCCGCCAGGTCGGCCAGGCGACCGCGGTCGTGCTCGGCTTCGTCGTGATCGCGGGCGGCTACCTCGGCCTGCTCGACGCGATCTGGCAGCCGCTGATCGAAGCCATTTTGTAACGGAGACAAATGTTCCGCTGGTACGTCATCAACACCTACTCAGGGCACGAGAACAAGGTCAAGCAGAACCTCGAGCACCGCGTCTCGTCGCTCAACCAGACCCGCTCGGTGCGCCAGGTCGTCGTCCCGACCGAGACCGTGCAGGAGATGAAGGACAACCAGAAGGTCTCCGTCGAGAAGCGCACCATGCCCGGCTACGTGCTGGTGAACATGGACCTCAACGAGGACTCGTGGCAGGTCGTCAAGGGCACGCCCGGCGTGACCGGGTTCGTCGGCGCGTCGAACGAGCCGATCCCGCTGACGCAAGCCGAGGTCGACCGGCTGCTGCACCGCGAGGTCGCGGTCCGCGCCCCGTCGCGCGCCCAGTTCTCGATCGGCGAGTCGGTCAAGGTGATCTCGGGCCCGCTGTCGGACTTCTCCGGCGAGATCTCCGAGATCAACGAGGACGCCGCCAAGCTCAAGGTCCTGGTCTCGATCTTCGGCCGCGAGACGCCCGTGGAGGTCGGCTACGATCAGGTGAAGAAGATCTGAATGGCCAAGAAAGTCCTCACGACGATCAAGCTGCAGGCGCCCGGGGGGCAGGCCTCGCCGGCGCCGCCCGTCGGCCCGGCGCTGGGCCAGCACGGCATCAACATCATGGAGTTCGTCAAGGCGTTCAACGCCCAGACGGCGAACGACATGGGCACGACGATCCCCGTCGTCATCACCGTCTACGAGGACCGCTCGTTCACGTTCGTGACCAAGACCCCGCCGGCGGCGGTGCTGATCCGCCAGGCGATCGGCATCGAGAAGGGCTCGGGCGAGCCGAACCGCAACAAGGTCGGCTCGATCACGAACGAGCAGGTACGCGCGATCGCCGAGAAGAAGCTCGCCGACCTGAACGCGAACGACGTCGACCAGGCGGCCAAGATCATCGCCGGAACGGCGCGCTCGATGGGCGTCGAGGTGGTTGCATGAGGCGCGGCAAGACGTACAAGGACGCGCGCGAGAAGGTCGACCGCAACCGCGAGTACACGCCGTCGGAGGCGGTCCGGCTCGTCAAGGAGCTCAAGCGGGCGAAGTTCGACGAATCGGTCGAGATCCACGTGCGCACCGGGCTCAACGTGCGCCACGCGGACGAGCAGCTGCGCGGCACGATCGCGCTGCCGAACGGGCTCGGCAAGGACGTCACGATCGCGGTCTTCGCCCGCGCTGACAAGGCGCGCGAGGCCGAGGAGGCAGGAGCCGACTTCGTCGGCGCCGAGGACCTCGCCGAGCGGATCCAGAACGAGGGCTTCAGCGACTTCGACGTCGCGATCGCGACGCCCGACATGATGCCGGTCGTCGGCCGCCTTGGCCGCATCCTCGGCCCGCAGGGCAAGATGCCGAACCCGAAGGTCGGCACGGTCACGATGGACGTGCGCAAGGCGGTCGAGGAGTCGAAGGCCGGCAAGGTCGAGTACCGCACCGATCGCACGGCGATCGTGCACATGACGGTCGGCAAGACGTCGTTCGACGACAGGGCGCTGCTGGAGAACTACCAGGCCGTGATCGAGGAGCTGATCCGCGCCAAGCCGTCCGCCGCGAAGGGCAAGTACCTGCGCACGATCGTCATGGCCTCGACGCAGGGTCCTGGCGTCAAGATCGATCCGTCCCGCACCCGCGACCTGGTGGAGGCCGAGGCGGCCGCGTAGCGACAGCTTCGGCGCTCCCTAGACCCCGGGCAACCGTAAGACCCGGATAGGAGACGCTTTGAACCGAGACCAGAAAGCCGCGGTCATCGAAGAGGTGGCCGCCCAATTGCGCGAGGCGGACGCCGTGTACGCCGTCGACTATCGCGGCACCTCGGTGCCCCAGGCCGCCGAGCTGCGCGCCAAGCTGCGCGATGCCGACACGCGCTTCCGGGTCGTCAAGAACACGCTGACGCAGCGGGCGGCCGACGGGGCCGGAGCCGAGGCGCTCAAGCCCTACCTCGAGGGCCCGACCGCGCTCGTGTTCGTCAACGGGGACGCCGCGGTCGCGGCCAAGGCGCTGTCGGACTTCCGCCGCACCTCCGGCCGGCTGCGGTTCAAGGGCGGCCTGATGGGAGGCGGCGTCCTGAGCGCCGAGCAGATCGACGCGATCGCGCGGCTGCCGTCCCGCGACGTGCTCTACGGGCGCCTCGTCGGGATGGTCGCCTCGCCGCTGACCGGGCTGGCGAGCGCGATGGGCGGGCTGATCGGCGGCCTCGCCCGCCAGCTGCAGCAGATCGCCGAGCAACGTGACGTCGCCGAAGGCGAGCGCGCGTAGCGCCGTCTCGCCTGCCAGGCGAAACCTCAATCACCCAGGAGGACTAGGGAATGGCAACCAGCACCCAGGACTGGATCGAGGAGCTCAAGAGCATCTCCGTGCTCGAGCTCTCGGAGCGCATCAAGGCGCTCGAGGAGGAGTTCGGCGTCTCAGCGACGGCGGTCGCGGCCGCCGCCCCGGCCGCCGGTGCCGGTGCCGCCGAGGTCGCCGAGGAGGCCGAGGAGCAGACCGCGTTCGACGTCGTGTTGACCGGCGCCGGCGACAAGAAGATCCAGGTGATCAAGGTCGTCCGCGCGGCGACCGGCCTCGGCCTCAAGGAGGCCAAGGCGCTCGTCGACGAGGCCCCCAAGCCCGTCAAGGAGGCCGTCGAGCGCGACGAGGCCGACAGGCTGCGCGCCGAGCTCGAGGAGGCTGGTGCCTCCGTCGAGGTCAAGTAGCGGCCACGGCTACACGCCCTGTCGTCCGGAGGGCGCCCACGGGCGCCCTCCGGCTGTCAGGCTCGCTGTTCGGCGTCAGCTCCGGCAGTCGACCGCGACCTCGAGGGCACCGCAGATCTCCCGCATGCGGGCGTCGGCGAGCCGGCCGAGTCGGCCGACGAGCACCGCCACCGAGACGCTCTCGACCGAATCGAGGTTGACCGCCGAGCGCAGCGGGATCGGATCGTCGGCGGGGTCCAGCACGACCTCGCTCGGCAGCGCTCGGATCGTCGTCGTGCACGGTGCGACGAGTGCTTGTCGAAGCCGCGGGATCGCGGCGTCACGGGACAGGACGACGACGGGACGCCGGCCGGCCTCGGCAAGCTCGCACCACCACAGCTCTCCGCGCGCCGGTAGAGCGCTCACGAGGAGGCTGCCGCTTGCCGAAACGACGCGAGGTCGCCCCACTCGTCCGGCTCGTCGAGCGGGTGCATGTCGTAGGCGGCGTAGCTCGCGTCGACCTCGGCGGCGCGGTGGCGAGCGAGCAGCGCCTCGAGGGCCGCGTCGATCAGGGCGGCGTCGGTGACTCCCGAGCGCACGCGCCGGGCGTCGTCGAGGAGGGCCGCGTCCACGGTCGTGCTCAGTCGTGTGCGAGCCATGCCATAAGTATGCCACACCGGCCGACCCTGGGCGGCCCCTGCGCTCATCGTCGTGGCGCTGCTGCGCGAAGCCGAGCTGGGTCGCCACCCACGGCTGTGTCGCGGCCGGCCCTTGCGCCCGCCGGTACACTGCTTGCAGTCGGCCGATAGTCGCAGCCGTCCGCAGTGCCCGCTTCGCCACATACGAAGACCGGGCCGGGCGGGGTCCGTGAGCGCCGACAGCCCCTCACAGGGGTCCGCGTTGCCCTGTGCTATCTTGGCTGGTCGCGCTTTTTGCGCCCGCCGCCCCACGACGGGTCGTCCGGAGCGCCACCGCCCGTTGCCCGCTCGCCAGTCCAAGAGGAGTCGCCGTCTTGGCTTCCATTGATGCTCCCCGTACGCGCCGCTCGTTCGCGCGGCTCGAGAACGTCCTCGACGTCCCCAACCTGATCGACATCCAGAAGAAGTCGTTCTCCTGGCTCGTCGACACCGAGAACGGGGGCCTGCGCGAGACGATCGACGACATCTCGCCGATCGAGGACTACACCGGGAACCTCGCGGTCCAGTTCGGCCCGTTCCAGTTCGACGCGCCGGTCGCGTCGCTGGAGGAGTGCCGCGAGAAGGACCTCACCTACGCCCGCCCGCTGACCGTCACCGTCGGCTTCATCAACCGCGAGACGGGCGAGATCCGCGAGCAGTCCGTCTTCATGGGCGACTTCCCGTGGATGACCGACCGCGGCACGTTCATCATCAACGGCACCGAGCGCGTGGTCGTGACGCAGCTCGTTCGCTCACCGGGCGCCTACCTGATGGACCCGAAGGATGCGGAGAAGCAGCTGTTCGTCGCCAACCTGATGCCGGCCCGCGGCTCGTGGCTCGAGCTCGAGATCGACAAGAAGGGCCGCGTGTACGTCCGCATCGACCGCAAGCGCAAGCTGCCGGTCACGGTGCTGCTGCGCGCGATGGGGATGTCGGACGAGGAGATCCTGCGCCGCTTCGAGGACTCGCTCTACATCAAGAACACGATCGAGGCCGACACCGAGCAGACGCGCTCCGAGGAGGGCGCGCTGATCGAGCTGTTCCGCAAGCAGCGTCCGGGCGAGCCGCCCAGCGTCGACAACGCGCGCAACCTGCTCAACCAGCTCTTCTTCGACCCCAAGCGCTACGACCTCACGCGCGTCGGCCGCTACAAGCTCAACAAGCGGCTCGGGCTCGACGTCGACCTCGAGACGCGCACGCTGACCGAGGACGACATCGTCACGCTCGTCCGCAGGCTCGTCGACCTGCCGAAGATCCTCGGCATGTCCGAGGAGGCCGACGACATCAAGGACTACGCCGCCGATGCGATGGCGATGCCGCGCGAGGCGGTCGCCGACCACCTCGACGAGTACGAGCACTTCGGCAACCGCCGCCTGCGCACGGTCGGGGAGCTGATCCAGGAGGCCTTCCGGATCGGCCTCTACCGCATGGAGCGCGTCGTCCGCGAGCGCCTCACGACCGAGGATGCCGACACGATCACGCCGCAGACGATCATCAACATCCGCCCGGTGGTGGCCGCGCTGAAGGAGTTCTTCGGCTCCTCGCAGCTGAGCCAGTTCATGGACCAGACGAACTCGCTCTCGGGCCTGACGCACCGGCGCCGCCTGTCCGCGCTGGGCGCCGGCGGCCTGACGCGCGAGCGCGCGCCGATCGAGGTGCGCGACGTGCACCCGACGCACTACGGCCGCATGTGCCCGATCGAGACGCCGGAAGGCCCGAACATCGGCCTCATGGGCTCGCTCTCGAGCTTCGCCCAGGTGTCCGAGTTCGGCTTCGTCACGACGCCCTACCGCGTCGTGAAGAACGGCAAGGTCACCGACGAGATCGTCCACATCGACGCGACCGAGGAGCAGGAGCGCCGGATCGGCCAGGCCAACGAGCCGGTCGACAAGAACGGCAAGCTGCTGAACGACCAGGTCCTCTGCCGCACGCAGGCCGGCCACTATGAGTACTACGCGCCCGAGGACGTCGACCTGATCGACGTCTCGCCGCAGCAGCTCTGGTCGGTCGGCACGGCGATGATCCCGTTCCTCGAGCACGACGACGCCAAGCGCGCCCTGATGGGCGCGAACATGCAGCGCCAGGCGGTGCCGCTCCTCAAGACGGACGCCCCGCTGATCGGCACGGGCATGGAGCTCCGCGCGGCGATCGACACCGGCGACGTGGTCGTCGCCGAGAACGGCGGCACGGTCGAGTACGTCGACGCCACCCGGATCGTCGTCGAGACGTCCGACGGCCGCGACGAGTACGAGCTGCAGAAGTTCATGCGCTCCAACCAGGGCACGCTGATCCACCAGAAGCCGCGCGTGAAGGTCGGCCAGGCGGTCGAGGCCGGCCACGTGCTGGCCGACGGCTCGGCGACCGACAAGGGCGAGATGGCCCTCGGCAAGAACCTCAAGGTCGCCTTCATGTCGTGGGAGGGCTACAACTTCGAGGACGCGATCATCCTGTCCGAGCGCCTCGTCAAGGACGACGAGCTCACGTCGATCCACATCGAGGAGTACGAGATCGACGCTCGCACGACCAAGCTGGGCGACGAGGAGATCACGCGCGACATCCCGAACCGCTCGGAGGAGTCGCTGCGCAACCTCGACGACCGCGGCATCGTCCGGATCGGCGCCGAGGTGCTGTCAGGCGACCTGCTGGTCGGCAAGGTCACGCCGAAGGGCGAGACCGAGCTGACGGCCGAGGAGAAGCTGATCCGCGCGATCTTCAAGGAGAAGGCGCGCGAGGTCCGCGACACGTCGCTGAAGGTGCCGCACGGCGAGGGCGGCGTCGTGATCGACGTCAAGACGTTCTCGCGCGCCGCCGGCGACGACCTGTCGCCCGGCGTCAACGAGCTCGTGCGCGTGTTCGTCGCCAAGAAGCGCAAGATCGCCGAGGGCGACAAGCTCGCCGGCCGCCACGGCAACAAGGGCGTGATCTCCAAGATCGTGCCGGTCGAGGACATGCCGTTCCTCGAGGACGGCTCGCCGGTCGACGTGATCCTCAACCCGCTCGGCGTGCCGAGCCGGATGAACATCGGCCAGATCCTCGAGACCCACCTCGGGTGGGCCGCCGCCGAGGGCTGGTACGACGACGGCTCCGACGCCTACAAGGAAGCGCAGAAGGACGACGGCAAGGTCTACGTCTCCACGCCGGTGTTCGACGGCGCGCTGCTCGAGGACGTCGACCACGCGCTCGTGCAGTGGCAGAAGGAGCACAAGGGCGCGATCAAGATGGACATCGACGAGAAGCGCCGCCCCGGCGAGCAGGCCTCGGGCAAGGTGACGCTCTTCAACGGCCGCACCGGCGAGGTCTTCGAGAAGCAGGTGACGGTCGGCTACATGTACATCCTGAAGCTGCTGCACCTCGTCGACGACAAGATCCACGCCCGCTCGACCGGCCCGTACTCGCTCGTCACGCAGCAGCCGCTGGGCGGCAAGGCGCAGTTCGGCGGGCAGCGCTTCGGCGAGATGGAAGTCTGGGCGCTGGAGGCCTACGGCGCCGCCTACACGCTGCAGGAGATGCTCACGATCAAGTCCGACGACACCGTCGGGCGCGTGAAGGCCTACGAGGCGATCGTCAAGGGCGAGAACATCGCCGAGCCGTCGATCCCCGAGTCGTTCAAGGTCCTGCTGAAGGAGATGCAGTCGCTGGCGCTCGACGTCAACGTGGTCTCCGAGGAGGGCACGCGCGCCGAGATGGGCGACGAGGACGACGACCTGCTGCGCGCGGCCGAGGAGCTCG
>Ga0307415_100000878_pt1 | contig 13748 bp, 11 predicted proteins | sample DK1Cmetagenome_FD_204524 | JGI IMG/M metagenome (GOLD analysis project Ga0307415, IMG submission 204524) | Maize rhizosphere microbial communities from greenhouse at UC Davis, California, United States - DK15-C-2 | ecosystem: Host-associated > Plants > Roots > Rhizosphere > Soil | place: USA...
TACTCGGAACGGCTCGGCTCTTCGGCGACGCGCTGCGCCGGCTTGCCGAGTACCAACTGCACCTGTTCCACACCCGAGTCGAGGAGCGGTTCAGGAAGGCGGGTGTTCCGAATGCGCTCGTTCTCGACACTGCGTTGAAGGAAGTCGGGGTGCACACGAGTCCGCTCGGGGAGCTCTTCGCAGCGTGGCTCTATCGACGGCATAGCGAGACGTTCACCGTCGAGCACCGCGTCCTTCATGGAGAGGACGACCTCGAGCGGGCAGGAATCCACCGCCGGGCGCCGGCCGATCCGCCGGCGATTGTCTTCCTCGACATCAGCGGATACACGCGTCTGACGGAGGAGTTGGGCGACGAGGCCTCCGCAGCGATGCCGATGCGGCTTGCGACTCTCGTTGAGGATGCGGCGTCGCGGTACAGCGGGCGAACGGTGAAGTGGATTGGGGACGGCGTCGAGCTCTACTTTCGCCGGCCGGTCGATGCCGTGCGGTGCTCGCTCGAGCTTCGAGACCGTATTCCGGAGGCGGATCTCCCGGGCACGCACGTTGGCATCAACGCGGGGCGGGTCGTCTATGAGAACGGCGATTTCTATGGACGGACAGTCAACATCGCCGCGCGCATCGCCGCGCACGCTCAACAAGGCCAAGTCCTCGTGAGCGAGGACGTCGTCTCCCACGGATCAAGTGACGACATCCGCTTCAGGCGAGTAGGTCCCGTCTCGTTCAAGGGCGTCTCTCGTGACGTCGTCATCTACGAGGCCGGAAGGGCCTGAGTGCTTTCGGACCGCGCTCTCGCCACACTTCGGCTTCATCGCGGTGAAGGCGGAACGGTCGCCGTCCTGGTGGCGATTGCATTCCTCTTGCAGGCAGGAATGATGATCGCCCAGAGCGCTACGGACGCTCTGTTCTTCGCCCGGTATGGCGTGGAGAAGCTGCCTCTTCTCTACGCCTTGGTCGGCGTAGCGATGTTCGCGACGACGCTCGGCGTCACAGCGCTCTATACACGCATTGGACGAGCCCGCGCGTTTCTCTTCATTCCGATCCTAATTTTCGCGGCTGCGTTGGCCAGCCGAGCCGCACTCGAAGCGGGCGCCTCATGGGTCTATGGAGCGCTCTGGCTGGTTCGAAATGTCGCTGAGTTCACGCAAATTTTTGCCGTTTGGGGCCTCGCCGGGCTGGTCGCCGACACGCGCCAGGCAAAGCGGTACTTCCCACTCATCGCTGCCGGCGGCGTGATGGGTCTCATCATCGGCGGCCTTTCGACAGCACCGTTAGCAACCACGCTAGGGTCAGCCAACTTGTTGCTCGTCTGGGCCGCCTTGGTCGCGGGCGCCACGGGCCTTGCGTGGCGGCTGGTACGCACGGAAGGCATCTCTCTGGCGACTCCCCGGAGGAAAGCGAGGGGGCGCGGATTAGAGATCATGCAGGGCCTTCTCGACGCCGCCCGGCCGAGCCTGCTTCGGTGGCTAAGCGCGGGTGAGCTCCTCATTGCTCTTCTTTTCAGCTTGCTCTACCTCGCCTTTTCAAATGCAGCGGTCGAGCGGTACCCGGACCCCGACAAACTCGCAGGCTTCTTCGGCCTCTTCTTCGCGATTGCGATGGCCACCGCCTTCGTGCTCTCACTCCTTGTTACCAGCCGACTCCTCGCACGGTTCGGTGTTCCTACCGTCGTCCTCATCCTCCCGCTCCTCTACGTCGCGGCCTTTGGCGTATTCATGGTGGCTGCCACCTTTGCGACCTTGGCGCTCTTCCGCTTCGCCCAGATCGCCTGGGACAGCGGGGGCGCAAACAGCACGTGGGCAGCCCTAATCAACACGATTCCAGCCGATCGAAGAGACCGCGCGAGAGCCTTCCTCTATGGCGTGCCTTTTCAACTTGGAACGATTCTTGCCGGCCTCGTCGCATTCATCGCCCAGCGACTCGATCATCCACGCATCCTCTATGGCGCCGGTCTCGTCGGCGCGATCCTCGCGGTCGCGTCGGTTTCGCGAATTCGAAGCGCTTACCCGAAAGCCTTGGTCGCAGCCCTACGCGAGGGACGCCCGGTCATCTACGGAGCGCCTGGGGGGCCGCGACCAGCCGTCCTCAACGCGGACGCGACGAGCCTGGCAGTTCTCGAAGGCCTGTTGAGCGACGACGATCCAGCCTTACGGCGGCTCGCAGCTCATGCATTAGGAGACTTCGAGGTTGAGACCGTGGAGCCAGCTCTCTTCCGGGCGCTCGAAGACCCCGACGCGGCTGTCCGAGTCGAAGCGCTTGAATCCCTCAGCCGTCTAGACGACGCCACCGCCAGCCGGGCTGCGCGGAGGCGCCTTTCGGATTCTGACTCCGCTGTTCGCATTGTGGCCCTCGCAGTCCTCATACGCGCCGGCGGGCTTCCCGACGTTGCGTTGCTTGTCGACGAGGATCCGACCGTACGCTCGCAGGCTGCTGCACTCCTTCTTGACCACCACAGCGAAGCGAGGGAGACGCTCGTCCGGACCGCGCGTGACGCGAGCTCCGAGGTTCGTGTCGGCGCTCTTCGCGGCATCGCCGCGGCACGTACTCGAGGCACCTATTCCATCGCGATCGAAGCTCTTGACGATCCCGACGCAACGGTACGAGCGGAGGCACTGCGCGCGATCGCCGCCGCGGCTCCCGAGGATGCCGTCGTGCCGCTCATCGACGCTCTCGCTGATGACGATCCCCGCGTTCGAATCGCCGCCGTCGACGGACTGGCAGAAGTGGGGGCGCCTGCGTGTGACGCAGTCTCGGAGGCCCTCTTTGATCACCGCAGAGAGGAGGCGCTCGCGGCACTCGAACGACTTCCGCTCGACGGCGCGGCTGGCCGGCTGCGTCGCTTCGCCTCGGAGGCCGTGGCCCGAGCGCTCGAAGACTCTCGTCTGCGAGATGCTCTCGGCCCGCCGGACCGGGACGCGCTGGAGCTCTTGCGCAGCTCATTGCAAGCGCGCGCGGAGACGAATGCCGTCGACGCACTGCGCGCCACCGCCCTGCTCGGCGACCGAGCCGCGGTATCGGCGGCGATCGAGAATCTCACCGTCTCGGACCCCGCCCAGCGAGCCAATGCTGTGGAGGTAATCGAGACCGTGGGTGAGCCTGCGATCGTACGTCCACTGCTTGCCCTCTGGGAGCCGCCACAGATAGGCGCGCGCGATGCGCATGTGATCGAGCAGCTTCGAAACGACGAAGATCAGTGGATTCGAGATTGCGCCGAGTTCGCGCGCACAGCGCTGGAAGGAGAAACCATGACGCGTACAGAGACCACCGTCCCACTCGTCGAGCGTGTCGTCTTCCTCCGCAAGGCGCCGCTCTTCGCCGCGCTCCCACCACAAGAATTGCAGCCGATCGGAGAGGTGGCCGAGGAGCACTTTTTTGAGGAAAGCGACCTGATCGCGGCCGAGGGCGAGCCCGGTGATACGGCGTACATCATTGTCGACGGAGAGGTCGATGTCGTTTCTGGGGGGCGAACGCTCGCAGTTCGCCGCAGCGGGGAGGTGATCGGAGAGATGTCCGTTATCTCGAGCCGTCCGCGCGTAGCCTCGCTGCGCGCGAAGTCCGACGTCCGGGTGCTCGAGATCCATAAGCCGGCCTTCGAAGCGATTTTGCGCGAACGACCCGAGACGGCGCTCGCACTCATGCGCGTGCTAAGCGAGCGGCTTGCCGCTTACGAAACCGCTACGAATTAGTCGCCCGCGACTTTCCGCCCCATCGCCGGGTGCTACGGCCGCTTCACTTCGTCCCGCCCCTCCCCGAGTCGATCACGGACACACCGCGGCGAGGATCTCCGGCAGGCGATCCACGAAATGAAGATGGCCTTCTGCCGGGTAGAAACGGGCCCTAGATTCGGGAACGCTCGTCGCGAGATAGCGTCCCATCGCGACGGGAGCGTTCGCGTCGTCCTCCCCGTGCCACAGGTGCACAGGCGTCCGGATTTCCTCGAGGCGAAACCCCCACGGGCGAGCGTAGAGTCCCATCTCCCAGGCGGGCCCACGGCTCCCGCTGCGGAAGGCTTCGGAGAGGCTGTCCGCAAGGATCGTTCGCACCTCCTGCCGGCCCAAGTACTCCTTGTCCACCGCGGCCGTCACGCCGCGCTGCAGGGTGCGATCCGGCCGGCGGGCCACCGAGACCGCCGTCGCGGCCATCAGTGCCCGCCGCAAGACGGCGAGGCGACCCACCATTTGGAAGCTCAACCGGTTCCAGCGGCCCATGCCAGCTATGAGGCCGGGGACGTCTACAGGAGCGAGACCGCTCACAATGCCCGTACGTACGAGCCGATCCGCGAGCCTCCAGGCGCAAGCGGCTGCGTACGGGCCGCCACCAGAGATCCCCAAGACAGAGAAGCGGTCCAGGCCGAGAGCCGCCGCCACCTGGACCACGTCGGCGGGCCAATCGATGAAAGTGCGACCGGGCTGAAAATCCGAGAGACCCATGCCCGGCCGGTCAATGGCGATCAACCGGACGCCGCTCACCTTGGCAGCCTCGTCGCCAAGGCGCCCCTCGATCCTCGATCCGGGCCAGCCATGAAAGTAGAGGAGAGGCCCGCCCCGCGGATCTCCCCATTCCGCATAGCCGAGTCGGCGGCCGTCGCGAAGTCGGATCGTTCGGTCGTTGACCACCGGGGGATACCAACCTGCGATCGTCTAAGGCGCGAGCGGTGCGCTCGTGCGAACCGAGCGAACGACCGCATCGATCGCTCGGGCACTATCGGCCGCGTAGTTTCTCTCTTCGATGAGCGCCGCGTGCGTCGCGCCGTGCGTCGTCTGATGAACAGTGTCAGTCGAGAGGGTGGCTAATCGATCCTGTGCAGCGAACCAACCCGACTGCTGCCCAACGTCGGCCGTCAGGACGAAGAGAGGCTTGCCATCCAGACTGGTAAGAGACTTGACCTGAGTAAGGACGGTTCGCAGTTCGACGAACTCCTCATGATCGGCGCTCAGTTCGCGCGGTAAAGAGGCGAAGGCGCGCGCTTGGTCGCGGGCATCCGCGGGCAGCGACGCGGAGCTGATCATGCCCAGCGTCACCCGTGCAATGCCCGCGCGGGCGAATGTTGGAAGCAGCGCCGACACACGACGCCACATCGAGTAGAAGCTGGGGTAATCGGGCAGAGCTTCAAACTGGTACGGCGTGGCCGAGTCAATCAACGCGACCCCGGCCACGTTCCTCGGATAGTCCATCGCGTAGGCGAGTGCGTAGACGCCTCCAACCGAGTGACCCGCGACGACGTATGGGCCCGAAACCTTGGCAGCCGCAAGAAGGCCTCGCACATCGGCGGAAAGCTGATGTGCGTCCTGTCGACCAACGCCTTTTCCGCTCCAACCTTGGCCGGCGCGATCGAAGACACAGACCCGGGTCTGGCGCGCGACATCCCCCTGCACCCAAGCCCAACTCGGCGTTCGCTCCCCGAGCCCGTTGAACAGGATCACAGCGGGAGACCCCGAGCCCACACAGCGCAGATAAAGGCTATGGCCCGCGACAACGTAAGTGCGGCCGCCGGGGGGCGGCTTGTTGCTCGTCGCCGCTTCCACCACTGTCTCGAACGCGCCCCCAAGGGCCACAAGCGCGAGCAGCACGAAGGCGGGATAGAGGAGCGCTCGCCGCGACCAGCTATGGAGTGATCGACGAGATCGGCGAAACATCCAAACGATGAGCGCCATCAGGAGGATGGGCCAGACCCAGCCGAGCAGGCCAAGGACGTGGGTGCTGGGGCGAAGAATCAGAATTGCGGCGCCGGCCGCCCCGAAGCAAATGGCGGGGATGCGTGCCCATTCCTGCGGCTGGTTTGTGCGTCGGATTGAAAGTTCCGCCAGCATCGCGAAGCCGACTGCGAGCGAAAGCAAGGCGGCCCCGGTGATCACCGGCTCGCGGCCACCGCCAAAGACGAGAAGATCGAGAACGAGGCCGAGTCCGAGACCAACGGCGATTGAAGAGAGCACGATCAGACCGATGTGGCCTGGTTTCGACCTATCACCTTCCTCGCTGAGCGAGTGGTCGTTCGCTCCGTCGGCGGTCGGGGCCACATCGATCCCTGCGAACTCAGGCATCGACGTTGAAACTGAACATCATCCCGCTCTCGTGATGCTCTGCGATGTGACAGTGCGCCATCCATAACCCTGGATTGCTCACGTCCAAGAGGATGTCGACGGTCTCCCCGGTTCGGACTAGCACCGTGTCCTTCCAGACGAGGTTCGGCTCGCCAGCGCCGTCACGGCTCAGGATGAGGAAACGGCCCGCGCCGTGGATGTGGAACGGGTGATGCATCGGATGGTCGGACTCTTTCTCGTTGACGAGCCTGATCTTGATCTGGTCGCCGACTTGGAACCGCCAGTCGATGGCGGCGTTCTCGGCGCGGGTTTCCCGGTCGACGATCAGCCAGCGCATGTTGGCCGGCGTCGTCTTCCGGTTCATCTCGACCATGTCGTCTTCCCACTCGATGCCTTCCGCGGCGCCGTGGGCATGGCCTCCGTGTTCGTGCTGCTCTTGGCCGTGCATGTGGTGTTCTCCGTGAGCAGTCTCGGCTGATGCAGCAGCGTCACCGAGGTCTGCCGCGGTCCCGGTGCCGGTCGGCCGAAGCGTCATGCCGCATTTCGGGCAGGTCCCAGCCCAGGTGGCGGTGATCTCCGGATGCATCGGACAGACGAACGCCGTCGGAGGCTCGGTTTCGGCGGGCGCGGGCATGAGCTTCATGCCGCACTTCGGGCAAGTTCCCGCCCAAGTCGCAACGATCTCCGCGTGCATCGGGCAGGCGTAGACGCCGGTCTCGACTCCCTCACCGCCGATCTCGTCCATCTCGGCGACGAAAGCGAGCGTCTTGTCGGGCACGACCTCGAGGAACGGAGCGATCCGCGCCCGCTCGGCTGACAGGTCCTCGTTGACGCGCAGTGCTTCGAATTCAGGCTCGAGCTGAGGCTCCGCGGGTTCCTCCTCGACGGTGATGGTCGCGAGCGGATAGGTGCGCTCCGGCGTGCGGTGCTCGAGCGTCGCCTCTCCGGGCTGGTCGAAAAGCACATCGACGACGACCCGTTCTGAGGGCGCCAGGATGACGTCCTCGACCATCTCCTCACGCTCGTGGTGGCCGCTGTCCCCGCCTACTAGCTTCATCCTGGCTCGGGCGACGCCGATCTTGAAAACGCGCGTATTGGCCGTATCCGTCAGGTAGAAGCGAACGATCTCCCCTTGCTTCGCCCTCATGGACACTTCCGGCTGACCCGCCGTGAGGAAGGTGGTCCCGAAGCGACCCATAGCGACGTAGTTGGTCTCGTGGGGGCTGAAGGGCGCCACGTGCCCGTCCTCGTCGAGCAGGATGTCGTCGAGCGTGAGCAGGACCTCGCGGTGCGCCGGCGGCCAGTAATCGGGCTCGTCCGGCACGACGAGGATGTTGCCGTAGAGCCCCATCTCCTGGCCGTAGTCCTGACGAATGTGCGGGTGGTACCAATAGAGACCCTCGTCGGGAAACCGGAGCCGGTACGTGAAGCTCTCGCCTACAGGGATCGGCCTTTGCGTCTGGTGCGTCCCGTCGTACTCGTTTTCGAGGCGCAACCCGTGCCAATGCACGGTCGCCTCGAGATCGCCTTCGTTGACCGCGTGCACGAGGAGTTCCGAGCCCTGCCGTACCTTCAGCGTCGGTCCCGGGATCGACCCGTTGTAGGCGAGCATGCGGACGCTGTTACCTCCGATCTCCTTCGTAACAGGCGCGATTCTGAGCTCGAACTCATCTTCATCCGAGAGTTCGACGACTTCAGGTCGCTCCGCCTCAAGCAAACCCTCGATCGAGGTCGGGAAGTCGACCGTGCGAGTGTGGCCATGTGAATGGTGGTCTTGCATCTCTACCTAACCTTCCTTGCGTGCTCCGGCCGCGGCGCCGGCTGCTCCAGGCGGGCGCTCGGGCACACCTCGTGTCTTTGCTTCATTCGAGGCTGCGATCCGCTCGGCGAGGAACGCAGCGTCGTCCTTCACCCAGCCGATCAACGCCGACCCGCGTGTCCACTGCCAGGTGAGGCCGAGGAAGAAGAGACCTGGAACGTCGGTCACCCCGCGACGGTGTCGCAGTCGCCCGTTCGGGTCAAGGATCGGAAGATCGATCCAGGAGAAGTCGGGGCGGTACCCGGTCGCCCAGATGACCGCGTTCACTTCGAGCTCGCTTCCGTCTTCGAAGCGCACCGTGCGGCCTGCCGCATCAATCGCGCGCGGCTTGAGCTCGACGCCGTAGCGGCGCTTGAGCTCGCGCTGGGTCGACCCGATCAGCGTGTCGCGGTCTTTCAACCGTTGCCCAATGCGCGACTCGACCGTCTTGTAGATCAGCCCCGTCTTCGTCAGCCACCAGAAGAGGTCGCGGCCCGCCAACCGCTGCGGCAACGGCTTCTGCTTCGAACCAACCGAGAGCAGGACCTTGTGGGTGGCTGAAAGCTCCTTAGCGATCTGAAAGCCGGTGTTTCCGCCCCCGACCACGAGCACGGTCCCTCCGGGTACCTCGCTGGGCCGCCGGTAGCGCGTGCTGTGGGCCTGCCAGACGTCGGAGGCAAGCTCCTGGGTGAGCTTGGGGATGTACGGCGTTTGGAAGGGGCCGGTCGCGACGACGACCTGGTCGGCCGTGATCGTCCGTCCGTCGACCTCGAGGGCGAAGCGCCCCTCCTCGCGGGAAACCCTGCGCACCTTGCTGTTGATCTCGATCGGAAGCTCGAACGTCTCGGCGTACTGCTCAAGGTAGGCAATAACCTCGTCGCGGGTGGGGTAGTCGTCCGGATCGCCCGGGAACGGAAGCCCGGGCAGGGCGCTGTAGCCGCGGGGCGTGAAGAGCTTCAGCGAATCCCAGCGCTCATGCCAAACAGGCGCGACGGAATCGGCACGCTCAAAGATGACGAACCGTCGCCCTTCTTGGGCGAGGTAGTAGCCCATCGCCAGGCCAGCCTGGCCACCACCCACGACCACAACCTCGACGTGGTCGCGCGCTCCCCCTTCAACCGTATTGACTCCTTCTGCGGGCAGTTCTCTCGCAGACATGCGCTCCTTCACACTCCTCAAATCAGTTGTTTGCGCGCCGAGGAACGCCCGCCCACGACCATAAGGCAGACGCTCGGTCATCACGACCTGCGACCCCTCGCATCCTCGAACCCTTACTTCACCGCTTAGAGGGCCAATGTAGCAACCTCAGTTCTGAGCCGAGCACACAGGGTCTCATCGGCCACGCACGGGAGGCGCCTACGTTTCGAGAAAGTCGATCAGATCCCCAACTGTTCGGTGGCGGTGCCTCGGATGACGTAGGGGCAACTCCCTGTGTACCTCGTAGAGGTTGCGGCGCCCGTCCCGGGTCTTCGTGAGGTACCCGGCCGCAACTAGGTCATTCACGATCTGCGCGGCCGCCCGTTCCGTGATTCCCACGTCTTCCGCGATATCTCGCATCCGGGAAGTCGGGTCGGCGGACCCCGCCAAGCTCGTCCCCAACCCGCTCCCGAAGCGAGAGGAGATCCGCCCCTTCGAGACGTGGGCGGAGGTCGAGGCCGTCGCCGAGGAGATCGGCCCTACGGGCCGCTCGTGATCTTCGCCGCCGGGACGGGTCTCCGCCCCGAGGAGTGGCTCGCGCTCGAGCGGCGTGACCTCGACCGGGCCGAGAGCGTCGTCTACGTCCGCCGCACCTTCTCCGGCGGCGAGTTGCACGACTGCGGCAAGACGGTGCGCTCGCGGCGGCGGGTCCCGCTCCGCCAGCGCGTCCTCGAGGCCCTCGACTCGCTGCCTCCGCGTCTCGACACGCCTCTCCTCTTCCCGGGCCTCCGGGGCGGCTACATGAACCTGCACAACTTCCGAGCGCGGGATTGGATACCCGCCGTCAAGGCGGCCGGATTCGTCAACGGCGACGGGAAGGCACGAAGCGGATCTACGACCTGCGGCACACGTACGCGACCATGTCGCTCGCCGCGGGCGTCTCCCTCTTCTCACTCTCCCGACGGATGGGGACGTCCGTCGAGATGATCGACCGGACGTACGGCCACCTCGCGCCCGACGCCGAGGGCTACGAGCGGGGTCTCCTCGACGCCTACGACAGCCGCGAGATCGCGGCGGAAGGAGAAGTCCGATGACACGCGAGTGCCCTTAACCGCGGCTGCCGCGAGATGGTCGGCTGGGACAGGTACCACTGCAAGCGCCATGAGGCGATCCTCGAGAGGCAACAATGACGTGCGAGCTAGCTAGATGCCGAAACTCCGGGCCTTGAAGCCAGACCGCCTCGTTCCCACAGGCTTACGGCCCTAGGCAGGTCAGCTCGAAGCTCTCAATCCTCACCGTATCGGTCGAGAGGTCGAGAACGAATAGACCGCGCGCCCTGAAGTGGTCGCCGGAGGCGTTCGTCAAGATGTCGGCTTGTCTGAACACCACGACTTGGCCGTTATCGACAAAAGAGTCCGTCCCGTGGCCAACGAAACCATCGCTCGTCGTAATCGTCCTTTCGCCGCGAACGACGACGCGGGAATCGTGCTCGTGGACGAAAAATGTCCCAGTGAACGTGACCGTCATAACGTCGCCGGTACACGGATTCACGTCTTCGAACACGTCGAGGATTGGGAACTCCGTCGGCGCATCCGCGGCCGCCGGAGCGGCGAACGCCAGAGCAACGACACTCAGCAGGCCGATACCGAGTCTCTTCATGATCACACCTCGCCGCAGGGAATATGGACCCGGCCATAGTGTCAGACCGTGTCAGGCGTTACAAGCGGCGGCAGGCCGGAGGCGAGTTTCACACCAGGCTCTAGCGCCAACGCTGGTACCTGCTCGGTTCTTTAGAGCGCCCCAACGCACCCCGCGCCATCATCGCGGAGCGCGCCCGAGCGAGGGCGGCGGAGAGGCCGCCGCCAGAAAACGGAGACGTTTGGGCGCGGATTGGGCACGGGGAGCTGCGACTAGCGCGTGCAGGATCCTGCAAAATCCCTGGTAGTTGATAGGAGCCGACGCCCGGACTCGAATCGGGGACCCCTTCATTACGAGTTAAGTGCGTCTACCCTGCGGATTCCGCGATTTCCCTGCAAATGCGGGAGCGGGGCGAGGACGCTGAGTCCTTGGAAGTCCACAGAAGTCCACAGCGCTCCAGCGATGTGTTCCAACGGTGTTCCAATGGGAGCCGAGGAGTGTGTGGACGCCACCGCCCGTTCTGGCCTTTCACGCCAAGGAGCTGAAACAGGGCTTAGAAGCGGTTTCAGAAGCCGCCGGTTCAACTATTGCTCGTTCCCGAGCAGCAGCGAGTGGCGCGCGCCTCCTGCGCTTTCGCTCTCACGCGAAAGCGGTAGCGAGGTCAGCGAGCGGCGCCGCTACTGCCTTTCGTCCAAACCAGGCGCGCAACCGGGCGGCGAGCCGGGCGCTCGCATTGTGCATCTGAGCGGAAGCCGCGACCGTGCCCGTTTTGGGGCTCCCTACGCGGGCCCGGCAAGCGCGTCGGGGTCGGTCAGCGCGGCGCTACCCGGTCCGGCGAGGCGCTAATGACTCGGGCGGCGGTGTCAGTCCGACTCATCGCGGGCGCGCACGTAGCGCTCGTAGATCACGCGCGAGCCGAACGTCCGGGTCTCGATCAGGTCCAGCGCGATGTCTTCGGTGACCGGCGGCAGGAACGGCGTGCCGCCACCGACGACGACCGGATAGCGGAACATGCGCAGCTCGTCGACGAGGCCGAGCTCGATCGCCGCCGCGGCCAGGCCGGCGCCGCCGATCTCGACGTCCTTGTCGGTCGCGTCGAGTGCCGCGGCGACCTCTTCGGCGAGCGGCGCCTCGGCGAGCCGGGCGTTGCCCTGGACACCGTCGAGCGTGCGGCTGAAGACGACCTTCGGGAGCGCGCTCCAGACGTCGGCGAAGGCGTCCGCGTCCTCGTTGTCGCGCAGCGAAGGATCGGTCTCCCACACGAGCATCGTCTCGTAGAGCCTGCGGCCCAACAGGCAGCTGCCGAGCCCGCGGACCTGATCGAGATGGAAGCGAAACAGCTCGTCGCTCGGGACGCTCCATCCGAACGCGCCGTCGCGGTCAGCGATAAAGCCATCCACCGAGACGCTCATCGAGTAGATCAGCATGGGCCTCACGGACGCGTGATGCTACTGCTCGGGCATGGCGGGCAAGGCATCAGAGCGGTTCGTCTGGGCGGTCGACACTCTGAAGGTTCGCCCGGCCGACCGCCTGCTCGAAGTCGGCTGCGGCCACGGCGTCGCGGTCTCCCTGGTCTGCGAGAGGCTGATAACGGGAACGATCACCGCGATCGACCGCTCGCCCAAGATGATCGAGATGGCCACGCGGAGGAACCGCGAGCACGTCGAGGCGGGCAGGGCTGTGCTCGAGACCGTCGCGCTGGAGGACGCGGACCTCGGTGATCGGCGCTTCGACAAGGTCTTCGCCTTCAACGTCGCTCCCTTCTGGCAGCAGCCTGAGGCGGCGCTCGGTGCCGTCCGCGAGCACCTCGCCCGGGATGGGGCCGTCTACGTCTTCTGGGACGCACGCCACTCCGCGCCGGAGCGAGCCCGGGACCTCGGGAACGAGCTGGCCGACCGGCTACGCGAGGGCGGATTCTCCGTCGACAGGGTGCTGGTCAAGGACCTGCGCCCGGTCCCCGCGGTCTGCGCGATGGGGCGGCCTCAGGGCGGATGAACATGGACCGCAACACCGTGTCGCGTTCCCATGACAGGGGGCGTCTACGCGGCCACCGCTCTCGCTAGCGCAAAGGACGATCGGCGGCGGTCTTCGCGCGCTTTGTATCCGTCCTGCTTTCGCAGTGCGAAGCGGGAGCGCCCCGGCGCTCCCGCTCGCAATGGCCGGGCTCTCGATCAGAGTTGCAGTCCGGCGCTGGCCGACATCATCGGCGCGCGGCGTGTCCTGACGGTGGCGATGATCTCCTCGGGGTCGATCCCTTGCAGGTAGATCGACGTGGTGCCGAGATTGGCGTGCCCGAGCTGGCGCTGGATGATGTTGAGCGGGACGCCCTCGCGGGCGAGCTCGAGCGCGTGCGCGTGGCGCAGCTGGTGCGGCGCAAAGCGGCGCCTGACTCCCGCGCGGGCAGCGAGCCGGCGGAACTCCGAGCGGACCGCGGCGCCTGACCACGGTCGCCCGAGGGTGGGGCCGTCGATGACGCAGAACAGCGGCCCGACCGGCAGCTCTGCCCGTGGGTTCAGCCACGGCCGCAGCTGCTCCCAGCCCCACTCGTCCATGCCGACCTCGCGTCGCCGCCCGCCCTTGCCGTTGCGAATCAGCAGCGATCCGCGGCGGTGGTCGAGATCGTGCTCGGCGAGCGCGAGCGCTTCCTGGACGCGCAGCCCGGCGCGCCACAACACGACGATCATCGCGCGCACGCGCCAGCCGTGACGGTCTTTGGGGCGTGACGCATGACCGCTACGATCTCCTCCACCGTTGGCGGGTCTGCCGGGTAGCGCATCCCCCTTGTTGCGCGGCGGGCGTCCGGCGTGGTTGCCCGGCATCGTCGCCGGCGAGCGACGCCGCCCCGCGGAATCCAGCATCGACAGCACGGTCATGGGACCTCCTCCCATCGGACAGCAGATAGGCGGGCTGCCCTCCCAGGCCGACGGTGATCGGACGACCGCTCCCGTTGCGAGACCGAGCGTCTGCCCGAGCCCAGATCCATGCCTCGAGACGACCGGCCCTCGTCCAGGGCAGGAGCGCAGGGGTTGGCGGCCGACGCGCTCGCTCGCGCGTGAAGGCGGGCGTGGTTTGATGTCCCGGTTGTCGCCCCCTCATTGGGTGGGTGTTCCGGGACACGCGGCACCGGCTCCGCCGGG
>Ga0307415_100000881_pt1 | contig 13723 bp, 11 predicted proteins | sample DK1Cmetagenome_FD_204524 | JGI IMG/M metagenome (GOLD analysis project Ga0307415, IMG submission 204524) | Maize rhizosphere microbial communities from greenhouse at UC Davis, California, United States - DK15-C-2 | ecosystem: Host-associated > Plants > Roots > Rhizosphere > Soil | place: USA...
ACCGGTCCCGGATGCCCTGGCCAATTGCAATTCGGCGTTCAACGAAATCACGGACCGCATCGGCCGCGAAAGCCAGATGGAGGCGTACGAGAACTTCAAGGCCCTGAAGGGGTCGTACTACGAGTCGTAAGTCGTAAGTCGGGAGTCGGGAGTCCTTTCGATTCCCGACTCGCGAATTCGCTGAGCGTGCCGACCGTGTCATTCTGATTGCTGTGACACGAAGAAGGTGTCATGCAGAGCCCGCGGGCGAAGTATCTCGGTGGCCTCGAACAGAGACGAGATGCAGCCAAGATGCTTCGTCCCTCAACATGACACCCTCGCCCTGCCGCAGTTGCTCAGGACGACAGGACAACTCGGCGGCGCTCCCAGACCGAAGGACCAAGCAATGGACATGGCCGAGACGGCCACGCGTACCGCAGTCGCGCCCTCCGGCCCGACGTTTGCGACGAGACGACGCATCGAGGGTTGGTTGCTGGTCCTGCCCGCGCTGTTGCTGATTCTGGGACTGAGCATTGTCCCGCTGATTCAATCGCTGCTGCTCAGTTTCCAACGGTGGGACCTGCAAAGCCAGGAGCATCCGTTCGTCGGTCTTCAGAACTACCGCGACGCGCTGCTCGATCCGCGGGTCTGTGGAGCGTTTCAGAACACCGGGATCATCGTCGTCTGCGCGATCGCGATCGAGTTTCTCCTCGGTCTCGGACTCGCTCTGCTCTTCGTCGGCGACTTTACAGGCAAGCGATTCGCGATGCCGCTCCTGATGCTCCCGGTCATGGTGGTCCCCATCGTGGTTGGCCTGACCTGGCGCATGTTGTGGGACAACCAGTATGGCGCCATCAATCAGACGCTGAGTTGGATCGCCGGCCGGGACGTCAACATCTTGTGGCTGGCGCACCGCGATACCGCGCTCTTCGCCATGATCGTCACCGATGTCTGGCAGTGGACGCCGTTCATGTTCCTGGTCCTGCTGGCCGCGCTCTCCAGCGTCAATCCCGAACTCTACGAGGCGGCGTCGCTCGACGGCGCGGGCTGGTGGGACGCGCTGCGGGATGTCTCGCTGCCGGGGATCTCGCGGGTGATCGCGGTCGCCATCCTCTTTCGCGGGCTCGATGCGTTCAAGGTCTTCGATCTCGTCTACATGTTCACCCAGGGCGGACCCGGCACGTCCACTGAATCAATCTCCTGGTACATCTACCAGCTCGGCTTCAAATTCTTCCGGCTGGGGTATGCCTCCGCCGTCTCCTTCATCGTGGTCATCCTGCTCACGGTGCTGGCCACCGTCTACGTCGCGCGCTTCGTGCGAGGGGCAGAGGCGTGAGCGCGGCAACCGGACACGCGGGGACACTGACGAGACCGGCCGCACCGGCGCGCGTTGCCAGCCGGCATGATCCGTGGCGCGCGGCGCGCACCGCGGCGCGCTACACGGTGCTCATCATCGTCCTCGTCTTCTGTCTCTTCCCCATCCTCTGGGTGATCGGGACATCGGTGAAATTGCCCGGCGAGTACTTACATAACCCACCCGTCTGGATTCCCCAGAACCCAACGCTTGTCCACTATCGCAACGTGATGCCGCTGCGGGGCAATCTGGCCTTGAAGAACAGTCTCATCATTGCCGGCGGCGCGACGCTGCTGTCGATGCTGCTGGGCACGCTCGCGGCCTACAGTCTGGCCCGGCTGCGGACCGGCGGCCGGCACTTCGCCTTCTGGCTCCTCTCCCAGCGCATGATGCCGCCGGTCGTGCTGATCGTCCCGTTCTTCCTCGTCTTGCGCGCGCTGGGGCAGATCAACCCTGCCCTCGGTCTCGATTCGCACGCCGCGCTGATCGCCCTCTACACCGTCTTCAATCTGCCGTTCGTCATCTGGATGATGCGCTCCTACTTCGACGCCGTGCCGGCCGAGGTCGAGGAGAGCGCCCTGGTCGATGGCGCGACGCGGCTGCGTGCGTTCTCGAGCATCACGCTGCCGCTGGCGGTGCCGGGGCTGATCGCAACCGGGACGTTCGCCTTCATCTTCAGTTGGATGGAGTTCCTCTTCGCGGTCGTCTTCACCCGCACCAAGGCGATCACCCTGCCGGTGGCGGTCGCTGGCTTTTCCGGATCGCAGGGTTCCAATTGGGGACAGGCGTCCGCGCTCGCCGTGGTCGCCATGCTGCCCGTCTTTGCCCTGGCGCTGCTGGTGCAGCGGCATTTCGTGCGCGGTCTGACGCTCGGTGCGGTCCGTGGCTAGGGGGAGGATCGCCAGGTGAAGATCGTCCTCCTCGGTCCCGGGCTGATGGGATCGCACATCGCCTGCGAGTACGCGCTCGGTGGGCACGAGGTCGTCACGCTCGCTCGCCGCCCGGATGTCGCCTCCGAGCGGATCGAGCGCGGATTTGCCACCGCGCGGGAGCATGGGCTGGCCACACCTGAGCAGTTCGACGCGGCGCGCCAGCGGATGACGATTGCCGTCGACATCGAGGTCGCCATCGGCGCGCGGATCATTGTCGAATCGGTTGTCGAGGACCTGGTCGAGAAGAAGGAAGCGCTGCTGCCGGTCATCGCCCGCAACCCCGACGCCATTGTCGCCTCCAATACCTCCTCGATCCCGATCACGGCCATCGGCGCCGCGATCGGGGCGGGAGAGCGGACGGTCGGCGCGCACTACTGGAATCCTCCCTTACTGATGCCGATGGTCGAGGTCATTCGTGGTGACGAAACGGCCTCGGACGTCGTCACGGAGATGACCTCCACCCTGCGCGCGCTGGGCAAGCGGCCCGTGCTCGTCGATCGCGACGTGCAGGGGTTCGCCTGGAACCGGCTCCAGCTCGCGCTGCTGCGCGAGGCGGTCTGGCTGGTCGAGAACGGCGTCGCCTCGCCGGCGACGGTCGACGAGATCGTGCGCGACGGGCTGGCCAGGCGCTGGCGCTACACCGGACCGTTTCAAACCGCGGCCCTGGGTGGCGCGGCCACGTTCGAGCGGGTGGCCAACCTGCTCTGGCCGGCGCTGTCGACGGCGACCTCGCTGCAGGATCTGCGACAGTGGCTCGACGAATCCCCGGAGACCACGGGACCTCTGCGCGAGCGGCGGGATCAGGGACTCGCCGCCGACATGCGAGCGGACCTCGCCCGCGATCGCGGAGCGGGATCGTGAGCGGTCCGCTGCCCAACGTGGCGCCGATCCGGCGCGAGCCGCTGGCGGCCGAGGTCGCGCGGCGCCTGGTCGACTACCTGCTGTCCGGCGGAGTCGAGCTTGGTGGCCGCATGCCGTCCGAACGGCAGCTGGCGGAGGCCTTCGGGGTCGGCCGCTCGGCCGTGCGCGAGGCCATCGCGGCCCTGACCCTGATCGGTCTCATCGAGGTCCGCCATGGGGACGGAACCTACCTCAAGCGGCCGGACTCGCCCCTTCTGCCGCAGGTCGTGGAGTGGGGACTGCTGCTGGGCGAGCAGCGCACCATCGATCTGGTCGAAGCGCGGCAAAAGATCGAAGTCGATATCGCCGGGCTGGCCGCCCAGCGTCGCACTGATGAAGACCTCGGCGATCTCTCCCGCATCCTCGCTCGCATGGAGCAAGAAACGCGCGACGGCACGGCTTCAGCGGCCTTTGTCGATGCCGACGTCGAGTTCCACCTGCGGCTGGCGGAGACGGCGCGCAACTCGGCCCTGCGCGATGTTCTCTCCAGCATCCAGGCCCTGCTCCGAGCCTGGATCGGACGGGTGATCGCGGAGGGTCATCGAGACATCTCCTACGCCGAGCACGTCCCCATTTTCGAGGCCGTGCGGGCACGCGATGCGCGCGCGGCGGAGGACGCCATGGACGCCCACATGCGGTCGGCTGCCGGGAGATTGCAGACGACGCTCGACCGCGCCTCGAGGCCAGTGGATGGCGCTGTGGCTGACGTCGTGCCAGGGACGCCAGGGCCATGACAGACGCGTGATAAGCGGGACATTGCATGACTCGGTCATGCGCGATCCGGCGCGGGAGATCCGCTTGGAGAGGAGGATCCACAGCGAACTGAATCGTGCCGCCACGTGACGGCAATCGATGTTGTACGAACGGAGTCAGGAAGGAGACGAGGGATGAACTCGGTCTTACGATTCGCTGCCCTCGCGTTACTTGCGAGCGGCTTGGTCGCCGTTGCCCCAGCAGCGGCGCAGGATGAGGTGGTCATCGGCTACTCCGCACCCGGCTTGGTCGGCGCTCAACTCGAGATCCAGCAAGGTCTTATCGATCATGCGGAAGAGAAAGGCTGGACGGTTCAAACAACCACGTCAGGTGGGGACCCGCAGAAGCAATTCGACGACATCAACAATTACATCGCCCAGGGCGTAGATGCCATCGTCGCCGTGCCGGACGATAGCGCAGGCATCTGCACCGCGGTCGAGGCGGCCACGGAAGCGGGCATCCCGTTCTACACCATCGACCGGTCGCCGGAGGGCTGCGAGATCAACATGACCGTCCTTTCAGATAACTATCTCGCCGGTCAACAGTCCGGAGAGGCTATCGTCGATTTTCTGACAGAAGAGCATGACACCCCCACGGGCACCGTTCTCGAGATCACCGGCAATCTGGGCCAGAACGTCGCGCAGTTGCGCGGTGCGGGCTTCAACGACGTGATGGCCCAGCATCCCGAGATCAACGTCATCACCCGGACCGGCGACTGGGATGCCGCGAAGGGCGTTGACATCGTGCGCGACATCGCTTCGACCGAAGCAGATCTCGACGCGATTTATATGCACTCCGACTCGGTCTACATGGGGGGCACGATTCAGGTGCTCCAAGAGCTCGACCGGCTCTTCCCGCGCGGCGAAGAGGGGCATATTTTTCTCGCCGGCGTGGACGGAAGCCCGGCCGCATTGACGGCCATCCGGGACGGCTATGCCGACCAGTCCTCGAACCAGCCGATCCCCGACTTCGGCATCATCACCGACTACATCGAGAAGGAGCTTGCGGGCGAGGAGATCGCGGAGGGAGAGGTGATCCAGGAGGGCGCGCTCTGGTCGCCGGCCCGGATCGAGGCGAGCGACGTCGGGCCACAGCTCTTCCTGGCAACGACGTCAGTCGGCCCTGAAAACGTTGATGATGAGCGCCTGTGGGCGAACATCGCGCTCGGTCGCGAGGCCGAAGCGACACCGACCTCCTAATGACGTCGTGATATGCGGCCAGAGGGAACTGCCACGGCGGCGGTTCCCTCTGGGGCTTCAAGCTAGCGTGAATGGCGGTGCGGAGTATGAGTGCGCAGCACCCGGCAGCTCATGACGAGCCGGAGCTTGTCATCGAAATGCACGACATCGTGAAGCGATTTCCCGGCGTCGTGGCACTCGATCACGTCGACTTCGCCGTACGCGGAGGGGAGATTCACGCGCTGGTCGGCAAGAACGGCGCCGGGAAATCAACGTTGATGCACATCCTGACTGGCATCTACCCCGCCGATGCCGGGGAGATCCGCGTGCGCGGAGAACGAATTGACGCCATGACCACCGCCCGGTCGCGCGAGGCTGGGATCGTGCTGGTCGCGCAGCACGCCAAGTTCGTACCGGCCCTGAGCATCGCCGAGAACCTGGCCAGCGGCGCGTTGCCAACAACCCGTTCCGGTTTTGTCGATTGGAAGCGATTGAACCAGAGTGCCGCAGATCGGCTTGGCCAGTTTGGGTTGGACATCGACGTGCGGCGACGGATGGAGGCAGTAAGCGTCGCGGAGCGCCAGATGATCGAGATCGCGCGCGCCCTCTTTGCCGAGGCGAGTGTGATTATCCTCGATGAGCCGACCGCTCCACTGCCAAAGCATGAGGTCCAACTCTTGTTCGAGTTCGTCCGGCGGCAGCGTGAGCGGGGAGCATCGTTCATCTACATCTCCCACTATCTCGAGGAAGTCTTTGCCTTGACGGATCGCGTAACTGTGTTGCGGAACGGTCACCACATCGGGGTATTCCCGACTTCCGCCCTGACGCAGGGTGATTTGGTGCGCCTGATTAGCGGAAGCGATGTCGAACGGTTCCGGCGACCGGCGCGCGGGCATGTTGGCGCTCCGGTGCTGCACATCGAAGGACTGACACGACCCGGGGCATATAAGGATGTCGACCTGACCTTGCATGAAGGAGAAGTCGTCGGCTTGACGGGCCTTGAAGGGTCGGGCAACGGCGCGCTGGCTCGCGGTCTCTTCGCGCTGGAGCCTCTAGGTTCCGGCAGCGTGACGCTCGATGGGAAGCGCTACGCGGCGAAGCAGCCGGCCGCCGCCCTGGCTCAAGGAGTCGCGTACTTGCCGCGGGACCGGCATGGCCTGGGGATAATAGGTATCGCCAGCGTTCGGGACAATATCAGTCTCACGGTGCTGGATCGCCTGCGAGATCGCCTTGGGTTCATCAGCTCGCGGCGCGTCAGCATCATGGTCGAACGATTCATACGCGCCCTTGGCATCAAGACGCCCAGCCAGAGCCAGCCGGTGGAGTTTCTCAGCGGCGGTAACCAGCAGAAGGTGGTTGTTGCCAAGCTGGTGGCGACCGAGCCACGGGTGCTCCTGCTCGATGAGCCGACCCAGGGAGTCGATGTCCAGGCGAAAGTCGAAATCCTGCGGATCGTCGACGAGTTGACGACGCGAGGCGTGTCTGTCGCGATCGTCTCCGACGAGTTAAATGAGCTGATCGATGTGTGTGACCGCATCCTGGTTTTCTATCGCGCGCGGATCGTGCGCGAATTCCGCAAGGGCGATGCCGCGATGACGCCGGAACACATTCTAAATGCGATCGAAGGCGGAACGGAGGTCGTCGATGACGCGGTGGCGTAGCCATGTTCCATCCGTCCTCGACAACCTGATCTGGTTCATTCTCATCGGCGTGGTGATTTTCTTCGCCACGCAGACGGACAAGTTCCTGACGCCAATCAACCTGCGCAACGTCCTGGTGGCGGCTTCCGTCCTGGGCATTCTCGTGGTCGGGCAAACCTTTGTCCTGATTACCGGGAACTTCGATCTTTCCTCCGAGTCGACTCTGGGACTGGCCGCACTGATCGGGCTCTTCCTGATCGTGCCGCCCGGCTCTCCGACGTGGGGATCAGGCACGGAGATCCCAGCGTTTGTCTCGATCGCCATCATTCTCGCCATGGGCGCCGGAATCGGATGGGTGATCGGCGCCCTGATCACCTACGGGAAGATGAACAACTTCATCGTCACGCTAGCGATGCTCATTATCCTGCGCGGCGCCATGTTGCGTTTCACCAACGGTCAAGCTGTCTCGAGTATCGATTCCCGACCCGCTGAAATCTTCAATTGGCTTGGTCACGAGAGCGCGTTCTCGCTGCCCTGGCTCGGTAAGGTACCGATCTCGGTGCTCGTCATGCTCGCGGTTTTCTTTGTCGCCTACGTCGTCTTGAAGTACCGACCATTCGGTCGAGAGCTCTATGCGATCGGAGGAAATCGGTCGGCGGCGCTTGCTTCCGGCATCGACCCGGACAGGCGGGTGCGACAGGCGTACATGATCAGTGGGTTCCTCGCGGCACTCGCCGGCTGGATGCTCGCGGGGCGGATCTCTTCGGTGCAGTCCGATCTGGGCGAGGGATACATCTTCAACGTTATGGCGGCTGCGGTTATCGGCGGTATTAGTCTGCTGGGTGGTCGTGGCTCGATCGTGGGTGCACTCGGCGGGGTGCTGCTCCTGTCGATCATCGACCGTGGTCTCAATCTGATGCAGGTTTCCGTTTTCTGGATCCAGTCGATTCAGGGTTTTGTCATTCTGCTCGCGATGTTTATCGACGCGCAAAAAGTGCGGTTCAGAGGGCCGGCGCACTCCATGCCGAGCGCGGCAACTCTTGACGTCCCGGAAGATGTGCGTGACGAGACCGCGGCCGAGGGCACGCCTGAGCGAGGTTCAGCGGCGACACCCGGGATTGCTCGAGGGGATCTGGCGTGACCAGGCGAGCCGCGGCCTCGGCGAGGAGGGGGCCATGAGCGAGGAGCGAACAGGTCCGGTGGCGTTTCCCGCGACGGTGAGCCAGTTTGGCAAGGACGAGCCGCTGCCACCGCGTCACGATGTGCGAGCCGGACCGTTGACCGCGGTTCTGGAGGGCGGCGACCTGCGCTACGTGAAGCTGGGCGCGGAGACCGTCGTGCTCCGTCTTTACGCCGCGATCCGCGACCGCAACTGGGATACGATCGAGCCCAGGTTCCTCAGCCATGAGCTGGATCGGGACGACGATACGTTCTCCGTCCGCTTCGTCGCCGAAAACGTCGGCAACGACGTCGATTTCGAGTGGCAAGGATCGATCACCGGCACTCCCGACGGCGTCATAACCGCGACGATGGACGGTGTGGCGCGCAAGAATTTCCTCAAGAACCGCATCGGTTGGTGCGTCCTCCATCCGATGTCACTCGCGGGTGTCCACGCCACGGTCGAGACACCAAACGGCGCGGTAGAAGGGTCGTTCCCGGACCTGATCTCGCCCCATCAACCGTTCGTCGACATGCGGTCGATCGCGCATGCCGCCGCGGGCGGCGAGATCGTGATCCGGTTCGAAGGCGATCTCTGGGAGATGGAGGATCAACGAAACTGGACCGATGCCTCCTACAAGACCTACTCGACGCCGCTGCGGCTGCCGTACCCGGTTGAGATCCACGAGGGGGACCGCGTCTGGCAGCGAGTGACCATCGAGGCCCGAGGCGGCGATACGGCGATGCTTGTGGCCGGCGGACCGGTGCGAGTAGCCGTCGATCCAGCGCGCGGCCGAACTATCCCGCCGATCGGTCTCGGCGTGGCCAGTCACGGGGCGCCGCTCGGCGAAGAGGATCTCTCTCTGCTGCGAGCGCTCCAGCCGGCGCATCTGCATCTCACACTCGATCTCACCGAGTTAGGTTGGCGAGAATCGTTGGCGCGAGCGCAACAGGAGGCGGCAGCCCTCGGCGCCGCTCTGGCCATCGAAGCGATCGCCGGCGCCGGCGGCTCTGGATTGAGTGATCTTGCCGGCGCTCTGTCAGGGTCGGAGGTCGCCGTCGCTCGGGTGCTCGTCTTTGCCGATGGTCAGCTGGTCACCGACGACGCTGTCCTCATCGCGGCGCGCCAGGCCTTCGCCCAGGCCGGTGTGGAGACACTCGTGGGCGGCGGCACGCGGGCCTTTTTCACCGAGCTCAACCGGGCCACGCTGCCGCTGGACGCCATGGACGTGGTCAGCTACACCCTCAATCCCCAGGTCCACGCCTTCGACAACGCCTCGATGACAGAGACGCTGGCGGCCCAGCCCGAAACCGTGCGCAGTGCCCGCACCATTGTCGGCGACCGCCCGCTGGTGGTCGGGCCAATCACCCTACGGCTCCGGTTCAACCCGAACGCCACCGGACCGGAACCAAAGCCGGCTCCCGGTGAGCTCCCATCATCTGTCGATTACCGCCAGCCATCGCTCTTCGCCGCCGGCTGGCTGGCGGGAAGCATCAACGCCCTCGGCAACGCCGGAGTGGATGGGCTGACCTACTTCGAAACCACCGGTTGGAAAGGGCTTATCGAGCGGCGCGATCACCCGTTGCGCGTCGCCGGGTTCCACTCCTGGCCGGGGATGGTCTTCCCCGTCTATCACGTCCTGGCCGATGTCGCCGATTTCAAGCGCGGGCAGATCCTCCCGGTCACGTTGGGCGATGGGCTCCGCGTGCAGGCGCTCGCGCTGCGCGACGGCGACTGGGTGCGTGTCATTCTGGCAAACATGGGTGATGAGTCGCTCTCCGTTTCGCTGGAGATCCCAGGGGCGAGCGCTGTAACCGTGCGCCGCCTCGACGATCGAACCGTCAACCTCGCCGCCACCGATCCGGCAGCGTTTCGCGCGTCCGTGCAACCGATCGGCGCGACGGACGGCGCCGTGATGGTCGACCTGCCGCCGTTCGGACTGGCCACCGTCGATGTGCAGAGTGCCGCCGTATGAGCGCAACCAGCGGCGATCGGCACATCCGTCGCCGGGGTGGAGGAAAAGTTGATGGGTGAGTCGACGATCGGGATACCCGTCCGGGACGAACCGCCTTCAGGCGGGTTCCGCTCCCTGATCCGCAGGGTCGGCCAGGTCGACGAGATCGGCGTCATTGGCGCGCTGGTGATCCTCATCGTGCTGCTGGCCCTGCGGGTGCCGGCGACGTTCCTCACCGCGCAGAACTTCATCAATGTCTCTCGACAGGCGTCATACGTCGGGATCATGGCGGTGGGCATGGTCTTTGTCATCGCCATGGGTGATATCGACCTCTCGGTCGGATCGATCTGGATGGTGAGCAGCGTGATGATGGCGATCGCGTTGCGGGATGGATATTCCATCTGGATCGCTGTCGCGGTCTGCATAGTCATCGCGACCCTGTGCGGGCTGCTGAACGGGGTGCTCAGCGTTGCGCTCGGCATCCCGACCATCATCGTGACGCTCGGCACGCTCAGTCTCTACCGCGGTCTGGGACTCGTCGTATCCAACGCGACGCCGGTGTCCGGCTACGACCTCGATACCTGGTTCTTCAACTGGGTCGGCGGCCGCGATCCCATTTTCGGTATCTGGATCAGCGTCTGGGTCATGCTGGTCGTCGGCATCATTGGCTGGATCCTCTTCAATCGCACGCCGTTCGGCCGCCGGGTACAGGCCATCGGCAGCAACCGTCAGGCCGCGCTCTTCTCCGGCATCCGCATCTCGCGCACCCGGATCCTGGTCATGACCCTGATGGGATTCATCGTCGGTATCGCAGCCGTCGTCGCCCTCGCCTTCAATCGCAACGGCAGTCCGACGGTCGGCGTCGGCACGGAGCTCGGAGTCATCGCCGCCACGATCATCGGTGGCACCGCCCTCAGCGGCGGCTCGGGGTCGGTGCTGGGCGCCATTCTCGGCGCGCTGATCATCGCGCTGATCCAGAACGGCTTGGCCCTGCTGGCAGTGCCCCCAGCCTGGTCGACGGCTGTCACCGGCGTCGTGATCATCGTCGCTGTCACGCTCGATTACTTCATCAAGCGCCGCTCATAGCGGTGCGCCAATTGAGGCCCGGCTCGCGGCGAGCCTGACAGGGAAGGGAGGTGGGGACGACAATCGGAGACTTGACGACTTCAACTGTCCGAAACGCATCTCACAGCCGCACGACAGCGACAGCCAACGACGAGGTCGACCTGAAGCCAGGCGACATCTGCGAAGGAGTTCTAGCGTGAGTCGAATACGAATGGTCCTTGCCATGGCGACAATTTTCTCGCTGCTTGCGCTGCCAGTCCTTGGTGTTGCGGCCCAAGACGCAACGCCGGCAGCGGACCACAGCGACATCGAGATCGCCTATGTCTTGCACGGTCTCAACGCGTTCACAGAGCGGATTAAGACTGGTGCCGAAGACGCGGGGCGCGATCTGGGGGTCAAAGTTGAAGTTTTCGGGGATGCATCATTCGACACCCCGACACACCAGGCGTTTTTTGACGCTGCTCTTCAGCGCGGCTTCGACGGCATCGCCGTAATACCACTCCCTGGCGATCAATGGATTACCCCGATCCAGCAAGCAGCCGATCAGGGGGTGCCACTTGTCGGGGCCAACATCACTTCACTCGACTCGGCGCTCACCACGTGGGTTGGCCAAGATGAGTACAACTCCGGGGTCATCCTGGGCGGCGAAATGAAAAAACAGATGGACGCGGCGGGCCTTACAGAAGGCAAGATCGCTGTCGGCATCTGCGACCCGGCTGCGCAAGTTCTCCAAGACCGTGACGCAGGATTCCGCAAGGCGCTCGAAGGAACGAACTTCGAAATCCTCGAAGCGCAAGACGTCGATATCCCGGTTCCCGATAACTACGCCCGCTGGGAAAACATCATGGCTGCCAACCCCGACGCGGTCGCGGCGGTTGGCCTGTGTTCCATCGACATCCCGAACCTTGCGCAACTCAAAGAGCGCAACGCTGGCACGTGGTTGATCGGCGGCTACGATCTCGATCTCCCGACGTTGCAGGCGATCGAGGACGGTCTGGCTCAGGTTACCGTGGGCCAGCAGGAGTACCTGCAAGGATACTTGCCAGTGCGTGCGCTGGCGGAGCATCTCATCAATGGCACGCCGTTGGTTGAGGGGTGGTTGGAAACACCAACTGAGGTCGTGACCGCCGAAAACGTTGGGGATTACGTCTCTCGCCAGTCCGACAACCAAGTGCAGCACGAGTACTACCAGAAGTACATGGCCGAAAACTTTGCGGATCTCCAGGCCGCGGCGCGGCCGTACGACGATCTACGACACCCGGGAATGCCTCGCGCGACCCCGGCGCCGTAACGGATTGCTGAGGGTCCCGCCTGGACGCGTGTCCAGGCGGGACCTTCTTGGACGCGAGCGTCGACATGACCGAATCGACCGCGACTACCGACATCATCCGGCTGGACCATGTGACCAAGCACTTCGGCGGCATCACTGCCGTCAATGACGTGTCGTTCGGCATTGCTCCGGGCGAGATTCACGCGGTCGTGGGAGAGAACGGCGCCGGCAAGTCGACGATCATGAAGATGCTGGCCGGTGTCTATCAGCCGGACAGCGGATCCCTGATCCTGCGTGGTGAACCCGTGGTCATCGGCGACCCCTTGCAGGCCAGAAAGCTCGGGGTCAGCATCGTCTTCCAGGAGCTGAATCTCTTTCCCCACCTGTCGGTCGCCGCCAATATCTTTGCCAACCGCGAGACGACCCGCGGACCGGGACTGCTCGACGAGCGCCAGATGGTGGCGGCGACGAAGCGCGTCCTGTCTGAAATGGGTGTCGTTCTCGATCCCCACGCCAAAGTTGGTCGGCTCTCCGTCGCCGAGAGGCAGCTCGTCGAAATCGCGCGGACACTCGAGCAACAGTCGGACATCATCATCATGGACGAGCCGAACTCGGCCCTCAGCGCCGCCGAGACGGAACGGCTCTTCACGCTGCTGCGCCGCCTGCGCGACAAGGGACTGACGATCATCTACGTCTCGCACCGGCTGGAGGAGGTCTTCGCCATCGCCGACCGCATCTCGGTCATTCGCGATGGCCGCTACCAGGGCACTTGGGCGATTACCGAAACGTCGATCCCGGATGTGATCGCCCAGATGATCGGGCGACGCCTGGGAGAGACGTTCCCGCACCGCGAGGTCGCCCCGGCAGAGGCGCCGGTCGCCGTCGCGGTGCGCGGGCTGCACACCGGTGCCAAGGTCGGACCAGTCGACTTCGAAGTCCGCGCCGGCGAAATCCTGGGGTTCGCCGGACTTGAGGGCTCTGGCGTCAACGACGTCTTCGAGGTGCTCTTCGGCCTGACCAGACCCACCGCGGGCGATGTGGTCTACAAGGGCCGTACCTCGCCGGCGCGATCCCCCTTCGAGGCGATCCGCAACGGGTTCGCCCTGGTCCCGGCCAACCGGAGGGACGAGGGGTTGATGACCTCCTGGACGATCCGGCGCAACTCGAGCCTGGCTGTGCTCGACAAGCTCCTCGACCGGCTGGGGATGATCGACCGGGACCGCGAGCGAGGCTTGGCGAACGACTACGTGCGCAAGCTCAACGTCGCCACCGACAGCATCGACAAGCGCGTGATCAATCTCTCCGGCGGCAACCAGCAAAAGGTGGTGGTCGCCAAATGGCTGGCCACCGGTCCCGAGATCCTCATCCTCAATGACCCGACGCGAGGCATCGACGTCGGGGCGAAATCCGAAATCTATTTCCTCTGCGACGAGCTGGCCCGGCAGGGGCTGGCCTTGCTCTTCACCTCCTCCGAGATCGAGGAGACCATCGGCGTCTGCGACCGCATCCTGGTTTTTCACAAGGGGCGCATCATCCGCG
>Ga0307415_100000882_pt1 | contig 13720 bp, 14 predicted proteins | sample DK1Cmetagenome_FD_204524 | JGI IMG/M metagenome (GOLD analysis project Ga0307415, IMG submission 204524) | Maize rhizosphere microbial communities from greenhouse at UC Davis, California, United States - DK15-C-2 | ecosystem: Host-associated > Plants > Roots > Rhizosphere > Soil | place: USA...
CACCAAGAAGCCCAACAACAAGGCCGCCAAGCCGACCAAGGCCGCCTGACCGGCTCGCCCTGCCATTCACGCCGCCGACCTCGGTCGACGGCCAACTCGGCATCTCCGCCGGGTTAAATCACAAGCTTAGAGGTTGCTCAGGAACGGTGAACGGCCCGGCGCAGGGCCAGGGCGGTGGCCCCGGTGGCCAGCAGCCCGGCCGCCCCGGCGGCCACGAACGCGACCCGCGGCGTGGTCCGGTCCAGCAGCAGCCCGCCGAGCAGGTAGGCCAGGGCGGCGGCGACCCCGATCCCGCCGTACAGGCTGCCGAACACCCGCCCCTGGAGGTCCGGGGGCACGGTCCGCTGGACCAGGGTGGTGGCGGCGACGTCCATGGCCGCGATGCCCAGCCCGCGGACGGCCTGGACGGCGAAGGCGGCCCCGACCGCCCAGGCCAGCCCGGTGAGCAGGTTGCCGGCGCTGCTGACGGCGAAGCCGGCCAGCAGCAGCCCGGCCGCCGGGGGGGTCCTGGGGGCGGCCGCCGGGGTGGTCCCGCGGTGGATCCCCCGGAGCCCGGGGCCGGCCCTGGCCAGCAGGGCGTAGCCGGCCAGGAGGCCGATGCCGGCGGCGGCCAGCAGCAGCCCGACGGCGGCCTCGCCGGCTCCGAAGGTGGCGGTGGCCAGGAACACCAGGGCCACGTCGTCGATGCCGGTGCAGGCGACCACGGCGAAGTACCCGAGGGCGACCGCCCGCACGACCGCCTGGCCGCGCAGGTAGCGCAGCCCGCCGGCGGCGTCGGCCAGGAACGACGGCCCCGGCCCCCGGGACGGTCCGGCCAGGGCCGGCAGGAGGCCGAGCAGGGCCGCCGAGACCAGGAAGCTGGCCGCGTCCACGAGCAGGACCCCGCGGACCCCCAGCACCGGCAGGGCCACCGCGGCGACCAGCGGGCCCAGGGCCTCGCCGCCGTTGGTGGCCACCCCCACGGCGGCGTTGGCCCGCTCCAGGTCGCGCTGGCCGACCAGGGACGGGACGGCGGCCCGCGACGCCGGCTGGAACACCTGGCCGGCCACGGCCCGCAGCCCGACCAGCACCAGCAGCAGCGGCAGCGGCAGCGACGGCAGCCAGAGGGCGATCGCCACCACCAGCGCTCCCTGGACGAGCTCGCAGCCGACCATGACCCGGCGCCGGTCCAGCCGGTCGGCCACCGTGCCGGTGAGGGGGCCGAGCAGGGCCGGGGCGAAGTCGCCGGCCAGCAGCAGCGCGGCCACGGCCAGGGCCTGCCCGGTCGTCTCGGCCACGTGCAGCATCAGGGCGACCAGGGCAAGGGAGTCGCCGAGGAACGACACCGCCCGGGCGCTCCACAGCAGCCGGAACGGCCGGTTCGCACCGAGCAGGCGGAGCGACCCGGCCCCGGCGGGTCGCCCGTCGGTCGCCATGGCGTCGATTGTCGCCGCCTGGAGCCGGCGGCGCCGCCCGAGGGCGGGTCAGGGTCCGGTCAGCGGGCGGCCGCGACCAGCAGGCCGTTGACGACCTCCAGGAACCGGGGGACGTCCAGGGGCTTGGTCAGGTAGTCGGCGGCGCCGGCCTCGAGTAGGCGCTCGCGGTACCAGGGGGTGACGTCGGCGCTGACCATGACCACGGGCAGGTCGGCGGTGCGGGGGTCGGCCCGGAGGCGGCGCAGGACCTCCTCGCCGTCGATGCCGGGCAGGTGCAGGTCGAGCAGGATCAGGTCGGGGCGGTGCTGGCGGACCAGCTCCTGGACGATCTCGCCCTCCTCGGCGGTGAGCAGCCGCACCCCGCCCCGGCGGGCCAGGACCCGCTCGACCAGCCGCAGGTTGGAGGGATTGTCCTCGACATACAGGATGGTGTGCTCGGGGCCGGTGACCGGGCCCGGGGTCGGGGCGGCCAGCTCGGGCGGGGGCTGGTCGCCCTCGCCGGCGGGACGGTCGCTCAGGGCCAGCTCGAGGGTGAAGGTGGTCCCCTGGCCCTCGACGCTGGCGGCGGTGAGGGTGCCGCCCATGGCCTCCATCAGGCCCTGGGACAGGGCAAGGCCGAGGCCGGTGCCCTGGACGTCGGTCTGCTCGGCCCGGAGGCGGTCGAAGGGCAGGAACAGCCGCTCCATCCTGTCGGGCGGGATGCCGGGGCCGGTGTCGCTCACGGTGACCGCGATCCGGCCCTCGGGCGCCGGGGCGCAGGCGATGCGGATGGCGCCGCCGTGATGGTTGTACTTGACGGCGTTGGAGGTGAGGTTCAGCAGCACCTGCTTGAGCCGCTGCCGGTCGGCCTGGACGACCCAGGGGCGGTCCCCGGGGGCCGGGCCCTCGAGGGTGATCTCCCGCTCGGCGGCCAGCGGCCCGATGAGGTCGGTGGTCTCGGTGACGACCTCCTGCAGCTCCACCACCTCCACCGACAGGGCCAGGCTGCCGGTCTCGATCCGGGAGATGTCGAGGACCTCGTCGATCAGCCCCAGCAGGTGCCGGCCGCCGCGGACCATGTGGTCGACGCTCTCGGACTGCTCCTGGGTGAGGTCGTCGAGCTGGAGCAGCTGGCCGAACCCGAGGATGGCGTTGAGCGGGGTCCGCAGCTCGTGGCTGACCCGCGACAGGAACTCGGTTTTGAGCCGGGAGGCGTCGCGAGCCTGGTCGCGGGCCACGGCCAGGGCGGCCTCGGCCCGGTCCGTCGTCAGCCTGGCCAGCAGGGCCAGGGGGACCAGGGCGACCAGGGTGGCCACCAGCCCCAGGCGGAGGCTGCGGCGTCCAAGCCGGCTCCCGGCTCGTGGAGCCGCTGCGCGCTCGTCCATGGGCCGTCCCACTCTCGCCGCCGGGGCACCTCGGTCCCTGCTGGTATCGAGCGGTTTGCTTGCCTTCTTGAGGAGCGGGCTAGCCGTCGGGCGGGTCGAGGCCGGCCGCCTCCAGGCCGCGGCGGCCGGGGCGGACCAGGGGGTTGGCGGCGACGCCGTGGCGCTGGTACCAGCCGCCGCGGATCTGGTCGAGCCAGCCGGTGCCGGGCCGGTAGCCGGGGACGTCCAGGTGGGGCTCGAACGGCTTGACGTCCAGGACCGGGGTGCCGTCGAGCAGGTCGACCCCGGCGAAGGAGACCGTGGTGCCGCGCACGGCCAGGACCCGGACCAGGCTGAGGGCGAGGTAGTTGGGGCGGACCGGGGAGCGGGTGGCGAACACCCCGACCCGCTCGCCGGTGTCCTGGAGCAGGAACGGGACCGGCCGCAGCCGGTCACCGGTGAACGGCCGGCTGCCCCGCCCGTCGGCCTCCCAGACCCGGTCCAGGAAGCAGATCAGGTGGGCGTAGTCGAACTCCTCCAGCCCGTCCAGGGCGTCGGCGTACTCGTCGAGGACGACCAGGCGGCCGCGCTCGTCGGGGTTGCGGCGGGTCTGGATGGGGGTGTCGGCCGGGTCGGAGTAGGCGGTGCGGACGTGGCCGACCGGCCGGAGCGTCAGCTCGTCGGGGACACCGCTCGGCGAGGCCATGGCCGGACCTTACTCCCGGAGGCCGGACTCGGCGGGGGCCCAGGTCACCCGGGCAGGTCGAGAACCGGGTTGCGGTCGAAGAAGCCGACCGGGCGCAGGGTGAAGCCGCAGGTGGCGACGGGCATCACCGGCCAGTCCTCGGGCCGGGGGAAGTGCAGCATCCCGAAGGTGTGCCAGAGCACGACGTCCTGGCCGTCGAGGTCGCGGTCGGCGGCCACGTAGGTGGGCAGGCCGGCGCCGCCGGGGTGCTGGTTGGGCAGGTCGCCGGCGGCGTAGCGCTCGGCCGGGTCGTAGCGGGTGACCCACAGGTGGCGGGTGGCGAAGGCGGCCCGGCCGGTGATGGCGGCGCCGGCGTCGGCGGCCAGCAGCGGCGCCGGCTGGGGGTCGAGGGCGTAGCCGACCGGCTGGCCGAGCCGGTTGGTCCGGGTCGGGTTGACCACCTGCCAGGTCCGCCCGACGGCCGGGTCGGCGACGCGGGCGGCCTCGGACTCGCGGGCCAGGCGGGTCACCTTGCGGGTGAAGGCGTTGCCGTACTGGTTGCCCGGCCCCACCGGGACCCGCTCGAGCTCGACCTCGTCGACGGCGTTGCCGACCCCGTCCACCGTCATGTCGAGCCGGACGCTGAACAGGTGCTGGTGGTAGGGGGCGCCGAGGCCGGGAGCGACCTGGGTCGCCCAGCGGCTGCCCTCGACATAGGCCGAGGTGAAGACGACCCCGGTGGCCTTGACCTCCAGCTCGATGCGGCCGTCCAGGTACAGGTGCCAGAAGAAGCCGTAGTCGTAGTTGCCGATGGCCACGAAGGTCGAGACCACCAGGCGCCGCATGCGCCGGGTCTCGGACGAGCCGGTGAACAGGTCGTTGTGCTTCCAGGCGACCCCGGTGTCCTCCTCGTGCAGGCAGATGGCGTTCGGGACCTCGCGGGGCTCGCCGTCGCCACCTGGGAGGACGGCGTCCAGGTAGCGGATCTCGCCGAGGCAGTCGCAGCCCAGCATCAGGGAGACGACCTGCTGGCCGAGCAGGTACTCGCCGGCGTCGAAGTAGTTCTGCCAGAACCGGGCCGGGCCCGGGTCGGCGTAGGGGACCATCATCTCGGCGACCGAGGCCCGGTAGACGACCGGCCGGTCCTGGAGGGAGACCTGGTGCAGGGTCAGCCCCTCGCGGGCGTCGAACCCGACCCGCAGCCGCCACCCCTCCCAGGTCACCACGTCGCCGTCGAGGCTGAAGCTGGGCCCCTCGGACTGGGTGATCTGGATCGGCTTGAGCGAGGTCCGGGCCGGTCCGACCTGGGCCGGGTCGTCGAAGTTGCCCTCCTCCTGGGGGATGGGCAGGACCTCGGCGTCGATCAGGTGCAGCACCCGGCGCTCGATCAGGTCCACGTAGGCGACCAGCCCGTCCACCGGGTGGCCCAGGGGTGGTCCTTCTCGTGGTGCTGGACGAAGGACAGGACCCGCAGCATCCGCCGGCCCTCCTCGCCCTGGATCCCGAACGACCCGGCCGACAGCGGGCACGGCCGCACCAGGTCGAGGTCGGTGACCCCGCGCCGCTCCATGGCCGCCCGCCAGCCGGCGTCCGCCTTGACGATCTCGTCCACGGCAGCCAGGTCCTCGAGCATGATCGCCGGCTGCCCGTCGCGGCCGGTGTCGATCTCGGCCGCGGCGTCGACCGCCCCCCGGGTCAGCGACGCCACCACGTCGGTGGCCCCGCCGCCAGCCGTGTCGAGCAGGATCGCCCGCACCCGCCGGTCCACCGGGTCCCCGTCCCGGAAGGCCAGCACCTCGGCCTTGGGCGGCTCCTCCAGCCCCAGGTACGCGAACCGGGTGTGCTCCCCCACCAACCCGTGGGTGACCAGCAGGGCCTTGGCCAGGCGGATCTCGTCCGCCCCGAGCCGCTGCAGCGGATGCGCCACCACCGGCGCCGGGGCCCGTACGGTCATGTCGAAGCTCCTCCCGTCCCGCGGCGTCTAGGCGAACGATCCGGTGGCGATCTCGCCCGCCGGCTGCCAGGTCCCCATGACCACGCCGGTGCTGGAGACCTTGCTGTCGGCCAGCCGCAGCCCCGCCGGGACGGTGCCGTCGGCGAACAGCCGCTTGCCCGACCCGATGACCAGCGGGAAGACCCACAGCCGGAACTCGTCGACCAGGTTGTGGCGCAGCAGCGTCTGGATCAGGTTGGCGCTGCCGTGCACCTGCAGCTCGGGCCCGTCCTCCCGCTTGCGGGCGGCCAGGGCGCCGGCGGCGTCGCCCTCGAGCAGGACCGAGTTGCTCCACGCCTCCAGGTCGGGACGGCTCCGCGAGGCGACGTACTTGGTGGCGTCGTTGAAGACCTTGGCGCCCTCCTCCTCGGGGGCGGTCGGCCAGTAGGCGGCCATGATGTCGTAGGTCCGGCGGCCCAGGACCATGGCGAACGGCCTGCTGGTGGCCTCGCCCATGACCTGGCCCATCTGGTCGTCCCAGTAGTTGACCGACCAGCCGCCGTAGGCGAAGCCACCGTCGTCGTCCTCGCCGGGGCCGCCCGGGGCCTGCATGACCCCGTCGAGGGTCAGGAAGGTCTGCACGATCAGCTTTCTCATCGCTGTGGTCCCTCCGGTGTGAGACGGCCAGGCGACCATACCCGGCCGCGGTGCCCGGCGCCGACCGGGCGGTGGACCGGGCCGGGCACAGCGCCACAGAGCGTGCCAAACTGGCCGGGTGCCCAACGCCGGTCCAACTGGGTGCTGTCAGCAAGGAGGGGCATCGTGCGTTCCCGAACCGGTCCTGTCGTCCTCGCCATGGTCCTGCTCGCGGCGGTGGCCGCCTGCGACGCCAAGGGCCCCGAGCCGTCCGCCGCCGGCGCGCCCACCACGACCCAGGCGGCCGACGAGCACGCCGGGCACCAGGGCGGCGCCGCCCCGGCGGCCACGCCGGCCAAGCCGAAGGAGCTGGCGGCGGCCCTGGAGCAGTACTTCGCCGTCCACACCCTGCTCGCCGTGCGCCAGGCCCGGAGCGTGCTGACGGCCAACGCCGCCTACCGGGAGGCCGCGGACCACGAGCTGGAGGAGTACACCGAGGAGCTCGGCGAGATCGTCGGGGGCGCCTACGGCGACGCCCAGGGGGCTCGGTTCGAGGAGGTCTGGGAGAAGACCACCGCCGACGCCTCGGCCTACGCCCAGGCCGTGGCGGCCAAGGACGAGGGCGCCAAGCAGCAGGCCCGCCAGGCCCTGCTGGCCGACGCCGACGCCTACGGGTCGTGGCTGGCCAAGGCGAGCGACGGCCGCGCCGACGCGGGCGACGCCGCCGCGCAGCTGAAGACCCACGTGCAGCAGCTGATGGACCACGACGACGCCTTCGCGGCCGAGGACTACGACCGGGCCTACCGGGTCGAGCGGGACGCCTACGAGCACATGTTCGCCGCCGGCACGGCGCTGGCCGGGGCCGGGGTGTCGCCCAAGGCCGCGGCCACCCTCGACACGCCGGTGGAGAAGCTGCGGACGGCCTTCGCCATGCTGCTCGGCGAGCACATGCAGCTGATCATCGACGCCCAGCGGGCCACCTTCGCCGGAGCGCCCGAGTTCAAGGCGGCCGCCGCCCAGGTCAACGCCAACACCGAGGCGCTCACCAAGGGGATGGGGACGATCGTCGGCCCCAAGAAGGCCCAGGAGTTCCAGTCGGCCTGGGCCGAGCACGTCGAGGGCCTGCTCGACTACTCGACCGCGGTGGCCGGCCACGACGACGCCGAGCGGGCGGTGGCCAGGGAGAAGATGCGCGGCTACGGCGCCCGGCTGGCCCTGTACCTCAGCGACATCGTTCGCAACGAGCTGCCCCTGGAGCCCATCACCCAGGCGCTCGGCGAGCACGACCAGCACCTGGTCGACCAGATCGACGCCTATGCCGCCAAGCGGTACGACGAGGCGCAGGAGAAGGAGGTCGAGGGCTACGGCCAGATGCTGGGCGTGGCCAACACCCTGGTCGGGGCGCTCCAGCGGACGGTGAAGCCGCAGCTGCCGGTCGGCGGGTCCCAGACCGGCGGCGGCAGCACCGCGAACTGGCGGCGATGACAGCGAGGCGGGGGCAGGGCCGGGGCCGAGGTCCGAGCGGGGGTCCGGGCGGGGGCCGGGGGCGGCTCGCGGCCGGGCTGGTTGGGGTGGCCGCCGTGGTGCTGGTGGCCGGGTGCTCGCCGGCCGGGGCCGAGCGCGCCGGGGCCGGGGGGGCGCCGGCGGGCGCCTCCGGGGTGACGGCGACGACCGTCAGTGGGGCCGACGCCGCCCGCGGGTTCCACTCGACCCGCGACTACCGGGCGACCCCGGTCCCGGTCCGGATCGAGATCCCCCGGATCAAGGTGGCCAGCCCCCTGGCCCGCCTCGGCCGCGCGGCCGACAGGACGGTCGAGGTCCCGGACCGCTGGGAGCGGGCCGGCTGGTACGCCGAGGGCACCCGCCCCGGCGACCCCGGCCCGGCGGTCATCCTCGGCCATGTCGACTCCAAGGCCGACGGCCCGGCGGTGTTCTTCCGCCTCCGCGAGCTCCGCCGCGGCGACGAGATCGTCGTCACCCGGGCCGACGGCTCCACGGTCCGCTTCGCCGTGGACCGGACCGAGCAGTTCCCCAAGTCGCGGTTCCCGACCGACGACGTCTACTACCCTACCCTGGCCCCGGAGCTGCGGCTGGTGACCTGCGGCGGCACCTTCGACGCCACCGCCGGCCACTACCGCTCCAACGTGATCGTGTTCGCCACCCTCAGGGCGTGAGCGCCGCCGGGCTCAGGGGGCCTGGAGGTCGCACTGGTCCACGACCTGCCGGTAGGCGTCCAGCGCCCGGTCGAACCGCGTCCCCTCGGTGGCCCCGGCCTCCCGTGACGCCGCCAGCCGCCTGAGCACCTCCGCGACCTCCAGCCGCTGGTTGGCCGGGTCGTTCAGGAACTGGTCCTGCTCGGCCAGCGCCCCCCGCAGCTTGACCGCGCTGGCCAGCATGGCGTTGGCCCGGTCGACCGCCGTCTTGCAGGCCGGGGTGGCCACCGGCGCGGCCGAGGCGGCCGCGGTGCTCCGGCTCGCCGAGGGAGGACCTGTCCTCGTGGCCTCAGCCGCCGGCCGGTCGCCACCCCAGACCACGGCCCCGATCACCAGCCCGCCGACCAGGGCCAGGACGATCAGCAACCCGGCGACCACCAGCCAGGCCGCCGACGGCCGCTCCGGCCCGCCCGCCTCGGCAGCCTCCCCACCCGCCCGCTCCGGGGGGATCCCGAGCTGGGTCGGAGGCTCCCACTGGCTGTCGAGCCGGACCATGTACCGCCGCAGCTCCTCGAGCTGCTGCGCCCGGTCGTCCTCCTGCTCAGAAGCCATCCGTCATCTCCACGATGCGCCCCCCGGCCGGGCGGACCAGCACGCACCGGCCCACGCACACCCGTCCAGTGTGCCAAGCCCTCCCGTCAAGTGGGAGAGTCACCCAGGGGTGGGTTGTGAGCATGCGCTCTGGGTGGCGATGGGGCAACGTCCCGCTGCCCGAGACCTTCCTGGCGGGGCTGGGAGCGGGCCTGCTGTTGCAGGTTGTCGCGCCGTGGCGGCCTCCCTGGCCGGCCGGGGCCGGCCGTGCCGTGGGCTGGCCGTTGCTGCTGGCCGGGCTGGGGCTGGCGGCGTGGGCGGTGCGGGCGGCCGCCGAGGTCGACCTGGAACGCCCGGACCGGCTCGTCCGGCGCGGGCCCTACGCCCACAGCCGGAACCCGATGTACGTCGCCTCGGCGGCCGTCTACGTGGGGATCGCGCTGGTGGCCGGCGCCGCCTGGCCGCTGGCGCTGCTGCCCGCGGTGCTGCTGGCCACCCATGTGGTGATCGTCCGGGAGGAGCGGGTCCTGGACGGCCGCTTCGGCGCCGCCTACCGGAGCTACAGAGCCTCGGTCCGCCGGTACCTGTGAGCGACCTCAGGCCGTCTTCAGGACCGGCTCCGGCGACCGGTCGGCCGTGGGACGGGCGCACAGGTGCCTGACGACGTACCCGGCGTCCCGGCCGGCCCCGCCGACGAGCATCGACGCGAAGGCGTACTGGAAGGCCAGGCCGGTGAAGTACAGCCCCGGTGAGGACGGCACCACGCCGCGGGCCTCCAGCGGCCAGCCGTCGCCGTCGGTCACCGGCAGGTCGATCCAGGAGAAGTCCTGGCGGAACCCGGTGCACCACACGACGTTGGCCACCTCCAGCACCCGGCCGTCCTCCAGCACCGGACGGCCGTCGCGGACCCCCGTCGTCCGCGCCGCCACCAGCTCAACCCCGGCCCCGGTGAGGTCGGCCCGCTTGACCCGGATCAGCGGTCCGCCGTGGCGCCTGACCTCGGGACGAAGCCTGCGGCCGATGGGCGTCCTGAGGGTCAGCACGTGCTTGGCCAGGAAGTACATGACCGGGAAGATCACCCGGGCCGGCCGTCCCTCGATGTCGAAGGGCACCTCGCCGTGGATCCGGCCGCTGAGCACGGTCGGATGGCCGGCCGTGCCCGCCTCGTAGGCGATGTCCCCGCCCGAGTGGGACGCCCCCACCACCAGCACCCCGCCGGCCCGCAGCTGAGCCGGGTTCTTGTAGGCGCTGGAGTGCAGCTGCCGGATGCCGGGGTCGAGCTTGCCGGCGAAGCCGGGGACGTACGGTGCCCGGCCGAACGTGCCCGAGGCGACGACCACGTTGTCGCACCGGAACGACGGCCCGTCGGTGGTCACCAGGTACTCCCCGCCGTGGCGGGCCAGCCGGGTCACCCGGACGCCGGTCCGGACGGGCAGGTCGAAGGTGGCCGCGTAGGTCTCGAGGAAGTCGGCCATCTGGTCCTTGGTCGGGTAGCTGGCCGGCGGGGCTGGGAACCGCATCCCGGGCAGGCTCGCCACCCGGGCCGGGCTGTAGAGCCGCAGCGAGTCCCAGTGGCCGCGCCAGTTGTCGCCCACCCGCCGGCCGGCGTCGAGGATGACGAACCCCCGGCCGCGCCGGGCGAGGTGGTAGCCGGTGGCCAGGCCGGCCTGACCGGCCCCGATCACCACGGTCTCCACCGGCACCGGGTCCCGGTCGTCCCCGTCGGCGAGCTGTCGGTTCATGGCGTTCCCTCCAAGCGTCCCGCGGCCCCAGCGGGCCTCCTGGCCAAGACGCTAGGCGCCGGCCGACCTCGGCGCGTCGGGAGAACGTCCCAATCCCAGCCGGCCCCACGGGATGGGTGATTCTGTGTAGCGCAGGTACCAGACCAGCATCAGCGCGGTCGTCACCAGGTGGAAGCCGTGCAGGGCCCAGATGGGCCCGGCCGGCAGGTTGAACACGTAGATCGACTGGACCAGGTTGCCGAGGTTGCTCAGCAGGATGTTGCCGAGGCTGTAGGAGCCGAGGTCCCTGGTCCGCCCGGCCTTGACCAGCATCGGCAGGGTGCTGCCGACGAAGACCACGCTCGCCACGGCCCCCGCGAGCACGGGGATCGCACCGTCCATGCCGCCTCCGCGGTCCGGTCGCCGGAACAGGTTGCCGCGGAGAACGCTAGGCGGCCGCGCCCGCCCGCACATCGGGGAGAGCACGCATTCCCCCGACGGGGCGCATGGGGAGATCTGCCCACGAGCTCAGACGAGGTCGTGACGGTACGCCCAGGCGGTGGCCGCGGACCGCGAGGACACCCCGAGCTTGGTGAAGATGTTGCTGAGGTGCCGGGCCACCGTCTTCTCGCTGAGGAACAGCTCGGCGGCGATCGCCCGGTTGGTCCGGCCCGTCGCCACCAGCCGGAGCACCTCGACCTCCCGCGCCGTCAGCCCGGACCCGGCCCGGGTCCGGGCCGCGCCGGTCAGGGCCTCGACCCGGGCCAGGTCGGGTCCGGCCGAGAGGCGCTCGAACACCTGCCGGGCCGCGTCCAGCTCCATGCGGGCCGTCCTCGTCGCCGAGCGCCCGGCAGGCCAGGGCCACCACCACCCGGGCCCGGGCCGCCTCGTAGGGCGCGTCGAGCTGCTGCCACATCGACCAGGCACGGCGGGCCCCGGCGAGCGCCCTGGCGGCGTCGCCCTCGGCCAGCCCGAGCAGCCCGCCGGCGTGGGCGGCCATGGCCTGCAGCACCGGGACGTCGCGCTCGGCGGCCAGCCGGGCGAGCTCGTCGGCGGCGGCCCGGGCCGCGTGGACGTCCTTGCCCTCGAGGGCGATCTCGACGGCGGCGCTCAGCAGCCGGGGGCGGCGGACCCGCTCGGTGGTCTCCTCGAGCGCCCGGCGGACGCCGGCCGAGGCCGCCTCCAGCTGGCCCTGGGCGAGCCGGAGCAGGGCCAGGCCGGGCTGCGGGTCGCGCCCGAAGGTGGCCGCCCGGCGGTAGGCCTGCTCGGCGTCGTCGGTGTCGCCGCGCCACCGGTGCAGCTCGGCCTGCTCGTAGAGGGCGTCGCCGGCGGCCGGGTGCCCGGCGCCGGTGAACCGCTCGGAGGCCTGCCGCAGCTCCTCCAGGGCGTCGAGCCAGGCCCCCTCGATCTGCATGATCTGGGCCCGGTGGACCATGCACTGTCCCCGGAACTGGACCAGGTCGGGCTGGGCGTCGCACCAGTGCTTGAGGGCGACCGTCCACTCCTTGGCCCGGCGGGGGTCGAAGGTCTCCATGCAGGCGGCGATCACCCCGCAGTACACCAGGCCGGCGACCATGGGCGAGGTCTCTCCTGCGGTGACCCCGACCATCACCTCGTCGAGCACGGCGATGCCCTCGGGGATCCGGCCCATGGCGATCAGGGCCTGCCCCTGCCCGAACCCGGCCAGGGCGAGCAGGTCGTGGTCCGCGAACCGCCGGCCGATCTCGCGCTGCTCGCTGAAGCCCGCATACGCGCGTTGCGGGTCCCCGCCCAGCAGGGCCTGGACCGCGTCCGGGCCCAGCAGGTAGCCGCGGGCCGCGCAGTCCCGCCGGCCGTCGTCGATGACGGCCCGCGCCCGCCCGATCCAGCCGCCGGCCCGGGCCCAGTCGCCCCGGGTGATCAACCCGAACACCAGCCAGAATCCGTCGAGGGCGGCCCCCTCGGGGTCGCCCTGTCGCAGCCGCTCCCGGAAGGCGCGCTCGCACAGCGACAACGAGTCGTCGTCGCGCCCGATGAGGTACGCCGCCCGGCCGGCCCGCTCCAGGTCCTCGGCCCCCAGCGGGGCTTGCTCGTCGGCGGCGCACAGCAGCTCGTAGGCCGCCCTCCACGCCTGCCGTTCGAAGGCCTGGCGGCCACGCTCGAGTGTGGAACCTCCGGTCATGGCCCCCGGCGTCCCGCTGGAGTCGGAAGGTCAGCGGGCCGCCGGGCCAATGCTATCCCAGCCCCTGCCCGGCCCCGGGTGGACGGCCATTTCCCTTGACGGCCTGGAGGCGGCACCGCAGCCTGCCCCAATGACGGCGTGGCGGACGGCCGCGGCGGCCCAGACCGGGCAGGTGCTCGGGCTGGTGCGGGAGATCTTCGGCCCCGATGCGCTCGGCGCCTATCAGCACGGGTCGGCGGTCCTCGGCGGCATGCAGCCGACGAGTGATGTCGACATCCTGGTGGTCACCGGGCGCCCGGCCACGCTCGAGGAGAAGCGCCGGCTGGTGGACGGCCTGATGGCGGTCTCGGCCCGGTTCCCCCCGTCCGGCCCGGAGCGGTGCGTCGAGGTGACCGTGGTCGCCCAGCCCCAGGTGCGGCCCTGGCGGTACCCGCCGAGCTTCGACCTGCAGTACGGCGAGTGGCTGCGCGACCGCTTCGAGCACGGCGACGGCGGGCTCCTGCAGGCGACCGTCAACCCCGACCTGACGGTCCTGCTGACCATCGTCCTGCTGGGCGACCGGCCGCTGTCCGGGCCACCGCCGGGGGTGCTCCTGGACCCGGTGCCACCGCAGGACTGCGTCACGGCGATGGTCGGCGACCTCGACCGGCTCATGGACGAGTTCGGGGGGGATCCGCGCAACATCCTGCTCACCCTGGCGCGCATCTGGCGGACCGTCGCCACCGGCGTCATCGACCGCAAGGACCGGGCGGCCGAATGGGCGCGGGACCGGCTGGCGTCCGCGCATCGGCAGTCGATGGAGCGGGCGCGGGCCATGTACCTCGGCCGGGAGGCGGATGACTGGCCCGGGCTGGCGGCAGAAGCCCGTGCCACCGCGGACCACATGGTCTGGCGGATCCGATGGGAGGCGGCACGCCGGCGACCCGACCAGGTGCTGCGGCTGGGCGAAGGCCCGCCTAGGTGACCTTGTCCGCCCCGGTGGTCCAGGCGCCGAGGGCGAGGGCGGCCAGAGTCGCGGCCGGCCAGGCGAACCAGGGGCGGGCCAGCCACCGGCCGGTGCCCGAGTCGTAGGTCTCGGGGAG
>Ga0307415_100000883_pt1 | contig 13704 bp, 13 predicted proteins | sample DK1Cmetagenome_FD_204524 | JGI IMG/M metagenome (GOLD analysis project Ga0307415, IMG submission 204524) | Maize rhizosphere microbial communities from greenhouse at UC Davis, California, United States - DK15-C-2 | ecosystem: Host-associated > Plants > Roots > Rhizosphere > Soil | place: USA...
CGCCGCGGCCGCCTTGCGGTGGCTTTCGAGGGCGAAGGCGTCGAGCTCGGCGCGGCCGAAGCCGTACTTCTTCGCCATCATCTCGGCGCCGCGGAACTGGGTGAAGTCGTTGACGCCGTAGCGATCCTTGATCGACTGCGGCCAGGGCCCGATGCCGATGCCCGCCTGCATGGGAAGGATGATGGGCGTGCCCATTGGGACTCGCGTCATGCTTTCTACGCCGGCAGCGATGACCATGTCCTGAGTGCCGCTCATCACTGCCTGCGCTGCGAAGTGAACTGACTGCTGCGAGCTTCCGCACTGGCGGTCGATCGAGACGGCGGGGACGCTGTCGGGAAGCTTCGAGGCCATCACCATGTTGCGGCCGATGTGGAAAGCCTGCTCGCCGATCTGACCGACGCAGCCGGCAATGACGTCCTCGACCGCGGCGGGGTCGATTCCGGTGCGCTCGACGAGCGCGTTGAGGACCGCGGCCCCGAGGTCTGCGGGATGCCAGTCCTTCAGCGCTCCATCGCGCTTGCCTCCGGCGGTTCGGACCGCATCGACGATGTAAGCTTCCATGCTGGCTCTCTACGCCTGTTCGACGGTGGCGAGAAAGTCGTCGATGGCGGCGTTGAACTCGTCCGGCTTGTCGAGATTGGCGAGGTGCGATGCGCCCGCGATGATCTGGAGTCTTGAGCCCGGAATGAGGCCGACGAGCTCTTCCGAGAGCGACGGCGGCGTGATCGCATCCTCATCGCCGCAAAGGATCAGCGTTGGAGCCTCGATAGCGGCAGCACGCTCGCGCTGGTCCGCGAGCCAGACGGCGCGGGCTCCGATGCGATAGGCTTCGGGGTCGATGGCCGCCATCGTGTCGATGACCTCGGCGCGGGGCTCTTCCGAGACGAGCAAGGCGCCGATGCGAGCGTTGGCTAGTCCGCGCATGTCGTTGCTCGCGGCGATCGAACGGTCGTAGATCGCTTGACCCTCCGGGTGGGCGGCAAAGCTGTCGGCGATGATCAGTGACACACAGCGGTTGGGATCTGCGGCGTACATTGCCATGGCCACGACACCTCCGAGAGAAAGCCCACAGATGTGTGCATTGTAGATGCCGAGCGCATCGAGCGCCGCCCAGGCAGCGCGCGCGAAATCGTCTCGCGTCGCGTCCGGAACGAGGGCGCTTTCACCATAGCCCGGATAGTCGATGGCGATCGCCCGTCGATCCCGCCCAAAATGCTCCAATTGCGGACGCCATACCGATTTGTCCGAGCCCACGCCGTGGAGGAAGAGTATCGGAATGGCCTTTTCGCCTTTGACCTCGATGCCGATCACACCTGCGGAAGTTTCAACGTCGACCATGTTCCAGCCGTGTACGCCGAGCCCGCGGTTGGCAAGATTACGATTCGCTGGCGGAACGGTTAAGCCTCCGCTCATCTGGCGAGTCGCACTTGTCGCCGTAACGTCTTGAGGTGCCGAAGGTTATGGCCATGCGTACGATCCTGATTGCAGTGCTCCTCGCCAGTGTTGCTACTCCCGCGCTTGCTGCGCGACCGAAGAATGATGACGGCCCTGACCGCGAGCGGTCCGAGCGTTCGGAGGCCCGGGAGTCCGCGCCTCGCCAGCAGCGTTCTGCCGACCGGCCCCAGCGCAGCATCGAGCGGAGAAGCGAAACCGGCGGTGGAAACTCGGCGAATATCGGCGGTCACCGGTCGCAGAACATCGAACGCTCCGCCGTGCAGGTCGAGCAGGTCCGCCGCCACGATGCCGGCAACAATGTCCGTGAATGGCGCCAGCACGAGCAGATCGTCGAGACGAGCGGGAACGCTCGCCGCGGCAATTTCGAGCCCCGGGAAGTCCGATCCTCGAATGGCTCGTCGAAAATCGTTTCAGCCGGCCAGGGCGACACGGTCCGCAACTGGCGGTCGCGGGAGCGGCGCAATGGCGACAGCCCGACGAGCATCGAGGAGCGCAACATGCGCCGCGCGCCGACCGGCGGAAGCGGCAGCGGCCTTGTTCAGTCCAAGCGCTCGACGCCGCGAGTCTTCGAGCGTGCCGAGCGCCGGATCAGCCGCACGCCGATTTTCGGAACCGAGCCGCCCAGGCCCCGCACCGCGACGGTCGCCGCCAAGCCCTCGCATCACTGGCGCACCGACTGGCGCCACGATCGCCGCTACGACTGGCGCGACTGGCGGAAACGCAATCGCACGCACTTCCACTTCGGCTTCTATTCCGATCCGTTCGGCTGGGATTACATGCGCTACGGCATCGGCTGGCGCCTGTGGCCGAGCTATTATCGCAACAGCTTCTGGCTGAACGATTCGTGGCAGTACCGGCTTCCGCCCGCCTACGGTCCGTACCGTTGGATCCGTTACTACAACGACGCTCTGCTGGTGAACATCTACACCGGCGAGGTGGTCGACGTGGAGTACGACATCTTCTGGTGATCAGTCGGCCGAGGCCTTGCCTGCGTCCAGCTCAACGAAGGGCGCGAACTTTTCCTCGCGCTTGACGAAGCTGGTCTCGAACCGGCGCACCGTCGAGTCGGCGATGAGGACGGACTCGGCGACCTCGTTGAACTCCGCCATGTTCGCGCAGTCGAACAGCAGCAGCATGTCCCACGTGCCGGCGATATCGTAGGAGAATTGCACCTGCGGGGCCTTGCGGATGCGCTCCCCGAGCGCCGTCTTGCCCTTCAGATCCGCATGCTCGCTGAGCTGCACGAGGACCACGGCGCGAAGGCGCTTCTCGGTCATGCGCGGAGAGAGCAGGGCGATCGTCTTCGCGATGTACCCGTCTGCACGGAGCCGCCGGAGCCGGCGGGCGATGGCCGACGGGGAAAGCGCCACGCGCGCGGCCAGAGCATCCGCCGTCTGCGAGTCGTCTCGCTGCACCTCGTTCAGTAGCGCTATGTCGAAGCGATCGAGCATCGCCCAAGGCTGCCAAATTTTGGCAGTCCACGCAGCAAAAATGCGCTCAGAACGAACCGCCGTTTGCAGAAATTTGGCACGCCGACCGTCGAATCTGCACGAAAAATTCCCTTGGATCGGAGTAGAATAACTCTGAGGAGATTGCGGCATGATGCATTTGCGTAAGCTGCTAGTCCTGGCGACACTCTGCTGGGTTGCACCCCTATCGGCCCAGCAGCGTGCGTCCGTGCCCGAGACAGATCGGGGCTGGGCTTGCCCGCATCAGCTCGAGACGAAGCTCGTCGTCATCGCCGCGCGCGATCCGGTCGGCGAAGTGCCGGTCGAGACGAGCAGACGCTTCTTCCTGCCTTAATCGGCCAGCGCTTCCGCGATCAGTTTCCGGCTATTGTCGATTCCGTAGAGCGCAATGAAGCTCCCCATGCGAGGTCCTTGCGACGATCCCAGCAGAGTTTCGTAGAGCGCCTGGAACCAGCCGCGCAGGCTCTCGAAGGGATGACGCTTGCCGACTTCGAACACTTGCGTCTGGATGTCCTCGGCCGATGCATTGGCCGGAAGCTTCGCGAGTTGGCCGTCGAGGTCACGCAGCGCCTGGGCTTCGATCTCGGTCGGCGGGCGGCGCTCGAGGTCCGGCGCGACGAAATCGCGAGCATAGTTCACGGCGAGTCCGATCAACTCGTCCAGCTCTGCATGCGTTTCCGGGGACGTGTCGGGCGCATAGCGCTGAACGAACCGCCACGCCGTTTCCTTGTCGTGGATGCCCGGCAGGCTGACGAGGTTTAGCAGGAGGCCGTAGGTCAGCGGCAGGCTCTGCGGCTCCGGCACCTGGCCGTTGTGAATGTGGTGCGCGGGATTGCCGAGCTTCTGCTCGATCGGCTGGTTCGAATAATTTCCGCGGAACTGCCAATATTCGTCGACGGCGCGCGGGATGAGGCCGAGGTGCAGGCTCTTCGCCTTCTTCGGTTCGCGGTAGATGTAAAAGGCCAGGCTTGGCTCGCTTCCGTAGCGCAGCCATTCCTCGAGGCTCAGTCCGTTGCCCTTCGACTTGGAGATCTTCTCGCCCTTTTCGTCGAGGAACATCTCGTAGTTGAAGCCCTCGGGTGGGCGGCCGCCGAGGACTCGGGCAATCTTCGAGGACTGGATGACGCTGTCGGTCAGGTCCTTGCCCGACATTTCGTAGTCGATGCCAAGCGCGACCCAGCGGGCGGCCCAGTCGACCTTCCACTGCAGCTTCGCCTGCCCGCCGAGCGCGGACTGCTCGACCCGACCTTCCTCGTCCTCGAAGGCGATCATGCCCTCGTCGGCATCTACGACTTCGACCGGAACCTGGAGGACCTTGCCTGACGATGGCGACACGGGAAGGATGGGCGAGTAGGTCTGGCGGCGCTCCTCGCGCAGGGTGGGGAGCATGACGCCCATGACTCCGTCCCAGTTGCGCAGGACCTGGCGGATGATCTCGTCGAAGCGGCCGCTGGTGTAGCATTCGGTCGCCGACAGGAATTCATAGTCGAAGCCGAAGCGGTCGAGGAAATGGCGGAGCATCGCATTGTTGTGATGTGCGAAGCTCATGTGGCTGCCGAACGGGTCGGGAATCTGCGTCAGCGGCTTGCCGAGATGCTGAGCTAGCATCTCCTGCTCCGGCACATTGTCCGGCACCTTGCGAAGCCCGTCCATGTCGTCGCTGAAGGCGATCAGGCGGGTCGGCGCACCGCCCGTCAGTTCCTCATAGGCCTGGCGGACGAAGGTCGTGCGGAGGACCTCGTTGAACGTGCCGATGTGCGGCAGGCCGGAGGGTCCGTATCCGGTCTCGAAAATCATCGGGGCGCCGTCGGGCTTGCCATCCGGCCAGCGCTTGAGGAGCTTGCGCGCCTCTTCGTAAGGCCAAGCCTTTGAAGCCATTGCGGCTGTCCGAAGCGCCTGCGCGTCCAAATCCGTTGCTCTTCTGTTCTCGTCGCGTAAGTGTCTGAAGGTGGCCGCTCCTTTGCCTCTTCCCGCGCTTCACGCAACCCACGCCGGAATCTGGATCGCGTCGCAGGGCGGCGAAGCGCGCGAGGCGAGCCGGGGGGAGGCGATCGCGCGGGCGGCGGAAACTCCGCACATCATATTGAATGCGCCCTTGATCGGGCAGAGGCTCGGCTATCCGGAATTGTCCGGGCTCGACCTTCTGGAGCTATTCGCCTTCGTTCACCCGGCGCGGTTCGCCGTGCCGACTGTGGCGGGCATGTGCCGGTCGGTGGGCATCGAGCCGCCGGCGTTCGAGGCCGAGGCAGGGGAAGCGCTAAGGGCGATCGCCGGCGCCTTGCTCGACAGGCTCGGGTCGCCGGACTGGAAGGAACGGGAGGGGGCCTGGACGTCCAGCCAGTCGCTGGCCCGGATGGGCTGGGGCTGGGCTCCGTTGATCGCGGCCCGGCTGGAGCGCCCGGAGCGCGGCGAGCGCATGCTCTTCTCCCGTTTGAAGCAGTGGGAGGAGAGTGCCGAGCGAGCGCCGCCGCGAACGGTGCTCGTCGATCCGGCCGCCGCACGCGACCGGCTTCGGAAGCTGACGGGATCGCGCTCGGAGCCCCGAGCCGGTCAAGCGGCGATGGCGGAAGAAACGACAAGGATCTTCGGCCCGCGCCGCCAAAGGGACGCCCCGAACATGCTGCTTGCCGAGGCGGGGACCGGCATCGGCAAGACGCTCGCCTATCTCTCGCCGGCGTCGCTCTGGTCGGAGGCTTCGGGCGGTACGCTCTGGGTTTCGACCTTCACCAAGGCTTTGCAGCGACAACTCGACGCGGAGGGTCTGCGCCTCTTTGCCGACGCGGAGGAGCGTGCCCGGCGGATTGTCGTCCGCAAGGGCCGGGAGAATTATCTCTGCCTGCTCAACCTGGAGGACGCGCTGCAGGGCGCCTTTTCCGGACGCGCCGCGATCCTGGCGCAGCTTGTCGGACGGTGGGCCGCGTACAGCAAGGACGGTGACATGGTCGGCGGCGACCTGCCGGGTTGGCTGCCGAGCCTTTTCCGCCGGGCCGGAGCGACCGCGCTGACCGACCGGCGCGGCGAATGCGTCTATGCGGGCTGCCCCCACTATCGGCGCTGCTTCATCGAGCGGGCGGAACGAGCCGGGCGCGAGGCGGACATCGTCATCGCCAACCATGCTCTGGTGATGATCAACGCCGCACGGGCCCGCGAGGACTCGCCGCAGCGGATCATCTTCGACGAGGGCCACCACTTGTTCGATGCTGCCGACTCGACCTTTGGGGTCACCTTCGGCGGGCAGGACGCGATCGAGATGCGGCGCTGGATCGTCGGGCCGGAGGGCAAGTCGCGTGGGCGCCGCCGCGGCCTGGCCGCGCGGCTGATGGACGTGGCGTCCTACGACGACGAGGGCGCGAAGGCGCTGGAGGCGGCGATCGAGGCGGCGCGCGCACTTCCGTCAGACGGCTGGCTGCAGCGGATTGTCGAGGGGTCGCCCTTCGGGCCGATCGAAGCCTTGCTCTCGGAAGTGCGGGGGATGGTTTACGCCCGAGCCAAGGCGCAGGACGCGGGCTACGGGTTGGAGACCGAATTGGCCGAGCCGGACGGTGCCTTGGTGGCCGCGTCGGCGAAAGCGCTTGAGGCGCTCGAGCTGTTGCTGAAGCCACTGGCAGCGCTCAGCCGCAGGCTCGAAGCGGTGCTCGAAGACGCGCCCGACTGGCTCGATTCGCAGGCTCGTGCACGCGTTGACGGTGCAATCAACGGGCTCGCGTGGCGTCGTGAAATCCTGTCTGCCTGGATCGCTTTGCTGGCACGGATCGGTGGATCGGCCGACCCGGAGTTCGTGGACTGGTTGGCGATCGATCGCTCGGAAGGCCGCGAGTTCGATGTCGCGATACATCGCCACTGGCTCGATCCTACCAAGCCGCTCGCCCGCGCGGTGCTGCGGCAGGCGCAGGGCGTGCTCGTCACTTCGGCGACGCTTCGGGGCGGCGATGAAAGCTGGGCGCGCGCGGAGGCGCGCACGGGCGCGGCGCATCTGGACGGTGCCGTCGACCGCTTCGAGGCGGACAGCCCGTTCGATTATGCGACCAGCTCCGAAGTTCTCATCATCACGGACGTCAAACAGGGCGACCTTCCGGCCCTGTCGGGAGCTTATGCGCGGCTGATCGAAGCGGCCGGCGGCGGAACGCTTGGCCTGTTCACTGCCGTCCAGCGGTTGAAGACGGTGCACTCGCGAATCGCCGATCACCTTGCGCGCGCCGGGTTGCCGCTGCTTGCTCAGCATGTCGATCCAATCGACGCAGGGACCTTGGTCGACATCTTCCGAGACGATCCACGGGCCTCGCTCCTCGGCACGGACGCGCTGCGCGACGGTGTGGACGTGCCGGGCGAATCGCTTCGGCTCGTCGTGATGGAACGCGTTCCGTGGCCGCGGCCGACCGTGCTCCACGCGGCACGTCGAATGGGGGGCGGAGGAAGCGCCTATGACGATGCAGTGGTCCGTGCGCGGCTCGCTCAAGCCTTCGGGCGCCTGATCCGGCGGGAGGGCGATCGCGGCACGTTCGTGATACTCTCAGCCGCCATGCCATCGCGCCTCCTTTCCGCTTTCCCGGCCGAAGTCCCGATCCGACGTGTCCCGCTCGACGAGGCGATTGCCCACGTGGCGGCCACGCGGGCTCATCAAACCGAGCCGGCCGCCGAGCTCGTGAAGTGAAGACGCTCTACGTCCTTCGTCACGCCAAGTCGGACTGGGGCGATGAGTCGCTTCGGGATTTCGACCGACCGCTCAATCATCGCGGACGCAAGGCGGCGAGGGCGGTGGGCCGCGAAATGAGGGAACGCGGCATTTGCCCGGATCTCGTGATCGCCAGTCCAGCGGTTCGCGCAAAGGAAACGCTAGAGCGCGTCCTGGAAGGGTTCGGCCGGGACGTGCGTGTGACGGAGGATCGCCAAATCTACGAAGCCGCGACCGGCACGCTGCTGGAGATCGTGAGGGCCGCTCCGGACGACGTGGAGCATCTGATGATCGTCGGCCACAACCCGGGATTCCAGAACCTGGTCGTAACGCTGACCGAGCCCTGCGCCTTGCGCGAAGAGGCCGGGGAGAAATTCCCTACGGGCGCATTGGCCGAGATAAGGTTCTCGATCGATCGATGGAGCGCAGTCGCTGCCGGCGCGGGTCAGCTCGAAGACCTGATCAAGCCGCGCGATCTCTAGTCGACGAGGCTCGCCAGCTGGTTCCGCAGGGCCTTGAGCCGGGTGAGGTCGAGCTTCGGGACTGTCGTCGATTGCACCGCGGGCTGCGCTGCCTGGGCGACCTGGACGGCCTGCTCGAACTCCTGCTGTGAGCCGTCCTTGCTTCGAAGCACCTTTTGGACGCCGCGGACGGTATAACCTTCGCTGTTGAGCAGGCGATGGATCGTTCGCGCGAGATCCACGTCAGCCGGGCGGTAATAGCGCCGGTTGCCGGCCCGCTGGAGCGGGCGAAGCTGCGGGAACTTCGTTTCCCAATAGCGCAGGATGTGTTGAGCGACGCCGAGCTCTCGTGAAAGCTCGCCGATCGTCTTGAAGGCGCCCGGATCCTTCGCGCCGGTCGCCATCAGCCGACTATCTCGCGATCCGGTCGCGCATGATCTGGCTTGCGCGGAAGGTCATCACCCGGCGCGGCGCGATCGCGACCTCGATACCCGTCTTCGGGTTGCGGCCGACGCGCTGTCCCTTGTCGCGCAGGATGAAGCTGCCGAAACCGGAGATCTTTACGTTCTTGCCGTCGGACAACGCGTGGCACATGTGATGGAGCACGCGTTCGACGAGGTTCGCGGATTCGGCGCGGGAGAGGCCGAGTTTGTTATGGACCACGTCCGCCAAGTCGGCGCGCGTGAGGGTCCCGCCCAATCCAGCTTCCTTGCTCATCCGTGCGATGCCGAGGTCGGCCATCTGCTTCTCCCGCTCTAAAAAGCCGTATCCCTCGACTACGGCACATTACAGTTGCGTAACGGAAACCGGCCTTGTCGGCAATCCGACATTTTCGCCCGTTTTCCTAATATTTTCAATACCTGAGGACGGCTGCCCCCCAAGTAAATCCGCCCCCCATGGCTTCGAGCACGACGATATCGCCGCGCTTGATTCGTCCATCCTTTACGGCGACGTCAAGCGCAAGTGGTACCGACGCCGCTGAAGTATTGGCATGTCTGTCCACGGTAACCACCACCTTTTCCGACGGAAGGCCCAGTTTTTTCGCCGTAGCGTCCAGGATTCGCGCATTCGCCTGGTGGGGCACGACCCAGTCGACGTCGTCTGCAGTAATATCCGCCGCGCCAAGAACTTCGCCCATGACTTCGGCGAGGTTGACCACCGCATGGCGGAACACCTCGCGGCCCTTCATTCTCAGCTTGCCGACCGTTCCAGTTGTCGAAGGCCCCCCGTCCACGAACAGCAGATCGTTGTGGCGGCCGTCGGCGTGCAGCCTGGTGGCGAGAATCCCCCGGTCGGCGTCTTCCGCGCGAAGGACAAGCGCGCCGGCGCCGTCGCCGAACAGCACGCAGGTCGTACGGTCCTCCCAGTCGAGGATGCGGCTGAACGTCTCTGCTCCGATGACCAGCGCCGATCGGCCTGTCCCGGCGCGCAGCATCGCGTCAGCGACGGTCACGGCATAGAGGAAGCCGGTGCATACCGCGTGCACGTCGAAGGCGACGCAATCATCGATGCCGAGCGACGCCTGGACCTTGGTCGCGGACGAGGGGAAGGTCTGGTCGGGCGTCGCGGTGGCAAGGACGATCAGGTCGATCTCTGACGCCGGAATGCCGGCGTCATCGAGTGCCTTGCGTGCTGCCTCGGTCGCCAGGCTCGCGGTCGTCTCGCCCTCACCGGCGATGTAGCGGCTGCGGATGCCGGTGCGCGCGATGATCCATTCGTCCGAGGTGTCGACCTGTTCGGCCAGCTCGGCATTGTCGACCCGCCGTTTGGGCAGTGCCGAACCGGTTCCAGCGACGACGGAGCGAAGTGTCACTGGGCGGCCTCGTTGAAGGCATGGGCGCGGAAATTGTCGAGGTCGTCGCCGATTTTCCGGGTAATGTCGTTGCGCACCATGCTCGCCGCCACGTTGATGGCGTTGGCAACGCCCTTCGGGTTCGCGCCCCCGTGGCTCTTCACGACAAGACCGTTGAGGCCGAGGAAGACCGCACCGTTGTGATTATTGGGGTCGAGGTGGTGCTTGAGCAGGTTGAGCGCCGGCTTCGACAAAGCGAATCCGGCTTTGGATCGGAGCGAGCTCTTGAAGGCGCGGCGCAACAGATCGGTCACGAAGCGAGCGGTGCCTTCCGCTGTCTTGAGCGCGATATTGCCCGAGAAGCCGTCAGTAACGACGACATCGACATTGCCGCGCGAAAGCTGGTCGCCCTCGGTGAAACCGTCAAAGCGGAACGCGAGATAGTCCGCCTCGCGCAGGAGCGCGGCGGCCGCCTTCAGTTCGTCGGTTCCCTTGAGCTCCTCCGTCCCGATGTTGAGCAGCTTCACTCGCGGCTTCGATACGCCAAGCACGGTCCGGGCATAGGCCGAGCCCATGACCGCGAACTGAACCAGGTTCTGCGCGTCGCACTCCGTGTTGGCACCGAGGTCGAGAATCACGCAGTCCTGCTCGCCGAGTGTCGGAAGCAGCGCCGCTAGCGCCGGACGGTCGATCCCGGGCATGGTGCGTAACGCGAGCTTGGACATGGCCATGAGCGCGCCGGTATTCCCGCCGGAGACGGCCGCATGAGCCTGGCCGTCCTTCACAGCGTTGATGGCGACGCCCATCGATGTCGTCTTGGCCCGGCGGATCGCCTGGCTCGGCTTCTCGCTTGGATCGATGAATTCGGGCGTATGGCAGACGGTAACGTCCGAGGCCAGGCCGCCGTGCTTGCGCAGTTCTTCCTGGATGATCTTTTCGTCGCCGTAGACCAGGAACTGGAGCGAACCGTCGCGGCGATGCGCGCGGGCGATCCCGGCGAGCATAGCCGCCGGGCCGGTGTCACCCCCCATTGCGTCGATCGCGATCCGCGGGCCTGCGTCCATCGCTTTCAGCCCAGCGCCCCTCGTCCGGCTCAGGCCTCGGTCGAGGTGATCTCGCGGCCGTTATAGTGGCCGCAAGCCTGGCACAGATTGTGCGGGAGCTTCAGCTCGCCGCAGTTCGGGCATTCCTGGAACGTGGTGGCCTTCAGCGCATGATGGCTGCGGCGCATGTTCCGCTTGGACGGCGAAGTTTTTCTCTTAGGGACAGCCATTCCGGCACCTTCGTAAACAGCAATAAAAATTGCGACGATCTGCGCCATTCTCGGCGGGCAAACCCGCGGCGGCGGCCGGATCGTCGCGAACCGGGCGCTCCTATAGCGAAAAGAGAGGCAAGCGCAAGGCGCTAGGCCTCAGCTCTTGCCCATGCGCCGGAAGTGGTAGCGTCCGTGAACCGGAGCGGCCCGATAGGAATGCCCCGACGTGCAGGTCACCTTGAACACGCCTGCCCCATCGAGCGCCGTGGTGGAAGCAACCTGGCCGCAGGGATAGCCGATGCGTCCGATCGTGCGGGCGACGACCGAGTTGGGGAGGGGCAGCTTCGCATTTGTCGCTGCGACCGCCGGGGCCGGAGCCGCGGCTTGCTCGATGTCGCGCTGCTGTTGCTCAAGCGCTGCGACTTCCGACGGTTGTTCCTCGGGCAGGTCAATCTGAAGAGGGGGACGAGCGATTTCCGTTCGAACGGGAGCAGCGGCTCGCGTTGGCTGCGCCGGTTGTTCTTCCTCGATGCTCGGTGCCCCGACTGCTGCAGCAGCAATAGGCGCGGCCGCCTTTGCCGGCGGGACCTTGAGAGTGACGGCCGGCTTCAACTGATCTTCCGGTGCGTCATTGCCCGATTCCACGCCCATCCAGGCCCCTCCGCCGATGGCGAGGACGAGGGCTCCGGCCGCCAATGCGGGCAGCTTCCACTGAAATGGAGCGTGCCGTTCCTGTTCTGAGTGATCCGCCACAGGCTGACGAAGCACATAAGCGTCGGCCGGGCGCGGGTCAGGTTGTGCCCGGACAACTGGGTCGGCCTGGCGCACTGGCACTTTCTCCGCCTGCGGGGTCGGGTTGCGCTCCGGGATCCTCGGGGTGATCGGCTGGTGCAGCAATGCGGTCGCAGAGGGGGCACTCCTGGCCTGCGGGCGCGGGTCGGGCCGGGGACGGAGTGTCGGGATCGACCGGGACGGCGACTTGAGCTGCACGATGGGCCTGGGGGGCGTGGCGCCAAGGGCCTCTCCCTCAAGCCGACCGGCGAGCGACAAAGCGGGCCTCGGCTCGGGCTTTGGCTCCGGCTTGAAGATCGAGGCGTCGTACGCTTGGCGCTTGGCGGGGTCGCGGAGAGTTTCGTAGGCGACGGTGAATTCTGCGAGGCTGCCGAAGGCGCGGGGAAGCCTCAGCTCCCTGGCGAAGGCCTCATCGATTTCATCAAGCTTGGCTGTCGGGCTAAGTCCCAGCAGCTCATAGTGGTTCGGCCGCGACTTGACCGTACTATCCATTTGGCGATCCCTCCCCGCGAGTCCGTCCACCCAAATCCCAAGTGCCGGAAACTCCTATGCTTTGTCGCGGGGGATAGGGCTCGGGTCGCCGCATTCAGAGGGCTGTCGGTCTTTACCGGATTCAATTGTTCTCGTTGAACGGGCGGGGCATGGCGGGCCGAGGGTCGCTATCCACCCATTGAGGGCACTAGGTAGCGCGATTGGGCACCGGCATTGGCATTCCGGAGCTGGCAGCGACCGCTGCCGCAATGATCGGCAGTACCCAGATCAAGCGACTCTCATAGCGGCCTTTGGGGCCTGAGAGGGCGCCGCAAATTACGGCGTTAATCGCAATCCCGGCCAGAATGCAGACGCAATAGGCTCGCACTTGGGGCCCAGCATTCCGGTAGCGGCTCGAGGCGAGAAATCCGACCAGGAACAACAACGAAAGAATGCACAGCAAGGCCATGGCCGATTCGATGAACCGCGTCGGCATGCTGCCTTTGTAGGCACGCGTGAGCCTCATCGACGCATATGCTCCGCTGGGGACATTCGACTCGTAGCGTTCCCGATTGACGGCCGAGTAATTGAAGGTGCTCAGGTCCATACTAAGCAGCTGGCCCACGCTATTCCTGGCGGCCGTTGTAATCACCGGCAACGGCTTCTCTTTAAGAACCGCGATCACGAACTGGGTCTGCTGGGCAGCTGAAGCCCGCTGATCGGCCGCATCGAGACCGCGGAATAGGGAAATTTGCGGGTCGCTGCTCCATAGCAGGACATCGCTGTGAGTATTCTTCTTGTCCAGGACTCGGCAGTAGACGTACCGTTCCGTCGCGCAATGCGCTTTCAGATAATCATAGCCCGGCCCGTCGGCGATCAGCCGCATCGCAATGAATGGGATCCGCACGGGCGACTCTCCAGTTCCCGCCTTGACGGCCACGGAGTAAGCTGCCTGCCCGAGCAACCCGCCAGCGATGCAGCAGCCTATGCTGGCGAGTTGCGCGCCGCTGATCGGGATTCTCTGCCAGAGCGCGTAAGCGATCGAAACCGCAATCAAGCCCGCGCTCAATACCAAATTGGTGCTGTGAACGAGCATGGCATAGGCCAGGATGGCTATCCAGAAGGTCTTCTCCACCCGGGACTGGAAGTTCCAGAAGAACAACAGATTGGCGACGGCCAGGACCGCTAGTCCCGTGAAGATGTCCGGCATCAGATAGGCGGAAAAGAAGCCCAGCGATGTGGCGAGCGGGGCGATCAGGCCGATGATAAGAACGCGCCCTTGCGGAAACGCCGTTCCCTGCGCACGCCCGATCGATCTGACTGTGAGATAGATCGAG
>Ga0307415_100000884_pt1 | contig 13700 bp, 15 predicted proteins | sample DK1Cmetagenome_FD_204524 | JGI IMG/M metagenome (GOLD analysis project Ga0307415, IMG submission 204524) | Maize rhizosphere microbial communities from greenhouse at UC Davis, California, United States - DK15-C-2 | ecosystem: Host-associated > Plants > Roots > Rhizosphere > Soil | place: USA...
GTCGCGCTCGATGCGACGGCGCTCGGCCTCGGCCGAGTCGACGGCCCGGTCGCGGCTGGCCTGGAGGGCCTCGACCCGGGCCCGCAGCTGGTTGTCGCTGGGCCCGAGCAGGGCCAGGGCGAGCGCGCCGTGGGCGGCCGCCATGGCCCTGACCGCCCAGGCCGCGGCAACGACCAGGGCGGCGCCGACCACGGCGGCCAGGAGCGCCTCGGGCAGGGTGTCGATCACCAGGTAGCTGCGTTCGCCGTTGACCAGCAGGGCGAGCCCGCCCTCGGAGGGGGTCCAGTACCACAGGGGCGCGGTGAGCAGACCCAGGGCGAAGGCCCACAGGGTGGTGGTGACCACGAACCAGACCAGCCCCAGGGGGAACAGCAGCACCAGGTAGGCCAGGTCCTTCCAGGTGGCGGGGTCGCTGGCCAGGACCCGGGCCCGCCGCCACAGCGACCCCGACGGCAGCGGCCGGTAGGGGTCGGGGATCTGCACGCCCAGCATCAGCCGCAGCCAGCGCCGCTCCAGCCAGGCCCCGCCCCGCCATGCCAGCAGGGTCAGGGCCAGGACGAAGATCCCGACCCAGATGATCAGGGTGGCCACGCCCACCGACAGGCCCACGGCCAGGACCAGGTGCCAGCTCAGCCCGACGAACATGCTGACCAGCAGGTAGATCGTGGCCGTCAGGGTCCGCGGATCCAGCAGCGGGGCCAGGACCTTCCGCGCGGTCCCACCGCCCGTCCCGCCCGTCACCGCCTGCTCGAACGCCATTCGCCCGCTCCTTGCGTCGCCTCGATCTTGCCAGCCCGAGGCTAGGTCGCGGCGCCCCCGGCGCCCATCATGCAGCCTGGCCAACCCGGGTAGGGACAACCCGAAGGAGGGGTGTGGACAGTCGCCAGCGCCGCGTCCGGCGTTGGGCTACCCTCCCCCTCACGACTCGGCACCTACCACCACGGAGTCCGCCCATGTGCACCGCCGTTCGGATCGTTGTCGCCGCCGCCGAGCGGGAGCGGCGTCTGGAGCTGCGCCGGGCGGCGGTGACCGCCGAGTGGGAGGTGGTGGGCGAGGCGGACGGGCCCGAGGCGGCCTACGGGGAGGCGGTGGAGCGGCGGGCCCGGTTCCTGGTCCTTGACGCCAGCGCCGCCGGGCCCCGGCCCGAGGTCCTGGTCCGGCGGCTCCGCTCGACCAGCCCCAACGCCTTCGTGATCGGGATCGGGGACGTCCCCGGGGTGGACGCCACCGTCGCGTCCGACCTGCTCGACGGCCTGCGTGACACCATCCGCGACCTGCTGCACTCCAGCGGCGACCACCAGCACGCCTGACCGGCCGGGACCGGGCCCCGGGGTCAGCGCCGGTCGGGGGCGGCCAGGTGCCGGCCGCCCACCACCGCGTGGCGGCCCTGGTAGGCGAAGGCGATCAGCACCAGCACGCCCAGGGTGAGGGAGCTGAGCCCGACCCCGATCAGGGGCAGGGTGCGGTCGTTGGGGCCGGTGGTGGCCAGCGGGCAGGACCGGGCAAGGGAGTGCTCGACCCAGGCCACCGGCCGGTCCTGGCCGGGACGGCGGACCACGGCCCGGACCTCGCGCATCCCGCTGAGCGACACCCGGGCCCGCCACTCGAAGGTGCCCGAGGCGCTGGTGTCGACCCGTCCGCGGGTCAGGGTGCGGTCCGAGGCGGGGTCGACCAGGGCCACCTCGAGACTGGCGTCCTTGGGCATGCCGGTGCCCTCGGTGGTGGCGCCGCCGCAGGTCAGGTCGTGCAGGCCGACATAGGTGATGGCGCTGGCGGCCGGCGCGAGCGCCATGAGGGCGAGCGCGGTCAGCCCGATCGTGGCCGCTCGCCGCCACCGCATCGAACCCGCTCCTCCCGACCTCGGCGTCTCCGGCCGCGCCCGTTCCACGCGGCTCCAGCGGGAAGCCTGCGCCTCTCCGACGATACGCAACCGTGCCCAGACACACGCATCGGCAAGACTACGGAACCATTCGGCCGGATCGGCCGGATCACTCGGTCTGGAGGTCGACGGCGTCGACCAGCAGGCGGCCATCGCCGGCGAGGTCGCGGCCGACGACCTCGAGGGCCAGGCTGGAGCCCGGGGCGCGGGTGAGGTGCTCGACGGCCAGCTGCTGCCAGCCGTCGCCGTCCACGGTGTAGCCGGCCTGGTCGGCGCTGACCTCGCGGCCGCCGGCCAGCTCGCGCAGGGCCAGCACCACCTGGCCGCCTCCGTCGGGGGCCCGGACCCAGAAGCTGGCCTCGTAGGTGGTGCCGGCCCTGGTGGTGGCCGCCCCCCGCCGGACCATGCCCGCCTGGCCGTCCCCGGACCGGCCGGGGCCGACGGCGGCCGCCCAGCGGCCCGACGCCCCGCCCTCGACCCGCTCCACGTCGGCCCCGCCCAGCGGCGCCCAGCCGGCCAGGTCGCCCTCGAAGTCGCCGTCGGGCAGCAGGTTGCCCGGGGTGGGCCGCAGCGGCCGGGTCGTGGGGGTGGCCGGGGCGGTGGTGGTCGTGGCCACGGTGCTGGCGGCCTGGGCCCGGGTGGTCGGCCCGGCCGCCGGCCGCGACCCGGGGCCGACGTCGCGGCTCAGCAGGGCGACCACCGCGGTGATCCCGGCCAGGGCGAGCAGCGCGACCAGGAACAGCAGCTGCAGCGGGGACAGGCCGAGCCGCTTCCGCGACTCGGCCAGGTGCCGGGGGGCGCCGTCGGCCATGCGCGAATACTGGGCTGGCAGGGCGCGACCCGGCAAGAAGGGATGCCCGGGCGGCTAGGCGTCGGGGCGGACCTGGCGGGCGATCGAGGCCAGGACGCCGTTGACGAAGCGGCCCGAGTCGGCCGTCGAGAGCAGCTTGGCCAGCTCGATCGCCTCGTCGAGGACGACCGCGGTCGGGACCTCGGGGCGGGCGGTGAGCTCGAAGGCGGCCAGCCGCAGCAGGTTGCGGTCGACCAGCGGCATCCGCTCGATCGTCCAGTGCTCGGCCGCCCCGGCGATGCGGGCGTCCAGCTCGTCCAGGTGGCCGGCGACGCCGTCGACCAGCTCCACCGCGTAGGCGTCGGGGGCGCCGGCCTCGGGGTCGCGGCGGTGGCGGTCCAGGACCTCGGCCACCGGCCGGTCCAGCAGGTCGGCCTCGAACAGGATGTCGAGGGCGCGCCGCCGGGCGGCCGAGCGGGTGCCTGGCGCGGCCACCGGGTCGCTCACTGCACCCGGGTCAGGTACGCCCCGGAGCGGGTGTCGACCTTGATGCGGTCGCCGGTCTCCACGAACAGCGGCACCTGGACCACGGCGCCGGTCTCGACCGTGGCCGGCTTGGTCGCCCCCGAGACCCGGTCGCCCTTGACGCCCGGCTCGGTCTCGGTCACAGCGAGCTCGACCGCGGCCGCCAGCTCGACCCCGATGGCGGTGCCCTCGTAGAAGGTCACGTACGGGGTGGCGCCGTCGGTCAGCCAGCTCGCCGCGCCGCCGACCGCGTCGGCGTCGACCACCGCCTGGTCGTAGGTCTGGGTGTCCATGAACACGAAGCCGGTCTCGTCGCGGTACAGGTACTGCATCTCCCGCTTCTCGAGGATGGCCACCTCGACCGGCTCGTCGGCCCGGAAGGTCTTGTCCAGGGTGCGGCCGGTGCGGACGTTCTTGAGCCTGGTGCGGACGAAGGCGCCGCCCTTGCCCGGCTTCACGTGCTGGAACTCGACGACGTTCATGAGGTTGCCGTCGAGGTTGAGCGTCATGCCGTTCTTGAGGTCATTGGTGGTCGCCATGGGAGTCACCCTACCAGGTGTCGGTCGACCACCTCGGCCAGGACCGACAGCGGCACCCCGCCGGCGCCCAGCACCAGGTCGTGGAAGCCGCGCAGGTCGAAGCGGCCGCCCAGGCGGCCGGCGGCCAGCTCCCGCAGCCGGGCCAGCTCCATGCGCCCGACCATGTAGGCCAGGGCCTGGCCGGGCCAGGCGACGTAGCGGTCGACCTCGTTCTCGATGTTGGTCCGGGTGAGGGCGGAGTTGGCCAGCAGGTAGCCGATCGCCTGGTCGCGGCTCCAGCCGAGGGCGTGCAGGCCGGTGTCGACCACCAGCCGGCAGGCCCGCCAGGAATCGAAGGACAGCATCCCGAACCGCTCCAGGTCGCCCGAGTAGAGGCCGAGCTCGTCGGCCAGCCGCTCGGTGTAGAGGGCCCAGCCCTCGCTGAAGGCGGTCACGTACCCGAAGCGCCGGAACCGGGGCAGCTCCTCCAGCTCCTGGGCCAGGGCGAACTGGAGGTGGTGGCCGGGGACGCTCTCGTGGAAGGCCAGGGCCTCGTACTCGTACCGGGTGCGGGTCTCGGGGGCCGAGGTGTTGAGCCAGTGGACGGCCGGGTGGCTGCCGTCGGCGGCCGCCGGCTGGTAGTAGCCGAGCACGGCGTCCTCGGCCTCGTAGGCGCTCATCTCGTCGACCCGGCAGGCGGCCCGGGGCGTCCGGCCGACGATCCGGGGCAGGGCGGCGGTGGCCCGCTCCAGGGCGTCGCGACCCGAGCGGAGGATCTCGGCCGCCGAGGCGAACCGCAGCCCCGGGTCCTCGCGCAGCCGCCGCAGGACCTCGCCCATGTCGGCCGTGCCCAGCACCCGCGAGCCCAGCGCCGAGTGCTCCTCCACCAGCTGGGCGACCAGCTCCAGGCCGAGCCGGTGCAGCTCGGCCGGGTCGCGGTCGGTGGTGGTGTGGTGGGCGACCGCGTCCCGGTAGGTGGCCTCGCCGCCGGGGACATGGACCAGGCCGCAGCGGTCGTCGGGGCGGGCGCGCCCGGCGACCTCGGTGGCCAGCAGGTCGCGGTAGCGGGCCATGGCCGGCCGCACCGACCCGGCGACCACCTCGGCCAGCCGCTCGCGGAACCGGGCGGCGTCCATGCCCGCCGGGGGTGGCGGCGTCAGCAGGGGGTCGTCGGCCACCGGGCCGGCCAGGTAGCCGTCGAGCTGGCGGACCGCCGCGCGGACGCCCAGGGCGGGCGGGGTGCGGCCGCCGGCCAGGCCGGCCCGCAGCCGCTCGCCGGCCTGGTCCAGGCAGCCGGCCAGGCGGCGGCAGCGCTCGGTGTAGTCGGCGGCCCGCTCCGGGGTGGTGAGGGCGACCTTGGGGACCAGGCCGAGCACGGCCGTCTGGATGCCGCCGCCGGTGGCGGTCACGGTCAGCTCCGGCCAGCGGGCGGCCAGCTCGGCCCGGCGGTCGGCCAGGCCGCGCTCGAGCATGGCCAGGGTGACCCGGTCCTGGGGGCCGAGCCCGGCCGGGTCGGTCCCGGCCAGGCGGCGCTGGAGGTCGGCCAGGCGCCGGTCGGTCTCGGCCTCGGCGGCCTCGGACAGGTCGGGGACCTCGGCGTCCCAGCCGGCCACCCCGTACACGGTGGCGTCGAAGGGGCTGGCGTCCATGGTCACCTGGAAGTACCGCTCGGCCAGCTCGGCCAGCGCCGGGTCCGTCAAAGCTCCAGCAGCTCCTTGGGGACGGTGGTGAGCAGCTCGTGGCCGCCGGGGCGGGCCACGGCCAGGTCCTCGATGCGGACCCCGCCGAAGCCGGGCAGGTAGACGCCGGGCTCGACCGTCACCGGCGTGCCGGCGGCGATCCGGGCCCGGGAGCCGGCCGCCAGCCGGGGCGCCTCGTGGATCTCCAGGCCGATGCCGTGGCCGGTGGGGTGCGGGAACGAGTCGCCCAGTCCGGCCTCGGCGATCGGCTGGCGGCAGGCCCGGTCGACCTCGCCGGCCGCCATCCCGGCCTCCAGGCAGGCCAGCCCGGCCGCCTGGGCGCCGCGGACCAGCTCGTAGAGGTCGCGCTGGCGCTGGGAGGCGTGGCCGAACACGAGCGTGCGGGTCATGTCGGCGCAGTAGCCGTCGACCCGGGCGCCGAAGTCGAGCTTGACCCAGTCGCCGGCCCCCAGCGGCCGCTCGCCGGGACGGTGGTGGGGCTCGGCGGCCTGCTCGCCGAAGGCGACGATGCTGTCGAAGGCCAGGCCGTCGGCGCCCAGGCGGCGCATGGCCAGCTCCAGGTCGACCGCCACCTGCCGCTCGGTCATCCCCTCGCGCAGGCCGGGCAGCAGCCCGGCCAGGGCCTCGCCGCCGAGGCGGGCGGCCTCGCCCATGGCCGCCCGCTCGCGCTCGTCCTTGACCTCGCGGAGCTCCTCGACCAGGGGCGGGGCCGGTATGACGGCCTGGCCGGGCAGGCCGGCCCGCAGCCGCTGGCCCTCGCCCCAGGTCAGCCCGGCCGGCTCGAAGCCGAGGCCGTCGGCGCCGCCGGCCCGCACCGCCCCGCCGACGGCGCCGATCAGCTCCCCGGGGGCGAGCACGACCTCGGCTCCCGGGACCTCGGCGGCGGCCTGGTGCCGGTAGCGGCCGTCGGTGAAGAACAGGGTGCGGTCGTGCAGCAGCAGCAGGGCCCCGTAGGTGCCGGTGAAGCCGGTCAGGTAGCGGACGTTGACCGGCTTGGTGACCAGCAGCGCCGACAGGTCGGCGGAGGCCAGCAGGGCTCGCAGGGCCGAGCGCCTGGCCTCGGTGTGGGCATGGCCGTCGTTGGGCATGCGAGCGTTCCTTTCCCCCGGGCCGCCCCATCTTGCCAAGCCGAGCTCAGGCGCGGCGAGCCAGCAGGTCGGCGGCGGCGCGCAGGCCCAGCTCGTAGCTGGCCGGGCCCAGGCCGGCGATCACCCCGGCGGCCACCGGGGCCACGGCCAGGTGGTGGCGCCAACGCTCGCGGGCGTGGACGTTGGACAGGTGGACCTCGACCACCGGGATCCCGCTGGCCTCGACGGCGTCGCGGAGCGCGTAGGAGGTGTGGGCCAGCGCCCCCGGGTTGCACACGGCCGCGGCCACGCCCCGGCCGGCCGCGGCCAGCAGGGCCTCAACCAGGTCGCCCTCGGCGTCGGACTGGAGGCCCTCGACGGCCAGGCCGAGCTCGCCGGCCAGCTTGGCCAGCCGGTCCATGATCTGGTCCAGGTCGAGGGCGCCGTAGTGCCCGGGGTCGCGGCGGCCCAGGGCGCCCAGGTTGGGCCCGTGCAGGACCAGCACCAGCGGCCCCTCCCCGGTCCGCGGGTAGCGCCTCATCGCGGGACCTCCTCCAGGGACCTGATGGCGGCGACCAGCACCTGGCGGTCGGGGTTGGTCACGACCTCCGGCTCGCCGGGGCGGCGCAGCAGCACCAGGCGCAGGCCCTGACGCTGCTTCTTGTCGGTGGCCATGGCGCGCAGGACCCGGTCGGGCTCCAGCCGCACCCCGCCCACCGGCAGGCCCAGGGCGGCCAGCAGCTCGACGTGGCCGGCGGCCAGGCCGGGCCGGGCCAGCCCGATGGCCTCGGCCACCCGGGCCGCGAACACCATGCCGAGGGCCACCGCCTCCCCGTGCCGCAGCCCCCGGTAGCCGGCCAGCCGCTCGAGGGCGTGGCCCAGGGTGTGCCCGTAGTTCAGCAGCAGGCGACCGACCGGGGCGCCCTCGCCGCCGTCCTCACGCTCGTCGGCGCCGACCACGGTCGCCTTGACCCGGACGGCCGCCTCGACCAGGGGGGCCAGGGCCTCGGGGTCGGCGGCCACGGCCGGCCCGGCCGAGCGGGCCAGGGCCTCGGCCAGGGCGGGGTCGCCGGCCAGCCCGGCCTTGGCCACCTCGGCCAGCCCGGAGCGGACCTCGGCCGCCGGCAGCCCGGCCAGGGTGTCCAGGTCGGCCACCACCGCCAGCGGCTGGTGGAAGGCGCCGACCAGGTTCTTGCCGGCGTGAAGGTCGACCCCGGTCTTGCCGCCGACGGCGGCGTCGACCATGCCGAGCACGGTGGTGGGCAGGTTGACCAGCGGCACCCCCCGCAGCCAGGTGGCGGCCGCGAACCCGGCCACGTCGGTGGTGGCCCCGCCGCCCACGGCCAGCACCGGGTCGGCCCGGCGGGTCGGGACCGCGGCCAGCCGCTCGTACAGGCCGGCCACCACCTCCAGGCGCTTGGCCTCCTCCCCCGCCGGGACCTCCAGCAGGTGCGCGGCCAGCCCGCGCCGGCCCAGGGCCCGGCCGACCCGCCGGGCCACCTCGGCCAGGGGTGGCGACCACACCACCGCCGCCGCCTCGCACCCCGGGAACGCCGGCAGCAGCTCCTCCAGCCGGCCCACCAGCCCGGTCCCGATGAGCACCGGGCAAACGCCTCCGGCGGTCGGCACCTCGACCTGAGCCATCAGAGCGCCCTCGGGCCGCTGCGGCGTCAAGGAACCGGACCGCCTTCCGGCTGGGCCGTTGCTGTCAACGGCCGGCCATGGCGCCGACCCGGCGCCGGTACCACTCCATCACCTCGACCGCCACCTGCTCGACGTCGAGCCGGTCGGTGTCGATGGCCACGTCACCGGCCGTCTCGTAGATGGGGCCGCGGGCCACCAGCAGGTCGCGGATGCGCCCGGCCCGGTCGGTGGCGTCCTTGAGCAGCGGCCGGTCGACCGCCCCGGTCAGCCGGCCGGCCAGGGTCTCGGGGGTGGCTCGCAGGTAGACCAGCAGCCCGGCCTGCTTGAGGGCGGTGCGGTTCTCGGCCGACAGCACCGCTCCCCCGCCGACCGCCACCACCCGCCCGGGCACCGAGATGGCCCGGTCGATGGCGGCCATCTCGCGGCGCCGGAAGCTCAGCTCGCCCTCGCGCTGGAACAGCTCGGCGATGGTCATGCGGCTGGCCCGCTCGATCATCAGGTCGGTGTCGACGAACTCGCGTCCCAGCGCCCGAGCGACCAGCCGGCCGACCGAGGTCTTGCCGGCTCCCATGAACCCGATGACCACGATGGTGGGCAGGATCTGACGCATGCCGGCAAGCCTAACAGCCGTCATCTGGATCCACACAGCTGGTGGGCGCACCGGTCAGCCTTCTGACAGTGCGGCTGTCGCGGAGCTGATCGCCCCGGTGGGCGGGCAGGGGCCAGGATCTGGATGGGCCCAGCGACGCCGAGGAGGTCGGGGCATGCGCCGGTTCCTGCTGTTCGTGGTCGTCTCCTGCATCGCCGCCTCGGCGGTGCGCTCCCTGTGGCCGAGCCAGCTGGCCGACTACCTGGCCCTGTTCCACCAGCATTCGTCCGTCAACAGCGGCGTGGTCGTGACCGCGCTGGGGCTGCTGGCGCCGCTGCTGGTCGCCCTGTGGGTGCGGCTGCGGCGCTCGAAGCGGGAGCTGGACCGGCTTCAGCGGGAGCTGGACCGGGTCCGCCGGGAGCTGGACCGGCGCCGGGGGGAGCTGGCTCCGCCGGGGGTCCCGGCCCCTCCGCCGGTTCGGCCGGTGATGGCCGCCTACCCGCCCGCGCCGTCGGCGCCCTGGGAGCCCAGCGCCTGGAGGTAGGCGTCGAGGTTGCGGCGGACCTCGGCCAGGGAGTCGCCGCCGGTCTTCTCCAGCAGGGCGTCGGCCAGGACCAGGGCGACCGCGGACTCGCCGACGACGGCGGCGGCGGGGACGGCGGTCACGTCCGAGCGCTGGACCACCGCCTTGGCCCGGGCGCCGGTGGCCACGTCCACGGTGTCGAGGGCCCGGACCAGGGTGGAGAGGGGCTTCATGGCCGCCCGGACCCGCAGGACCTCGCCGGTGGACATGCCGCCCTCGATGCCGCCGGCCCGGCCGGTGCGGCGCCGGAGCGTGCCCGGCCGGGCCCCGGGGACGATGGCGTCGTGGGCCCTGGAGCCGGGGCGGGCGGCGCCGGCGAAGCCGTCGCCGACCTCGACCCCCTTGATGGCCTGGATGCTCATCAGGGCTCCGGCCAGGCGGGCGTCCAGCTTGCGGTCCCAGTGGACGTAGGAGCCGAGGCCGGGCGGCAGGCCGTGGGCGACCACCTCGAACACTCCGCCGAGGGTGTCGCCGGCCGCCCTGGCCGCGTCGACCGCGGCCGTCATCCGCCCCTCGGCCTCGCCGTCCAGGCAGCGAACCGGGGAGGCGTCGATCTCCTCCAGGTCGCCGGGGCCGGGCACGGCCCGCGAGCGGGTGGCCACCGGCCCCAGCCGGACCACGTGGCTGAGCACGGCCACCCCGACCTGGCCGAGCAGGGCCTTGGCGACCGCCCCGGCCGCCACCCGGGCCGCGGTCTCGCGGGCGCTGGCCCGCTCCAGCACCGGCCGGGCCTCGTCGAAGCCGTACTTCTGCATGCCGGTCAGGTCGGCGTGGCCGGGCCTTGGCCGGGTCAGGGGCACCCCCTTGCCGGTGGCCGCCCGCTCCGGGTCGGTGACCGGGTCCGGGCTCATCACCTCGGTCCACTTGGGCCACTCGCTGTTGTCGATGCGCACGGCCAGGGGCGAGCCCAGGGTGCGCCCGTGGCGCAGCCCGCCCAGCACCTCCAGCCGGTCGGCCTCGAAGCGCATGCGCTTGCCGCGGCCGTGGCCGAGCCGCCGCCGGGCCAGCTCGCCGGCGATGGCGGCGCTGGTCAGGGGCACGCCCGCGGGCAGCCCCTCCAGCACCACGACCAGCGCCTGCCCATGGGACTCCCCGGCGGTGAGATAGCGCAGCATCGCCGGGATGCTACCGGAACGGCGGGCCTGGGCCGGCAGGCTGGAGGGGCTCCTAGGAGCCGAGCAGGCGGCGGGCGTACCAGGCGGCGACGTCGGCGCCGGCCAGGACGCCCAGCAGGGCCCCGGTGACCAGCCAGGGACCGAAGGGCAGCAGCGACTTGCGGGTGAGGCCGGCCAGGGCGATGGCGGCCAGGCCGGCCAGGGCCCCCAGCAGGAAGCCGGCGAAGACCCCGAACGCCACCGCGCCCCACGACAGCCAGCCCAGGGCCAGGCCGAGGGTCGGGGCCAGCTTGACGTCGCCGAGGCCCATGCCGCGTGGCGAGATCAGCGCCAGGGCCAGAAAGAAGGCGCCGACGGCCAGGGCGGCGAGCAGACCGCGGCCCAGCCGGCCCAGGTCGCCCAGGCCCACGCTGGCCACCAGCAGCAGGCCGAGCACGACCGGGAAGGCCGGGTAGGTGATGCGGTTGGGCAGCAGCCGGGTGCTGGCGTCGATCACGGCCAGGACCACGCAGACGAAGGCCAGGGCCAGGTAGGCGGGCACGGCCCAGCCGAGCCCGGCCTGGACCAGCCGCAGGGTGAGCAGGGCCCAGAGCAGCCCCATGCCCAGCTCGACCAGGGGGTAGCGGGCGCCGATGGGCGCCCGGCAGGCCCGGCAGCGGCCGCCCAGCAGCAGCCAGCCGAGCACCGGCAGGTTGTCCCGCCAGGCCACCGGCGCCCGGCAGGCCGGGCACCGCGAGGCCGGCCGGACCACCGACTCGCCCCGGGGCACCCGGTGGATGACCACGTTGGCGAAGGAGCCGAAGACCAGCCCCAGCAGCCCGGCCAGGAGCGCGGCGAGTTGCGGGCTCATGCGCGGAGCCTACCGCCTGGCGGCGGGGGCGGCCCCCGGCCGTCCCCAGGCGACGGCCAGCGGGCGGCTGGAACGCCCGCTCGGTCAGGTGCCGAGGCGCCAGCCGCGCAGGTAGCCCTCCTGGGCGGCGGTGAGCTGGTCGCAGCGGACCCCGAGGGCGGCCAGCTTGAGGCTGGCCACCCGCTCGTCGGTGGCCGCCGGCACCCGGTGCACGCCCGGCGGCAGCGGGTCGACGTGGCCGGCCAGCCACGCGATGGCCAGGGCCTGGGTGGCGAAGGTCAGGTCCATGACCTCGGCCGGGTGGGCCTCGGCGCAGGCCTGGCCGACCAGCCGGCCATCGGCCAGCAGGATCGCCCGGCTCCCACCCGGGAGGGTGTAGGCGACGGCTCCGGGCCGGACCTCGGTGACCTCGGTGGCCGCCCGGCGCAGGCCGGCCACGTCGACCTCCACGTCGAAGTGGCCGGCGTTGGCCACCACGGCCCCGGGCGGCATGGCCGACAGGTGCTCCAGGGTGAGGGCGTCGCGGCCGCCGGTGACGGTCACGAACACCTCCCCGACCCGGGCCGCCTCGGCCACCGGCAGCACCTGGTAGCCCTCCATCACCGCCTCCAGGGCCTTGAGCGGGTCGACCTCGCACACCACCACCCGGGCGCCCATGCCCCGGGCCCGCATGGCCAGCCCGCGGCCGCACCAGCCATAGCCGACGACCACGAAGACCTTGCCGGCGAGCAGGATGTTGGTGGCCCGCAGGATGCCGTCGATGGTCGACTGGCCGGTGCCGTAGCGGTTGTCGAACAGGTGCTTGGTGGCGGCGTCGTTGACGGCCACCAGCGGGTAGGCCAGGACGCCCTCGCGGGCCATGTTGCGGGCCCGCTGGACCCCGATGGTGGTGACCTCGGTGCCGCCGGCGATCCCGGCGAGCAGGTCGCGGCGGCGGGTGTGGACGGTGGCGGTCAGGTCGGCGCCGTCGTCCACGACCAGGGTCGGCCGGGTGGCCAGCACGCCGTCGACCTGCCGGTGGAAGGTGTCGCGGTCGGCCCCGTGGACGGCGAACACGGCCGCCCCCAGCTCGTCGTGGATGGCCGCGGCCACGTCGTCCTTGGTGGAGAGCGCGTTGGAGGCGCACAGGGCCAGCTCGGCCCCGCCGACCACCAGGGCCCGGCAGAGGTTGGCCGTCTCGGTGGTGACGTGCAGGCAGGCGGCGATCCGCTGCCCGGCCAGGGGGCGGGTGCGGGCCAGCTCCTCGGTCACGGCGGCCAGCACCGGCATGCGGCTGGCCGCGAAGTCGATCTTGCGCCGGCCCTCGGGGGCCAGGGCGGGGTCCTTGAGCAGCGTGTCCAGGGCGGGCACCTCTTCCGGGTCAGGAGGCCAGGCGCAGCAGCCGCCGGGCCTTGGCGGTCTCGAAGTCGAGCGCGGCCACCGGGCCGGCCCCGTTGCGCAGCTCGACCAGGCGGCGCAGGGAGCCGGCGACCTCGGGGTCCTCCAGGGCGCGGAGGCCGAAGGCCAGGGCGGCCGGGGTGACGCCGTAGCGGCCCTGGAGCTCCAGGGCGACGGCGGCGGCCCGCAGGTCGCGCTCGCCGTAGTCGCGGTAGCCGCCGGCGGTGCGGGCGGGCGCGACCAGCCCCAGCTGCTCGGCGTAGCGCAGCATGCGGGCGCTGGTCCCGACCCGCCCGGCGGCCTCTCCCACGCGCATCCCGGGAGCCTAACAACCTTGACATTCTTTTGTAAAGGTTGGGAGGCGGTGACCGCGGGCGGTAGCATTTAGGTATGCCTCAATCCGCTGCCACGGGCGCGCTGACCGTCGAGGGCCTGGTCAAGGCCTTCGGGGCGACGCCGGTGCTGGACCGGGTCGGGCTGGCCGCTCCGGCCGGCCGGGTGGTGGCCGTGGTCGGCCCCTCGGGCTGCGGCAAGACCACCCTGCTGCGCTGCATCGCCGGGCTGGAGCGGCCCGACGCCGGCCAGGTCCGCCTGGACGAGCGGGTGCTCTGCGCCGACGGGGTGTTCGTGCCCCCGGAGCGGCGCCGCATCGGCATGGTGTTCCAGGACGGCGCCCTGTTCCCCCACCTGAGCGTGACCGGCAACGTCGGCTATGGGCTGTCCCGGGCCGAGCGCCGCGGCCAGCGGGTCGACCAGGCCCTGGCCCTGGTCGACCTGGCCGGCTTCGGCGACCGCATGCCGGCCAGCCTGTCCGGCGGCCAGGCCCAGCGGGTGGCCCTGGCCAGGGCGCTGGTCACCCACCCGTCGGTGCTGCTGCTGGACGAGCCGCTCTCCAACCTGGACACCATCCTGCGGGTCCAGATCCGGGCCGAGGCGCAGCGGCTGCTGGCCGATCTCGGGGTCACGGCCGTGTTCGTCACCCACGACCAGGAGGAGGCGCTCGTGGTCGGCGACGAGGTGGCGGTGATGCTGGCCGGCCGCATCGTCCAGCAGGCCGCCCCGG
>Ga0307415_100000885_pt1 | contig 13700 bp, 3 predicted proteins | sample DK1Cmetagenome_FD_204524 | JGI IMG/M metagenome (GOLD analysis project Ga0307415, IMG submission 204524) | Maize rhizosphere microbial communities from greenhouse at UC Davis, California, United States - DK15-C-2 | ecosystem: Host-associated > Plants > Roots > Rhizosphere > Soil | place: USA...
TGGTGGCCAGCGGCCCCCGCCGCCCGCCCAGCAGCCCGAGCCGGCGCCGCAGCGAGCACACGTAGCTCTCCACGGTCGCGATGTAGCTCGCCGGCGGCCGGCCGTCCCACAGCCGCTCGGCGAGCAGGTCCTTGGCGATCGGCGTGCCCAGGTCCAGCGCGAGCATCTCGAGCAGCTGGCGCGGCTTGCTGCCGCCCAGGTCGGAGGCCACGAGCCGGCTACCGGCCCCGCTGATCACCGTCGGTCCGAACAACTTGATGTCGATCATGGATGTGTCCCTTTCCCCACCGGCATGGTTTCCCGGCAGGGACACCTGCCGATAGCCCTCTGTGGGGGGGTCCCATCCCCCCAAGGGCAGTGACCCGTTCGGGTAGTGGGACGCGTGGTCCTTTCGGGTGGGTGGGGGCCCACCCGGGCGCCGGGCCTAGCCGATCAGCCCCACTCCACGCGCCGCGACGGCCAGGACGCCGAGGCCGACCATCGAGGTGGTGACGGCGTTGCGCCAGCGCGCGGGCAGCAGCCCGACGAGCATCGACACCAGCACCAGCTCCGCGACCAGGCACGCCACGTCGAGCACCCCGACCGGCTCGATGCGGGTCCCGGGATAGACCGGGAGCCCGTTGCCGACCCCGCCCGGCACCGGGAGGTGGGGCACCTCGTGGGCGGCGTCGTGCGGGGGGATGAACGGCAGGTCGACCGTGCGACTGGCCACGTAGAGCCCCATCACGGCCAGGTGCCCCGCGACCACCGCGGTCAGGACGATCGGAGGGAGCCGCCAGCGCAGCGCGGCGCCCAGCCCGAGCTGCCCCAGCCCGAGAACGACGAAGAAGGCGCTGATCGGCCAGGAGCTGCCCCAGTGCTGGGGCACGACCGCCAGGTGGATCGCCCCCGCGAGCATGGCGCAGAGCGCCGCCACGAGGACGTAGACCTCCTCGTGAAAGGGCCCCGCGTCGTCTGCCACATCCGGTTCGGCCCGGTGCTCATCGATGAGGGTCATGGTGGCCGCTACAGGTCGCCCTCGGGCAGCGACTGGCACGGGTCGGCCAGCGGGTCGTGCGCCGGGATGATGTCGTCGACGATCTCGAACTGCCCCATCATGTCGTGGTCCTCGTGGGACAGGTTGTGGCAGTGGATCATGTACTTCCCGCGGCCCTGGTCGAACTTCACCAGCACCTTGACCGTCTCGTACTCGCCCACGAAGACCACGTCCTTGGCGCCGCGTTCGTGCGGCATCGCCGGCCGGCCGTTGCGGCTGAGGACCTTGAAGTCGATGAAGTGGATGTGCACCGGGTGGTGCCACCCGCCCGAGAGGTTGCGCAGCTCCCAGATCTCCGTGTCGCCGATGCGCGGGGACGCCAGCACCGAGGTGAAGCCGCTGGCCACCACGTCGTCCCAGATCTGGCCGTTGATCGTCCACAGCCCGTTGGTCCGGACGAAGTCGAGCCTGCGGGTGGTCACGGCGTCGGTCTCCGGGACCGTCATCGCCGGGTGGTCCGGGAAGAGCGTGGCCGGGATCGCGTTGTTCCGGGTGCTGAACGGCATGTCGGTGACCTCGAACCGCATCACCTTGTCGGTGTGGGTGTAGTCCACGTTGTTCTTGGGTGAGGTGTTCAGCAGGTCGATGGTGGTGCCCGGGGGGTAGGCGGCGAAGTCGATGACCACCTCGTACCGCTCCGCCGCAGCGTGACGGAAGCTGGCCACCCGGACGGGGGCGGGCATCAGGCCCGCGTCGGTCCCGATGACCGCCATCTTGGCCCCGTTGGACAGCGACCACTTGAAGGACCGGGCCGTGGCGGCGTTGAGGATGCGGAAGCGGTACTTGCGCCGCGCCACCTTCATCTTCGGCCAGGGGGTCCCGTTGACGGTGATGACGTCCCCGTAGAACCCCTTGTTCTCGATCGAGCTGAACAGGATCTTGCCGTCGTTGGCGAACATCGTGTCGCCGACGATCAGCGGGACGTCGTACTCGCCGTGCGGGATCCGCAGCGACTGCTCGAGCGGGTCGTGCAGCTGGTACATGCCGGCCAGCCCCATGACCACGTTCTGCGCGGTGTGGTGCACCCCGTGGTCGTGGTACCAGAGCGTCCGGGCGGGCTGCCAGTTCGGGTAGCGGTAGTCCTTGTACTGACCCGGGTTGCTGATGTCGTTCGCATAGCCGTCGTACTCCGGCAACGAGGCGGAGCCGTGCAGGTGGACCGAGGTCCACGGCGTGTAGTCGAGATCCGGGTGCCGCGCGGGGAGGTTGTTGATGTGCCGCACCACGGTCCGCCGACCCTGGTTCACGTGGAAGGTCGGGCCGGGCACCGAGCCGTTGTACCCCCACAGGGGCGTCTTGTAGCCGGGAATCACCTCGGCCGTCACCGCTTCCATCGAGACGCGGTAGTAGTCCGTGGTCGCATCCGATCGGACGGGCTTGATCACCGGCGGGATCTTGAACGGCAGCGTGAAGGGGGCCGGCAGCGCGCTCTCGGCGATGCGGTTCGCCTGGGTGATCTCCTCACCCATCGCCCGCTCGAGGGGCAGGGCGAGGGCGGCGCCACCCATGACCGACATCTTCATCACGTCGCGTCGGTTCAGCTTCATCTTTCCTCCTCAGGTCTGCCGCAAACATTAGGAATGGCCTCCTTGGGAAAAGGTTGTGTGAGTTCAGAGGTTTTCTCAGTGCCGTGCAGGCATGGGAAAACCCTCTCTGAGAAAAGGCAGAGCCTTTCTCAGATATACCTAAAACGGGGGTTGTTGACGCTTCAACGTCGTCTAGGAAATTCCAAGGTTCGCGGGATCACGGTGAGGTTCTTGCTTCGCGTTCGCCGGCCTCGGAATCGTAGATCGAGCCGATCTGGGGCCCTCAACCAAAGGATCCGCCATGAGTCGCTCCGCACCCGCGAGCCTGCCCAGACCCCGACGGCTGAGCACCAGGACGAAGCGGCGCGGCGCCGCGGTCGTCGCATCGTTCGCCGTCGTCACCACGTTCTTCGCCCCCGCAGCCCTGCCCACCGCCTCCGCGGCGGCCGGGCCTGTCGGGTCGGGATTCTCCGTCACTCCCGGTGACCTGTCCTTCATCCTCAAGCAGATCAAGATCTCCGAACGCCACGCGTTCACGCTGAGTCCCGCGAATCCGTGCGGCACGCTCGTGAACCAGGTCGGGGACGGAATTCCCGACGCCCAACAGGTACCCGACCGGCTGACGAGCTTCGGCCTGCGCACCGTCGACGGATCGTGCAACAACCTGTTCCCCGGTCGCGAGAACTTCGCGAGCGCCGACCAGCCCTTTCCGCGGCTGACGACGCCGAAGTTCCGCCCGGCCGAGGGGGTCCCGGCCGACTTCTTCGGTCCCGGAAGCCCCGCGATCGCGTCGAGCTCGTACGCGAACAAGACCGACGTCTTCGACTCCAAGCCCCGGGTGATCAGCAACCTGATCGTCGACCAGACCTCGCACAACCCGGCTGCCGTCGCCGCGGCCGAGTTCCCGGTCCGCACGCAGGGCAACCCCGGGCTGCACCCCTGCACGACGGACCCCGACCCCACGACGGGGTTCCCGGGCGATCCGGCCGGCTGTGTGCCGACCGGCAAGACCCTGTTCATCCCGAACGTGACGACCGACGTCGGGCTCTCGCCGCCGTACAGCGCGATGTTCACCTTCTTCGGCCAGTTCTTCGACCACGGTGTCGACCAGACCGTCAAGGGCGGTGCCACCGTGTACGTCCCGCTCAAGGCCGACGACCCGCTGATCGCCGGCAACGACGGCATTCCCGGCAACGCGGACGACCCGCAGCCCGGTGACCCCGACTTCGTGCCGGTCAGCCAGCGCTTCATGGTGCTGACCCGCGCGCAGAACCAGCCCGGTCCGGACGGCACCCTCGGCACCGCCGACGACGTCCAGAACGCCAACAACACCGACTCCCCCTGGGTCGACCAGAGCCAGACCTACACCTCGCACTCGTCGCACCAGGTGTTCCTGCGGCAGTACGACCTGGCCGCGGGCAAGCCGGTCTCGACCGGCAAGCTGCTCGGCGGCATCGACGTCGACACCGCCCGGTACGACGACGGCAACGCGAAGACCGGCAGCATCTCGACCTGGGCCGCGGTCAAGCAGCAGGCGGCCGAGAAGCTCGGCCTGCTGCTCAGGGACAGGGACGCGCTGAACGTGCCGATGATCGCCACGGACCCCTACGGGGAGTTCATCCCGGGTCCGGCCGGCCTCCCGCAGTACGTCACCACGACCGGCATGGTGGAGGGCGACCTCGCCACCCCGGTCCAGGTCCCGGACAACGTGCGCCACTTCGAAACGCCGTTCCTCACGGACATCGCACACAACGCCGACCCGTCCCCCCAGGACCTCGACCACAACCCAGCCACCCCGCCGGTGGCGCCGACCCCCGACGCCGACGACGTGGCCTCGGCCGACTTCGCCAGCCAGCCGCGCGGCACGTACGACGACGAGCTGCTCGACGACCACTTCGCCTGTGGCGACGGCCGCTGCAACGAGAACATCGCGCTCACCGCGATCCACCAGGTCTTCCACTCCGAGCACGACCGGCTGGTGGACGACATCCAGCAGACCCTCGACGACCCAGCCAACGCCGCGCTGAAGGCCGCGTTCCACGCCACCGACACCGTCACGACCAACCCCAACCTCAGGACCTGGACCTACGGCGACCGGCTCTTCCAGGCCGCCCGGTTCGTGACCGAGATGGAGTACCAGCACCTGGTCTTCGAGGAGTTCGGGCGCAAGGTGCAGCCGGGCATCCGGCTGTTCCACGTGTACTCGCCCGAGATCAACCCGGCCGTCCAGGCCGAGTTCGCCCACGCGGTCTACCGGTTCGGGCACTCGATGCTGGACGACGACGTCGCCCGCACCAACGTCAACCCGGCCACCGGCGCCAAGACCGACAACTCGCTCCCGCTCCTGCAGGCGTTCCTCAACCCGCCGGAGTACTTCAACGGCCACACCGCCGGGGTGCTCACCCCGGCGCAGGCGGCGGGCAGCATCGTGATGGGGTCCGCGGACCAGGTCGGCAACGAGCTGGACGAGTTCGTCACCGAGACGCTCCGCAACAACCTCCTGGGCCTCCCGCTCGACCTGCCGACGATCAACATGGCGCGAGCCCGCGACGCGGGCATTCCGCCGCTGAACGACGTGCGGCGGCAGATCTTCCAGCAGACGAACGACGGGCAGCTGGCGCCGTACACCAGCTGGTCCGACTTCGGCCAGCACCTCAAGCACCCGGAGTCGCTGATCAACTTCGTGGCGGCCTACGGCAGGCACCCGTCGGTCCGCGACGCGACCACCGTGAACGCCAAGCGGGCGGCCGCCCGGGCGATCGTGAACCCGCAGCCGGCCGTGCTGAACGCCGACGGGACCATCAAGACCCCGGCCGACGAGCCGCCGGCCGACGCGTCGGACTTCATGTTCGGCACCGGCGCCTGGGCCGACGCGGGAGGTGTCACCACCACCGGCGTCGACGACGTGGACCTCTGGGTCGGCGGCCTCGCGGAGATCACGAACAACTTCGGCGGCCTGCTCGGCAGCACCTTCAACTACGTCTTCCAGACGCAGATGGAGAGCCTGCAGGACGGTGACCGGTTCTACTACCTGGCTCGCACGCCGGGCATGAACCTGCGCGCCCAGCTCGAGGGCAACTCGTTCTCCGAGATGATCCACCGCAACACCGAGGGCACGAACACGTTGAAGGCCGACCCCTTCGCCACCGCCGACTGCAAGTTCCAGCTCGGCAACCTGACGAGTCCCGCCGCCGCCGGCAGCTTCATCACCGGCCCGGGTTCGGTCAACGACGACCCGACCACGGACTGCGACGAGAACAGGCTGCTGCTCAAGCAGCCGAACGGCACCATCCAGTACCGGCAGTTCAACGGCGTCGACCCGTCCGGGATCAACGGGCAGGCCGTCTACAACGGCACCGACGGGATCGACCGGATCTTCGGCGGCAACGACAACGACACCTTCTGGGGTGGTCTGAACCGCGACTTCATCGAGGGCAACGGCGGCGACGACGTCGCACTCGGTGGTCTCGGCGACGACATCATCACCGATCTCGCCGGCGCCGACGTCCTGAAGGGCGGCCCCGGCAACGACGCGATGGACGGAGGCATCGACGACGACATCTTCATGGGTGGCGACCAGCAGGACTTCGTGAACGGCGGAGCCCAGGACAACGAGACGTTCGCAGGTCCCGGCGACGACTTCGTGATCGGCGGCCAGGGCGCCGACGCCGTCTTCGGTGACGGCGGCGACGACTGGATCGAGGGCGGCTCCGGACAGGACCTGCTCATCGGGGACCACGGTGCGCCGTTCTTCGACGACCCGGCCGAGCTGGCCCCGGGCAACGACATCTTCGTCGGCCAGACCGGCGAGAACGACTACGACACCGAGGGTGGCGACGACATCATGTCGCAGAACGCGGCGATCGACCGCAACGCCGGAGCCGGCGGGTTCGACTGGGCGATCCACCAGTACGACACCGTCGGAGCCGACGACGACATGCTGATCAACCAGATGCTGGTCGACCTCCCGCTGCCCGTGGTCGTCAACCGCGACCGCTGGCAGGAGACCGAGGCCGACTCCGGCTCGGACTTCAACGACACGATGCGTGGCGACGACCTCGAGCGGGTCGCGGGCGGCTTCGGCTTCAGCGGCTGCGACGCCCTCGATCCCGCGGGCGTCGCCCGGATCTCCGGGCTCGAGAAGCTCATCAAGGCGTTCCCGTCGCCGCTGCAGCCGCACTTCGACGCCTCGCCCACCGGGTACTGCCCGCTGGTCGGCGCCGGAGGGACGGCCGGCAACCCCGGCAGCGGGAACGTCTGGGCCGAGGGCAACCTCCTCCTCGGTGGTGGCGGCAGCGACCTGCTCGAGGGCCGCGGCAACAACGACATCCTCGACGGCGACCACGCGCTGAGTGTGGGGATCAGCGTCCGGAGCCCCCTGAACCACGCGACCGAGATCGGGCGCGCTGACCTCATGGAGCACCAGTACCTGCGTGACGCCTCGGGCGCCCTCACCGGCCCGACGCTGCAGGCGGCGGTGTTCGCGGGCACGGTCAACCCGGGAGACCTGGTGGCCGTGCGCGGGATCGACATCCCGGACGCCAGTCCCACGCCGAAGACCTCGACGGCGGGCGACTGCCCCGCCCCGAGCGCGGACGGCACGGTGCACCTGCTGTCGACGACGAAGAACTGCGACACGGCTCTCTACTCGCAGGCGCCGGACGCCTACACGATCACGCCCAACGCGGACGGCAGCCTCACGGTCACCGACAACGCGTTCGCCGCCGCCGGCGACCTGTTCGCCAAGGGCGACGGGATCGACACCCTGTGGAACATCGAGAACCTGCGGTTCTGCACGGCCACCGACCCGGTCACGGACAAGTGCACGACGTTCACCGACGTGCCGCTCGCGGTCCCGTCGGCTCCGGTCATCGGCGCGCCGACGGCCGGTGACGGCACGGCCACGGTCCGGTTCACGCCGGGCCCGGCCAACGGGTCCCCGGCGATCACCGGGTTCCGGGTCCAGGTCTTCGCCGGCAGCACGCTGGTCACGACGGTCTCGGGCATCCCGGCCAACGCCAGGTCCACGGTCGTGTCCGGCCTGACCAACGGCACGGCGTACACCTTTCTGGTGATCGCGGTGAACAAGTTCGGGGACAGCCTGCCCTCGAACCCGTCGGTCCCGGTCACGCCGTCCGCCGGAGCCGCCCAGGGTCCACGGGTCACGTCCACCACGCCCGACGACGGGGCCACCGGCGTCGACGTGGGGGCGGACCTCACGGTGACCTTCAACAAGCAGCTGGCCCTTCCGGCGACCATCACCAACGGTGCGGTCCGGCTGCGGACGGCCACCGGGACGAACGTCGCGTCGCTGATCACCTACAACGACGCCGCGCGCACGATCACGGTCAACCCGAACGCCGACCTGTCCGCCGACACGTCGTACGTGCTGACCCTGCTCGGGACCGGCGCGACCGGCATCCGCGACCTGGCGGGCAACCGGCTGCCGACGACCACCGTCCGGTTCACGACGGCGCCGGACCTCCGGGCACCCACCATCACCAGCACCACCCCGGCGGACGGCGCGACGGGTGTCGCCGTGGGGGTCAACCAGGTGGTGAACTTCAGTGAACGGGTCGTCGGAGTCACCGTGGACAGCGTGGTGCTGCAGGCCAACGGCGCCGCACCGGTCGACGCGGTGCTGACCCTGAACGCGACCGGCAACCGCGTCTCGATCAACCCCCGGGCCAACCTGGCGCGGAACACGCTGTACAGCCTCACCGTCACCGGTGGGGACACCGCGGTCCGTGACGTCGCCGGCAACGCGCTGGCGACGAGGACGATCACGTTCCGAACAGCCCCGTAGGAAGGGAGCCCGCCCTCGCGGGCGGGATGGGGAGACAGCAGCGCACCCCGGCTTGACCGGGGTGCGCTGTTGCGCGCGCCGGCGGCAGCGCGAAGACGCGCCCCCGCGGCGGCGTACTCAAATCTGAGGGCGCGTCTAGAAATCCTCAAGGTTCTGGCAACGACGGTGGGGCCTGCTTCGCGTTCGCACGGCCTCCGTGGCCCCGAGACGAAAAAGGATCCGTCACATGAGTCGATCGTTACCGCCCAGCCTGCCCAGACGGCGCCGGCTGCACGCCAGGAGGCGCGGGGGCGCCTTCGTCGCGTCGTTCGCCGTCCTGACCACGTTCCTCGCGCCCGCCTTCGGCTCCCCCGCCGCGGCCGCGGAGGTGGGGCAGGGGTTCACGGTGACAACCAGCGACCTGGCCTACATCCTCAAGCAGATCAAGATCGCCGAGGCCCACGTCGCGAACACGACCGCGGAGACCGGGCCGTGCGGCGCCCTGGTCGGCACCGGTCCGAACCAGATCGCGAGCCCCCTGGTCTCGGCCGGGCTGCGGACCGTCGACGGCTCGTGCAACAACCTCGTGGAGGGCAAGGAGCGGATCGGCGCCGCCGACGAGGTCTTCCCGCGCCTGGCGACGCCCGAGTTCAAGGCGGCCGGCCCGGTCCCCACCGGCTTCGGTCCGGCCGGGACGACGTCGTACGCCCAGAAGAAGGGCAACGTGTTCGACACGGAGCCGCGCGTCGTCAGCAACCTGGTCGTCGACCAGACCTCCACGAACCCGGCCGCGATCGCGGCCGCCGGCTTCCCGGTCCGGACCCAGGGCAACCCCGGCGTCCAGCCGTGCACCACCGACCCGGACCCGCTGGCCGAGACGCCGGTGGCCGCGGACCCGCCGAACTGCACCCCGTCGCACCAGACGCTCTTCATTCCGAACGTGACCACCGACGTCGGACTCTCCCCGCCGTACAACTCGATGTTCACGCTGTTCGGCCAGTTCTTCGACCACGGGATCGACCAGACCGTCAAGGGTGGCGGCACCGTCTTCGTCCCGCTGAAGTCGGACGACCCGCTGATCGCGGGCCCGGACCACGTCCTCGGCAACGCCGACGACCTGCCGCCGCAGCAGCGGTTCATGGTGCTCACCCGCGGCAAGAACCAGCCCGGAGAGGACGGCGTCCTCGGCACGGCCGACGACATCCAGGACTCCCTGAACACGAACTCGCCCTGGGTCGACCAGAGCCAGACCTACACGTCGCACTCGTCCCACCAGGTGTTCCTGCGTGAGTACGCCAACAACGACGCCGGCCGTCCGGTCTCGACCGGCAGGCTGCTGGGCGGCACGCTCCCCGAGGGCGCTCCCGCCACCCAGGACGCCGGCATGGCGACGTGGGCGGACACCAAGGCCCAGGCGGCCGAGCTGCTGGGCCTGCAGCTGCAGGACAAGGACGTGCTGAACGTCCCGATGCTCGCGGCCGACGCCTACGGCCGGTTCATCCCCGGTCCGGACCGCGGGCTGCCCCAGTACGTCACCAAGGGTGCGGACGGCAAGGCCAACACCGCGGACGACGAGCTCGTCGAGGGCGACACCGGGTCACCCGTCCCGGTCCCCGCCGACGTCATCACGTTCGAGACGCCGTTCCTGACCGACATCGCGCACAACGCCGACCCGTCGCCGCAGGACACCGACCACAACCCCGGCACCCCGCCGGTGACCCCCGAGCCGGACGGCGACACCACGGCGTCGGCCGACTTCGCCGGCCAGACGCCCGGCACGTACGACGACGAGATGCTCAACGCTCACTTCATCGCCGGCGACGGCCGGGTCAACGAGAACATCGGCCTGACCGCGATCCACCAGGTGTTCCACTCCGAGCACGACCGCGTGGTCGAGGACGTCAAGCACACCCTCGAGACCGACACCAGCGCCCGGGGCGTCGCAGCCCTCGCGGCCTGGAAGTCCACCGGCCCGTCGGGTTGGGGCTACGGCGAGCGCCTCTTCCAGGCGGCCCGCTTCGTCACCGAGATGGAGTACCAGCACCTGGTCTTCGAGGAGTTCGCCCGCAAGATCCAGCCGGCGATCAACCCGTTCGAGCCCTTTGCGTTCACGCAGCCCGACCTCGACCCGGCGGTCCGGGCCGAGTTCGCCCACGCGGTCTACCGGTTCGGGCACTCGATGCTGACCGACACGATCTCGCGGCGGAACGCGGACGGGTCGGACAACGACATCTCGCTGCTCGAGGGCTTCCTGAACCCGCCGGAGTACACCGACGGCGGTTCCGCGGGACGGCTCAGTGCCGCGGACGCGGCCGGCAGCATCATCATGGGCATGTCGGACCAGGTCGGCAACGAACTCGACGAGTTCGTGACCGAGACGCTCCGCAGCAACCTGCTGGGGCTGCCCCTCGACCTCGCGACCGTCAACCTGGCACGCGCCCGCTCCGAGGGCGTCCCGTCGCTGAACGACTTCCGTCGCGAGCTCTTCAACGCCACGAACGACGGCCAGCTCACGCCGTACACCAGCTGGGTGGACTTCGGGGAGAACCTCAAGCACCCCGAGTCGCTCGTCAACTTCGTGGCCGCCTACGGCAAGCACCCGACGATCCTCGCGGACGCCGGCGCCGACGGCGAGCTGGTCGACGACCCGGACACCGAGGCGGACGAGACCGCCGACAACGGGCCGGCCACGTTGAAGTCGCGCAGGGTCGCCGCACGGCGACTGGTGAACCCCGTCCTCGGGGAGCTCCACGTCCCGGCCGACGCCGCCGACTTCATGAACAGCACCGGCGGCTGGGCCAACGACGGCACCAGGTCGATCACGGGCCTCGACAACGTCGACCTCTGGGTCGGTGGCCTCGCCGAGACCACCAACCCGTTCGGGGGGCTCCTCGGCACCACCTTCAACTACGTGTTCGAGAACCAGATGACCGACCTCCAGAACGGTGACCGGCTGTACTACCTCGCCCGGACCCCGGGCATGAACCTGCGGACCCAGCTGGAGGGCAACTCGTTCGCCGAGATGATGATGCGCAACACCACGGTGCACACGCTCAAGGCCGACGCGTTCGCCACGGCGGACTGCAAGTTCGAGCTCAAGAACCTGGCCGGGACCCCCGCGGGCTACAGCTCGTTCGGCAACACGGTCGCGGACGACCCGGCTTCGGAGTGCGACGAGAACGCCCTCCTGGTCCGGCAGCCCGACGGCACCATCCAGTACCGGGCCGTCAACAGTGTCGACCCTGCCGGCATCAACGGCCAGTCCGTCTACAACGGCACCGACGGGGTCGACCGCGTCCGCGGCGGCAACGACAACGACACCTTCTGGGGCGGGCTGGGCAACGACCGCATCGAGGGTGGCTCCGGTGACGACGTCGCGCTCGGCGGGCTGGGCAACGACATCATCACCGACCTCGGTGGCGACGACGTCCCCAAGGGCGGTCCCGGCAACGACGCCATCGACGCCGGACCCGGCCTGGACATCCTGATGGGCGGCGAGGGCAAGGACTTCACCAACGGCGGAGCCAACGCCAACGAGACCTTCGGTGGAGCCGACGACGACTTCATCTACCTCGGGCAGGGCACCGATGCAGCCCTCGGCGACAGCGGCGACGACTGGGAGGAGGGCGGCGACCAGCCGGACCTCATGATCGGGGACAGCAGCAACCTGTTCTTCCTCGACGACTCCCAGACTCCCGGGTCCGACATCCTCATCGGACAGGGCGGCGACGACGACTACGACATGGAGGGCGGCGACGACATCGGGGTCGGCGGCTTCGGCATCGAGAAGGTCGCCGGCGCCTCGGGCTACGACTGGGAGATCGGCCTGGGCGAAGCCCAGGCCCAGGACATGGACCTGGACCTGCCGATCGTCCCGCTGGACATCCTGACCGTCGGCGTCCGCGACAGGTTCAACGAGGTCGAGGCGCTGTCGGGCTGGAAGTACGACGACAAGCTGCGCGGCGACGACATCGTGCCGGCAGAGGTCGGCGGCGGCGGGTTCATCGGCTGTGACGTGCTCGACCAGGCGGGGATCGACCGGATCTCCGGGCTCGACCGGCTGGTGCCGGCGCTCGACTCGGCCGCGGCCACCCCGCTGGCCACGGTCGTCGCGCAGTCGGCGTCCCAGGACTGCCCGATCCTGAGCGGTCCGAACGTGTGGGGCGCCGGGAACCTCCTGCTCGGTGGCGCCGGCAGCGACCTGATCGAGGGTCGCGGGGCCGACGACCTCATCGACGGTGACCGGTACCTCAGCGTCCGGCTCAGCGTCCGGACCAACCCGGACGACCCGTCCACGGAGATCGGCAGCGCCAGCGTCACCGGCGCCGGCCAGAGCGCGATGACCAGCAGGTACCTGCGCGACAGCGCCGGCGCCCTCACCGGGCCGACCCTGCAGCAGGCCGTCTTCGCGGGCACCGTCGACCCGGGCAACATCGTCGCGGTCCGCGAGGTCCTCACCGGCGTGGGCGGCACGGACACCGCGGTGTTCTCGGGGGTTCGGGCCAACTACACGGTGGTCTTCAACTCCGACCGCTCGGTCACCGTCACCGACACGACCGGCACGGACGGGGTCGACACCCTGCGCAACATCGAGAAGCTCCGGTTCACCGACCAGACCCTCGACATCGCGACCCTGCCGAGCACTCCGGTGATCGGGACGGCGACGGCCGGCAACGGCACGGCGGTCGTGAACTTCACGCCGGGTCCGGCCAACGGGGCCTCGCCCACTACCCAGTTCCAGATCCAGGCGCTGGTCAACGGCGAGGTCGTCAAGACGAGCACGGGGGTCTCCCCCCTGGCGACGTCCTCGACGGTCACCGGGCTGACCAACGGCACGACGTACACCTTCCGGGTGATCGCCGTGAACCTGGTCGGACAGAGCCAGCCCTCGGCGGCGTCGAACGCGGTCACCCCGGACACCCTGGGACCGCGGGTCGTCTCCTCCTCACCGGCGAACGGCGCCGGCGGGGTCAGCATCGGGGCGAACGTCACCGCGACGTTCAACAAGTCGCTGGACCCGGCGTTCGTGACCAACACGTCGGTGCGGCTGCGGAACAACGCCACCGCGCTGAACGTGGCCTCGGTGGTCTCGTACGACGACGCCACGCGGACGATCACGCTCAACCCGAACGCCAACCTCACCCCGGGCAGGTCGTACACGCTGACGCTCGTCGGCACCGGGCTCAACGGGATCCGCGACCTGGCCGGCAACCGGCTGGCGGCCACGTCCGTCACCTTCACGACGGCGGCGGACACCACGGCACCCGTGGTGACCAGCTCCACCCCGGCGGACGGCGCCACCGGCGTCCTCGTCGGCGCCAACACGGTGGTCAACTTCAGTGAGACGGTGGTC
>Ga0307415_100000886_pt1 | contig 13699 bp, 14 predicted proteins | sample DK1Cmetagenome_FD_204524 | JGI IMG/M metagenome (GOLD analysis project Ga0307415, IMG submission 204524) | Maize rhizosphere microbial communities from greenhouse at UC Davis, California, United States - DK15-C-2 | ecosystem: Host-associated > Plants > Roots > Rhizosphere > Soil | place: USA...
GCGCCGGGACCTGCACTTTCTACGGCACCGCCAACAGCAACCAGATGATGATGGAGCTGATGGGCCTGCACGTGCCCGGCGCTGCCTTCGTCAATCCGAACACGCCGTTGCGGCTGGCGCTCACGCGGGCGGCCGTGCACCGCCTGGCGGAGCTTGGAAGGTCTGGCGAGCGACCGTTGTCGCAAGTCATTGACGAGCGAGCGATCGTCAACGCCATGGTAGGCCTGCTGGCCACCGGCGGGTCGACCAACCACGCCATCCATTTGCCGGCGATCGCCCGTGCGGCCGGCATTCGCATCGACTGGCAGGACTTCGACGAACTTTCCGGGGTCGTGCCTTTGATCGCCCGCGTCTACCCGAGCGGCTCGGCCGACGTGAACGACTTCCACGCCGCCGGCGGCACCGGCTTCGTCGCCTACACATTACTGGGCGAAGGGCTGCTGCACGACGACGCGCTGACCGCTGGTGCCGAGGCAGCCGCCGCTTTCGCGAGCATGCCCGAGCTGCATGGCGACGAGTTGGTTTGGAAGGCCGCCGAGGAAAGTACCGACATCGAAGTGCTGCGCCCTGCCGGCGACCCGTTCCTGCCCGATGGCGGCATGCGCCTCGTCCAAGGCAATCTCGGCCGCGCGATTTTCAAAACGAGCGCAGTCGACAAGCAACGCTGGACCACGGAGGCGCCAGTCCGCTGCTTCTCGGAGCAGGGGCAGGTGCTCGACGCCTTCCAGAAGGGCGAGCTCGATCGAGACGGCGTGGTAGTCGTCCGTTTCCAGGGACCCTGCGCCAACGGCATGCCGGAGCTGCACAAGCTGACCCCCGCCCTCGGCGTGCTGCAGGACCGGGGCCACAAGGTGGCGCTGGTCACCGACGGCCGCATGTCCGGCGCCAGCGGCAAGGTGCCGGCAGCGATCCACGTGTCGCCAGAGGCCGTGCGCGACGGACCGCTGGCACGGCTGCGCGACGGTGATCTGGTCCGCTTGTGCGGGCACGACGGCCAATTGCAGGCGCTGAACGTGGACCTTGGGAGCCGCGAGCCCGCCGCTGCGCCGCCGCCGCCGCTTGGCACCGGCCGCGAGTTGTTCGCGCTCATGCGCCATCAGGTCGATCACGCCGAGGCCGGCGCTTCGGCGATCCTGGCCGCCATGGAAGCGGAGCTCTAGATGAGCATCGACGCGATCATGACCGTGGCCCCGGTCATTCCGGTGCTGGTCCTCGACGGCAGCCATGACCCGGCGGAGCTCGCGGCGGCGCTCGTAGAGGCCGGACTGCCGGTCATCGAAGTGACCCTACGGACCACTGACGCCCTCGACGCCATTCGCGCCATGGCGGACGTCCCGGGTGCAATCGTGGGCGCTGGGACCGTGCTCAATGAGGCACAGCTCGACGACGCAGTCGCCGCCGGCGCCGGATTCATTGTCTCGCCGGGTCTGACGGAGCGCCTGGCCGGAGCCGCAGCGTCCGCGGAGATTCCCTTCCTTCCGGGCGTCGCCACAGCCTCGGACATCATGCGCGGCCTCGACCTCGGGCTCGACCGCTTCAAGTTCTTTCCGGCGCAGGCTGCCGGCGGCATTCCCGCGGTCAAGGCCCTTTCGGCACCGTTCGCCGGCGTTCGCTTCTGCCCGACCGGCGGGATTACCGGGGAGAATGCCCGTGAGTGGCTGGCAGTGGACGCCGTCGCCTGCGTCGGCGGCAGTTGGATCGTACCAAAAGGCGCAACGCTCGGGGAGGTCGCCACCATTGCCAGATCGGCGAGGGCTTCGCTGAGGGGGGATTGAAAATGCTTGCCAAGGAGCTGCTGCTGGCGACCGCGTTCGTCGTGCCGATCGTCATTTTCCACCTGACCGGCCTGGCCTTGCTGCTGCGCGCGCTTAAGTCGCACTCGAAGGTATTCCGCAGGCTGCGCATCCTTCCGCTGACGTTGCTGCTCACCGTGACGCTCGGGATCATCGCGCTGCACACGGTGGAGATCTGGCTGTACGCCGGCATGTATCTCTCCCTCGGCGTGTTCGAGACGCTCGAGGAAAGCGTCTATTTCTCGACAGTGACCTTCTCGTCCCTTGGCTACGGGGACGTCGTGCTGCCGACGCAATGGCGGGTGCTCGGCGCGATCGAATGCCCGGTGGGCATCATCATGCTTGGCATCTCCACCGCGTTCCTCATCAGTGTGCTGACAAGGTTCAGGCTGCTCGGTCACGATTGGCTCAGCGGCGAGGAGCATGGCGGCAATCATCCGCAGAATTGACCGGCTCACGCGCATCGACAGCTAAGGAAAGCGCATCCGGAGGGATTCGGGGGTTGGGGGAACAGTTCCTCCGAAAGCGCCCATTCATAGAACCACAACCGAGAGCGCCTTCAATACGTATTGCTACGGTGCAGGAGCGGCTCCTGGCGCCATAACGATCTGGGCAGAACGCCAGTCGGGCGACAGTTCTGGCGGAGACGGAGGGATTCGAACCCTCGGTACGGGAATACCCCGTACGGCGGTTTAGCAAACCGCTGGTTTCAGCCACTCACCCACGTCTCCGGTGCGATGCGCGCAGGGCTTCCGGAGAAGGCCGAGCACGAGCAGCGAGGCGGGCATGTAGCGAAGGCCAAGCGGCGCATCAACCGCTCGAAAGGCGCCAGCCGAGGCTTTCTCCGGCATGGAACGGCACCAGCCCGTCCACCTCGGCGGGCACCAGATGCGTGACCCGCTCCAGCGTCACCGTTCCAGTGTTGAGCGGCAATCCATAGAAGCTGGCGCCATGCTCCGAGGCGAAGGCTTCAAATCGCCCGAGCACGCCCTCCCGGTCGAAGACTGTCGCATAGCTCTCCAGCGCGAAAGGCGCGTTGAAGATGCCGGCGCAGCCGCACGCCGATTCCTTTGCCGAGCGGGCATGCGGGGCGCTGTCGGTACCGAGGAAGAACTTCGGCGAGCCGGACACCGCCGCGTGCCGGACGGCCAGCCGGTGCTCCTCGCGTTTGGCGACCGGCAGGCAATAGGCATGGGGGCGGAGGCCCCCTGCGAACAAAGCATTACGGTTGATGTGCAAGTGCTGCGGCGTGATGGTCGCGGCGATGTTCGGCCCGGCGTCGCGGACAAACTCCGCCGCCTGCGCGGTCGTAATATGCTCGAAGACGATTCTGAGGTCGGGGAACGCGTCCACGACGGGCGCCAGCACTCGATCGATGAACACCGCCTCGCGGTCGAATATGTCGACATCCGGGTCGGTGACCTCGCCATGCACGCACAGCACCATGCCGATCACCTGCATGCGTTCCAGCGCGGGATAGATTTTGCCGATATCAGTGACGCCGCTGGCGCTGTTGGTCGTCGCGCCCGCCGGATAGAGCTTGGCAGCTACCCACACGCCTTCTCCATGGCCGCGTGCGAGTTCGTCGGGACTCGCCTCGTCGGTCAGATAGGCGGTCATCAACGGCGTGAAATCGTGCCCGCTCACGGCAATGATCCGGTCGCGATAGGCTGCGGCGGCGGCGACGGTCGTGACTGGCGGAGCCAGGTTCGGCATGACGATCGCGCGCGCAAATTGCCGCGCTGTATGAGGCACGACGCGGGCCAGCATGTCGCCGTCCCGCAAATGGACGTGCCAGTCGTCGGGGCGGCGAATGGTCAGGCTTTGCATCGTCACGGCAGCGTCCCTAACTGAAGCTCATGGCTGCGACCACCCTTGCAGACCGGGCCGTCATTCGTCTTTCCGGCGAAGACGTCCGCGGCTTCCTCAACGGCCTTGTGACGCAGGAGGTGACTGGCGAACTGCCGGTCTGGGCCGGCCTGCTGACGCCGCAGGGCAAATGCCTGTTCGACTTCCTGGTGTGGGCGGATGGCGGCGACCTGCTGCTCGATTGCGAGGCCGAAGCCGCGCATGCTCTGGTCAGGCGCCTGGTCACGTATCGGCTGCGCCGCCCAATCCAAATCGCACCGGACGGCGATCTCGCGGTGCATTGGTCGGCCACGGGCGACGCCGGAGTAGCCGATCCGCGCCTCGATGCGCTGGGCCGTCGCTGGCTTGCTCCCGCTGCCGAGCCGGCGGCGGGCTGGCTTGAGCATCGCCTGCGCCTCGGCGTCTGCGAAGGCCGCGCCGAGCTTGGCGACCTTTTGTGGCTGGAGTGCAACGCCGCCGAACTGAACGGCGTCAGCTTCACCAAGGGCTGCTTCATTGGTCAGGAGAACACCGCGCGCATGAACTGGCGGAGCAAGGTCAACCGCCGGCTCGTCGTCGTCGACGGTGAAGGCGGGGAACGCACGCGCATCGCCTATCCGGAGCTCGGCCTAGCGGTGGTTCATGCCCGTTCCGGCGAGCTGCCGGGCACTGCCATCGTACCGGGCTGGCTCAGCGCTGTGCTCACCTAAGGGAAGCGAAAGCCCGCACCGGGAAAGTCCCCATGCCTTCGATCTTCGGCGGGACGGCGGTGAAGGAAAAGCCCTCGTCGGGAAGCGCGCCCAAGTTGGTCATATGCTCGCAGATCAATATGCCGTCGGCGAGCAAGCTCGTGTGGACCGGACGGCTCTTGGTCCGCGTATCGTCGATATTGTAGCTGTCGATGCCGACCAGGCGGACGCCGCGGTTGACGAGCAGCTGGGCTGCCTCGGCGGTGAGGAACGGATGGTCATCGAAATAGGCGTCCGTGCGCCAGTGGCGGTCCCAGCCGGTGTGGACGAGGACGGCTTTGCCGTCGACGTCGAGCGATTCGAAGCGCGCGGCATCGACCATGATGCCACTCTCCCACGGCTGGCGGACGACCAGGCCCGGAAGCGCCGCAAGCTGGTCCAGCTCCAGACCGGCAATGTCGCTTCCCTCGGCAAAGCGATGAAAGGGCGCGTCGAGGTAGGTGCCGGTATTCGCGATCATGTCGATGCGCCCGATCTGAAAGCTCGAGCCGTCATCGTAAAATTCCGCCGACGCCTGGCGCTCCCAGAAATCGCAAATGTGCGGGCCGGGAAAGTTCTTGTACGTCGTCATGCCCTCGACGATGACATGACTGAGATCGACGAGCTGGCTCATGCTTGGCGCTTCCGGCGCTTGAGAATGCGGATGGCCGCGAACAGCCCGATCATCAGCCACAACACGTTCAGAGTCGCCGACGGCAAGGCACCGTGCCACCAGCCGTTGATGACGAACCCGGCGGCGCCGACCACGTTCATTGCCTGATACGCCAGCGACTGTCCGGTAAACCTGCCGGCGGAAAGCAGCAGATAGGCGAGCAGGATAAGCACGGCGCCGGCCCAGCCGGCAACTTCGATCGCGAGCTCGGCGACCGTCACGCCGCTGCCAGCCTCCTCAACACGTAGGGCAGGATGCCGCCCGCGTGGAAATATTCCAGCTCGTTATAGGTGTCGATGCGGCAGCGGGTAGGGATGGTGCGGCTGTTCCCGTCGGCACCGGTGACGACCAGATCGACGTCCTGACGCGGCTTGATGTCGGTGAAGCCATGGATGGCGAAGGTCTCGGTGCCGTCGATGCCGAGGGTGTTCGCGCCCTGGCCGTCGAGGAACTGCAGCGGCAGCACGCCCATGCCGACCAGGTTCGATCGGTGGATGCGCTCGAAGCTTTCTGCGATGACGGCACGCACGCCGAGCAGCATGGTGCCCTTGGCGGCCCAGTCGCGCGATGAACCAGTGCCATATTCCTTGCCGGCGATGACGACGAGGGGCGTCCCGTCCGCCTTGTAGCGCATCGCTGCGTCGTAAATCGGCATCTGCTCGCCCGTCGGCGCGTAACGAGTCATGCCACCTTCGACTCCGTCGAGCATGCGATTGCGGATCCGGATGTTGGCAAAGGTGCCGCGCATCATCACTTCATGGTTCCCGCGCCTCGCGCCGTAGCTGTTGAACTCCAGCCGCGGCACGCCCTTCTCGGTCAGATACTTTCCGGCCGGGCTGTCGAGCTTGATCGATCCCGCGGGCGAGATGTGATCGGTCGTGATCGAGTCCCCGAACACCGCGAGAGCGCGGGCGCCGCTGAAGTCGGTCAGCGCGTCGGGAGTCATCGTCATCCCCTCGAAATAGGGCGGATTGGCGATGTAGGTGGAGCCGTCAGGCCAGGCGTAGGTATCGCCGCCGGTGATCTCGATTGCGCGCCAGCGCTCGTCGCCGTGATAGACGTCAGCGTAGCGAGCGCGGAACATGTCGGAATTGACGTGCGCGTCGATCAGCGCGCGGATCTCCTCGTTGGTCGGCCAGATGTCCTTCAAATAGACCGGTGCGCCGTTGCGGGCGGTACCGATCGGATCGCTGTTCATATCGCTGCGCACCGTCCCCTTGAGTGCATAAGCAACCACGAGAGGCGGTGATGCGAGATAGTTGGCACGGCAGTCGGGAGAAACGCGCCCTTCGAAATTGCGATTGCCGGATAGGACCGAGCAGACGACCAGGTCCTTGTCATTGATCGCCTTGCTAATCGGCTCGGCCAGCGGGCCGCTATTGCCGATGCAGGTGGTGCAGCCATAGCCGACGAGGTCGAAGCCGATGGCGTTCAAGTCTTCGCTGAGGCCGGCACGGTCCAGGTAATCGGTGACGACCTTGCTGCCCGGCGCCAGCGACGTCTTGACCCACGGCTTGCTGTCCAGACCCAGCGCCCGTGCCTTTCGGGCGACCAGCCCGGCGGCGACCAGCACCGAGGGGTTGGACGTGTTGGTGCAGCTCGTGATTGCGGCGATGACGACGTCGCCGTTGCCGAGGTCGAAATCGGCATCCTCCACCGGCACGCGCGGGTCATTGGCTTTCTTGTAAGTCGCTTCAAGCTCGTCGTTGAAGCGGTTGTCGACGTCGCTCAGCAGCACCTTGTCTTGGGGCCGCCGCGGCCCGGCGAGTGACGGCTGCACCGTGCTCATGTCGAGCTCCAGCATGTCGGTGAACAGCGGCTCGGGCGAGTCCGCAGCGCGCCACATGCCCTGTGCCTGGGCATAGGCCCGGACCAGCGCGATGCGATCCTCGTCGCGGCCGGTCAGGCGCAAATAGTCGATGGTCCGCTCGTCGATCGGGAAGAAGCCGCAGGTGGCGCCATATTCCGGGGCCATGTTGGCGATAGTGGCCCGGTCGGCGAGCGTCAGTCCCTCGAGGCCCGCGCCGAAGAATTCAACAAAGCGGCCGACCACGCCCTTGGCGCGCAGCATCTGCGTGACAGTCAGCACCAGGTCAGTGGCGGTGATGCCCTCGGCAAGTGCCCCGGTGAGTCTGAAGCCGACGACCTCTGGGATCAGCATGCTGACCGGCTGGCCGAGCATCGCCGCTTCCGCCTCGATCCCGCCGACTCCCCAGCCGAGGACGCCAAGGCCATTGACCATCGTCGTATGGCTGTCGGTGCCAACCAACGTATCCGGATAGGCGACCTCCTCGCCGGCCTGGTCCTTCGACGTCCACACCGCCTGGGCAATATGTTCAAGATTGACCTGGTGGCAGATGCCCGTGCCCGGCGGCACGACCTGGAAGTTGTCGAAAGCCTGGCTGCCCCATTTGAGGAACTGGTAGCGCTCCCCGTTGCGGGCATATTCCAGCTCGACATTCTTCTCGAAGGCCTGCGGGTTACCGAACTCGTCGACCATGACGCTATGGTCGATGACCAGGTGCACCGGCACCAGCGGGTTGATCTTCTGCGGGTCGCCGGCGAGCTGCTTCATGGCATCACGCATGGCGGCCAAATCGACCACGGCGGGGACGCCGGTGAAGTCCTGCATCAGCACGCGCGCCGGGCGGTACTGAATCTCGCGGTTGACACGACGCTCCTTGAGCCAGTCGGCCATCGCCTGCAGGTCGTCGCGGGTGACCGTCACCCCGTCTTCGAAGCGCAGCAGGTTTTCCAGCAGCACCTTCATGGAGAAGGGCAGTCGGGAGATGTCGCCGAGAGCCTCCGCCGCTTTGTCCAGCGAGTAATAGGCGTAGGTCTTGCCGGCGGCCTCGAGCGTCGAACGGGTCTTGAGGCTGTCCTGGCCGGTCGGGATCATCGCGGTTCCTTGGCTTAGGCTTTTCGGGGCGCCAGCGCCCTTAACAACCTCCGCCCCGCTGTGAAAGGCCGCCTAGACGGCGGTGACCGCCATCGCCACCACCGCTGCTGCCATCACAAGCGTCGCCAGCCAGCCCAGCCAGAGGAGCGGGCCGCCGACGGTAAACACGCCCATCACGCGCTTGCGCATGGCCAGCAGCATCATGATCACCATCACCGGAACCGCGACGACACCGTTGATGACAGCCGAGATGACGAGCGCCCGTATCGGGTCGATCGGCGTGAAGTTCATCAGCGCCCCGATGGCCGTGGCGGCGATGATTGTCCCGTAGAACGCCTTGGCCCGGCTGGGTTTGCGGTCGAGGCCGACCGGCCACCGCTGTGCCTCGCCCAGCGCATAGGCCGCCGAGCCGGCCAGCACCGGCACCGCCAGCAGTCCGGTGCCGACAATGCCAAGAGCGAAGATCAAGCTCGCATATTCGCCGGCAAATGGCCGGAGCGCGGCTGCGGCGTCTGCCGAGGTGCGGATGTCGAAAACGCCATTATGGTTGAGCGTCGCTGCGGTGGTGAAAATGATCGCCAAGGCCACCAGGTTTGACGCCGCCATGCCGATGACCGTGTCGAGGCCGATGCGCTTCAATTCGACCCGGCCTTCCTGCGGATCGCATTTGAGCGGAACGTCCTCGGGATTGCCCTTGACTTCCTCGGCCTCCTGGCTCGCCTGCCAGAAGAACAAATACGGGCTGATGGTTGTCCCGAAGATCGCCACCACCATCATCAGGCTTTCCTGGTTCCAGACGATGCGCGGCAGCAGCAGGCCGTGCGCGGCGCGAACCCAGGGAATGTGCACCATGAACAAAGTCACAACATAGCTGAGCAGCGCCAGTGTCAGCCATTTCAGGATTCGCGCATAAGCTTGGTAGCCGAGCAGCACCTCGGCCGCCGCGCAGAACAGCGCATAGGCGAGCAGGAAAGCCGGTCCGGGAAGATGCGTGACCATGGCTGTCGCGTCGGCCATGGCGCCCAAGTTGGCCCCGATGTTGATGGTGTTTGCGGCAAGCAGAAGCGCGACCAGCACGTTGGCAAGAGCGGCCGGATAATGGCGAACCAAAGTGCCGGCCAGACCATGCCCCGTTACCCGGCCGATGCGGGCGCTGATCATCTGGACGGCGGACATCAACGGGAAGGTCAGGACCATCGTCCACGCCAGCCCATAGCCGAATTGCGCGCCGGCCTGGCTGTACGTCGCGATGCCGCTCGGGTCGTCATCGGAGGCGCCAGTGATCAGGCCCGGTCCGATGACGCGCCGCCAGTCCAGCTTGCGCTGCCGTGCGGGAACGCTGCTCGGCGCCGGGCGCACAGGACAGTCTTCGCTTGCGCTTGCCATCGCGTCTTAACCTATGATGGCGTGACAAGGTTGCGCCTCGGGCCTGCGGCGGCCAATCCAGCTGCCATGATGTCGAGACGAACCGCACTGCTCTCACTGCTGGGAGTGGCAGGCGCAGGGGCCATCCTGCTGGCCATGGGACGGCCGGCGATATGTACTTGCTCTGTGGTTGCACTGTGGGAACCCAGCGCCAACAGCGCCCGCACCAGCCAGATGCTCGCGGACTGGTACAGCCCGAGCCACGTCATCCACGGGCTACTCTTCTATTGGCTGCTGTGGCTGGCCTTCCGCCGCTCGTCAGTGGAATTGCGCTTCCTTTGCGCACTGGCGCTGGAAGCGTCCTGGGAAATTATCGAGAACACGCCGCTGGTGATCGACCGCTATCGCGAAGCGACGGTCGCGCTGGGCTATACCGGCGACAGCGTCATCAATTCCTTGAGTGACATTACCATGATGGGGCTCGGCTTTGTCATTGCTCGCAAGCTGCCGGTTTGGCTGAGCGTGACGCTGGCCGTCGCGCTTGAGCTCGCCGCGCTGGTCGTGATCCGCGACAATCTCACCCTTAATATCATCATGCTGCTCGCGCCCAATGACGCCATCCGGACCTGGCAAGCCGGCTGAGGGGCACGATTCTGTTGCTCGTGGGTTGGTGGCCGTCGTCCGCAGGCGGGAGTCGTATCCGTGTTTCGTATTGCTATTGCCGGCGCGCTGGCGCTGGGCGCGGCGGGGCCAGCCAGCGCCGGTGAAGTCTTTGGCGGCTTGTTCGTCCACGATGTCGACACCCCGCTGACCGCCAGCGGCATTGAAAGCGGCGTCGACTTGCAGCTCGGCTATCGCTGGAGTCCGCTGATGGGCGACAGGGGACCCCAGCCTTACGTCTTTGCAGCCGTAAACTCGTCGGGCGAAACCAATTATGCCACTGCCGGCCTGTCCTTCAAGTTCGGCGACAAGGTCTTCATGCGCCCCGGTTTGGGCATTGCCGTCCACACCGGATCGTCATCCAACTTCACTCATCCCGGCCACGATCATATCGACTTCGGCAGCCGCGTCCTGTTCGAGCCGGAGCTCGGCATCGGTGCCCGCATCAGCGAACGCGCGACGATCGAGGCGAGCTGGGTGCACATGAGCCATGCCCAGCTGTTCGGGCGGCAGAACCCCGGCATCGACAATTTCGGGGCGCGCTTCAGCCTGCGGCTCTAATTGCTTAGAGACTGCGCAACTCCGCGCCGCATGTGGAGGCTATGAACCGGGCCACCGGCCGCAACGTCGGACTGCTGCCGTTGGCCGCATAGCTGGCATTGGCCCTGCTGCAGGTCTCGACGGTCCTTTTCATTGCCCGCGAGAAAGTGTCGTCGAAGTCGGCGGCGCTCGCCAGGCTGTCGAGCAGCGCCTGGTCCGCCGCCAGCAATGATGGCGAAGGCAGCAGGTTCAGCCTGCGACCAGCCATGCTCAGCTGAGCCGCAATGCCCTCATGGTCGCCCTTGAGCTTGGCGGCCACGGCGAGGGTCTTGCTGTTGGTGGAGCGTTGCGCGGCGAGTTCCGCAGCCCGCACCACCAGCAACGAACGTGACGATTGGACTTTCACATAATCCTCGGTGCTGACCGGCAGCGCCCGCGGACCCGGTACGACGGCGGGGGGCACCGGACTTGGCGGCGGCGCTTCCCTGCGGCCGCAAGCGGCAAGCATGAGCGTTCCGAAGGCGATTGCTGCGAGATACGAAGTCGTCCGGCGCATAGGCTCGCCCTCCTGCCCGACGATGTAACAGGTATTCAGCGGCCCAGCATCTTCTCCGGCTTCACCACCCGGTCGAAGGTCTCCTCGTCGACGAGCCCGAGCTCGATACCAGCCTCTTTCAAGGTCTTGCCGGTCTTGTGCGCATGCTTGGCGATGGCGGCGGCATTGTCGTAGCCGATCTCCGGAGCAAGCGCCGTCACCAGCATCAGCGAATTGCCCATCAGCTCGGCGATGCGGCCCTCGTCCGGTGCCAGGTCGTCGAGCAGGCGCTGGGTGAAGCTGTCCATGCCGACAGACAGCAGATTGATCGAGCGGATGACATTGGCGCCGATGAGCGGCTTGAAGACATTCAGCTCCATGTGCCCTTGCAGGCCGCCGACGGTGACGGCGACGTGATTGCCCATCACCTGCGCGGCAACCATCGTCAGCATTTCGGCCTGGGTGGGATTGACCTTGCCGGGCATGATCGAGCTTCCGGGCTCGTTCTCGGGGAGCTTTAGCTCGCCGAGCCCGCAGCGCGGACCTGAGCCGAGCAGGCGGATGTCATTGGCAATCTTCGACAGGGAAACAGCGATGGTGTTGAGCACGCCGGACAATTCGACCAGCGCATCGTGGGCGGCGAGCTCGGCGAATTTGTTCGGCGCCGAGGAGAAGGGCAAGCGGGTCAGGTTGGCAATTTCCTTGGCGAACGCCTCGGCAAAGCCGGCGGGCGCGTTGAGCCCGGTGCCGACAGCGGTGCCGCCTTGGGCCAGGCGCATGATGCGCGGCATGGCGGCTTCGACGCGCTCGATGTTGTCGGCCATCTGCGCCGCGTAGCCGGAAAACTCCTGGCCGAGCGTCAGCGGCGTTGCGTCCTGCAAATGCGTACGGCCGATCTTGACGATTGAATCCCAGCGCAGCGCCTGGTCTGCCAGCCGCTCCTGAATTCGCTTGAGCGCCGGCACCAGCTTGCGGCGCACGGCAATCGCCGCGGCGACATGCATGGCGGTGGGGAAGCTGTCGTTGGACGACTGGCCCTTGTTGACGTGGTCGTTGGGGTGCACCGGCGACTTGCCTCCACGAGTGCCCGTCAGCGTCTCGTTGGCCCGGCCGGCGATGACCTCGTTGGCGTTCATGTTCGACTGGGTGCCAGACCCGGTCTGCCAGATGACCAGCGGGAACTGGCCGTCGAGGTCGCCGCGGGCGACCTCGCCCGCGGCCTGCTGGATGGCCTCGGCGACGTCGGGCTCCAGCAGCCCTGCGCGCGCGTTCACCCGGGCCGCCGCCTGCTTCACATAGCCGAGGGCATGCACGATCTCGATCGGCATCTGCTCGCGCGGCCCGAACGGAAAATTGCCGATCGAGCGCTCCGTCTGCGCGCCCCAATAGCTGTCGCCCGGGACCTCGATCGGTCCGAAGCTGTCCGTCTCGGTGCGGCTATTGCTGGCCATGGCGCTACTTCTTGCGCGTAAAGTCGACGTTGACGACGTTGGAGCCGTCTTCGGCCGTCGCATTCGCCGGCACGTCATTGTCGGCGATATCGTGCTCCTCGTGCTCCTGCTCGGGCACGTTGGCCTGGAACTTCAGGCTGAAATCGACCGCCGGGTCGACGAATTCCGTGACCGCTGCAAATGGCACGGCGAGCGTCGTCGGCACGCCGCCGAACGACAGGCCGACCGAGAATTCGTCGTCCTCCACCTTCAAGTCCCAGAAGCGGTGCTGGATGACGATCGTCATCTCGTCCGGGAAGCGCTCGGCTAGGTGCCTGGGGATGACAACGCCGGGAAAGCGGGTCTGGAAGGTGATGTAGAAGTGATGGCCGCCGGGCAGGCCGCCGGTCTTCTCCACCTCGTGCAGCACGCGCCCGACCACGTCGCGCAGCGCCTCCTGGACGATTTCATCGTAAGGAATGAGACTCTCGGGCGCTTCGTCGGTCATCGGCTTTCGTGGTAGCAACCGATGCAAGCTGGTCAAGCGAAGACAAGAGGACGAGCCGAATGCCGATCGATTCCAAGCAGCCCTATGACGAGCAGAATGTCTTTGCCAGGATCCTGCGCGGCGAGCTGCCGTGCAACAAGGTGCTGGAAAACGAGCATGTGCTGGCCTTCCACGACATCAATCCGCTGGCGCCCGTGCATGTACTGGTGATCCCCAAGGGTCCCTATGTCAGCTGGGACGATTTTTCCGAGAGCGGCAGCGACGCCGAAATGGCCGCCTTGACGCGCGCCATCGGCGAGGTCGCGAGGATGGTCGGCGCCGACGCCCAAGGTTACCGCCTGCTCTCCAATGTCGGCAAGCGGGCTGGCCAGGAGGTTGCCCACCTCCACGTCCATGTCTTCGGCGGCCAGCCGCTCGGGGCGATGCTGAGCCGTTAGGGATTGCGTGCTGATTTTCTGCCGCTAGGCTCCGCATCGAACCGGAAATTGCACGCCAAGGGGATGTAAGCATGGCCACCGCCGCACCACGGAGGACCTTTCTCGGCCGGATCGGGCTGCGCAAGAGCGTATCGCAGATCCAGCAGGAGACGCGCGACAGCGAGCTGAAGCGTTCGCTCGGGCCATGGAACCTGGTCTTTCTTGGCATCGGCTGCATCATCGGCGCCGGCATTTTCGTCCGCACCGGTAACGCCGCGGCGCTCCACGCTGGTCCGGCCGTGCT
>Ga0307415_100000888_pt1 | contig 13672 bp, 14 predicted proteins | sample DK1Cmetagenome_FD_204524 | JGI IMG/M metagenome (GOLD analysis project Ga0307415, IMG submission 204524) | Maize rhizosphere microbial communities from greenhouse at UC Davis, California, United States - DK15-C-2 | ecosystem: Host-associated > Plants > Roots > Rhizosphere > Soil | place: USA...
AGGGACTGATGTCGGCGTCGGCGTTGGCAAAGACGGCGGCGGAATTCGGACTGTCGCCCGGGACAGTGCGCAGACGGGCGCGGCGGAGAATCGACGCGCTGGCGTCAGCTTGCCGGGCGGGCCGATTCGCGCCTTCGATCTAATTGCACAAGCTTGCTCGTACACCGCTCTGCCGGCTCAACTCAGCGAGCCGAAGACTCTGCCCGAACGGGAGGGGGTACGTACCCTCCTTGACTACTCCGCCCTAAAAGCACAGTAGATCTGTGCGACCACTCTCTCGGCCTCCCGATGGCCAGCCGCTCTTGGTCTTCGGGGCGGATGTCAAGGGTGAGCGAACTCCTGCAACCGTGCGCAGCTGGACAGTCGGCAGCCGGCCGACGAACTCCGGGATCAAGCGCTGTGCGTCGAGAGATCGAACTGGGCTAGCTGCCAGCCGTCCGACTCGTGTGATCATCGGCGCGGCGCTGTTGTACTCGGCGGCGTTGCTCTTCCGCCCGATCAGAGAGAGTCGTGGTTAGTTGATCCTTGGTCTCGCCTCCTTTCGGTCTGCTGGTGGCTCAGCCTTGGTCGTACAAGTCGGGGGCGAGGCCGCGTGGTGGCTGGCGCGACCTATTCAGCATCCCGTCGTTGCGAACCCGGTGCACAGCGAGAGTTCCTCTGACGTTGCTGAGAACGACGTACAGCTTGCCTTCGTACTTCTGGACGACGCCACCGGCTGTTGGCTGATCAAAACCGCCGCTGCGGAAGTACGCGGCGAGGCCCCCCTGGCTCCGTGCCGCTATGGCCCATGCCGCTGTGGCCCATGTCGCTCTGGCCCATGCCAGCGTGCTTGTGATCGGGCGTCGCTGTACGCTACGAGCCTGCCGCGAGCAGCTTCATGGCGCACTCTGGGCAGTGACCCGGCTGATCGCTCACCACCTCCGGATGCATCGGACAGGCGTAGGCAGTGACCGTGGCGGCCTGGCTGGCGAGCAGCTTGATGCCGCACTTACGGCGGCGGCCAGGCTCTGCGCTGGTGATGTCGGGATGCATCGGACAGGCATAGGTGACCGGCCCGGCGGCGTCAGGCATAGCAGCTAGGTCGTCCATCTGCGCGAGCAGTGCCAGGATCTTGTCCGGGGCCGCGGCCAGCCAGCGGTCCAGCTCGGCACGCTCGGTCTGCAGTTCTAGGGCCCGGCGCAGCTGCGTGAAGCAGCTGCGTGAATCGGGTGGCTGCGATCGACGGGGCTCCGTCGGTCGCGGTGATCCCGGCGAGCCGGTAGGTCCGATCAGGGGTGCGATGCTCCAGGGCCAGCTCGCCAGGCGACTCGACCAGCACGTCCACCACGACCCGCTCCGACGGTGGCTACCTCGGCGTGACCAAGTAGTAGGTGACGAAGCCTGGCTCGCTAGGCGTGGTGAGCGACTGCCAACCTTCGGGTCCGGCGGTACCCGTTGGCACGCTTCGCAGTGGATGACCGTTGTGCTCGTCATGCAGACGCCGGCGCGTTGTACCTCTCTCTTGCTCTCCGGGTCGCTGGGGAGAAACGCTTTGTCGGTCGCGTTCGGGCAGCGCGCGGAATCCTGCAGATAAGCCTCCTCGCTGATGCCGAGGATCCTTGGGAAGAAGGAGATCGGCTTGTGCTGCGGCCCAGACCCGCCGTCATGTACATGCCAGGTCGGCGGCAATTCCTCCGCGATGGAATCGGCCAGCGCGACGCCCTGCCCGCTCATCGCCGCCAACGCAAAAACAGCCCCAACACCCACAAACCACTTCCTCATCTGATCCTCCCCTCGGACGGACTACTACCTAAACGGATGAAACTCCTCAGTCCGGCGCGCCTTATAGCACACTTCCGCATGGCGCTACGGAAGAAGAAGGCGGAGCCCCAGCAGTGGTCACTATCACTCGCTTGACTCTGGCTGGTGACATGTAAAGCGTGGCTGCGGACGGTTTCAAAGCGCTTACAATTTGGTAACCGCGGCGGACGACTCGTCTGTCTGAGCGCTGACTAGCACATGTTGCGGGGTGCAGCGCTGTATTGGGTTTGGTGGCTCGTTGGGAAAAGGGACGCCGTGGATTTTCGGATTTTCGGTCCGCTCTATGTCAGCCGCGAGGGTCGACCGCTGAGGCTGGGCGGGCACCAGCAGAAAATGCTGGTTTGCCTGCTTCTCTTGCACGCTAATGAGGTCGTCTCCGCCGAGCGGATTATCGACGCGCTCTAGGGCGAGGCCGCGCCGGCAACAGCTCGCAAGGCACTTCAAGTCTCTATCTCTCGGCTGCGTCAAGTGCTCGGTACCGGAGTCCTGGAGACCCATACTCCCGGATATCTGATTCGCGTTCAGAGCGGCGAATTCGATGCGCAACGGTTTGAGGGTTTGGTCGCGCAGGGGAAGCATGTACTTACGACCGGCGAACCCGGTCGCGCCGCGGCCTTACTGCGCACGGCGCTCGCGCTCTGGCGAGGACCGGCGCTCGCGGACGCGGCGTATGAGTCATTCGCGCAGGCGGAGGCCGGACGGCTTGAGGAGCTTCGGCTGACTTGCTTGGAGGAGCGAATCGAGGCAGATCTTGCACTCGGGCGCCATGCAGATCTTGTTGGTGAGCTCGAGGTCTTAATCGACCGCCACCCGTACCGGGAGCGCCTGATCGGTCGGCTCATGCTGGCTCTCTACCGCGCTGGGCGCCAGGCGGAGGCATTGGACGTTTACCGGCGATGCCGTGACCGGCTGGTCGACGATTTGGGCATCGAGCCTGGTGCACAGCTTCGGGCGCTCGCCAGCCGGGTACTCAATCAAGACCCCGGGCTCGGCTGGATGGCCCCAGCAGCAAGCCCCGGGGAGGTGATCAAGCCAACCGGTGCTTTTGTTGGCAGAAAGCGAGAACTTGCAGACCTCTGGCAAGGGCTGGCCGACATTCAAGGGGCCTTCGGCTCGCTGTTCTTGATCAGTGGCGAGCCAGGGATCGGCAAGACGGCGCTTATTGAGCAGTTCGCAGCACGTGTCGCGGAGCGGGAGGCTCGGGTGCTGTGGGGTCGGTGCTGGGAATCTGGCGGTGCTCCGCCCTATTGGCCCTGGGTCCAGTGCCTGCGGACCCTCGTGCGCGAATCGGAGCCGGGCATGCTCAGTGCACAACTGGGTGTGGGCGCCGCGGACCTTGCTGAGATAGTTCCCGAGTTGCGTCAACTTAATTCCGATCTGCCGCGGCCGCTCTCCTCCGACGCAGAAGGCCAGCGTTTCCGGCTCTTCGATGCCATAACAACTCTGCTGCGCGAGGAGGCGCGCACTAAGCCCCTCGTTCTTGTCTTGGAGGACCTGCACGCGGCGGACGCATCGTCGCTGCTGCTGTTGCGTTTCGTGGCGCAGACACTCAGCGACGCCCGCCTGCTGGTCATCGCGACAATCAGAAGCAGCGACCAGGCAGCGACTGAGTCGTTCGCTGGCACCGTGGCAGAGCTGGCACGAGCGCACAGATTCCACCACATTCGCCTTCGCGGCCTCTCTCAAGAGGAGGTCGCCGACCTCGTGGCATCTAGCAGTGATGTCGCCGCCCGCGATGCGCTCGTCGACAGGATCTATGCACGGACGGACGGCCACCCCTTCTTCGTCAACGAAATCGTTCATCTGGTTGCGACGGATTCCGACCTCGATGTCCTGCCGCAAGGAGTCCGAGCGGTGGTAGCGCAACGACTGGCCCGGCTCTCTGAGGACTGCGGGGAGCTGCTCGACGTAGCGTCCGTCGTGGGCCGTGAATTCGACACTGGCGTCCTCGCGATTGTGAATGGACTTGACTCAGCAAGTGTTGCGGATCATCTCCAGGAGGCGCTCGCCACCAGCATGCTGTTGGCGGTGCGACGCACTGCCGGCCGCTTCCGCTTCACCCACGAGATTGTTCGCGAGGTGATTTACGACGAGCTGCCGGCGTCTCGCGCGATGGCCCTGCATCGTGCCGTGGCCGAAGCATTTGAGGCAATCCACGCGGCCGAACTCGATCCGCATGCCACCGAGCTCGCTCACCACTTTGCGATGGCTGCACCGGCTGGCACCGCTGTGAAGGCTGTCCGATATGCCACGAGGGCAGCCGAACTTGCGCGCGACCAGCTCGCGTATGAAGAGTCAGTGCGCCTCTTCACGACGGCTCTGGCCGCCCAGGAAATGCAAGCGGACGCGGACGCGGGAACCCGGTGCGAGCTACTGCTGGCTCTGGGTGATGTGCAGACGTCGGCCGGCGACACAGCTGCGGCGCAGGACAGCTTCGCCAGGGCGGCCAAGATCGCGCGTGAGTCGGGTTGGGCCGACAGGTTCGCCCGGGCCGCGCTCGGGTATGGCGGGCGGTTCGTCTGGGAGGAAGATCATGAGCGCACGCACACGCTGTCCACACTGCTCGAGGAGGCGTTGGGCGGCCTCGGCGAGGACAACCCGCTGCGGGCGAGGGTACTCGCTCGATTCGCGTGCGCTGCAGGTATGTATTGGGGCGATCCGGTCGATGTCCGGCGTCAATGGCAGGAAGCTCGCAGCCGCGAGGCGGTGGAACTTGCTCGCCGTCTCGGCGATCCCGCGACACTGGGTTGGGCACTCACGGCCAGATTCCTCATCGTGTGGGGACCCGATCATTTAGACGAAATGGTGTCGCTCGCAGATGAGATCGTGATGATCGCCGAACATGCGGGAGCATGGGATGAAGTCGCCAACGGACTGGCAGTTCGCTACGAAATCCACCTGACACGCGGCGAAGTCCAGGACGCCCAGGGGGACCTGGAGCGCCACATCGCACTCGCTGAGGAACTGAAGCTGCGTTCGCAGTCCTGGCGCGCCGCCGCCCATCAGGCAGAGCTCCTGTTGCTCTTGGGCCGGTTTGCCGAGGCTGCGGCATGCATCGATCAGGCGCTTCGCCGCGGTGTGGCCGCGCACCGGGACGAGGCGACGCGGACGGCGGCCCAGCAGCGCCTTCTGCTCTTTCTGGAACAAGGTGGCTTTGAAGGGGGTGGGCTCGAAGACCTTCGGTCGCGGCTGGAAGGCCTGGAAGCCGATCGTCCACAGGACAAAGTCTCTAAAGCCCTTCTCGCCCGGCTCGATTGTGAACTTGGGCACGAGCGACAAGCACAGGCGAGGCTCGACGTACTAGGCAAGAACGGCTTTCATACCGTGCAGCGGGACGCAGTGTGGCTGATGGTGATCACGGTACTCGCCGACGTCGCGGCCATGGTGGGAACCCCGGAGCAGATCAAAGCCCTCTACGAGCTGCTGCGCCCCTACTCCGCACTCGTCGGCGGTGGCCCCCACCTCCACTTCGGATCTGTGTCTCGGTACCTCGGCAATCTCGCTGCTGCCCTCTCTCGCCTCGACGAGGCTGCTCTACTCCTTCGGGACGCGGCGGAGGCAGATGACCGGATAGGCGCCCTGCCCTGGAGCGCCCACGCAAAGGCTGATCTTGCTCGGCTCCTGTCGCATCGAGATGCGCCCGGGGACCGCGAGGCAGCCGACGGCCTTCGTCCGGAGGCACTGACGACCTATCAGGAGCTCGGAATGACGGTTGCGGCAGACAAGGTCACGGCCGAATTGCGCTAGACCCAGTTGCGATCAACATTGCCGTGCCGACGTCGGTGATCGCCACCAAGTCAACAATGCCTCAGCGCGATCGGTCGCCCCCTACGGAGTCCAGCCAGTTACGCCCGAGCCCGCCGGTGGTCCAGCTATGACAACCGCGAAAGGAACTGTGCCCTCGCCGCCGCCGTTCTGGTCCCCTCTCCGATCACGACCGGGAACGTCGCGAGCGAGGGAGAGTCCTCTGCTGCACAGCCGGCGCTTAATGATGCTTGATCTTCGATCTTTGACCTGGCTGATGGCCAGTAAAGGTGGTGTGACATCTCCTCGTCGAAATCTGTCACGGAAGGCAGCGCACCGCTGTGGCGACCAGTTCGGTGAACCTCCACCACGAAGCCGCGTCATCGGCGCCAGCCCCCGCATTCGGCCAGAGGCGAGCCAGGCGGGTCGTCGTTCGAGATCACGCCTCCGGTGACGCCGGGGTCCAGCGCTAAAGAGAACCACGACCTGTGATGGGCGTGCTGATTGTCAGGCGCGGCTTTCGTTAAAATGGAACAACACTGAATCCTCCTCGGTTGCGGCAGCCCTCGACTGGCGCTGGCCTGCCAGGCCCGTCTCTCTCACGCCGCCCTCGTCGCCTTGGATGACGCGGCCGTCACTATCGGGTTCAGCTGGCAATCAGCAAGCGCGGCTCGGTGTCGATCTCATCGAGATTGCAGGTGATCACTGACTGTTGCTTGGTCGTCCTGGCTAAATTACTTGACCGGCTAGCCCGAGCATGATGGGTCAATGGAGACCGCTACCGAACCGGCTGAGCATTGGGACCAAACGTACGGACATGGAGTTACGACAAGAAGCTGGTTTCAGTCTGAGCCGGTGTGGTCGTTGTGCATGCTGGACCGGGTGGGGATTGGTCCAGGGGACAGTGTGATCGATGTAGGCGGAGGAAGTTCACCATTTGCTGCTGCTCTGCTGGCGCGTGGACAGTTGGACGTCACTGTGCTTGACGTGTCGATCGTCGGGATGCAGGCCGCTCAGCAGCGCCTCGGCGCCGCCGCTGATCAGGTGCAATGGCTGCTCGGCGATGTGCGGACTTGGCAGCCACTGCGGCGTTATGTCGTGTGGCACGACCGGGCGCTGTTCCATTTCATGATCAGCGAGCAAGATCGCGAGGCGTATCTGCAGACTTTGGAGCGGGCGACTGATCCCGAGCGCGCGTTCGCGATCTTTGCAACTTTCGCGCCGGACGGCCCATCGCAGTGTTCCGGCCTTCCCGTCACCCGTTACGATGCCGCCGATCTCGGGGCCGCGCTCGGCGTCGGGTGGCAGCTGATCGAGCAGGGTCGCGAGTCCCACACCACTCCAAGCGGTCGGATTCAGCCCTTCACCTGGACGGTGTTTCGCCGTCGGCGCTAGTTGAGGAGGTATGCAGGGTGTACCAGTCAGCGATCGATGCGCTGCTTGCCCAGGCGCGCGCCGTGCTGGATCGCGTGGAACCTGGGCGCCTCGATGACGAGCTGGCAGCCGGCGCGGTCTTGATCGACATCCGTCCCGTCGAACAGCGGCAGCGAGATGGCGAACTGACCGGCGCGATCATCATCGACCGCAACGTCCTTGAGTGGCGTCTCGATCCGACTTCGCCTGATCGTCTGCCGGTTGCGTCAAGCGCCGACATTCGCTACATCCTGGTGTGCAACCAGGGCTACAGCTCAAGCCTCGCCGCGGCCACATTGCGTGATCTTGGTCTGAGCCGGGGCGACCGACCTGGTAGGTGGATTTCAGGCGTTATTGGCGTATCAACAGTCTCCCTAGGACCAGTCGAGCGCGACTGCTGCTATACCCGGCCAGCTGGGGCGTCCCGCCAATCCTGGAACCTTGCCATGTCGACAGGGTGGCGTCGCGGCAATGCCGCAGACTATCGCGAACTTGGGCGATGGACGGCGGCATTCGACTGCCGCGGCGGCGCGACTTAGGTGAGCGCTGACAAGGGCTAGCGGCTAGCCTCGCCGTGTGACCGCCGTCGTGGAGCCCGGGAGGCGTTGCATCGCCGCGCGCTGCTGCTCGAGTACTGCACTCTCGGCTGGAACGTTGTGGAAGCAGTCGTCGCCATCGGTGCCGGGATCCTGGCTGGAAGCGTCGCTCTCATCGGCTTCGGTGCCGACTCTGCTATCGAGGTGGTCAGCGCCGTCGGGTTGCTGTGGAGGCTGGGTAAGGCCGGACCGCACGCCCCGATCCAGGAGGAGAGTGCGGCAGAGAAGCGGGCGCTGTACGTGGTGGCTATCACGTTCTTCCTGCTCGCCGCCTACATCACCTACGAAGGCATCAGCGGCCTGCTGCGGCATCAAGAACCACTAACGTCGCCGGTAGGGATTGTCTTGTCGGTGCTCTCATTAGTGGTCATGCCGGTACTGGCCTACGCCAAGCAGCGCACCGGCAAGCAGATGGGCAGCCGTGCACTGGTTGCAGACTCCAAAGAGACGTGGGTGTGCTCCTACCTCTCACTGGCGCTGCTCATCGGTATTGGATCGTACGCATTCTTCGGCTGGTGGTGGGCCGACCGATCGGCGCGCTGGTCATGCTGCCAGTGATTATCTGGCAAGGCTGGGAAACGCTGACGGAGGCCCGCGAACATGACGACTCTGACGTCGACTGACCCATTCATCAGCACCGGCGCGAAGGGCCTAGTCCTATCAGCACCGTCGACTTGCCGCCATCACTACGCCCCGCCACTGTTGCTTCACACTCTGTGCTCAAAGCCTGATCGTTCGTCCGGGGCTCACTAAGCCAGCGCTCTTACGCCTAGGTGTGCCAACTTGGCCCTACTTGATCTTGGGCCCGTAGGGGCAGTGCTGATTCCGGAATTATTGATTAGAGAGCCCCGTCTGTCTGAGGGACTCTTTATTAGGGATAACTCGATGCCGACAACGTCAATCCTCTGAGACCGAGGACTGCGCCAGCTCCATTTCTATCCGTCGCTTCAATGTCGCCAGGTTCCTTGGCATCTCTTTTCGTGCTTGCGGGCGAACGACTAGTGGGACGAGAACCTTGCCTATGCCGTGCCCTTCAAAGTCGACGGCTATCGTCAGGCGGGCGTGTGTTTCGGTCAGAGAGTCGACGGTGAGATCTACGGTGGCGCGGATGGGTCCGTCGATGCCGCGTACTCCCCAGGTTCTGGGCGGGTCGATGTGGGTGAGTTCGGAGGTCACTGCGCGGTTGGCCCAACCGATGCGACGGGTGGTCAGGCATTTCGCGCCCGGTTGCGGGGGACCGGGCTTATCCAGGTGGCCGTCGACGACACCCTCTTGCCACTCGTGGAACCGCGTCGGGTCGGTGGCGTAGGTGAAAACCTGTGTGGCTGGTTTTGCTACTTCTGTTGTGGTGATGATCGGTGAATTTAGTTGTCCTCCTCGAATAAGGCCGCGTACCGGGCTAGATATAGCGGCCATCCTTCGTCCGCGTCGACGCCGTCGAGGACTGTTTCCCAGCCGGGACCGTGTCGCTCGAGGTAGCGGTGCTCAAGTTCTACGCGGGTGCTCTTTGTGCTCTCGGCGACGAATCTGACCTCGACCTCGCTGGTAAACTCGGGGTCGGTCTCTATCTGCCACTGCGGGCTGATGTCCCAGCTGAACACCACCCGGTCGGGCGGCTCGTAGACCAAGATGCGCGCCCAATGACACTCGCTGCCGTCTTCAGCCTGGTCATAGATATGTCCACCCACTCGCGGCTCGAACACCGTTTTAGCGATGGGTGCCGCGAGGAGATTGTGCTCTGGCGGCTTGAAGTCGCCGAACCGCTCTGTGAAAATCATGAACGCGTGGGCGATCGGCGCGCTCACCACGATCTGCTTGCGAACCGTCGATTGGGTCTCGGTCATGCACTGTCCTCCGTCGCTTGTTCGGCAGCATCTGCGTAGCCGGCGAGCGCCCGCTGCCAGAAGGTGTCGAGCTGATCCCGCAACGCAGCCACCGCTGCCGGGTTAAGTCGGTAGATCCGTCGTGTGCCGGCTACTCGCTCACTGACCAAGCCGGCATCCTTGAGCACCTTCAGGTGCTGGGAGACCGCAGACCGACTGACCGGCAGTCCCGCCGCAAGCTGCCCCACGGCCTGTGGTTCTTCGGCAAGGCAGGCAATGATGGCGCGCCGCGTACGATCGGCCAGTGCGCTCCACGGCTCGGCCACTCGGTTAGTATTCACTAACGGTTAGTGTCCACTAACCGATGTTCCGAGTCAAGTAATGATCTTGCTGCGGTACACCGGCGGGCTTCAGGAATGTAAGTTACCTTCATCCTTTAGGCATGGTGTCTTCTTCCCAGAGTGCTGCTTCCCGGGTCCTGTCGCTCAACTACTGTCGGCCGCGTGACTGTCCTCGCACCACAACGCCGGGGACGCCCTGCACTGACACGCGCCGTGGCTCGAGTACCTAACATTTAGCGAGAACATTGTCGAGCCGAGCGAACGAGAGGTCCAGTCATTGACGCTGACTCGGATGGCCGTAGACAGGGACCAAGCTGAGTCCTAAGCGTGTCCACCAGGTGCCTGGCTAGGTGGCAACACGCCCGGGCGCTGCATGTCAGGGCGCCGTGTTCGCCTAATCAGATCTACCCGAAGGCGTAGCGAAAGGTCAGGGGTTCGGACACCTAGCTGCATCTTGTACAAGGACCGCTAACAAGGAGTTACGCCCAACAGGTTTCGGTGGACCTTACGGTCAGACATCGCCGATCGGCAAGGCGCTGTCGACGAACGCGAAGGGCTACTCGCCAAGCCGCGGGGCGCGACTCGAAAGGGCGGAGGTCCTCGCCCTCTTCGGTGCCACGACGCCCAACGTGCCTGATGGCCCCGCATATAGGGTTCGGGCGGAACGGAGGATGCTGATGGGATGAAGCGCCAGGTGGTGATCCTGGGGGCGGGGTTCGGTGGGCTGGAGCTAAGCACCCTGCTTTCTGAGCGGCTGGCCGATGAGGTGCAGGTCACGTTGATTGACCGAAACGACGGTTTCACTCTCGGATTCTCCAAGCTGGACATCCTGTTTCGTCATCAGTCCCGCGATGCGGTGCGGCTGCCGTATCAGCGCTTGGCAAAGCGGAGTGTCGTCTTCCGGCAGGAGACAGTGGTCTCGATCGACCCTGGACGCCGCCAGGTGGCTACCGATGTGGCGATCTACGACTCGGATTTCTTGGTGGTGGCGCTGGGTGCCGACTATGACCTGGCGGCTACGCCTGGCTTCGTGGAGGGCGGGTTCGAGTACTACTCGGTCGACGGCGCTGAGCGGCTGCGGGACGAGTTGCCGTCGTTTTGCGGCGGCAAGGTGCTGCTCGCGGTCTTGTCGATCCCGTTCAAGTGCCCGCCTGCGCCGTACGAGGGGATCCTGCTGTTGCACGACTACCTGGTCGAGCGAGGCATCCGTGATGCGACTCAGCTGCATGTGGTCACGCCTCAGCGGGCGCCGATCCCTGTGTCGTCGGAGGCGTCGGCGGCGGTGGAGCGAACCATGGCGGCGCGGGGCATCGAGTACACCAGGCGTCGTCGGGTCTATGGCATCGACCCCGCGGGCAAGGTGGCGCATTTCAAGGACCGTGACGAGCCCTATGACCTGTTCATCGGTATCCCGGTGCACAAGGTGCCGGACGTCCTGGTGGAGGCCGGGCTGACCGAGAACGGGTGGGTCAAGGTGGACCCGCTCACCCTGGCCACCCCCTTCCCGGGCGTTTACGCGCTGGGTGACTGTGCCGAGACCGGGATCCCCAAGGCCGGTGTGTTCGCCGAATCCGCAGCCCGGACCGTCGCCGATGAGATCGCTGCCAGTATCCGCGGCGGCGGGGTCAGGTCGTACGACGGCGCCGGCCTGTGCTTTGTAGAAATGGGTGCCGGCGAGGTCGGCCGAGTTGATGTGCGCTTCCGGACCGAGGCAGGGCCGACGGCACCGCTGCTGGGACCGGGCGTGGAGTATGCCGCCGAGAAGGCTCAGTTCGGCGCAGTCCGCAGGTCCCGGTGGTTCGACCTCTGACCGGATCGACTAGCCGAGCGGTCCTCCGGTGAGCACATGAGTAGCGGATTGGAACCTTTGTGAAGTGCCGCGCACAGGCGTCTGCTGTGTTAGCGCGTGTTTGCTGTTGCTATGAGAACTTCGCCGCGGTCAAGGAAGGCCTCTCGGCAAAGGCTCTCAAGCCGGAGTCGCACGTTCCGGAGAAAGTCGGCTCGGGCAGACGGTTTGAGTTGAGCGAGGCGCCTGCCCGTTACGCCGAGCGTCCCTGTGTTGTTCGGTGAATTGTCTCAGGCTGGCTTGATGTGACCACGGCATGATCTTGATCTCGGCGCGCTGAAATCCGCTGCGCTGCAGCATGGCTTGCAGTTTGTCTGGAGTGTTCATGAGCTCGTGCTGGGCGATCAGAGGTCGATCAGGTGGGGCGCCGTGGCGATCCAGTTCCTGGTTCCAGATATTCAACGCGGGAGCGCCCCTGTCGTACCCCCAGGTGGTGAGGCCGACGCTGCCTCGGGCCCGGAGTACCCGCCGCACCTCACCGAGTGCCGCCTCAGGCTCCGGAACATGGAACAGTACGAATGCCATGATCACAGCGTCGTAGGAGGCCGAGTTGAAGGGCAGTTTGGCCGCGTCGGCGACGATCCGGGTATACCCGGCTGGTATGCGTCGCAGCATTCCCTCGGCCCGGTCCGCAGCAACGATGCGGGCCGATGCGGCGGCGTGGCGAATTGCCGGTAGCAGCGTTCCCACGCCTGCGCCAAGGTCGAGGACGCGGTCCGCAGAGTGGAGCGGTAGCCGGTCGACTAGGTGGAGGCCTGCCGGGTGTATCGCCGATGCCCACCACTGCTCGTAGGCGTGAGCGGACGCCGAATAGTAGGCGGTGAGCAATTCGACAGGGCTAGCCGGCGGCAAAGTCACCGTCGCGATCACCGACGGGGATTGATGCGCTGATCACGACCGAGATTGCAACTGCTTGCTGTTTCTGCAGCGGTATCAGCCGGCGCATCAGCGAAATCACCTCGTCGGTAAACAGCGGATAGAGCGAGCAATCATCGATACTCACCGGTGCCCGATGAAGCACCCGGACATCGATGAATCCCGCCTTTTCAAGTTTGTAGACCAAATCACCTTCGGCCAGGGCGCCGGCGACACAGCCGGCCCAGGCCGCCGGTTGGGTGAGGATGTCGGCAGGAAGCTGATCTTGGTCAACGGTGAAGTCTGAGACGCAGAGTCTGCCGCCGGGCCGAAGTACTCGAGCGCATTCGGCCATGACGCGGGCCTTTCGGGCAGACAAGTTGATCACGCCATTGGAGATGATCAAATCCACGCTGCCGTCTGGGAGTGGAATGGCCTCCATTTCTCCATACAAGGTTTCTATGTTGTGGAGGCCTGCTTCCTGCGCCGCGCTCGCGGTGCGCTGGAGCATTTCGGGTAGGAAGTCCAGCCCAATGACATTGCCGGTTGGTCCAGTGCGTCGCGCCGCGAGGATGGCATCGATTCCGCCGCCGCAGCCGATGTCGAGGATCGTATATCCGGGTTGGATATCGGCGAAGCGCAGGTGGTTGGCCACGCCCAGGGCACGATTGATAGCCGACTCCGGGATCTGTGCCAACTCTTCTGCGGTGTAGAGCTTGTGGGCGACGGCAGCGGTCGAGGCGGGAACGTGTCGGTATGCGTCGCGGACCAGATCTTTGATCTCGCTGCTTTGCATCAGATCGCGGCTCATGGGCCGAGCTCCTCCAGCGTTTCGTTCATGCGGCGGAGGACTGCCTCCGGGACCTCGTCGCGGGCCGAGCTGGCGAGGAAGCGACGCAGCTCCTGAGCGAACTCGAGCTCTCCACAGCAAGCTCTACACCGGGCCAGATGTTCCTCGATTGCCTCCCGTGTCGGCTGATCTGCGGTGGCGTCGAGGTACTCCCAGAGGTGCCTGGTGGCTTCCGAGCAAGTGATCATCGCGCTGCCTTTCGCAACAGGCCGTTAACGTCGGCATAGTCCCAGAGCTGCTTTTCAAACAGCTTGCGGCCGCGGTGCAGCCGCGCCAGTACCGTGCCGAGCGGAATGTCGAGCATGGTGGCGACCTCCCGCGCCAAATATCCATCCATGTACACCAAGACGACCGGGATCCGGTACAACATGGGCAGTTTCATCACGACGGCCCGCACATCCTCC
>Ga0307415_100000889_pt1 | contig 13671 bp, 10 predicted proteins | sample DK1Cmetagenome_FD_204524 | JGI IMG/M metagenome (GOLD analysis project Ga0307415, IMG submission 204524) | Maize rhizosphere microbial communities from greenhouse at UC Davis, California, United States - DK15-C-2 | ecosystem: Host-associated > Plants > Roots > Rhizosphere > Soil | place: USA...
AGGACGCCAGCCTGCGTATCAAGGCCGAGGCCCTCAAGCTCCTGGCCGAGGAGTACCGCCACGAGCGGGTGGCCATCGAGGAGGGCTACCTGGGGGTGGCCGTCTGCGAGCAGGCCACCGGGATCGACGCCATCTACGCCGCCCGGGGCGGCGAGATCACCGCCGACCAGCCCCTGTGGGCCAACCAGTTCGTGGTCCTGCGCTCGGGCAGCCAGAGCGCCCTCGGCCAGGTCCGGCGGACCGTCGAGGCCGGCGAGCCGATCGAGGTCGCCCTGGTCGGGGAGCCGCCCGAGACCTTCGGGGTGCGGGCCCGCTCCAAGGAGCAGCAGTTCGCCCTGCACCTGCTGCACGACCCCAAGGTGCCGCTGGTGTCGCTGGCCGGCAACGCCGGGACCGGCAAGACCTACCTGGCCGTGGCCGCCGGGCTCGAGCAGACCCTGGAGCAGGGCAACTACGACCGGGTGCTGGTGTTCCGCCCGGTGGTCCCGGTCGGGCGCCAGGACCTCGGCTTCCTGCCCGGCGACGTCGACGAGAAGATCTCCCCGTGGATGAAGGCCATCCACGACACCCTGGCCCAGCTGTTCCGGGGCAGCCACGACGCCGACCGGCGCGAGAGCTACACCCAGGACCTGGTCCAGGGGCTGCTCGACGACGGCACGGTCCAGCTGGAGCCGCTGACCTTCATCCGCGGGCGCACCTTCGCCCGCACCTTCGCCATCCTCGACGAGGCCCAGAACGTCGAGTACAGGGTGCTGCGCTCGCTGGCCAGCCGGCTCGGCGAGGGCTCCAAGCTGGTCCTGTGCCACGACACCTCCCAGGTCGACCACCCCTACGTCGACCCGGACTCCGGGGTCGCGGCCATGATCGAGCGGCTCAAGGGCGAGTCGCTGTTCGGCCACGTCACCCTCGTCAAGGGCGAGCGCAGCCCGGTCGCCGAGCTGGTCGCCCGCAAGCTGTAGGAGGCCATCCCCATGACCGAGCCCTCCGACGACCTCGGCCCGACCGACCGGGAGCTGCTGACCAGGGCCGAGCTGGCCCTCACCCAGCTCAACAACCGCCACGGCCTCGAGCCCGACCAGTCGGCCACCCTGACCGCCATCCGGCTGCGCCTGGAGGGCAAGTCCCGGGCCTCCCTCGACGACCTGCTGGTCGCCGGCAAGGACCTCGGTGGCAAGGACCCCCTGACCGACGCCATGACCCGCCGCCAGCAGGCGCCGAGCTTCGACGACCTGGTCGCCGGGGTCGAGCAGAAGCCCAAGAAGTCCCTGGACGACCTGCTCTGAGGCGAGCAACCCAAGCTTGGACAAACCTGTCCAAAGGTTGCATGGTGGACTAGACTCCGGGGGCTGCCGCCGCACCCCGCCGGAGGTTCCGCGATGACGCGCCGCCCGACCCGCGCCCTGCTGGCCGCCCTCCTCACCGCCCTCTCCCTGGTCGCCGCAACCGCCGCCGCCGCACCGGCCGCCCCGGCCACGGCCGGCCGCCAGCCCACCAAGCAGCCGGTGGCCACCGGCACCGGGGGGGCGATCGCCACCGTCGACCTGGACGCCTCCGCGGCCGGCCTTGAGGTGCTGCGCGCCGGCGGCAACGCGGTCGACGCCGCGGTCGCGGCCGCGGCCACCCTCGGGGTCACCGAGCCCTACTCGGCCGGCGTCGGCGGCGGCGGGTTCATGGTCGTCTACCTGGCCGGCCAGCGCCGCGTGGTCACCATCGACGGCCGCGAGACCGCCCCGGCGGCCTTCCGCGAGGACAGCTTCATCGACCCGGCCACCGGCGAGCCGATCCCCTTCGCCGAACGGGTCACCAGCGGCCTCGGCGTCGGCGTGCCCGGCACCCTGGCGACCTGGCAGCGGGCCGTGGGCCGGTACGGCACCAAGCCGCTGGGCAGGCTGCTGCGGCCGGCCATCCGGGTCGCCGAGCGCGGCTTCGTGGTCGACCAGACCTTCGCCGACCAGACGACCAGCAACGCCGCCCGCTTCGCCGCCTTCCCGGCGACCCGCGAGCTGTACCTGCCCGGTGGGGCGCCCCCGGCGGTCGGGTCGGTGCTGCGCAACCCCGACCTGGCCGACACCTACCGGCTGCTGGCCCGCCACGGCGGCGCCGCGTTCTACCGGGGCCGCATCGCCCGGGCGATCGCCGCCACCGTCCAGGACCCGCCGGTCGATGAGGCCTCGACCCTGAACGTCCGGCCCGGCCTGATGACCGAGGCCGACCTGGCCGCCTACCGGGCCATCGACCGGCCCCCGACCCGGGTCGGCTACCGCGGCTACCGGGCCTACGGCATGGGCCCGCCGTCCAGCGGCGGCTCCACCGTCGGCGAGGCGCTCAACATCCTGGAAGGCTACGACCTGGGCGCCGCCTCCCGCACCCAGGCCCTGTTCCGCTACCTGGAGGCCTCCCGGCTGGCCTTCGCCGACCGCAACCGCTGGGTCGGTGACCCCGACTACGTCGACGTGCCCCTTCGCGGGCTGCTCAGCCAGGGCTTCGCCGACGAGCGGCGCTGTGCCATCGGCGAGCGGGCCAACGTGAGCCCGGTCCCGCCCGGCAACCCGTTCGGTCCGTTCGGGCCCGGCTGCCCGGCCGCTGGGGTGGCGGTGGCCAGCCCGGCCGAGGGGCCGTCCACCACGCACCTTTCGGTGGCCGACCGCTGGGGCAACGTGGTCAGCTACACCCTCACCATCGAGCAGACCGGCGGCAGCGGCATGGTCGTTCCCGGCTACGGGTTCCTGCTCAACAACGAGCTGACCGACTTCAACCCCGAGCCGCTGTTCGAGGGGGTCCCCGACCCCAACCTGCCCGCCCCCGGCAAGCGGCCCCGGTCCTCGATGAGCCCGACGATCGTGTTCCGCGACGGCCGGCCGGTCCTGGCCATCGGGTCGCCGGGCGGGGCCACGATCATCACCACCGTGCTCCAGATCCTGGTCGAGCACCTCGACCTTCACCGGAGCCTGCCCGAGGCGATCGCCGCCCCCCGGGTCTCCCAGCGCAACGGCGACCCCGGCGACGCCGAGCCGGCGTTCCTGGCCAGCCCGGAGGCGGCCGAGCTCCAGGCCCTCGGCGAGCTGTTCCGCCCGGCCCCGGCGACGGCGCCACTGCCGTCGGAGATCGGCGCCGCCGCCGGGATCGCCTTCGGCCGGCACGGCCGCATGCAGGCCGCCGCCGAGCCCGTCCGCCGCGGCGGCGGCAGCGCCCTGGTCGTCAACCCACGTCCATAGGAGGGCCCATGCCCGATCGGATCAGCCGCAGGAGCTTCCTCAAGGCCTCGGGCACCGCCGGGGCGGCGGGGGCGCTCGCCAGCGCCGGGACCGTCGCCGGCGCCGCCGGTGCCATGGCCGCGACCGACCACGACGTGCCGTCGTTCCCGTTCGAGGAAGCCACCATCGCCGAGCTCCAGGCGGCGATGGCGTCGGGACGGCTCAGCTCGCGCCGGCTCACCCACGCCTACCTGCGCCGCATCCGCCAGATCGACCTGTCCGGGATCCAGCTCAACTCGGTGATCGAGGTCAACCCCGACGCCCTCGACATCGCCAGGGAGCTGGACGCCGAGCGCCGCCAGGGCAAGGTCCGCGGCCCCCTGCACGGCATCCCGATCCTGGTGAAGGACAACTTCGCCACCCGCGACCGCATGGAGACCACCGCCGGGTCGCTGGCCCTGCTCGGGGCCGAGGTGCCCCGGGACGCGTTCGTGATCCGGCGGCTGCGCCGGGCCGGGGCGGTCATCCTCGGCAAGGCCAACCTGTCGGAGTGGGCCAACTTCCGCTCCACCCAGTCCTCCAGCGGCTGGTCGGGCCGGGCCGGCCAGTGCCTCAGCCCCTATGTCCTCGACCACAACCCGTGCGGCTCCAGCTCCGGGTCGGGCACGGCCACCGCCGCCAACCTGGCCGCGGTCTCGCTCGGGACCGAGACCGACGGGTCGATCGTCTGCCCCTCCTCGCACAACGCCCTGGTCGGCATCAAGCCCACCCTCGGGCTCACCAGCCGCTCGGGCGTGGTCCCTCTCGCCCACAGCCAGGACGTCACCGGCCCCATGGCCCGCACCGTGACCGACGCCGCCATCGTGCTCGGGGCCATGACCGGGGTCGACCCCCGCGACCCGGCCACCGCCGACTCCAAGGGCCACAGCTACCGCGACTACCGCCGCTTCCTCGACCCCAACGGCCTGCGCGGCGCCCGGATCGGCGTCTGGCGCGAGGGCGTGTTCGGGGCCAGCCCGGAGGCCGACGTGATCGGTGAGGCGGCCATCGCCGACCTCCGCCGGCTGGGCGCGACCGTGGTCGACCCCACCGACATCCCAGGGGTCGACGACATCGGCGGCCCCGAGTTCACCGTGCTGCTGTGCGAGTTCAAGGACGACATCGCCGCCTACCTGTCGGAGCTGCGCGACACCGACATGCGGACCCTGGCCGACCTGATCGCCTTCAACGAGGCCAACGCCGAGCGGGAGCTGCGCTGGTTCGGCCAGGAGATCTTCCTCCAGGCCGAGGCCACCGGCGGCACCGCCGACCCCGCCTACGCCGAGGCCCTGGCCACCTCAAAGCGCCTCGCCCAGGAGGGCATCGACCAGACCCTGGACCGGTTCGACCTGGATGCCATCTTCAGCCTCACCGCCAGCCCGCCCTGGACCACCGACCTGGTCAACGGCGACCACTTCCTGCTCGGCAGCTCGACCCCGGCGGCCGTGGCCGGCTACCCCAACATCACCGTGCCCGCCGGCTTCTCGTTCGGCGAGCTCCCCGTCGGGGTCAACTTCATCGGCCGCCGCTGGGCCGAGCCGACCCTGCTCAAGCTGGCCTACGGCTACGAGCAGGGCACCCACCACCGCCACGCCCCGAGGTTCGTCCCGACGCTGGGGGTCAAGGAGTTCCTCCCCCGCGACACCCACATCCGCAAGCCCGGCGCCGCCGACCACCGCAAGGCCAGAGACCGCACCGGCTCGCAGGCGTCCAGCAGCCGCCACAAGATGACCGGCCTCTAGGCCCGGGCGCGGCGGAGGGCGGCGACCTCGGCGACCACGGCGTCGCACTCGTCGTCGGTGGTGTACAGGTGGGGGCCGAGGCGCAGGCCGGCCCCGGGGCGGTAGTCGCAGGTGTAGCCGCGGGCGATCAGCTCGGCGGTGACCTGCTCGGCGCCGTCGAAGTCGACGACAACGCTGCCGCCCCGCCGTTGCGGGTCGGCGGGACCGCGGACCTGGGCGCCCTGGGCCTGGAACCCGTCAAGGAGGCGGGCGACCTGGCGCCGGGACTTGGCCCGGATGGCGTCGACGCCGGCCTCGGCCACGATCCGGTAGCCCTCGGCGGCCATGACGTGGGCGGCGACGTTCGGGGTGCCGGTGACGAACCGGCCGGCCCCGGCGGCGAAGGCGATCGGGCTGGGCTCGAAGGCGAACGGGGCCTGGTGGCCGAACCAGCCGACCAGCCGCGGGGCCAGGCCGGCGGCCACCTCCGGGCGGGCGTACAGGTAGCCGGTGCCGGGGCCGCCGAGCAGCCACTTGACCGAGCCGCCGACCATCAGGTCGACCCCGAGGGCGCCGACGTCGATCGGGACCGTCCCGGCCGACTGGTAGGTGTCGAGCAGGACCAGCGCCCCCACCTCATGAGCCCGGGCGGCCACGGCGGCCGCGTCCAGCAGGGCCGAGGAGCGGAAGGCGACGTGGGTCACGGCGACCAGCGCGGTGTGCTCGTCGATCGCCTCCAGCAGCCGCTCGGTGTCGACGGTGAGGTCGCGGGAGGGGACGGCCTCGACCTTGGCCCCGAGCGTCTCCTGGGCCCGGTACAGGTAGTCGCAGGTCGGGAACTCGAGGTCGGTGGTGACCAGCCGGCTGCGCTCGCCCGACCAGTCGAGACACGACAGCACCTGGCCGGCCAGCACCGACACGTTGGGCCCGAGGGCGACCGACCCCGCCGGGGCCCCGAACAGCCCCTCCAGCAGCGCGGCGGTCGCGCGGATCTGCTCCAGCCAGCCCGTCCAGGCCACCACCCCGTCGGTGGCCCACTCGGCCGCGAACCGGGCAAGGGCGTCGGGCACCGTGTCCGGCATCGGCCCGAGGGTGTGGGCGGCGAAGTAGGGGCCGCGTTCCAGCGTCGGGAACCGGTCACGGTAGGCGAGCAGCTCGTCCGCCACGGCCACCTCCTCTGGTGGGTCGGCCCGGCCGTCCCATGGTCCCACTACCGTATGCTCCCTCGCAGCGACCGCACATCCCCTCACCTCCAAGGACGCAGCGTGGACCTGAAGCTCGAAGTCGTTCCCATCCCCGTCTCCGACGTCGACGCGGCCAAGGCCTTCTACACCGAGCAGGTCGGCTTCAACCTGGACCACGACGCCCGCCCCACCCCGGGGATGCGGGTCGTGCAGATGACCCCGCCCGGGTCGGCCTGCTCGGTGGTCATCGGCGAGGGCCTGCCCCTCGGCGAGCCCGGCTCGGTCAAGGGCGTCCAGCTGGTCGTCGAGGACATCGACGCCGTCCGCGAGCAGCTGGCCGGCCGCGGCGTCGGCGTCGGCGACGTGCAGCAGCTGGGGCCGGAGGGCACGCCCGGCTCGCGGTTCCTGTTCTTCGACGACCCCGACGGCAACACCTGGTCGGTGCAGGAGCTGCGGCGCTGATCTAGTCGCGGACCTGGCGGCGGGCGTACAGGGTCAGGCAGCCGGCCAGGGCGAGCACGAAGGCCAGGGTGACGACCAGGGCGGCCCGGGCCACCGGGGTGGTGCCCTGGCCGGCCAGGCGGGCGGCCGAGGTGGAGACCGTCCAGCCGGTCGCCGGAGCCCACCGGGGGGCGAGGACAAGCTCGCCGAGGAGGCCGTAGGCGAGCAGGGCGACCACCCCGGCCAGGGCGCCCCGCAGGACCAGGGCGCAGGCCGCGCCCAGCAGGCCGTAGACCAGGGTGGCGGCCAGCGCGGCGGCCAGGGCGGCCTGGTGGGCGGGGGCGTTCCAGGCCAGCTCGGCGCCGATCCCGCCGCCGGCCTGGAGCAGGGCCCCGGCCGTGACCGCGAGCAGGCTCTGGACCGCCCACCAGGCCAGCGCCAGGACGGCGGCCACGGCCAGCTGGTAGCCGGCGAAGCGCAGCCGGCGCGGGTCGCGGGCCAGCAGGGCGCGCTCGGTCGCCCAGGCGAACTCGGCCCCGACCACGGCCGCGACCAGCACCCCGAAGACCAGCCCGCCGGGCACGGCCGTGACCCGCAGGCCGCCGAGGACGAGGTCGTGGCCGGCCCCGGCCAGCTCCTCGGCGCCGACCGCGCCCAGCAGCTCGGCCCCGAGCACGGCCATCGCCTGGAGCGAGAACGCGGCCACCACCACCGGCCGGCGGGCCAGCTCCCCGGCCCGCAGCCGGACCGCCCCGGCGAAGGCGTGCCGGCGACGTTCCGCCCGGTGCCGCGGGCTCCCGACGGCCACCGCCCCCGCGACCCGCTGCCGCCTCATTGGGCAGCCCCGATCGGCGGTCCGGGGGCCAGGCCGCTGGTCACCTCGGCGTAGGCCAGCTCCAGGGTGGGGGAGCGGCGCAGGTCGGACGGGAAGACCCCGGCGGCGGCCAGGGCTCTGGCGATGCCGCTGCCGTCGGGCCGGCCGATCTGGTAGGGGGAGCCCGTCTCGACCAGCACCTTGCCGTTGTCGCCGTCGCGCCAGCAGATCAGGTGCAGGGCGCGCAGCGCCGACAGGGCCGCCTCGGGGTCGCTGACGGTGACCTCGAACCGGCCGGCGGCCGGGCCCAGCTCGGTCGGCGGGCCCTCGGCGACCAGCCGCCCGGCCGCCATCAGCCCGACCCGGGTGCAGAGCCGCTCGGCGTCGTCCAGCTGATGGCTGGACAGCAGCACTGTCCCACCCCTGGCCACATGCTGCGACAGCAGGTCGTTGACCCGGCGGCGGTGGCCGGGGTCGAGCCCGACCGTCGGCTCGTCCAGGACCAGCAGGTCGGGCGGGCCGACCAGGGCGGCCGCGGTGGCCAGGACCTGGCGCATGCCCGAGGAGTAGGTGGCCGTCGGCCGGCCGGTCATGCGGCCCAGCCCGAGCAGGCCCACCACCCGGTCGACCTCGCTGTCGGGGGCGTCGGCCCAGCGGGCGATCAGGACCAGGTACTCGCGGCCGCTGAGCCGGGGGGACAGGGCCGGGGCCTCGATCAGGCTGCCGACCCGCCGCGGCCGCGCCCCGGCCGCCGACCGTGGGCCGCGGCCAAGCAGCCGGACCTGGCCGGCGTCGGCCTTGAGCAGCCCAAGGGCGACCCGCAGGGCGGTCGTCTTGCCGGCCCCGTTGGGCCCGATCAGCCCGTACAGCTCGCCCTCGTCGACCCGCAGGTCGAGGCCGGCAAGCACCATGGTTCGCCCGAAGCGCCGGTACACGCCCCCGAGCTCGACCGCCGCCGCCGTCGCCGGCCTCCTTTGCTCGCCGTGGTTGCGCGCGCAATTGAACACCACAGCCGCGCCGGATCGGGCATCTGGGAGGCTGGCCTGGCCGCCGGTCCCGGGGTACAACCCTGACATGACGTCGTCGCCGCCGGAGGCTGTCCTGGCCGCGCTGGCCGCCGGGATCCTCGGCGAGGCCTACGACCCCAGCGTGCCCGGCCGGATGCTGGAGCTCCTGGGCCGGACGGCCAGCCGGCGCGACCGTGACCAGCTCCTGGGGCTGCTGCGGGCGCTCGACACGCGGGCCGGGGCGCTGGTGCTCACCGGCCGCCCGGCCCCGGTGTCGGGCGCCAGCGCGGCCGCCGCCGAGGCGGTGGTCCAGCGCTGGGCCAGAGGGCTGGCGCCGCAGCGGCGCCTGGCCGCCGCCCTCGGCCCGCTGGCCCTGCTGGCCGCCTACGCCTGGCCGGGCCCGGCCCGCGACGCCACCGGCTACCCGGGCCCGCTCGGCCCGCCCCCCGACGTGCCCCGGCGCCTTGACCCGCTGCGGCCCGAGGGCGACCAGGAGCTGACCTGCGACGTGGTCGTGGTCGGGTCGGGGGCCGGCGGCGGGGTGGCCGCGGCCGAGCTGGCCCGGGCCGGCCTTGACGTGGTCGTGCTCGAGAAGGGCGACTACCTGGCCGAGCGCGACTTCACCCATACCGAGGGCGACGCCTACCGCGACCTCTACCTGTACGCCATGACCCTGACCACCGACGACCTGGCCTGCCGGATCGTCGCCGGGTCGGCGCTTGGCGGGGGCACGGTGGTCAACTACTCGACCTCGTTCGCGACCCCGCCGGCCGTCCTGGCCGAGTGGGCCGCCACCTCCGGCGTGGAGGCGTTCGTCTCCGGCGAGGTCGAGGCCTCCCTGGAGGCGGTCGCCGGCCGGGTCGGGGTCACCGAGGCCCAGAGCCGCCCCGGCGCCCGCGACCGGCTGCTGGAGCGGGGCCTGGCGCGGCTCGGCTGGCACGCCGGCCCGCTGCCCCGCAACGTCCGCGGCTGCCCCCAGGACGCCGGCTGCGGCTGGTGCGCCTTCGGCTGCCGGGTCGGGGCCAAGCAGTCGACCATGGTCACCTACCTGGAGGACGCCGCGGCGGCGGGGGCCCGGCTGGTCGTCGAGGCCGACGCCCGCCGGGTGCTGGTCGCCGGCGGCCGGGCGGCCGGGGTCGAGGCCCGCACCGCGAGCGGGCACCGGCTGGTCGTCAGGGCCCGGGCGGTGGTGGCCGCCGCCGGGGCGATCGAGACCCCGGCCCTGCTGCTGCGCTCCGGCCTCGGCGGCCAGGTCGGCCACCACCTGCGCCTGCACCCGGGCACCGCCGCCATGGGGGTGTTCGACGAGCCGGTCCGCTGGTGGGAGGGGACCCTCCAGGCCCGCTGGTCGGCACAGCTGCGCGACCGCCTGGGGCCCTACGCCCCCGTGTTCGAGACCGTGCCCGTGCACCCGGGGCTGGCCGCGGCCGCCCTGCCCTGGCGGTCGGCCGCCGACCACCGGGCGCTGATGGAGCGGTCGGCCAACCTGTCACTGGTCGGGGTGCTGTGCCGCGACAGCGGCGCCGGCCGGGTCCGGGTCGACCGCGACGGCAGCCCCCGGGTCCGCTGGCGGCTCAACGCCGACGACGAGGCCCGCATGGCCGAGGGCGTGGCCGCCGCCGGGGAGGTGCTGGCCGCGGCCGGAGCCGGCGAGGTGTTCAGCCTCCACCGCCGCCGGCTCGCCTTCCGCCCCGGCGACCCGGCCGCCCACCGGGCCTGGGCCGAGGCGACCCGCCGGGCCGGGTTCGGCGGCGGCCGCGCCACCCTGGCCTCCTACCACCAGATGGGCTCGTGCCGCATCGGCACCGACCCGGCGACCTCGGCCGTCGGCCCCGACCACCAGACCCACGAGCTGGCCGGGCTGTACGTGGCCGACGCCTCGCTGTTCCCCACGGCCAGCGGCGTCAACCCGATGCTGTCGGTGATGGCCCTGGCCCACCGGGCCGCCGGGCTCCTCGCCGCCCGCCTCGGCTGAGCGCTAGCAGCTGTCGACCAGCCGGGCCCCGGCGGCCCGCCAGTCGAAGCCGGACGGCCAGCTGGTGTCGGCGCTGACCCTGGCCCCGGCCAGGTGGGCGCCGCCCAGGTCGGCCCCCTGGAACTGGGTGCCGCAGAGCAGCGCCTGCTCCAGGTGGGCCCCGGCCAGCTCGGCGTGCTGGAGGCTGGTCCCACGAACGTCGGCGCCGCGCAGGTCGGCCCCGGCCAGCCGGGCCCAGCCGAGCCGGGCCCCGCCCAGCAGCGACCCGCTCAGGTCCAGCGGCGGGTCGCCGTCCAGCACCGTCCGGCGGGCCAGCACGGTCACGGCCGCGTTCACGTCAGGCTGGCGGATCTGCAGGCTGGCGTCGGGCCCGACGGGCCCGATCGGCGGCCGGTGCGAGGTCGTCCGGACATAGGCGGACAGGATCTCGAACACCTGGACCCGGTCCTGGGACGCCCAGAACACCGACGGCGGCTCGTCCGGCCGTGCCACCTCCGCCGGCGGGCGGTAGGCCGCGGCCGTCCCGCTGGCGGCCGCCCCCGAGGCCCGGGCGGCGACCCGCTCCAGCCCGTAGATGCCGCCGAGGCGGACGTCCAGCTGCTCGCTGCCCAGCTGGTCGAGGGCCTGGGCGAAGCGCTCGCCGGCCTGCTCCTGGCCGGCCACCTCCAGCTGCTGGCGGAGCTGGCGGCGGTCGGTCTCCAGCTGCTGCCAGGTCACGACCACGGCGGCGATCACGGCCACCCCGGCGACCGCCTGGAGCAACCCGATTCGGACGTCGTTCTGGAGCTTCAGCCGGTCGTCCTCCAGCCGGCCCCTGGCCGCCGGGTCCTCGACTCCGGCCAGCGAGGCCGCCGACCGGGCCGGCACGAACCAGCGCGGCACGACGAAGACGAACAGGAACAGCACTACCGCCAGGACCCGCGGCCAGTGGTCAACCAGCCACGGCGTGGTCGCCAGCCAGCCGACCACCAGCAGCCCAGCAGCAGCCGACAGCGCCACCAGGCCGCGCCGCCGAGGACGAAACCGTCCGGCCATGTGCCCCCCAAGCTCTTGAACCGGTCCGGCGGAGTCTCTCACACTCCTCGAGCCAGTCGAACGACTCACCTTTGTGGACGGTCCGGGTGCCGCCCCGTAGGCTCGGCGGACGATGAACCAGCGACTGCGGGCGATCTGCGATCTGTCGATGAGCGCGGTCCGCGAGTACGTCGGCCGCCACGAGTACGACGGCCGGGTCGAGGACCTGTCGCCCGAGGGGGTCCGGGCCGCCCTGGCCCGGGTCGGCGGGCCCGCCGACGGTCAACCGGAGGAGGACCCGCACGACGAGGCCCAGCTGGCCGCCTTCGAGCGGCTGGTCCGGCTCGAGCTGGGCGAGCTCGAGCTGCACCGGGCCAACCCGCTGTACCACGTGGCCGCCCTCGACGTGTCCTGCTACGACCGCGAGTACGCCCCGGCCGAGCAGCGGGCCGAGGCCCGCCGCCGTCACCTGGCCGCCTGGCCGGACGCGGTCGACGCCGCCGTGACCGCCCTCGACCGGGTCGCCGGCCCCGTCGCCGAGGCCCTCCTGCCCGCCGCCAAGGGCCTGACCGCCGACCTGGACAACTCAGGGGGCGACCCGGTGGTGGAGCGGGCCCTCGACGCTCACAAGCGGCTGGTCGCCCACCTGGAGGCGGCCGCCGCCGACGGCCACCCCGACGCCGCCCTGGGCCGCGACGCCCTGGAGCGGCTGCTCAGCACCGGCGAGGCCCTGGAGGCCGACCTGGGCCGGCTCGAGGAGCGGGCCGACGCCGAGCGGGACCGGCTCCTGGCCATCCTCGACGACGCCTGCGGGCACCTGGGGCCGGGCCAGCCCACCGCCGAGGTCGTGGCCGGGCTGCTCGACGACCACCCCGACACCGGCGGCGTGCTGCGCGAGGCCGAGGCCCTGACCGCCGAGGCGATCGCCTTCACCCTGGAACGGGACCTGGTGCCCGGGCTGGACGGCGAGTGCCTGGTCGCGCCGTCGCCCCCGTCGCGCCGCTGGGCCCTGGCCATGATGTCCTGGGCCGCCCCGTACGAGCCCGACGCCCCCTCCCGCTACTACATCTCCCCGCCCGAGCCGGACTGGCCGCCCAGCGAGCAGGACGACTGGCTGAAGGTGTTCAGCCGGACCACCCTGCCCGCCATCACCGTCCACGAGGTCGCCCCCGGCCACTTCGCCCACGGGCGGCGGCTGCGCCAGCTCACCTCCGACGTCCGCCGGTCCCTGCACTCGCTGTCGTTCGTCGAGGGCTGGGCCCACTACGTCGAGGAGGTCTGCATCGAGGAGGGCTTCCGGGCCGGCGACCCCCGCTTCGCCGCCGGGGTCGCCCTGGAGGCGCTCCAGCGGGTCACCCGCCTGGCCGTTTCGATCGGCACCCACGCCGGCACGATGTCGGTCGCCGACGGCGCCGCCCGCTTCGAGGCCGACGCCTTCTGCTACGGCCCGGCCGCCCGCGCCGAGGCCGCCAGGGCCACCTTCGACCCCACCTACGGCCGCTACACCTGGGGCAAGCTGGAGATCCTGCGCCTGCGCGACCAGGCCAGGTCCCGCTGGGGCGCCGGCTACTCCCACGCCCGCTTCCACGACGCCCTGCTGCGCCTCGGCTCACCCTCCCTCGGCCTGATGGCCGACCTCTTTGGCGAGCAGCTCAAGGGCTAGCCGGAGCGGTCGAGACATGCAAGGCTGATTCACGCAGCACCCGAACCAGGAGCCGAACCGCCGTGAGCCAGACCGCCAGCCCACCAGACCCGGTCGAGCGGGACCTGTACGACCCGTACCTGTACATCAACCGGGAGATCTCCTGGCTCCAGTTCAACGACCGGGTCCTGGCCATGGCCGCCGACCCCGAGATCCCGCTCCTGGAACGGCTCAAGTACCTGGCCATCTTCTCGTCCAACCTTGACGAGTTCTTCATGGTCCGGGTGGCCGGCCTGCGCGACCAGGTCGAGTCGGGCATGGTCACCCGCGGCTCGGACGGCTGGACCCCCAGCGACACCCTCGAGGCGATCGCCAAGCACGTCGGCCCCTCCATCGAGCGCCAGATCCGGGTGTTCCTCGACCAGGTCAGCCCGGCCATGGCCGAGGCCGGCATCCGCATCGCCGACATCAGCGACCTGAACGACCAGGAGCTGGACTTCCTGCGCGACTACTTCCAGCGCCAGGTCTTCCCGGTGCTGACGCCCCTGGCCGTCGACCCCAGCCACCCGTTCCCCTACATCTCCAACCTGTCGCTGTCCCTGGCCGTGACCGTGCGCGACCCGGGCACCGCCCGGGACCG
>Ga0307415_100000890_pt1 | contig 13670 bp, 11 predicted proteins | sample DK1Cmetagenome_FD_204524 | JGI IMG/M metagenome (GOLD analysis project Ga0307415, IMG submission 204524) | Maize rhizosphere microbial communities from greenhouse at UC Davis, California, United States - DK15-C-2 | ecosystem: Host-associated > Plants > Roots > Rhizosphere > Soil | place: USA...
CGGGCCGGCGTCTTGGACGATCCGGTCCAGCCACGGCCGCATTGCCTCGTCGATCTCGGACACCGTTGGGCACGGACCCTATAGCGCGGCGGCGCGGTGCCCGATAATCAGCGAATGCACTTCCGCCGCCTGCGCGTACGGCTCGAGACGGAGCGCCACGTGATCGAGGGGACGCTCCAGCTGCCGAACGAGGGATACCGCTCGCGCATGACGGACTTCCTTAACTCGCACGACTCGGACTTCCTGCCGATCACCGACGCCCAGGTCACGTGGCCGGGCGGAGAGCGCGCGCCCGAGACGCGGGAGTACCTCGCCGTGTCGGTCCGCCACATCGTCCTCGGCGTCGAGCTCGAGTCGCTCGGGACGTTCGACCAGACGGGCGAGCCGCCGTCGGAGACGCGCTTCGTCGTGTCGACGCCGCCGCCGTCCTGACGCCGCACCACGCCCGGGATACGCTTCGCGAATGGTCCTTCGCAGCCCCTATCCCGACGTGCAGGTCCCGGACGTATCGCTGACCGACTACGTGATCGGCGGAGCGGCGGAGCGTGGCGACAAGCCGGCGCTGATCGACGGCACGAGCGGCGCCGTCACGATCTACGCCGAGCTGGCCGAGCGCGTCGCGGCAGTGGCGGGCGGGCTGGCGGCGGCGGGAATCGAACCGGGCGACGCGGTCGGGCTGCTCGCGCCGAACAGCCCCAGCTGGCCAGTCGCCTTCCACGCGGTGGTGTCGCTCGGCGCGACCGTCACGTCGCTCAACCCGATCCTGACCCCGGAGGAGATCGCCACGCAGCTGCGCAGCGCGCGCGTGAAGGCCGTGATCGTCGCCGGCTCGCTGCGAGACGCGGTTGCCGAGGCAGGCGTGGAGCGGGTGTTCACGCTGGAGTCGCTGCCGCGCGGGAACGGCGCTCCCCGCGCGCCGTCCGTCGACCCCGCGACCGACCTCGCGGCGCTGCCGTTCTCGAGCGGCACGACCGGCCTGTCGAAGGGCGTGATGCTCACGCACCGCAACCTCGTCGCGAACATGGAGCAGATCCGCGCGATCCACCGGATCGGGCCGGACGACGTGCTGATCGGCGTGCTGCCGTTCTTCCACATCTACGGCCAGAGCGTCGTGATCAACCTGGGCTTGTCGCAAGGCGCGACGATCGTCACGATGCCGCGCTTCGACATGGGCCTGTTCCTCGACCTGCTCGAGCGCCATCGCGTCACGCGCGCGCACATCGCTCCGCCGGTCGTGCTCGGACTGGCCAAGGCGCCCGGCGTGGAGGGCCGCGATCTCGCGCTGCGGGTCGTGATCTCCGGCGCCGCGCCGCTGGACGCCGACACCGCCAACCGGGCGTCGGAGCGGATCGGCGCGCCGGTGCGCCAGGGCTACGGGATGACGGAGGCCAGCCCGGTGACGCACTTCGCGGCCGACGATGAGCTCGAGGCTCAGGACCCGGGCGCGATCGGCCGGCTGGTCGGCAGCACCGAGGGGCGCCTGGTCGACCCCGAGACGGGCGAGGACAGCGGCGAGGCGGGCGAGATCTGGATCCGCGGGCCGCAGGTGATGCGCGGCTACCTCGGCGACGACGAGGCGACCGCCGCGACGCTGACCGAGGACGGCTGGCTCAAGACCGGCGACGTCGCGCGGATCGACGACGGCGAGATCTGGCGGATCGTCGACCGCGTCAAGGAGCTGATCAAGTACAAGGGCTACCAGGTCCCGCCGGCCGAGCTGGAGGCGCTGCTGATCGGCCACCCGGACGTCGCCGACGCCGCCGTGATCCCGGTCCCCCACGAGGCGGGCGGCGAGGCGCCGAAGGCGTGCGTCGTGCCGGCCGGCGAGCAGCTCGACGGCGAGGCGCTGATGGCCTTCGTGGCCGAGCGCGTCGCGCCCTACAAGCGGATCCGCGCGGTCGAGATCGTCGACGAGATCCCGAGGTCGCCCTCGGGCAAGATCCTGCGCCGGCTGCTGCGGGACCGCGTCTAGGCCACTCCCTGCACGGCCTCCTCGGCGAGCTCGGCGGCGGCGCCGCGCGGGACGACCACCACCGGCACGGGCGAGTGGCGGACGATCTTCGAAGCGCGCGAGCCGAGGAACACGCGTGCGACCGGCCCGATCGAGCTCGACCCGACGACGAGCACGTCGCCGTCATCCCACTCGACGTCCTCGAGCGCCTCGTCCCAGCTCTCGCCGTGGCCGACGACCGCCTCGACGTCCGCCGGCGGGACCGGCAGGTCGCCGACCTGCTCCAGCGCGGCGCGGGCAGCGTCGCGGATCTCCAGCGTCCACTGCTGGATCATCGCCCCCTCGGCGCTGCTGCCGACGCCCGACGTGTACGGCGGCCGCGACCGCACGGCGAACGAGGCGAGGCGCAGGCCGGCGCCGACGCGGCCCGCGACGGCGCCCGCAGCGACGACTAGGTCGTCATCGCCGCCGCCGTACGCGGCGGTCACCCGCTCGACCCGCGCCTCGGGCTTGCTGCGGAAGCCGCGCGGCGCGAGCGCGACCGGGATCGGCGAGCTGTGCAGCAGTCGCGAGGTGGCGCTGCCGAGCGACACGTGGCCGGAGCCGCCGGCCGCCGAGGAGCCGGTGACGATCAGGCCGGCGCCGTGCCTCTGGGCGATCTCGAGCAGCCCCGCCGGCGCCGAGCGCGCGTGGTGGACCACGTACGTCGCCGGGAGGGCCGACGGGAGCCGCGCGCGGGCGTGGCCGAGCGCGTCGTTCGCGGCCGCCTCGAGGTAGGCGCGGTACTCCGCGTCCACGCGCGCCGGGCTCGGCGGCCACGGCAGCGGCACGACCGCGCAGACGACCAGGTCGTCTCCCGCCGAGCGCGCCAGCATCGCGGCGAGGTGCAGCACAGCACGCCCGCGCCCGTCGGGCGCGAACCCGACCACGATCGTCACGGGACGACCTCCCCCTGCGGCCTGCCGAGCGTGGCGTGTCGGCGGCCGTAGAACGCGTACCAGAGCAGGGCGACCGCCGACCAGCCGAAGAAGACATAGATCGTCACGGCACGCAGGTCCTGGATGATCCAGATGCAGCCGGCGATCGACAGGATCGGCGTCACCGGATAGCCCGGCACGCGGAAGCCGCGTGGCAGGTCCGGGGCGGTCCGGCGCAGCACCATCACGCCGATCGAGACGATCAGGAACGCCACCAGCGTGCCGATGCTCGTCATCTCGGCCAGGAAGTCGATCGGCAGCACGCCGGCCAGGAGCGAGATCACGATGGCGACGACGATCGTGGCGGGAACTGGCGTGAGCGTGCGCGGATTGAGCCTGTGGAAAAACGCCGGGATCATCCCGTCGCGCGCCATCGCGAACAGGATTCGCGTCTGCCCGTAAATCACCACTAGCGTCACGCTGAAGATCGAGATCACCGCGCCGGCGGCGATCACCGTCGACGGCCAGGTCGCGTCGACCACCTTCTCGAGGATGGCCGAGAGTCCCGCCTCCTGGCCCTCGAAGTCGCCGATCGGCTGCACGGCGACCGCGACGATCGCGACCGCCACGTACAGCGTGCTCACCGTCCCGAGCGCGATCAGGATCGCCAGCGGCAGGTTGCGCCGCGGATTGTGCACCTCCTCGCCCGCGGTTGAGACGGCGTCCAGGCCGATGTACGAGAAGAAGATGATGCCGGCGGCCGATGTGACGCCATTGAAGCCGAACGGGGTGAAGTCGGACAGGTTGTCCGAGTCCCAGCCGGTCACGCCGACTGCGACGAACAGGATGAGCACGCCGATCTTGATCATCACCATGATCGCGTTGACCCGCGCCGACTCGCTCGCGCCGCGGATCAGGAGGGACGCGCATAGCAGGATCAGGACCACGGCCGGCAGGTTGAAGATGCCGTCCTGCTCGGGCGCGTTCGCCAGGTTCTCTGGAATCGTGAAGCCGAAGAGGTTGTCGAACAGCTGGTTGAGATACTGCGACCAGCCGACCGCGACGGCGGCGGCGGAGACGCCGTACTCGAGCAGCAGGCACGCCGCGACCACCATCGCGACGCCCTCGCCCAGCGTGGCATAGGCATAGGAGTAGGACGAGCCGGAGACCGGCACCGCGCTCGCCAGCTCGGCGTAGCAGATCGCCGTGAGCCCGGCGACGACGCCGGCGAAGATGAACGACAGCACGACCGAGGGTCCGGCCTCAGGCACCGCGGACGAGAACACGATGAAGATGCCGGTTCCGATCGTCGCGCCGATGCCGAACAGCGACAGCTGGAACAGGCTGATCGTCCGCGCCAGCTCGCCGCCCTCGGTGTCCGCGCCGGTCTCCTCCGCGTACGCCGCGACCGGCTTGCGCCGCAGGATCTGCTCTCGCAGTGATGCCATTCGCTCCCCCTCGTATCAGTCGACGTCGCGCGCGAGCAGGTCCGCCCACGTCTCGCGCCGCACCACCAGCCGGGCCGCCCCGTCGGCGGCGAACGCGACCGGGATCCTCCGGTTGCCGTTGTAGTTGTTGGCCATCGTGTGGCAGTACGCGCCGGTCGCCGGAACGGCGATCAGGTCGCCGACGCGCGGGGCGTCGAGCCGCACGCCGTCGACCAGCACGTCCCCGCTCTCGCAGTGGCGGCCGACCAGGGTCACGGTCTCGCCGTCCGTCGCGTCCATCCGGTCGGCGACCGCCGCCTCGAAGCGCTGGCCGAACAGCGCGACCTCGAGGTTGTCGCCCATGCCGCCGTCGACCGCGACGAACGTCACGCTCCCGCGCTTCACCGTGACGACCCGATAGATCGTCGCCGCCGCCGAGGCGACCATGCTGCGGCCCGGCTCGACGATCAGCTCGGCGTCGCCGGGCAGGTGCTCGCGCGCCGCGCCGGTCAGCGCGTCGAGGTACTCCGGGACCGACGGCGGTCGGTCCTCGTAGCTGTAGCGGGCGCCGAGCCCGCCGCCGAGGTCGTAGACCGGGAACTCGCCCAGCGCCGCGATCGGCGCGACCGACTTGGCGAACGGCTCGACGTCGAGGATCTGCGAGCCGACGTGCACGTGCAGCCCCTGCAAGCGCAGCCGCGGGCTGCGCTCGATCCGCCCGATCAGCTCGGCCGCGGCGGACGGTGGCAGCCCGAACTTCGAGCCCTCGTGGCCGGTCAGCACGCTCGCGTGGGTGTCGGCCTGCACGCCGGGGATGACGCGCACGAGCACGTCCTGCGCCCGGCCCGCCGGGACGGTCGCCTCGAGCCGGTCGACGTCGTCGGAGTTGTCGACGACGACGAGGCCGATTCCGTGCTCGACCGCCATCGCGATCTCCTCGTCGCTCTTCGCGTTGCCGTGCAGAACCAGCAGCGCCGGGTCGGCGCCGGCCGCGAGCGCCGTGACGATCTCGCCGCCGCCCGCGACGTCGAGCCCGAGCCCCTCCTCCACCATCACGCGCTGGACGGCGGTGCACGGGAACGCCTTCGAGGCGAACACGACGCGCGAGCGCGGCCAGCGCGCCGCGAGCTCGTCCGCGTACTCGCGCGCCCGCGACCGCAGCGCGCGCTCGGAGACGACCAGCACCGGCGTCCCGAACTCGTCGGCCAAGGCGTCCGCGCGGCAGCCGCCGATCAGGAGCATCCCGTCGTCGTCCCACTCGCTGCCGGGCGGGAACAGGGACAGCAGAGCGTCCACGCCGTGAACCTACTGCCGGGCGGCGGCGCCGCACCACCGTCCGGGCTCCAATCCGCGGGGCCCCGCTTCGTCTCCACGACGGTTGCCTCGCGGCGCGCGATGACGGAGCATGCGCAGATTCGCCCAGCCGGAACGCCGCACCCGCTCGACCCGCTCAGCGCCGAGGAGATCCGTAGCGCCGCGGCGATCCTGCGTCGCGACCGCGGCGTCGGCGAGAGCTGGCGGTTCGCGTCGATCGAGCTGCGCGAGCCGTCGAAGCAGACGGTGCGCGAGTTCGGCCCGGGCGACCCGATCGGGCGCGAGGCGGTCGTGATCTGCTGGAACCGCGACGACGGGCAGGCCTACAAGGCGGTCGTCGCGCTCGGCGAGGAACGCGTGCTGGGGTGGGAGCACCGCCCGGGCGAGCAGCCGAACATGACGGTCGACGAGTTCTACGAGTGCGACGCCGCGCTGCGGCGCGACCCGCGCGTGATCGCGGCGCTCGCCGAGCGTGGGATCACCGAGCTCGAGCGCGTCCTGATCGATACCTGGGCGTACGGCGCGCACCTGCTGCCCGAGCCGTACGACGACCGGCGGCTCGGCTGGGCCGACGTCTGGCACCGCACCGAGGAGGGCTCGAGCCCGTACGCAAACCCGGTCACGGGGCTGCACTTCATCGTCGACCTCAACCGCATGGAGCTGCTCGAGGTCGAGGACGCCTACAGCGTCGAGGAGCCGCGCACGATGGGCGAGTACGTGCCGCGCTTCGTGCCGGGACAGCGGCTGCGCGACGACCTGAAGCCGCTCGAGATAACGCAGCCCGAGGGCGCGTCGTTCACGCTCGACGGCAACCTGCTGCGGTGGCAGAAGTGGTCGCTGCGGGTCGGCTTCAACCACCGCGAGGGCATGCTCCTGCACACCGTCGGCTACGACGACGGCGGCCGCACGCGCCCGGTCGCCCACCGCCTGTCGTTCGCCGAGATGGTCGTCCCCTACCGCGACCCGACGCCCGACCACTACCGGCGCACGGCGTTCGACATCGGCGAGTGGGGGCTCGGATTCATGACGACGTCGCTCGAGCTCGGCTGCGACTGCCTGGGCGAGATCACCTACCTCGACGCCGTCCTGCACGACACGCGCGGCGAGCCGTACGGGATTCGCAACGCGATCTGCATCCACGAGGAGGACAACGCGGTGCTCTGGAAGCACGTCGACGCCCAGCACGGCGCCGAGGTGCGGCGCCAGCGCCGGCTCGTGCTCTCCTTCCACGTGACCGTGGCCAACTACGAGTACCTCGTCTACTGGCGCCTCTACCAGGACGGCAACATCGAGTGCGAGGTGCGCGCGAGCGGGATCATGGTCACGACGCGCTTCGCCGAGGGGAGCCAGCCGCCCTACGGCACGCTCGTCGACGAGCGCACGTACGCGCCGTTCCACCAGCACTTCCTCGTCGCGCGGCTCGACCTCGACGTCGACGGCGAGGCCAACACCGTCTACGCGACCGAGTCCGAGGCCCTCCCGATCGGCCCGGACAACCCGCACGGCCTCGCGCTCGTGCAGCGCGACACGCCGCTGCGGACCGAGCGGGAGGGAAGGCAAGACTACGACTGGCGGACCCAGCGCGCGTGGAAGGTCGTCAACGAGGGCGCGCGCAACGGGCTCGGCACGCCGGTCGGCTACAAGCTCGTGCCGGGCGCCGCGATCCCGCCGATGCTCGACCGGCAGTCGCCGGTGCTCGGCCGCGCGGCGGCGATCGGGCACACGCTGTGGGTGACCCCGTTCGAGCCGGAGGAGCGCTGGCCGTGCGGCGAGTTCGTCGTCCAGAGCCGCGAGGACGCCGACGCCGGACTGCCCGGCTGGACCGCCCGCGACCGCCCGATCGAGGACACGGACGTCGTCCTGTGGTACGTGTTCGGGATCCACCACATCACGCGTCCGGAGGAATGGCCGGTGATGTCGGTGGACACAGTTTCCTTCTGGCTCAAGCCGGTCGGCTTCTTCGACCGCAACCCGGCGCTCGACGTGGCGCCGAGCCCACGCCATTGCCACTCCGAGGAGAGCGCATGACCACCGAGATCAACAACTTCATCCACGGCGAGCGCGTCACCGCTGCAGACGGCCGCACGAGCGACCTGATCGACCCCAGCACCGGCGAGAAGTACGCCAGCGCGCCGATCTCCGGCCGAGCGGACCTCGACGCCGCGTTCCAGGACGCCGAGCGGGGCTTCGAGACCTGGCGCGACACGACGCCGAGCGAGCGCCAGCGCGCGCTGCTGCGGATCGCCGACGCGATCGAGGAGCGCGCGGACGAGCTCGTCGACGTCGAGACGCAGAACACCGGCAAGCCGAAGGAGCTGACCGCGTCGGAGGAGATCCCGCCGATGTGCGACCAGATCCGCTTCTTCGCGGGCGCGGCGCGCGTGCTCGAGGGCAAGTCGGCCGGCGAGTACATGGCTGGCTACACGTCCTACGTCCGGCGCGAGCCGGTCGGCGTGTGCGCGGCGGTGACGCCGTGGAACTACCCGGCGATGATGGCGGTGTGGAAGTGGGCGCCGGCGCTCGCGGCGGGCAACGCGATGGTGCTCAAGCCGTCCGACACGACGCCCGCCAGCACGGTCTGGATGGCCGAGCTGATGTCCGAGTTCCTACCGCCCGGCGTGTTCAACGTCGTCTGCGGCGACCGCGAGACGGGCGCCGGGCTGGTGTCGCACCCGACGCCGGCGATGGTCTCGATCACGGGCAGCGTCGGCGCCGGCATCGCGGTCGCCAAGGCGGCCGCCGACGACGTCAAGCGCGTGCACCTCGAGCTCGGCGGGAAGGCGCCGGTGATCGTGTTCGACGACGCCGACCTCGAGCTCGCGGCGGAGAACATCGCGGTCGCGGGCTACTTCAACGCCGGCCAGGACTGCACGGCCGCCACGCGCGTGCTCGCCGGCCCGCGGATCCACGACGACTTCGTCGCCGCGCTCGGCGAGCAGGCGCGCAACACGCGCACCGGCCCGCCCGACGACGGCGAGGTGCTGTACGGGCCGCTCAACAACGCCAACCAGCTGACCCACGTCAGCGGCTTCGTCGACCGCGCGCCGGAGCATGCGACCATCGTCGCCGGCGGGCACCGGCAGGGCGACCGCGGCTATTTCTACGAGCCGACCGTCGTCGACGGCCTGCGCCAGGACGACGAGATGATCCAGAACGAGATCTTCGGGCCGGTCATCACGGTGCAGAGCTTCGACGACGAGGACAAGGCCGTCGAGTGGGCCAACGGCGTGCCGTTCGGCCTCGCCTCGAGCGTCTGGACGCAGGACCACGGGCGCGCGATGCGGATGTCGCGGCGGCTCGACTTCGGCTGCGTCTGGGTCAACTGCCACATCCCGCTGGTCGCCGAGATGCCGCACGGCGGCTACAAGAAGTCGGGCTACGGCAAGGACCTGTCGATGTACGGGCTCGAGGACTACACGCGGGTCAAGCACGTCATGAGCTACATCGAGCGGCGCGACGGCTGACGTGGACGAAGCGCCCGACGACCTCCGCGAGCTGCCCGAGTGGGTCAAGTCGCTCGGGCTGCCCGCGGCGGCGGTCGCGGCGATCGACCGCTACTGGAAGCCGGTCTGGGAGGCGCTCGGCGACGAGCTGCGCCTGCTGCCGGAGCACCCGCGCCGCGCGCCGGCGAAAGCGCCCCCGGCCGGCGCCGAGCAGCTCGAGTTCGAGGCGGTGGAGGAGCTGCGGCCGGGGCCCGAGTGGCGCGCCCGCTTCGAGGCGATGTGGCCGGCCTACCGCGCCTGGTATTTGCGCGACGGCGGCTCCGAGCGCCCCGACCTCGCCAGCTGCCGGAAGGCGCTCGAGCGCCACATGCCCGAGCTCGTGCGGATCCACGAGCGGCTCGTCGCACTGGCCGGGGGCGACGAGCTCGCCGCGCGCCTGCTCTCGCTCTACCGGCCGCCCGGCTTCGTCGTCGGCTGCTCGCAGGGCGCGTGGACGCGCGACGACCGACCGGTGCTCGTGCGCAACTACGACTATCCCGTCGCGCGGCTCGAGGGGATCGTCTACCTGACCCAGTGGGGCGAGCGGCGGGTGATCGGCATGAGCGACTGCCTGTGGGGGCTGCTCGACGGCGTCAACGACGCCGGCCTGGCGATCTCGCTGACGTTCGGCGGCCGCCGCGACGTCGGCGACGGCTTCGGGATCCCGCTCGTCGTGCGCTACGTGCTCGAGACGTGCGACACGGTCGCGCAGGCGCGCGCGGCGCTCGCGCGGATCCCGGTCCACGCGGCCCAGAACCTGACGCTGCTGGACCACTCGGGCGAGTACCTGACCGCCTACGTCGGCCCAGGCCGCGAGCCGGAGTTCCACTCGCTCGCGGCCACGACGAACCACCAGGGCAAGGTCGAGTGGCCCGAGTACGCGCAGGCGATCCGCACCGTCGAGCGCGAGCGCTGCGTGCTCGCGCTGCTCGACGACGCGAAGATGACGCGCGAGCGCTTCGTCGAGTCGTTCCTCGAGCCGCCGCTGCACAACACCGGCTACGCGCAGGGCTTCGGCACGATCTACACGGCCGCGTACTTCCCGACCGAGGGTCGCGTGGAGTACCGCTGGCCGGGCGTGCTGTGGGAGCAGTCGTTCGACCGCTTCGAGCAGTCCAGCCACACGCAGCTGTTCCAGGACGAGCGCCGCGCCGCGTAGCGCGGTCGCAAGCAGCTCGCGCCCGATGGCCGGTCGGTGCGCGTCAACGCCGGTCAGCCGAGGAACTCGACGGTGCGACCGGCGTTGACGGCGATAGTTCAGGTCAACGCCGGTCAGTCGGCCGATTCGAGCGCTCCACCGGCGTTGACGCCCGCTTCCGTCAAGCGCTCTTGAACGCGAGCGCGCCGGCGGTCGGCTGCTTCTCCTCCGGCTGCACCGGCGTGCCGGTGAACTGCGACTGGATGCCCGCGATCCACTCGTGCGCGCGCTCCGTCAGCCGGTTGTCGTCGTCCTGCATGCGCGAGCGCGCGACGAGCACGCCGAGGTCGGCGCCCGGATACGTGTAGTCGCCCGGCGCCAGTACGCGCAGGAAGAACGCCTCGGACTCGTCGTGGAGGCTGTGCCAGTCGTTGCCCCAGCGCGCGAACTCGATCCCGCCGGCGCCGTCGAAGCGCCAGATGCCGGTCCGCGGCGCCCGCGTCAGGTGCTGCACGTCGTCGCCGGTGTCCTTGAGCACGAGCTGGCTCCAGACGTCGACGCTCGAGGCCTGCGCCCAGCGGCGGTTGATGTCGTCGACGTCGACGTCGTAGTCGACGTCGAGGTACTCGAGCATGTGGAACAGGAACAGCGGGATGTCTGCGTACGCGCCGGCTGTGACGTTCGTCATCGACGTGATGCCGCTGATGCGCGGGTTGAGCTCTCCCAGGTACAGCTCCTCGGTGTCGGCGTCGACCAGGAAGTCGACCTCGAGGAAGCCGCGGTAGCCCTCGGCCGCCAGCCGGTCGCCGAGCTTGCGCGTGAGCGCTCGGGCGCGCTCCGAGTGCTCCGGCGAGAGCAGCTCCGGGAAGATGTCGTTGCCGCACCAGCCGCCCTTGTGCGGGGTGAGCTCCGGGTGGCCGATCAGATCGTTCATCAGCGGCCCGACGATCGTCCCGTGGCGCGTCAGGGCCGCCTCGACCGCCAGGGCGCGCACGTTGATCCGCCGCATCACCTTGAGCTCCTGGCCGACCATGTCCTCCGCGTTGCGGTCCCAGTCGCGCTCGCCGCGGATGAAGAACGTGGTCTTGCCCGAGTCGCCGTAGGGCGTCTGCACGACGAGGTCGCCGCCGAGGCCCGCGGAGCCGGCCAGTGCCGTCAGCTCCTCATAGCTCGACGCGCGTCCGAGCGTGTTCGGCGCGCTCGGCACCCCGGCCTCGTCGCCGAGCTGCGTGGTGACGATCTTGGAGTCGAGCCGATGGCGGAGCTCCGCCGACGGGTGCGCGACCTCGACGCCGGCCGCCGCCGCGGCCTTCTCGGTCTCGTCGTCGAACATCACGAAGACCGCCTTCGCGCCGGGTCCGCCCTTCTCGATCCGCTCGATCACCTCCTTGTGGCCGAGCAGGTGGTTGCAGACGTCCTCCATCGACTTGAAGTCGCGGTACGGCCGCTCCTTCGGGACGAACACGCGCGGGTGGCTGCCCTCGAACGAGTCGAAGTAGTTGATGTAGAAGAAGCTGCGCAGCCAGCGGTCGATCCCCAGCAGGTTGAACGCGGTCGGCGAGATGAAGTAGATCGGCGTCCGGTTGGTGCGGAAGAACGCGCGGATCTCCGGGATGCCCCGCAGCGTCGGTGTGGTCGTCTCGGCCATGGTGGTCTCCTCCTCGCGGCGGATCCTCTCGCGCGCACGGGCCCGTGTCCAACCGTCGAGACTCCAAAGGCGGCTGTTCGGGTTGGTCCACGCGACGGTGCCCGCCCCCGCCCGAGCGTGCCGACAGCCCGATCCCGGCGAGGATCGCGAGCCCGCCCAGCGCCTGCCCGGGCCCGACGGCGTCGCCGAACGCGACGACGCCGCCGAGCGCCCCCACCAGCGGCTCGAGGTTGACGAACGCGCTCGCGAGCTCGGCCGGCACGCGGGCCTGGGCCCACGCGAACAGCCAGAACGCGGCCAGCGTGCCGGCCAGCCCCAGCCCCGCCACCGCCGCGACGGGACCGGCTGCCGCGGGCGCCGGAGGAGCCCCCTCGGTGACGATCGCCACGGGCAGCGCTGCGAGCGCGGCGGCGCCGAGCTGCACGGCCGTCACGGCACCCGGGTCGCGGCCCGCCAGCAGCCGCGGCTGGAACACGATCAGCGCCGCGGCGCCCGCGACCGACCCGAGCACCAGCAGGTCGCCGGCGGGCGAGGCGCCGGCGCCGCCGCCACCGGCGACGAGACCGACGCCGGCGAGCGCGACGAGCGGGCCGCCCCACGTCGCCGCCCCGGCGCTCGCGCGCCCGAGCCCGGCGGCGATCAGCGCGACGAGCACCGGCGCCGCGCCGACGACCAGCGCGGCATGGCTGACGCTGGTGCGCTCGATCCCGGCGTTCTGGAGCAGGATCACGCCTCCGTAGCCGAGCGCGCCGGCGCCGGCGATCGCGGGCGTCAGCGCGCCGCGCAGGCGGCGGCGCGTCAGGAGCGCGAGGACCGGCGCGGCGACCGCGAACCGGGCCACCGTGAGCCAGCCGGCGCCGAGCCATTCGAGCCCGAGCTTGGACAGGGGCACGGTCAGCCCCCACAGCGCGCCCGCCGAGGCAAGCGCGAGGATCGCGCAGCGGCGACCGGTCAGGCGGTGCGTGAAGGTCATGCCCACATCGTCGGTCAAAACGTGCGAAACTCAAGCTCGATTTGACGGATGGCGCTGCTGACGAGAGAATATTTCGTACCATGGCCGTTTCACTCGATGAAATTGATATTCGCCTGCTGGCGGAGCTGGAGACCGACGCCGACCGGCCCAACGTCGCGCTCGCCCGGCTCGTCGGCCTCTCCCCCGCCGCCACGCTGAACCGTGTCAGGCGCCTGAAGGAGTCCGGCGTGATCCGCGGCATCTCGGCCGATCTGGACAGCGCGGCCGCCGGCTTCTCGCTCCAGGTCTACGTGCTCGTCACGCTCGCCCGCCACGAGGAGGCGGCCGCGCAGCGCTTCACGAAGACCGTGCGCGCGCTGCCGCAGATCATCCGAGCCGACGAGGTCACCGGCGACGTCGACGCGCTGCTCATGATCGTCGCCCGCGACGTCGCCGAGCTGCAGGGCGTGCTCGTGCGGCTCTCGATGCGCGGCGGCGCGACGCGGCTCGTGACGCTGCTGCGCTTGCGCGAGCTCAAGCCGGCCGGGCCGCTGCCGCTTGCGGCGGCGGGCGGCTGACGCTCAGCCGCGACGCCGCAGCGCGATGCCGGTCAGCGCCTCGCGCACGACGCGCTCGGCCACGAGCGCCGAGGAGTCCGCCGTGCCGATGCCGGTCGGGATCACCTCGACGACGTCGGCGCCGACGAGCTCGAGCTCGGCCGCGACGGTACGGACCGCGAGCAGCAGCTCGCTCGCCGTCAGCCCGCCCGGCTCGGGCGTGCCCGTGCCGGGGATGAAGGCGGGGTCGAGCACGTCGACGTCGACGGTCAGGTACACGGGCC